>Ga0207705_10003993_pt1 | contig 11222 bp, 7 predicted proteins | sample KBSC13metaG_FD_184314 | JGI IMG/M metagenome (GOLD analysis project Ga0207705, IMG submission 184314) | Corn rhizosphere microbial communities from Kellogg Biological Station, Michigan, USA - KBS C1-3 metaG (SPAdes) (version 2) | ecosystem: Host-associated > Plants > Roots > Rhizosphere > Soil ...
GCCGTACAGCAGTTCGCCTTCCGGCGAGATCGTCCACGAGACCCAGCGGTAGGAACCGTCCTTGTGCAGCACCCGCGTCTCGTAGCCGACGAGCGGCGTGCCGTCGGCCAGGATCCGCATCTTCTGTGCGACGTCGTCGCGGTCGTCCGGGTACACCATCTCCATGAAGGGGCGCGTCGTCGCTTCCTCGGCGCTCCAGCCGAAGCACGCGGTGAACGCCGGGTTCACGGTGAGGAAGCGCCCCGTCGCCAGCGACGCCGCGGCCATCACGTCGGGCGAGATGCGCCACAGGCGGTCGCGGTCGCTCGCGTGCGACGCGACCTGGTGCGTCAACGCCTCGTTCAGGCGGCGCAGCGATTCTTCCTTGCGGCGCAGCGCGGCCAGCGCGCGCAACTTGCCGGTCGTCTCGACCACCGTGCACAGGATGCCGCCGACCGTGCCGTCGTCGTCGCGCACGGGACTGCACGAGAACGTGAACCAGCACTGTTCCGGATAGCCGCGGCGCTCGATCAGCACCGGCATGTCCTCGGCGTAGCTGGCCTCGCCTGCATAGGCCTTGGCGGCGATCGGCCCGACCTCGTCCCACACTTCCGGCCAGACGGTGCGGAACGGCAGCCCGAGCGCGGTCTTGTCGCCCAGCAGCGGCGTGTAGGCGTCGTTATGGAAACTCGTCAGCTCACCGCCCCAGCACAGCAGGGTCGGGAAACGGGAATTCAATGCCAGGCCCAGCGCCGTGCGCAGGGCGGCCGGCCAGCCTTCGATGGGTCCGAGCGGCGTCGCGCGCCAGTCGTGGCCGGCGATACGGGCCGCCATCTGGCCGCCGCCGGTGAGGAAGGTCAGGCTGGGTGTAACCGTGGTCTTCATAGTCCTCGCTCATGCAATCCCTGGTCATTGGCCTGCTTGCGGCAGTCTGCGCTGCCATGCAAAGTCGACTATTTTAATGACAAGCCCCAAACGGACGGCGCGCGCTTGGCGCGGTCCCTGCCGTTCTGCCTGGGTGGGTGATGCATGCCGGCCACGGCCTTGACCAAAAGATCAGTATGCCGGATTCCGCAACCGTGCGGAGGCGTGATTCAGAACATTATTTCTCTCGATTTCCAGCAGGAATCACATGGTTAGTTGTCGCGTGGCATCCGTCTGGCGCTGCACGGCGCGGTGCGCCGCTTCCAGCTCGCGCGCAAGGCGCGCATAGTCCGGTGCCGAGCTCAAGGCGTCGAAGGCGGCCGCGGCGCCATGCAGCCCCAGGGTGCGGCACCCTTCGCCCAGGCGCTTGAGGTGGGCGCGGGCGATGTCCAGCTGGCTCGCGGCCAGCAGTTGCGCCAGCTCCGTGCCGGCGCTGACCAGCTGGCGCTGCAGGCCGCCGAGATACAGCAGCAGGCGCGCGGCGTCGATGCCGAGGCGGAGCAGCGTGGCCGCGGGCGATTCGTCGGCGCCGTGCACCAGGCGGTCCAGGTGATGGGCCACGCGATCGCCGTCGAACGGCTTGACGATGTAGCCGGCCGCGCCCAGGCCGAGGGCCTGTTCCATCGTGGCACCGTCGGCGGCCGCCGACACAAGGACGAACGGCAGGCCGGCGAAGCGCTCGTCGGCCTTGACGCGCGCAAGCAATTCCATCCCGGACAGGCGCGGCATGCGCAGGTCGCAGAACAGGATCGCCGGGTCGGCGCCGCCGTCGAGCCGCGCCCACGCCTCCTCTCCATCTTCCGCTTCCAGCACATCGAACGTGCCGGTCGCCGTGCTGTCGATCATATGCATGAGCATCATGCGCGACACCACGTCATCGTCGACTATCAAAACCTTCATTCGTGTCCCACGTATAGCAATTGTTAAATGGCAATTATACAGATATTGACATGCGCACGATTCAGGCAGGTTGCGCTTCGAAACGGGCCAGCAGGTCCAGCAAACGCGGCAGGCCGGCGCGCACGGCGTCCAGCTGGCCGGCGTCGGCCAGCGTCTCCAGTTCGGCGCACAGCTCGCGCAGGCCCGCTTCGCCCAGGTAACCGGCGCTGCCCTTCATGCCGTGCAGGACGCGGCCGGCGGTGTCGTGGTCGCCCGTCGCCAGCGCCGCGTCCAGTTCGGCACGGCGGCGCGGCAGGTCGGCCAGGAACGCGGTGCGCAGCCGCTCCTTCAACTCGGCCCCGCGCGAATTCGTCACCGGGGGCGGCGGCGGATCGTCGGCGGGCACGCCGAACATGGCGTCCAGTTCCGCCGTGGACGGCGTACGCGCGGACGGCTCCGGCATCGGCGCCAGCACGATGCCGCGCTGCAGCTGGCGCTCGATGGCGCGCGTGATGTGGAAGTGCAGCTGGGCGTCGTCGATCGGCTTCGTGATGAAGGCGTCCATGCCGCAGGCCAGGTAGCGCGTGCGGTCCTCCTCGCTGACGTTCGCGGTGAGCGCGACGATCATCAGGTGCTGGTCGAGCACGGGCGCCTCCAGCGGGCCGCCGGCGCGGATCAGCCTGGTGGCCGTGGCGCCGTCCATCTCGGGCATGCGGCCGTCCATCAGGATCAGGTCGTAGCGCGTGCGCGCGCAGGCGGCGACGGCCAGCAGGCCGTTCTCGACGACGTCCACCTGGTGGCCGAGTTCTTCCAGCATCATGCGCACGATGATCTGGTTGGTCGGATAGTCTTCCGCGCACAGCACGCGCAGGCGGTGCGTGTGCGGCGCGCGCGGCTGGTCGGCGACCAGCGGCGGCGCCAGGCCGTCCACCAGCGGCAACACGAACGTGAACGTGGAGCCCACGCCCGGCGTGCTGGCCGCGCCGATCGTGCCGCCCATCAGCTCGACGAGCTGGCGGCAGATCGCCAGGCCCAGGCCGGTGCCGCCGTAGCGCCGCGTCGTCGTCGCGTCGGCCTGCTCGAATTTCTGGAACAGGCGCGGCAGCGCGTCCGGTGCGATGCCGATGCCCGTGTCCTGCACGGAGAAGCGGATCATGTTGCGCCCCAGGCCGTCATGCTGGTCCTCGGGGCGGCGTTCGACGCGCACGGTGACGGAACCGCTTTCCGTGAACTTGAAGGCGTTGCCGACGAGGTTGACCAGGATCTGGCGCAGCCGCGTCGGATCGCCGACGACGAAGCGCGGCAGGTCGGAGTCGAGGTGCACGGCGAAGCCCACGCTGTGCGCGCCGGCCTGTTCCTCGAACAGCTTGACCACGTGGCCGATGGTCTCGTCGAGGGCGAAGTCGATGTTCTCGATCGTCAGCTTGCCCGCCTCGATCTTGGAGAAATCGAGCAGGTCGTTGATGATCGCCAGCAGCGACTGCGCATTGGCCTGGCCGCGCAGGATCTGCTCGCGCGTGGATTCCTTCAGGCCCGTGTCGCGCAGCGCGAAGCCGAGCATGCCGATCACGCCGGCCAGCGGGGTGCGCATCTCGTGGCTCATGTTGGCCAGAAATTCGGACTTCTGGCGCGTGGCGTCCTCGGCGCGCTGCTTGGCCTGGTACAGCCGTTCCTCGTTTTCCTGCAGGGCGTCGTTGGCGCGCGCCAGCTCGTTGGTGCGGCGCCGCACCTGGCGCTCCTGTTCGCGCAATTCGTCGGTCTGGCGCTCCAGCAGGCGGTTCTGCTGCTCGATGCGTTCCGTGCGCGCGCTCACCTGATACTCCAGCATGGCCTTCTGGCGGCGCAGCACGTCCACGCGGATGCGGTAGGCGCCATAACCCAGGCTGAGCACCAGCAGCACGGCCAGCGTGCGGAACCACCAGGTCTTCCAGTACGGCGGCAGCACCGTCACTTCCAGCGTGGCGGCCGCGTCGCTCCAGACGCCGTCCTTGTTGGCCGCGCGCACCTGGAACGTGTAGCTGCCCGGATCGAGGTTCGTGTAGGTGGCGAAGCGCTTGCCGGCGTCGACGCCGATCCAGTCCTGGTCGAAGCCGACGAGGCGATAGGCGAAGCGGTTGCGGCCGGGGGCGGCGAAGTGCAGCGCCGAGAATTCCAGCGAGAACACGGAATCCTGCGGCGTCAGGGTGATGCCGGTCAGGCGCTCGATCGGGCCCGGCAGCATGCCCGGGCGCACGTCCTGCCATGGCTGGCCGAAGATCTGCAGGCCCGTGATGACGGCGCGCGGCGCGATCAGGTTGTCGTGCAGCGCGCGCGGATTGAACGCGGTGATGCCGTTGTTGCCGCCGAAGTACAAGGTACCGTCGCCGACCCGGAGGGCGGAGGCGTCGAAATAGGCGCCCTCGATCGTGCCGTCCGTCGAATTGTAGTTGCGCCATGCGCCGCTGGCCGGGTCGAGACGGTGCAGGCCGCTGGAGCTCGACACCCAGATGAACCCGTCGAGGTCTTCCTGCATCGCGGCCACGACGTCGTCCGCCATGCCGTCGCGCCTCGTGTAGCGCTGGAAGCGCGGCGTGCCGTCGGTGCCGTAGACCATGCGGTTCAGGCCCACGGCCGTGCCCACCCACAGGTCGCCCTTGCGGTCTTCCAGCAGGTAGTGCACCTCGTCGTGCGAGAGGCTGGTCGGGTCGTCCGGGTCGTGGCGGAAGTGGCGGAACTTGCCGGTCGCGCGGTCGAGCAGGTCGAGGCCGTCGAACGTGCCGACCCAGAACCGGCCATGGCGGTCTTCCAGCATCGGGCGCACGATGTTGTCGGCCAGGCTCGCGCCCACGGCCGGATCGTGCTGGTACGTCGTCAGCTTGCCATTCGGGTCGATGCGATGCAGGCCGCCGCGGCTCGCGGCCCAGACGGTGCCGTCGCGCGTGACGTGCACGTTGCGCACGTAGTTGGCGTCGACGTCGTCCGGGGACAGCACGCGCCGCGTCATGCGCTGCGTCTGCGGATCGAAGTGCGCGAGGCCGTTGCGCGTGCCGAGCCACACGCTGCGGTCGCGGCCGAGCGCCACCGACGTTGCCATCGCGTCGCCGGAGCCCCCCGCCTCGACCGGCGCCAGGCGCCAGGCGCGGTCGTCGCCCGACACCGGATCGAACAGGTGCAGGCCGCCGTTCGTCGCGAGCCACAGCTTGCCGGTGCCGTCGCCGGCGATGCCGCGCACCTTGTTGTCTTCCAGCGAGATCGGCGTGTCGTCGCCGCGCACGATGCGCGCGAAGCCGCCGCTGCCCATGTCCGCGCGCGACACGCCGCCGTACCACGTGCCGACCCAGAACGTGCCCACGCGGTCGCCGTACAGCGCCGTGACCTGGTTGTCGCCCACGCTGTAGCCATCCGTGATGCGATGCGGATGCCGCTCGAACCGGCCCTGCGCGGGCAGCCAGCGATACAGGCCGCGATCGTGCGAGCCGACCCAGATCTGGCGCTCGGCATCCTCGTACAGCACGCTGATCTCGCCGGGGGCGATGCCCTCCTCCGGGCCGAACGTGCGCATCGCGCCCGCCTGGCCGAGCGGCAGGCGCTCCAGGCCGCCCATGCTGCCGACCCACAGCCCCTGGCCGGCATCGACCAGCAGCGCCTGCACGAAGTCGTACTTGCCCCCGTGCGGCGACGGGTGGTGGCGGAAATGCATGTGCTGCGGATCGAGGCTGTCCAGGCCGGACGCGGTGCCGATCCACAAATGGCCGTCGCGCCCTTGCGCGAGCGCCGTCAGCTTGTCGGACGCCAGGCTGTCGGGCACGCCCGGCACGTGGTGCCAGGTCTGGAAGCGGCCGGTGGCGATGTCGAAGTGCTGCAGGCCGTCGGCCGTCGCCAGCCACAGGCCCTCCTTGCCGTCGTCCAGCATGGCGCGGATGTGGCGGTTGCCGTTGCCCCGCTTGGCCGGCTCGTCCGGCAGGAAATGGGTGAACGTGCCGGTGGCCGGTTCGTAGCGATCGAGGCCGCCGTCCGTGCCGATCCACAGCCGGCCCTTGCGGTCCACGTACAGCACGCGGACCCAATTGTTGACGAGCGTCTTCGGATCGCCGACGACGTTACGGAAGTTCGTGAAGCGGTAGCCGTCGTAGCGCGACAGGCCGGACTGGGTGCCGAACCACATGAAGCCGTCCGGGTCCTGGACGATGGACAGCACGGATTCCTGCGCCAGGCCATCGTCCACCGACAGGTGCTCGAAGCGCAGGGTCGGCGTCGGCGTGGCCCGGGCGTAGCCTGGCCACAGCAGGATCATCGGCAGCGCCAGGAGCGCAATCAGCAGGAGCGGCCATCGTTTCATGCTTCGAAAAACTCCAGTACGTCGTTGCGCCGGGCATAGGTGTCGCGCTGTCCCAGCGCCATCAGTTCACGCGTGTACGCCCCTTCGAACAGCAGGTAGGACGCGAGCGCGGCGCCGCGCCGCTCCGTCGCGCCGATCCCCCCGAGCAGGGCGCGCACCGGGGCCGGCAGGTTGTGCGTGTGGCGCGCGGCCACGTCGTCGAGGCGCTCCGACGGCACGATGGCCAGCAGCTCGACGTGGCGCAGCGGGGTCTTCGCCATCGCTTCCGCAGGCAGCATCGTGAGGGTCTCGTTGATCCGTTGCAGGCGCTCGATGTCCATCGCGAGGCTGTCGAGGAAGATCGACGACAGCGCATGGCCCGCGATCTGCGCCAGGCTAGGATAACGCACATGTTCCGGCAGGCGGCGTACGGTCTCGTTCATGCGCCCAGCCCCGACGACCAGCACGCGGCGCGCGCCCAGGTGGATCGCCGGCGCGATCGGCGCCAGCTGGCGCATCGAGCCGTCGCCGCAGAATTCCATATGGCCGTCCAGGTACAGCGGCACGGCCGGAAAGATGAACGGCAGCGCGCTCGACGCCAGCAGGTGGTCGACACCGATCTGCCCCGCGAGCGCGACGCGCTGGTGGCGCCGCCACGGCAGGATCGCGCGCTCGCTCTGGTAGAACGTCACGTGCTGGCCGCCGCTGTACGACGACGCCGTGACGGCGAACGCATCCAGGCAACCGCTCGCGAGCGCCGCGTCCAGGCGCGGCAGGTCGAGCATGCGGTGCAGCAGGCCGCACAGAGGCGTGTTGTCGAGCAGGGACGTCTGCGGCGACGCGTGCAGCCTGCGCAGCATCCAGCCGAACGACAGCATCGACAGCCAGCGCGCGCCCGAACGCAGCACGCCGAGCGAATCCGCGCGGTACACCTGCTCGACCTCGATGCCTTCCCAGACGTCGGCCAGTTGCTCGACCGCCTCGCCGAAATCGTCGGCGCGGCAGGCCAGGCCCGCGGCGTTGAGGGCGCCGGCCGACGTGCCGCAGATGATCGCGAACGGGTTGCGCGCAGCGGGCCACCCCGCGTCCCCCAGGATGCGGGAGATTGCCTGCAAGACCCCAGCCTGGTAGGCCGCGCGCGCGCCGCCACCGCTGAGGATGAGCCCCGTTTTACGTTCAATGTCCACACGGCAAGATTAACAAACTCTGCCGACTTTGAGTGGAATAATTATTTCTCAGTCAACGGAAAAATCGACTTTTAGTCACCTTTTGCCACACCCTCGCGGCGTGGGTCGGCGCCGCCGAACCACAGGGGCACGCCATGGATTTCCATGCGGGCAACGCCGTGCAGGCCGGACGTCTGGTCGCCTATGCGTATCGAATGACCGCGCGCCTTGAGTGCCTCGATTTCGGTCGCCGGAAAGCGTCCCGCTTCGAGTTCGGTCGGGCCGTTGCGGCTGCCGAAATTGGGCAAGGCGATGGCCTGCTGCATGTCGAGGCCCCAGTCGAGCGTGCCGACGAGCACCTTGGCGACGTAATTGATGATCAATGGACCGCCCGGCGAACCGACGGCTTCCACGAAGCGGCCCGACTTTTTGTCGAAAACGATGGTCGGGCTCATGGCGCTGCGCGGGCGCTTGCCGGGCTCGACGCGGTTGGCGACCGGCCCGTTCGCATCGCGCGAATCGAACGAAAAGTCCGTCAGCTGGTTGTTCAGGATGAAGCCGTCGACCATCTGGCGCGATCCGAACGCGTCCTCGACGCTGGTCGTCATCGACAGCCCGGCCCCGTACGGATCGACGGCGACGATGTGCGACGTCGAATGCGCCTCGATCGAATTGTCCAGGCCCCAGTTCCACGCCATCTCGACGCCGGGCGGATGGCCGGCCTGGGCCTTGCCCATCGAGCGCTGCCCGACCAGGCTCGCGCGCTGCTCGAGGTAGCGCTTGTCCAGCAGCGCCGGGATGCCGCGGCCGGGCAGCGGGACGAAATCGGTATCGGCCGCATAGCGGTCGCGGTCGGCGTACGCGAGGCGGCCCACCTCGGAAAACACGTGCACAGCATCCGCGCCCGGGATGCCGTTCACGGGCGCCAGAGCGGCCATGTTGCGCGTCTCGAACATGCCGAGCATCTGCGCCACGGCGATGCCACCCGACGACGGCGGCGGCATGCCGCATACGGTATAGGCGCGGTAGTCGTTGCAGACGGGCTCGCGCAGCTTCGGCTGGTAGGCCGCGATGTCGACGGCCGTGAGCAGGCCGGGATTGGTCGGGTGGCTCTTCACCTTCGCCTCGATGTCGCGGGCGATGCGGCCCGTATAAAACACGTCGGCGCCGCCGGCGGCGAGTTCGCGCAGGGTGCGCGCCAGTTCGGGGTTCTTCAGCACGTGGCCGACAGGCCACGGGTTGCCGTCCGGCGCATAGAAGTAGGCGCGCGCGGTCGGGTCCTTGCGGATGTACGGGTCGCCGGCCAGCAGTTCGTGCAGGCGCGGGCTCACTGCGAAGCCCTGCTCGGACAGCCGGATCGCCGGCTGGAACAGCGTCTTCCACGCCAGCTTGCCATGCTGGCGGTGCGCCAGCGCGAGCATGCGCAACACGCCCGGCGCGCCCGTCGAACGGCCGCCGACGATGCCCTCCGCACGCGACATCGGCGTGCCGTCGGCATGCTGGAACAAATGCTCATTGGCCTTCGACGGCGCCGTCTCGCGGCCGTCATAGGCCTGCACCTTCTTGCCGTCGTAATACATCAGGAACGCACCGCCGCCGATGCCGGACGATTGCGGCTCGACGAGCGTCAGCACCAGCTGCGTGGCGATCGCGGCGTCGATCGCGGTGCCGCCCTGCTTCAGCATCTCGTAGCCTGCCTCGACCGCGAGCGGATTGGCGGCTGCCACCATGTACTTGCGGGCGGTCCAGCCGGCCTTTTCCGTGTAGCCGCTGGCGGCCTCGGGCGAGCGCTGCAGCGCGGAGGCATCCTGCGCATGGACGGACGTGGAGACGAGGACCGGGGCCAGCGCGGCAAGCGCGGCGCCCAGGAAAGCAGGCAGAAACTTCGACTTCATGGATGGACTCTCCGGAAAAAACAACGCGCGACCGCGGCCGCGCGTCAGATACCTTGGAGCATCCTACCCGAAATCGTCGAAACGCTCTCGTCGGCAACTTACTTCGGCTGCATGCGGATCGCGCCGTCCAGGCGGATCGTCTCGCCGTTCAGCATGACGTTCTCGATGATCGTCCTGGCCAGATGGGCGTACTCGCGCGGCATGCCGAGACGCGGCGGGAACGGCACCATCTTGCCCAGCGAATCGCGCACTTCCTGCGGCATGCCCATCAGCATCGGGGTCTCGAAGATGCCCGGGGCGATCGTCATCACGCGGATGCCGCTGCGCGCCAGGTCGCGCGCCATCGGCAAGGTCATGCCGGCGACACCCGCCTTCGATGCGCCATACGCGGCCTGGCCGATCTGGCCGTCGAACGCGGCGACCGACGCCGTGTTGATGATGACGCCGCGCTCGCCGTGCTCGAGCACCTCTTCGCGGCCCATTGCGTCCGCGGCGAGGCGGCACATGTTGAAGGTGCCGACGAGGTTGATGTTGATGGCGCGCTGGAAGGCGTCGAGCGGATGGGGGCCCTCCTTGCCGACCGTCTTGATGGCCGGTGCGACGCCGGCACAGTTGACGAGGCCGCGCAGGCTGCCCAGTTCGCGTGCCGCCGCGACGACGGCGAGGCCATCCGCTTCCGACGTCACGTCGCATTTCACGAAGCGCGCGACAGCGGCACCCAGTTCGGCCGCCAGCGCCGCTCCGGCTTCCTGCTGCACGTCGGCCAGCACGACCTTGCCGCCGGCATCCACGATGGTGCGCGCCGTGGCCGCGCCGAGGCCGGACGCGCCGCCCGTCACGATGAACACATTCTTCTGGATCTCCATCTTTCTCCCTTTCGTCGTCGATCTGCTGAGTTCTGTCTTAACGTTTACGTAAACGTCAACTGACGGATTGTAGCGAGGATTTGCCGGAAATACCACGCGAACATCAAAAACACTGCACGGTCGTCCCGGTGCGCGCACACACGCGGCCGTTGCCGTTGACGCCGGCATTGCCGCTGCCATTGAACGTATTCCCGGCCGCATCCGTGCAGACGCTGCCCTGGCAGGCGCGGATGACGCTGGAACTGGGCGCGGCCGGCTGAGGCGCGGCCGGCTGAGGCACGGTCCGCTGCGACGCGGGCAACGGCGGGGGGATCGGCACGGCGGCCGTCGCCGGTGGCGCTGCACCGGCACGCAGCGGACGCGGCGCCATCGGCCCTTCCCCTTGCCACGCCTGGTGGCGGCGCGCGGCGCGACGGCGCTGCTCTTCCAGCTGCTTGCCACTCAGTTTTTCGCCACGGCTGTCGGTTAGTTGCGGATGCTCCGGCTGGGGCGCGGCCTCGCGGGCCAGCGTGTCGGTTTCGTCGCTCACCTCGGCTGCGTCCTTGCGGACTGGTGGCGTCAGCACGGGGCCATAGCTCAGCCGGGGCGCCGGCGACGTGCGCGGTCCGGCGGCCACATCCGCCGCAGGCGTGCGCGCCGGCGCCGCCGCGCTGGCTTCGTCGGCCACGGCGGCGTCGCGGTTCGCCTGTTCCGTCCGCTCGGCTTGATGTTGCGTGGCCGCGTCCTGCGCGCGCGTGCGCGCCTGTGGCGCCTGGGCCTGCGCGGCGCCGGGCAACGCCAGAAGGGTCGCCAAAAGCGTCGTCAGCGGCATCGCGTAGATGTGTCGTGTCGGTCCCATGATTCACCTCGTTGCTTGCCGTTCCATTATCGGCCGCGCCACGTCGCACCGGCGCGCGCATGCATGCCGACGCGCCTCAACAACGCGTCAGGTGGGCGTCAGTTTCCGGGCCCACGCTGTTAAGCTGCCACGGTGCATGTTTTCACATAAAAACGACGAGGAGACGACCATGCAGTCCATGCAGGAGATGTACCGCGCCCGGCGCGGCAATGCCTTCGATGCCCTCAACCATGTCCGCGACGGCGACATGATCATCGTCCCGACGGGCGTCGGCGAACCGCCCACCCTTGTATCTTGATCGAGTTGATGATTAGCTACCATCAACTGAGGTGAAGACCAGCTTGTGCCCACCCTGAAGGCGCTGACCTTGTGGTAGTA
>Ga0207705_10003995_pt1 | contig 11221 bp, 5 predicted proteins | sample KBSC13metaG_FD_184314 | JGI IMG/M metagenome (GOLD analysis project Ga0207705, IMG submission 184314) | Corn rhizosphere microbial communities from Kellogg Biological Station, Michigan, USA - KBS C1-3 metaG (SPAdes) (version 2) | ecosystem: Host-associated > Plants > Roots > Rhizosphere > Soil ...
CGCGCGCGATGGCCACCGCCTCACGCGCGGCGGCGTTGGCGCCGGCCTTGGTGAGCTCGCGGCTGGCACCGAACCCCCAGGTCCCACCAAGCAGGACGCGAACGCCGATACCGATCGTATCGCCTTCGACGACGCCGGTAATCTGCCGTTCACGCGAGCGCACGGAGCTGGTGCGTGTCCGCGCGATGCGTGCGTCGGCGAATTCGGCGCCGCTGCGGCGCGCTTCGTCGAGCGCCTCGAGCAGCAGCTCGCGGACGACGGGGTCCATTGCCGGTGGCGCGGCAGTGCGCGGCACCGTGGCCAGGCGTCCGGCGGCTGCCTCGACGGGGTCGAGCGCAGCGCCCACCGCGAGTGCGGCGGTGGCGCCGGCCGCAGTCGAGAGGAACTCCCGGCGGTGCATGCTCATTGATGCTCGGGTGGGGATACGAAGCGAGATTGGGACTGGTGCGACGCCGAGCCCGCCTCGCACCGAGGCGAGCAATGCGTGATCGCCATGCACACGTTGTGCAGGCGGCGCTTCGTACGCAACCGTACACTGAGTGGTGCGGCTTCGGCGATCTTCTTGCATTTGCTTGCTACTGACATGCCCCGCCTCAGACCGTCAGCCATGGCCATTAATTCACCATCAACCCCGTCCGACGCCCTCTCGCGGTCCGGAAGCCTTGACCCGTCGAGCGCCGCGATGGCGTTCGAGCCTCCACAGGAGGAGGCATTGTCTCCAGTCATGCCCACGCAGCGGCGTTCGCGCCCGCGCCGAGCCACACCGACCCCTGTGCACGGCCACTCGCCCGCATCGCCGCTCACGCGTCCTGACGGTTCGGCGGCCCCGGTAGTTCATCTCGTTCCCGAACTTTCACCGTACGCCCGCACGGGCGGACTGGGTGAGGCAGTCGCCAGCCTGGCCAAGCACCAGGCTGCTTCAGGGATTCCCGTCACCGTGTTCGTGCCGCTCTACGGCGTGATTCGCGAGCGCACGGAATTGCGCCCCGTCGGTCCGGCGTTCGCCGTGAACGTAGGGCCGCGCATCGAGACGGCGCGATTGTACGAGCCCGCCGGCGCGCTCGCGCCGGGCTGCCCGCGCGTGATCTTCGTCGAGAGCGCGGAGTATTTCGATCGACCCGGCCTCTATGGCGACGATGTCGGCGACTACCCCGACAACGCGCAGCGCTACGCGTTCTTCTCGCGTGCCGTCCTCGTGGCGTTGCCGCGCGTGCTCACCCAGCCGCCGAGCATCCTGCACTCGCACGACTGGCAGACGGCGCTGGCGAGCGTGTACCTGAAGACCGACTTCCTGGTCAATCCGTACTACGAGGGCATTCGCACGGTGCTCTCGGTGCACAACGCCGGCTATCAGGGCCACTTCCCCGACACGGTGATGCCGGAGATCGGGCTGCCATGGACGCTGTACAACGCGCGACAGCTCGAGTGGTACGATCGCGTGAACCTGTTGAAGGGCGGGCTCGTGTTCAGCGATCTCGTGATCACGGTGAGCCCGACGCACGCGCACGAGCTGCGCACGGAGAAGGGCGGCTTCGGCCTCGACGGTGTGTTCGTCGCGCTGAAGGATCGTCTGGTGGGGATCGTGAATGGCATCGACCAGGACATCTGGGATCCGACGCGCGACACCTGCATCCCGCGCCGCTTCGGCGTCGACAACCTGGTGGGCAAGAAGCGCAATCGCGTCGCCCTGCAGCGCGCCACGGGGTTGAGCCGGTGGCAGGCGCCGATCTTCGCGCTCACGGCGCGACTCGTCGCCCAGAAAGGGCTCGACCTGATCCTCGGCGATCCGGGCTACTTCGCGTTCGACGCGCAGTACGTCTTCCTCGGCCACGGTGAAGCGCGCTACGAGGCCGCGCTCACCGAGCTCGCCGAACGCGCGCCGAGCCGCATCGCCGTGAAGCTCGATTTCACCGACGAGTTCGAGCACCTGCTGCTCGCCGGCGCGGACATGTGCCTGATGCCGTCGCTGTACGAACCGTGCGGACTCACGCAGATGCGCGCGCAGCGCTACGGCACCATTCCCGTCGCTCGTCGCGTGGGCGGATTGGCGGACACGATCGAGGATGGCGTGACCGGGTTCCTGTTCGACGACTACACGCCGACGGACTTCATGCGCGCCGCACTGCGGGCCGTGGAGCAGTACCACGAGACGCAGGGATGGGAGGAGATGATGCGCGAGGCGATGGTGCGCGACTTCGGCTGGGACAAGAGCGCGGCGCGGTACGTCACGATGTACAAGCGCGTGCTGGGACAGGTGAGGCAGTAGGGGCGAACGGCAACTACGAGTACCTCGTACTGAAGTACTTCGTATTTAGACCGGCATCCAAGCCCCCAAGAATGTCCCGTACCGATCCCGGTACGGCTGGCCCGTGCGCCGAATAGATGTGTCGGCACATTGGTGAGGCCGGGTTCATGGGTCTCGGTACGAGGTACTTCAGTACGAAGTACTCGCCGTTGCCCGTCGAGCCGTTGACTCCCCCCCGCTCGCTGGCGACACTGCGATTCCCCCGCACCCGCCGCATGTCGCCACTCCGCACGATCTCCGTCGCCCTTCTCGCCGCGCTCGCCATCGTCCCCGCGGTCGCGTGTGGTCAGGTCACCCCCTCGAGCACGAAGACGGTCGCGACCGACACCGCGCCGCCGGCGGTGCCGCGTGAGTTTCGTGGCGTGTGGGTGGCGACGGTGGGGAACATGGACTGGCCATCGAAGCCCGGCCTATCCACGGACCAGCAGAAAGCCGAGCTGATCGCGATCCTCGACAAGGTTTCGGCGCTGCACCTGAATGCCGTCGTGCTGCAGGTACGGCCGGCGGCCGACGCGCTGTATCGCTCGTCCATCGAGCCGTGGTCCGACGTGCTCACCGGCCAGATGGGTCGCGCGCCCGAGCCGTTCTACGATCCGCTCGCCTTCGCGGTGGAGGAAGCGCACAAGCGCGGGCTCGAGCTGCACGCGTGGATCAATCCGTATCGCTCCAAGGTGCCGACCACGAAGCACGTGTCGGCGAAGCACATCAGCCGCACCAATCCCGAGCTCGTGCGGCAGTACGGACCATACCAGTGGATGGACCCCGGTGATCCCGCCGTGCGCCGCCGCACGCTGCGGGTGGTGCTCGACATCGTACGTCGCTACGACATCGACGGCCTCCACATGGACGACTACTTCTATCCATATCCGGAGGCCCGGCGCGGCCGCGAGATCGAGTTCCCCGACGCGTCCACGTATCGTCGCTACAAGCGGGGCGGCGGGACGCTGTCGCGCGCCGACTGGCGCCGCCACAATGTGGACCTGCTCGTCGAGCAGCTCGACGACAGCATTCACGCGGTGAAGCCGTGGGTGAAGTTCGGTGTCAGCCCGTTCGGTATCTGGCGGCCCGGCTATCCAGCATCGGTACGCGGGCTCGATCAATACGAGAAGCTGTTCGCCGATGCGCGAAAATGGTTGCGAGAAGGCTGGGTGGACTACTTCACGCCGCAGCTCTACTGGGCCATCGACCGTCCCGAGCAGAGCTATCCGGTACTGCTTGCGTGGTGGTCGGAGCAGAACGTGAAGGATCGTCACCTCTGGCCCGGCAACTACACGGGCAAGGTGGCGTTCACGGGTCCGTCGGCGTGGCGCACCGATGAAGTGCTCCAGCAGATCCGCGTCACCCGCGCCCTCAAGGGCAAGCCGGCCACTGGGAACATCCACTTCAGCATGTCGGTGTTCATGCAGGACCCCGATAGCCTCGACGAGCGACTCCTGCGCGACGTCTACGCGGAACGCGCCCTGATCCCGGCGTCTCCCTGGCTCGACGATCGTGCACCCGCCCCGCCGAGCGTTGCACTGCGCAGCGACGGCACGAGCGGCGCCGCCGTCGCCGACCTGACTCCTGCCTCCACGCGCGACGTGTGGCTGTGGGTCGTCCAGTCACGCACCACGAATGGCTGGACGACGCAGATCCTCCCGGGCACGGAGCGCACGCTCACCTTCCCGACTCGCCCGCTCGAAGTGCGCGTCCGCGCCGTCGATCGCACGGGGAATGAATCGAAGGCCGTGCGGAGCAACTGAGGGTTCTGCCAGCAGAGCGGGCGATGAGTAGTCGTTTCCCTCAGCCCAGCGTCTCGAAGAACATCGCCGGCGGCGCGTTGCCGACCCCGAGCTCGCTCACCAGGTGCTCGAGCCCGTGGGCGAGGGAGCGGCGATCGACTGCAGCGAGTGCGGCAATCGCGCTCGCCAGTCGGACCTGCAGCACTTCAGGGGCGCGCCTGAGCAGCGTGACGCCGGCCGCCGTCAGGGTGAGCTCCACCCGACGTGCGTCGTCCTGCGCGCGGACTTTCTTCACGAGCCGCCGGCGCACCAGACGCCGCACCACCACCGACACCGTGCTCTGATGCGTCATCGTTCGCTCGGCGAGCGCATTGATGGAGAGCGAGGGCGTGGCGCGGAGCTGGGTGAGCACGAACAGCTGCGCCCCCGTCACGCCGAGCCGGCGCTCCGTTTCGCGCGACGCGACGTGCAGGGCGTGAACGAGCCGCCGAAGCGGATCGAAGACGGCGGTCACTTCTTCGTCCTTCGCGGTCCGCTTGATGGTCCGGCGCTCCAGTGCATCGGAGGAAGAGCTCGCGGTGGCGGCGCGCTTCGTGGCGGTCCTCGCACCGCCGGTCCTCTTGGAACCAGTCTTCGCGGAGGTGGATCGAGTTCTCGGCATGGCGGTCGGCGGTGGGATTTGCATGTACGGCCCATGGAGCCACTGTCGAGTATGCACTCGATGGCGGCCCCGTCGCAATCGTCAGGCCCTCACTCCGTCACGTCGCGCACGATTGGCGTGACGGGATCAGGACTCTCCGCTCGTCGCCTGCGCGTGGTTGAGCGCGGCGACGATGGTCACGCCGCCGAACACGTTGCCGATGAGCGTCGGCAGCAGGTAGCCGAGCAGGACGGCGCCCCAGCCGGCGAGCCCGCGGAAGCCGGCGTAGAAGACCTCGGTCGCACCGGCAATCACGTGCGCGAAGCCGCCTAGTCCGACGAGGTACGAGATGAACACCACCACCAGCAGCTCCTGTGGCTTGGCGGCGGGGAGCATCCAGACCATCAGCGCGATCAGCCAACCCGCGTACACCGCGTGGAGCATGGTCACCCAGAATCCGCTGCGCATCGCGCGCCCCGCGATCTCGGCCAGCGCACCGTGCACGTCCGGACCCACCACCTGGAGCTTCGCCAGCACGAGGGCGAACAGCAGCGCGCCGATCAGGTTCGTCACCAGCACTGCTCCCCAGAGTCGCATGACGTTCCGGAAGCGCTCCGCCGTCTTATGCGACAGCAGCGGAACGATGGGTGTCAGGGTGTTCTCGGTGAACAGCTGCTGGCTGCCGAGGATCACGATCACGAATCCGGTCGTGTAGCCGAAGGTCGAGATCAGCGGGCGCCACGCGGCATCGGGGAGATGCGACTGGAGCACCCCTTCGACGAGGAAGCTGAACCCCATGGACAACCCGGCGGCGAGCCCCGACCACCCCAGCGCGCTGGTCGAGCGCTCGAGCTCATGCAGCCCTTCGCGCCTAATCACCTCGTAGGTGGTTTTCGCGTCGAGCGACTTCGCCTCCTGGATCTTCTTCTCCTCGCCGTGCTCGCGGGAGGTTTCCCCCTCGCCGGCGTGCGGCTCCTCCGCTTCCGTCTCCAGTGCCTGCTTTCGTTCCCGCTTCTCCCACGGCTCGCTCATCGCCACCTCCGGTCGTGGCGCCAAGGGCAGGAAGCGTTCCCTGACTCGGCAGGCCGGGCGGGCCGAGCACGGCACCGCGGAATGCATGGACGGCAGATACTTCAACACTGGCCAGCCGGAACTCGTAAGCGTACGGTAGTTCCTTCCCGCTCACCCACAGGCCCATGCGACGTCCTACCCGGTTCCTCCCCCTGCTCGGCGTAGCGTTCGTGGGAGCGGTGCTCCCTGCGAACGGAGCCCGCGCCCAGCAGCTCGACTCTTCCCTCATCTCCGCCTTCCGCTGGCGACCCGTCGGGCCGGCCAACATGGGCGGACGCATCACGGACATCGAGGGCCTGCCGTCGCCCTCCAAGACCTTCTACGTGGTCGCCGCGGCGGGCGGGGTGTGGAAGACCACCAACGCCGGCACCACTTTCCGGCCGATCTTCGATCACGAGCGCACCGCGTCGAACGGCGACCTCGCCATCGCGCCGAGCGACAGCAACGTGCTCTATCTGGGCACGGGTGAGGAGGACTCGCGCAACTCCATCTCCCCCGGCGGCGGCGTCTACAAGTCCACCGACGGCGGAAAGAGCTGGAAGTTCATGGGCCTCGGCGAGACGCAGCAGATCGGCCGCATCGTGGTCGATCCGCGCGACGCGAACGTCGTCTACGTCGCCGCGCTCGGTCACGTGTGGGGGCCGAACAAGGAGCGTGGGCTGTACAAGAGCACCGACGGCGGCCAGACGTGGACGCTCGCCAAGTTCGTGAGCGACAAGGCCGGCTTCGTGGACGTGCAGCTCGACCCGAGCAACCCTGACGTGGTGTGGGCGTCGAGCTGGGAGCGCGTGCGTGGACCGTGGTTCCTCTACAGTGGCGGGCCCGGCTCCGGCCTGTGGAAGAGCACCGATGCCGGCAGGACGTGGGCGGAGGTGAACGGCCACGGCTTCCCCGAGACCACCAAGGGCCGCATCAACATCGACATCTCGAAGACCAACCCCAAGGTGATGTACGCGATGGTCGAGGCGGACACCGTGATGAACGGGAGCCACGACAAGACGAAGAAGGCGCAGGTCCGCCCGTCCGGCCTGTATCGCTCGGTCGACGGCGGCGCCACGTGGGAGAAGCGGAACGACACCGACGTCCGCCCCTTCTACTACAGCCAGGTGCGCGTGGACACGAAGAACCCGGACCGCGTGTACTTCAGCTCCACGCCGGTGATGTTCAGCGATGACGGCGGCAAGACGGCGCGCACGGCCACGAACGGCATTCACGTCGATCATCACGCGATGTGGATCGATCCGAAGGATCCCGAGCACTTCATCGTCGGCGACGACGGCGGCGTGTCGCAGACGTGGGATCGCGGCGGCAACTACCAGTTCCTGAACGTGATGCCGATCGGCCAGTTCTACGCCGTGTCGTACAACATGGACGTGCCCTACCGCGTCTGCGGCGGCCTGCAGGACAATGGCAGCTGGTGCGGGCCGAGCCGGCGCGCGCGCGGACCGATCACCAACTCGATGTGGTTCAACGTCGGCGGCGGCGACGGCTTCTACTCGGCGCAGGATCCCAACGATCCGAACACCGTGTACTCGGAGTCGCAGGGCGGCTCGATGAGCCGCGTGAACGTCGCTACCGGTGAGCGTACGCAGCTCTCCAAGCCAAACTGGCGGAACCGTTATCGCCAGTTCGAGGACTCGATCATCATCGAGCGCGGCGACACCATGATCCCCGTCTCGAAGGAGATCCAGCGCAAGCTCGACGACCTGCGCAAGCGCGCATCGGCGGATTCCATCGATTGGGACCTGCGGTTCAACTGGAACACGCCGTTCTTCATCTCCCCGCACAATTCCAACGTCTTCTACGCCGCGGGCAACCGCGTGCTCAAGAGCACGAACCGCGGGGAGAACCTGATCGCCATCTCGCCGGATCTCACGACGCGCGATCCGGTGAAGATCAAGATCAGCACGCAGACGACGGGCGGCATCACGCCGGACAACACCGGCGCCGAGACGCACTGCACCATCACGGCGCTCGCCGAGTCCCCGATCCGGCCCGGGTTGCTCTACGCGGGCACCGACGACGGCAACGTGTGGCTGTCGCGGAACGACGGCGCGACGTGGGAGAACCTCACCGGCCGCTTTGCGGGCGTGCCGAAGTACACCTGGGTGAACCGCATCGAGCCCAGCTCGGCCGACACCAACGTGTTCTATGTGGCGTTCGACGGACACCGCACGAACGACTTCACGCCGTACGTCTTCATCACGAAGGACTACGGCAAGACGTTCTCGTCCATCGCGTCGAATCTGCCGACGGGCGGCCCGGACTTCGTGCACGTGATCCGCGAGGATCCGTACAACCCGAAGCTCCTCTTCCTCGGCACGGATGTCGGCGCCTACGTCTCGACGGATCGCGGCGGTTCGTGGCAGAAGTTCATGAACGGCCTGCCGACGGTGCCGGTGCACGACCTCAAGATCCATCCGCGCGACCACGAGCTCATCGCGGGCACGCACGGCCGCTCGATCTGGATCGTCGACATCACGCCGCTGGAGCAGATGACCGACAGCATGCGCAACAAGACCGTGGCACTCTACACGCCGCGCGTGGCGTACGAGTTCGGCGAGCCGACGGTGGAAGGACAGGACATGGGGCAGTTCGTGTTCGAGGCGCCGAGCCCGGCGTACGGCGCCGACATCTGGTATCGTTTGGCGAACGGCACGCCGCGCGGCCAGACGAAGATCACGATCAGCGACGTGACGGGTGACACCATCGCCACCGTGAACGGACCGGCGAGCGCCGGCCTGCACAAGGTGACGTGGGACTTCCGCGGCAAGGCACCGAAGGCGGCAGCTCTCTCGCCGTCGGAGAAGCGTGATTCCGTGGTCCAGGCGCGTCGGATGGTGTTCGTCGCCGACTCGCTGGAGAAGGCGGGTACGCTGCCCGCACCGATGGTGGCGCGGATCAAGGCGGCCGCTGCATCGGGCGATCAGGCCGCGCTGACGCAGATCTTCGGCTTCGGTCGTGGCGGTGGCGGCGGCGGACGCGGTGCCGCGACGACTGGCTTCCAGGAGCGGCCGGGTGAAGGCCCGATGCCACGCACGGCGGGCGCCGCGCAGGGCCAGCGTGGCGAGCGCGCCGGCGAGCCGGCGATGGATCCGACGGAGATGCGCGAGATCGCGCAGCTCTTCCGCGCGCCGGGGAGCCGTGGCTTCGGCGGCTTCGGTCGCGGCGGTGCGCCAACGGTCGGCACGGGCGACTATCTCGTGAGCATGACCGTGGATGGAAAGAAGTACACTCAGGTACTGCACGTGGAGCGTCGCAGCGGTGCTGATTCGGGCGGGTTCTTCGGCGGCGACGACGAGGATCACGAGCCGTAAGCAGCAGCGGGTAGAATCGAGTGAGGGCGCGCCGCAAACCAGCGGCGCGCCCTTTCTTCTTGCGACAGGTTCGCCCGGAGGGGGCCGCGTGCACCGCCGTGCCATTGCGCCGGCGCAATCGCGCTCTCATGATCTTCGGCGACTTTTTCGGCGGAGCGCGCACTTCGGCGTGCCCTTCCGCTCAACCTCCCCGAAGGGGGCGTCGCATGTCACGCTGGTTCAGATTCGCGGCCACTGTCGTTCTCGTCGGAGCTGCGCCGATGATGCTTCGGGCGCAGGAAGGTTCTGTCGCAGGTACCGTCGTCTCCGCCGGCTCCGAGGAGCCGCTTCCCGGTGCGCTCATCACCGTGGTCGGTGGCACGCAGCGCGCCAGCGCGGACGATCAGGGACGATTCCGGATCGTCGGCATCACCGGCCCCACCGTCACGCTCGAAGCACGTCGCATCGGATACCGCGCAACGCGCGTCACGGTGCGCAACGGTGAACTGCACGCGCGCATCACGATGTCGGCGAGTCCGACCAGCCTCGAGGCGGTCGTGGTGAGCGCGACGGGCGGACGCGTGGAGAAGAAGGCGATCGGCAACTCGGTCGCCACCGTCGACGCGGCGGCGGTCACGGAGATCGCGCCGATCAACTCGATGCAGGGACTGATCAATGGACGAGCGCCCGGCGTCGTCATCCAGACGGCCACCGGCGCCGTCGGATCCGGCGGCCGCATCCGCGTCCGCGGCAACGCGAGCTTCTCGCTCTCCAACGAGCCGCTGCTCTACATCGACGGCGTCCGGGTGAACAACAATCCGTCCAGCGGTCCCCAGAATCAGGACTTCGGCTCGAGCTCCATCTCACGCATCAACGACCTCAACCCGGAGGACATCGAGTCGATCGAGATCCTCAAGGGGCCGGCGGCCGCCGCGCTGTACGGCACCGAAGCGTCGAACGGCGTCATCCAGGTCATCACCAAGCGTGGCGTCGGCGGCGCACCCAAGTGGAACGTGATCGCCCGCCAGGGCGTGAACTACTTCCAGAACTGGGAGGGCCGTTTCTGGACGAACTACGGCGTGATCCAGAAACCGGGTGCAGCCACCGGCGTGCTCGATACGCTGCCGATCACGATGGCACAGATCCGGGACACGATTGCCGCGTACGGCTTCAATCCCGACGTCTTCCGCAACGGCCGCCGGCAGGAGAGCGAGGTCTCGGTCTCCGGCGGATCGGACGTGTTCAACTACTACGCAAGCGGCAACTACCTCGACGACGCCGGCGCCGAGCCGAGCAACTACACCCGCAAGTCCAGCGGCCGATTGAATCTGGGTGTCTCGCCCAGCAACAGCTTTCGCATCAGCGTCAATGCCGGCGCCGTCGCCGGTCCCACGTTCCTCAGCTGCGAAGCCGGCTGCGGCGGGCGCGTCTGGACCCTGACGGCGACCACGCCGTCGAACTGCGCGAACCCGTGGACCCACTGCCTCTACAGCTCCCTGCCGGAGGCGTACGACGAGACCTACAACTTCTGGCAGAACCTCAATCGCCTCTCGACCAGCGTGCGCTTCGACCACACGCCGGCCACGTGGTTCACCCATCGCCTCACCGCCGGCGTCGATCGTACCGCCGAGCAGAACGTCTACTACACGCCTCGTATCGACTCGCTCCTCGCCAGCACCCAGATCGGCAGCGACGCCCTTGGCAGCAAGGACATCGAAGACCGGCAGATCACCTACGCGTCGCTCGACTACGCAGCGACGGCATCGACGACCTTCCGCACGAACTTCACCTCGGCTACCACGGCAGGGGCTCAGTATTACCGCGACAACACGCACTTCACGCACGCCGCCGGCTGCATCTTCCCGCTCGCCGGGCTGACCGACATCAGCGCCACCACCCAGGCCTGCCCCGGACTTCCGCTCCCGACGGAAGACGGCTTCGGCAACGCGACGCTCGGCGTGTACGGCCAGGAGCAACTGGGCTGGCGTGACATGCTCTTCCTCACCGCCGCCGTTCGTTCCGACAACAACAGCGCGTTCGGCACCAACTATTCGCGCGCCGTCTACCCGAAGTACAGCGTGAGCTGGGTACTGAGCCAGTGGGGGCCAGTGCACGATCGGCTGCCGATGCTGAGCGAGCTGCGCTTCCGCGCCGCGTACGGCGAAGCGGGCAAGGCGCCAGCCACCTA
>Ga0207705_10003997_pt1 | contig 11215 bp, 8 predicted proteins | sample KBSC13metaG_FD_184314 | JGI IMG/M metagenome (GOLD analysis project Ga0207705, IMG submission 184314) | Corn rhizosphere microbial communities from Kellogg Biological Station, Michigan, USA - KBS C1-3 metaG (SPAdes) (version 2) | ecosystem: Host-associated > Plants > Roots > Rhizosphere > Soil ...
GGGTTGCCGTAGGCGACTCGGCGGGCGCGGTCTGCTGCGCCAGGGGTGCCGGCTCCGCAGCAGCGGGCGTTTCCTCCCTATGGCTGCGTGTCGAGGCACTCGTGCCTCGTGTCGCGCTCGTACTGCGCGCCTTCGCCGGAGCCCTCGGAGCCGCCACGGCACCGTCGAACCGCTCCGTCGCCGACACCACGTCCACGCGCGGGCTCGCCGAGCCGGCAAGCTGCACGTCCGCCGCGCCAGCGCGCGCCAAGTCCTGCTGGAGATCGTCACTCAGCGCCGGCGGCTCCGAGGTACGCGAGCAACCGGCGAGCGCCGCGAACGCCACGGCCGCGAGGGTGAGTCGGACGGAATTGATCATGGCGCTTGATACCCCTGGTTTCCTGAAAGGAGCCAGCCGCCCTGCCGCCTGCGGATCCATTCTGCAGAGCGAGGCAATGCGAACCTGACCCCGCTATCGATTCGACCGCCAGACCTTCGCCCCGCCGCGCCCCGCCGCGATCTCGTCCATCGTTCGGTCCGTGACCACTGATGTCGTCTCCTCCTCCGTGACGTCGAGGTCCGGATCGGCCGTTGCATCACGATGCTTGATCAGCAACCACTGCGCGCGCCCGGGCCGATTCATTCGCACGAGCACCCACGCGCCGCGCAGTCGCGTGCCGTGCAGCACGAACTTCAGATCACCCTTCTCATAGCCGCGCCGCAGCGACGCCGCGCCACCACCGTCTTCGGCTTCGTAGGTGCCACGGTCCCACAGCATCACCGTGCCGCCACCATACTCGCCGGCGGGAATCGTCCCCTCGAAGGTGTTGTACGAGATGGGGTGATCTTCCACTTCCATCGCCAGTCGGCGCACCTTCGGATCGTAGCTCGGCCCTTTCGGCACTGCCCAGGATTTCATCACGCCGTCGAGCTCGAGGCGGAAGTCGTAGTGCAGCCGGCTCGCCGCGTGCTTCTGCACGACGAAGTGGAGTGTCTTGCCGGTCGCCTTCGGCACCATCCCCGCCGGCTCCTTCGTCCGTGTGAAATCACGCTTCCGGTTGTACTCGGCAAGCGCGCGGGACTTCTTCGCGGCCAGACTCGTGGTCGCGGATTTCTTCGTGGCGGATTTCCTTGTGGCAGACTTCTTCCGTCCCGACTTCTTCACGGCGGATTTTTTCGTCACCGACTTCTTCGCGGACTTCCTCGCGTCAGTCTCGACCGCCGAGGTCTTCTTCGCTACCGGCCGCTTCACGGTGCGCTTGCGCGTGGTCGCCATGCTGGCCTCACGGTGCGAGGAGCATGCCGGCCGGGAGCGTGCGCACTCTTTCCACCTTCCGAGGCGCGACATATGCTCTGCATCGTCGAGACGGAGGCAACGGATCATGTCGTCTGAACGCCCCTGCGCGGATCTCCGCGCGATAACGTCCGTCAAGCATCCTGTACGACGCGAGTGCGAGGACTGCGTGAAGATCGGCGCGAGCTGGGTGCACCTCCGCACCTGCCAGACGTGCGGCGGCACGCGCTGCTGCGACGACTCGCCGAACCGGCACGCCAGCAAGCACGCTCACGCCACATCCCATCCCGTCATCGCCTCAGCCGAGCCCGGCGAGCGGTGGCTCTACTGCTATCGGGATGATGCCTTCGCGGAATACTGATCCCTGGCCCGCATTGCCCCTCGAGGAGTGGGCGGACACCTGCGTCACGCTGCACCTGATGACGCAGGTGGTCGGAAAGATCCGGCTCGCCTGCGCACCCATGGTCAATCACTGGTGGCAGGTCCCCCTCTACGTCACCGCACGCGGGCTCACCACCTCGGCGATGCCGCATGGCACGCAGACCTTCCAGATCGACTTCGACTTCATCGACCATTCCCTCAACGTCGTCGTCAGTGATGGAGGTGTGCAGTCGATCGCCCTGCGCCCTGGGCCGATCGCCAAGTTCTACGGCGACGTGATGGACGCGCTGCGAACCCTCGGCGTGCCGGTACGGATCTGGCCGCAGCCGGTGGAGATCGAGGGCGCGATTCCCTTCGTGGAGGACGTCGAGCATACGGCGTACGAGCCCGAGCAGGCCCACCGCTTCTGGCTCGTGCTTGGCCAGGTCGACCGGGCGCTGGCACAGTTCCGATCGCGCTTCGTCGGAAAGTGCAGCCCCGTGCACTTCTTCTGGGGGAGCTTCGACCTCGCGGTGACCCGCTTCTCGGGGCTGCGCGCCCCCGAGCATCCGGGAGGGGCTCCCAACCTTGGAGACTGGGTGATGCGGGAAGCATACTCGCACGAGTGCAGCAGCTGCGGGTTCTGGCCAGGCAGCGGCGCGGTGCAGGAGCCCGCCTTCTACGCCTACGCCTATCCCGAGCCGGCGGGATACCGAGAGCATCGCATCCGCCCGGATGCGGCGTACTACAGCGATACGATGCGGGAGCACATCCTCCCGTATGAGTCCGTTCGGCAGTCGCCGGATCCGGACCTCATGCTCGATGAGTTCTTCCAGAGCACCTATGAGGCGGGCGCCGAGCTCCTGCGGTGGAACCGGGCCGAGCTCGAGCACGATGGTCCAGCTCCGGCTGACACCGTCCTCGTGCCGGCACCATCATACGCGCGACACAACGAGGTGACCTGACGATGGCGACGTTGCAGGAGAGACTGACGGTCAGGATGCCGAGCGGAAGGCGGTCCGACGAGCTCACCGTGGAGTCGCGCTTCGAGCGCTACCGCGATGTGCGCGCCTTCACGGAGCAGCTGACGGAGGGGCTGGCCGCGGAGGACATGGTGGTTCAGTCCATGCCGGACGTGAGCCCCACGAAATGGCATCTGGCGCACACCTCGTGGTTCTTCGAGCGCTTCGTGCTGATGGAGCACCTGGCCGGCTACGCGCCGCTCAACGACACCTATCTCTATCTCTTCAACTCGTACTACCAGCAGGCCGGCGAGCGGCATTGCCGCGACCAGCGCGGGTACATCTCCCGTCCCACCGTGGCCGAAGTGCTGGCGTACCGGCGACACGTCGACGACGCGATGGCGACGTTGCTCGCGAAGGCGGACGAAGCGCAGCTGAGCGCGATAGACTCGCTCGTCACGCTCGGGCTGCACCACGAGCAGCAGCACCAGGAGCTGATGCTCACGGACATCAAGCACGTGTTCTCGGTGAATCCGCTGCGTCCCGTCTACCGCGTCACCGCGGCGCAGCCGGCTGCGGTTCCGGCGCGGCCGATCGAGTGGATCGACTTCGCCGGTGGCGTTTGCGAGATCGGCTACGCCGGTGACGGATTCGTGTTCGACAACGAGAGCCCGCGTCACCGCGAGTACCTCGAGCCGTTCCAGCTGGCGGATCGGCTGGTGACCAACGGCGAGTACCTGGAATTCATGGAGGCTGGGGGCTACCGGCGGCCGGAGCTCTGGCTCTCGCTCGGCTGGGCGGCGGTGCAGGAGAAAGGCTGGAGCGAGCCGTTCTACTGGGAGCGGCGCGATGGTAAATGGGCGCTCTTCACCCTGGGCGGGATGCGCCCAGTAGACCCCGATGAGCCGGTCTGCCATCTCACGTTCTTCGAAGCCGACGCCTACGCCCGCTGGAGAGGCGCACGACTGCCGACCGAAGCCGAGTGGGAGCGGGCGGCGGCGGGCCGGCCGATCACCGGCAATCTGGTCGAGGACGGGAGATTCCACCCCACCGTCGCGCCCTCGACGGATGGCCTCCGGCAGATGTATGGCGACGTCTGGGAGTGGACGGCGAGCCCCTACACAGCCTACCCGGGTTTTCGCCCCGCGACGGGAGCGGTGGGCGAGTACAACGGCAAGTTCATGTGCAATCAGTTCGTGCTGCGCGGAGGCAGTTGCGCCACCTCACGCACGCACCTCCGGCCCACCTATCGCAACTTCTTCCCACCTGAGGCGGCCTGGCAGTTCACGGGAGTACGGCTGGCGCGCGACGTCGAGCGCGAGAGCCGGCGCTGATCGCGGCTCGAGAGGAGCTGCTCGCGGAGCTTCGCGCCGGCCTCGCTCGGCCGCAGAAGGAGCTGCCGAGCAAGTTGTTCTACGACCAGCGCGGGTCAGAGCTGTTCGAGGAGATCACTCGCCTGCCGGAGTATTACCTGACGCGCGTCGAGCAGGCGCTGCTCGAGGCGCACGCGGCTGCATGGATCCACGCGATTCGCCCGCGGACGCTGGTCGAACTGGGTGCCGGGAGCGCGGCGAAGACGCGAGTGATCCTCGACGCCATGCGCACGGAGGGCGTCGGCGGCACGTACGTGCCGGTGGACATCAGCGCCGACTTCCTCGAGCGAACCGCTGCCGCGCTTCGGCACGAGTACGCCGGCCTGCTGGTGGTGCCGGTACCTGCCGATTTCACCCGCTCGGTCGAGCTCCCGTCGTCTCTTCCGCGTCCCGCGTTGCTGACCTTTCTCGGGAGCACGATCGGCAACTTCACCACTCCCGCGGCGGTGGACCTCGTGCGTCGGGTTCGCGGCGCCATGCAACCCGGCGACCGCTTCCTCCTCGGTGCGGACCTGCGCAAGGACGTCGCAGTCCTGGAAGCCGCGTACAACGACTCGCGTGGCGTCACGGCGGAATTCAATCGCAACATGCTCCGCGTGCTCAACCGCGACTTCGGCGCTGACTTCGATGTCGAGTCATTCCGCCATCGCGCGATCTACGACGGGCAGGAGCACCGTATCGAGATGCACCTCGTCTCGACGCGCGTGCAGACGAATCACATTCCGGGTATCGGCGACCTGGTGCTTCACGCGGGAGAAACGATCCGGACCGAGATCTCCTGCAAGTACGACCGGCCGAGCGTGGAGGAGCTGTTCACTGCCGCAAGGCTCGAGATGACAGAGTGGCGGGAAGATCCCGACCGGCTGTTCGCGCTGAGCGTCGCGGCGCCCGCAGGTGAGGTCGAGCGACCGGATTTCGATGGGGTCAGTAATCCACCGGCCGCAGGTAGCTCTCCCCGATCGCCGTCGGGCTGATCATCGCCACTGTCGGCAGTCGCCGCTTCCAGTGTGTGGATGCGAGTCGCTTCGTCACCACGGTCACCTCGGTCGCATCGAAGCCGCGCGCCACGAGATCTTCGGCGGAGTATCCGGCGAGGATCCAGTTCAGGATCTCGTCTGCCTTCTGGTAGCTGATGCCGAAGTCGCCCTCGTCGGTCTGCCCGACCGCGAGATCCGCCGACGGCGCCTTGCCGACGATCACTTCCGGCACGCCAAGGTGTCGCGCGAGCGCCCACACCTGGCTCTTGAACAGGTCGCCCAGCGGGTTGATCGGTGGCGAGTCGTCGGCGTGCCAGGTGAAGTAGCCGAAGAGCCGCTCCGTCTTGTTGCCTGTGCCGAGCGGAATCGCATGATGCCTGGCCGACAGGTCGAACAGCGCGATCATGCGCATCCGTGCCATCACGTTCCCCTTGCGCGACGCGTCGGCATCGGGCTCGTGGGACAGGTAGGCGTCGACCGCCGCACTGATGTCCAGCGTGCGGCCCTGGATGCCGAGCGCATCGATGACGAGCTGGCCATGCTCCAGGCTGTCGCGGCTCGACGTGCGATATGGCATGCGCACCCCGATCACGTTCTTGGGCCCGAGCGCGCGCGCCGCGAGGTACGCCGTCACCGCGGAGTCGACGCCTCCCGAGACGCCCACCACGGCATACGCAAAGCCTCGACGCGAAATCTCCTCGCGCAGGAAGCGCGTGAGCCAGTCCTCCAGCAGCGCACCGTCCACCGCGAGCGGCGGCGGCTCGCCATTCAGGCTGCCGAGCACCACCGGCACGTTCGTCGACACTCGCAGCGTCGGTGCGGACGCACGCACCGGCGTGGCGTCGAGCATGTCGCCGCCCGACATCGTCGCGGCGATGGCGTCCATGCCGTCGAATGCCAGCAGGTGCGGCGTACCAGCCGCCACTTTCGCCATCGTTTCGCGCAGGTGCGGCGCCATCGTCTCGAGGTCGGCGATGAGCGGCAGGTCGGCGCGGGCGCGCGTGACGTCGGCGAGGTCGACGCGCGCGAGCACCAGAGCCTCGTCCCAGAGCGGGCCACGCGCGCGCACCTCACCGCGAGGACCAGCGAGCATCGCCGAGCCCGGGAACTGCTTGCCACCCTCGCTGCCTGCCAGGTTGACGAGTGCGACGAACACGCCGTGCTCGTCGGCCAGGTCGAGCGCGAGGCGATCCCAGCGCGACACGCTCGCCGGGCGCGAGAGGTCGCCGTGTCCAGGCCACGCGCCGCGCGCCGGCGGCGCGGTGGGCACGATGATGAGCTGCGCGCCGTCCAGCGCGGCGATCGTCCCCATCATCGAGTGCCACGCATCCTCGCAGACGAGCATCGCCGCCCGTCCCCACGGTGTATCGAACGCGCGTACCTCGTGGCCATGCTCCACGAAACGCTCCTCATCGAACAGGCCGTAGGTCGGAAGAAACACTTTCCGGTGCACGTGCCGCACGAGCGGAACGGTCTCGCCGAGTGAGACGTAGAGTGCGCTGTTGTAGAGCCGGTTGCGCCACACCTCGTAGAAGCCGACGCACACGTCCACCGGTGGCCCGGCGTAGATTCGATGGAGGTCCGCGGCGAGCTGTCCCGCCGTTACCGCATGCTCGCGCACGCCTCCTTCCAGGAAGTAACCGGTGAGCGCCGTCTCGGGAAAGCAGACGAGCACGGGCCGCTCCTCGAGCGAGGCCGCCTGGGTGAGCATGGCGCCGATCGTCGCCAGATTGCCGGCGTAGTCGCCCTTTCGCGGCCGAAGCTGGGCGAGCGCCAGGGTCAGGAATGGGGAGGAGGGGGCAGCGGGCATCGCCTAAGAATCGCCGCCGGCCGGTGGGACGGCAACAGCCGCCGAACAACCAGCGCCCCGGCTGGTACCAACTCGGGACTCAGTCGTTTATCAGGCACACCCCCATCGCACATGCATCGTTCAGCTCTCGTCGCCCTCGTCAGCCTCCCCCTTGTCGTGCCACCGCCGGCATTCGCCCAGGCGGCCGGAACGGGCCCGGTATGGCAGATCGTCGCGCAGCCCCAGTCATCGCTCGTCTTCGCGCGCGACGGTGCGCTGATCGGCGACATCGGCCGCGAGTCGCGCACCAGCGTCTCCATTCGCACCCTGCCGAAGTACGTGGGGCAAGCGTTCGTCGCCGTGGAGGACCAGCGCTTCTATCAGCACGACGGCGTGGATCTGATTGGCGTGGCTGGCGCGATCAAGGGCAAGCTGCTCGAGAAGATCACCGGCGACCATCGCGGCGGCGCCAGCACCATCACCCAGCAGCTCGTCGGCAACATGCACCCGGACCAGATCGACCGCCGTGACCTGAGCATGGGACGCAAGCTCCGCGAGCAGCAGGCGGCGCGCGAGATGGAGAAGCACTACTCCAAGGAGCAGATCCTCGAGGGGTATCTCAACCAGATCAACTTCGGTCACGGCTGGTACGGTGTGGAGTCGGCGGCGCGCCACTACTTCGGCCGAAGTGCGTCGAAGCTCACGCTCGCGCAGGCAGCCACGCTCGCCGCGCTCCCCAAGTCGCCGGTGGGCTACGATCCCATTCGCCACCCCGACCGCGCCAAGGCTCGCCGCGACCTGATCCTCGGCCTGATGGCGGAGCAGGGATTCATCACCGCCTCCAACGCGGCGCGCGCGCGCGCCGAGCGCGTGACCACGGCGCCGGACGCCGGCATGGCCGCGCCGGCAGACTACTTCGTGGACGCGGTCCGCCAGGCGGCGCAGAACGCCGGCGTCGACGTATCGAAGGGTGGCTATCGCGTCTACACGACCGCCGACGTCGCCCTCCAGCGCGCAGCGAACGATGCACTGGTTGCCGGCACCGCGAGCGTCGAGAAGCGCCCGGGCTACGATCATCCCACCCTCGCCGCCGCGAAGGACAAGCGCGACGCGCTCGCGGGAGCCGTCGTGGCGATCGATCCCTCCACGGGAGACGTCCGCGCCCTCGTGGGTGGCCGCGACTACAGGCTCGCGCCCTTCAACCGCGCCACGCTCGCCCTGCGCCAGCCCGGTTCGTCGTTCAAGCCGTTCGTGTACGCCAAGGCCCTCGAGGACAGCCTGACCGCGGCGACCATCGTTCCCGATACGGCGATCGCCATCCCGCTCGACGGTGGCGACGTCTACAGCCCGACCAACTCCGACGGCAAGTTCCTCGGTCCCATCACCATGCGCGAGGCGCTCGTGCATTCGCGCAATCCGGTGGCCGTGCAGCTCGCGCTGCGCGAAGGGCTCGACTCCATGGTCGCCATGGCGCATCGCGTCGGCATCGCCACGCCGATCGCGCCGGTGCCGGCGAGCGCGCTCGGCGCGTCGGTCGTGCGGCCGATCGACTACGTGGCCGCGTACACGGTGTGGGACAACCTGGGAGGCGTCGTCGAGCCGCGACTGATCACGCGCATCGAGGACGCGAGCGGCCGCGTGGTCTACCAGCGCCCGCCGGCGACACCGACACCGGTGATGGACCCCCGCGTCGCCTTCATCATGCGCGACATGATGCGCGACGCCGCCGAGCGTGGTACCGGTAGTCCGGCGCGACGTGCCGTTCCGTCGAGCATCCCCGTCGCGGGAAAGACGGGTACGACCAACGACAACGTGGACGTCTGGTTCATGGGGATGACGCCGGACCTCGTCGCCGGCGTCTGGCTCGGCTTCGACAGGCCGTCCACGATCATGCCGGGCGCGGCCGGTGGCTCGCTCGCTGCGCCGATCTGGGGCGACATGATGGCGCGCTACTACGCCGGTCGGCCGGCGCCCGCACCCTGGTCTCCGCCGGCGGGACTGCTTGCCGCCGAGCTCGATCGGTCCACCGGACTGCCAGCCGATTCACTCACGCCGCCGGCGCAACGCTACACGGAGTACTTCATTCCTGGCACGGAGCCCCAGGCGCTGAAGGACATTCCGTGGAGGAGGGGCGGGTTCGGTGGGTTGCTCGGATACTGAGTCGCGGGGCTTACGGCCACAACGGTAAAGGGTACAGCGTAAAGGGTACCTGGTACTGGGTACGGTACCGGGTACCCGGTACCATCTACCATGTACCCTTTACCTCGCTGAAATAAGAAAAGCCCCGAGCGGCAATGCGCTCGGGGCTCTCCCTGTGATGTCGAATTGGACCTGTTCAGCCTGTCGTTGCGACGACCGGACCTGTCCGACTCGCCGTGATTAGCGGCCGAGCTTGACGACGTTCTCCGCAGCCGGGCCCTTGGCGCCCTGGACCACGTCGAACTCCACGGACTCGCCCTCAGCGAGGGACTTGAAGCCGTGGCCCTGAATGGCGGAATGATGCACGAAGCAATCCTTCTCGCCGTTCGCGGGGGTGATGAAGCCAAAGCCCTTCGTGTCGTTGAACCACTTCACGGTGCCGGTCGTACGCATAGCTGAACTCTCCAAATGATGATGTGCAGTCGGGCATGAACTCCGTTCGGACCCGCTGCATGTTTCACGTGAACGGCGCCCTCACGCGGGGGCTCGCCCTGCAGATACGGCACTGTGCCGCATGAGCAACGACGCGGGCGAAAAAAAAGGACCTGCGGGAAGCAGGTCCTCATCCGTCGGTACTCACTCCCGTACCGAAGCACGGGGGTGCGTCGCTGGAAGGAATGATAATGACACCAGGAGCGGAGCGATAGCCCCCTGGTGACCGCGGTCACTATGCCCCCGCGCCCACCTCCGCTTCCTCCTCCTCGCGCTCCATGATCGTCGGCGCCGCCACCTTGTCGCCATCCGGCGACGGCAGGAGTGCGATCGCGAATGCCTCGTCCAGCGTGCTCACGGGGTGGAAGGAGAGCTGATTGCGCACTTCCTCCGGGATGTCCTCCATGTCCGCTTCGTTGTCCTTCGGCAGGATGATGGTGGTGATGCCGGCACGATGTGCACCGAGCACCTTCTCCTTCAGTCCGCCGATGGGCAGCACACGGCCGCGCAGTGTCGCTTCGCCGGTCATTGCTACCTCGCGGCGCACCGGGCGCCCCGACATTGCGCTCACCAGCGCGACCGAGATCGCCACACCCGCACTCGGCCCGTCCTTCGGGATTGCCCCCGCCGGCACGTGCACGTGCACCTCGATCGAGCCGAGGCGATCCTCCGGAATCTTCAGCGTCGAGGCGTGCGTCGCGGCGTAGGTGAGTGCAGCGCGCGCACTCTCCTTCATCACGTCGCCCAGCTGGCCGGTGAGGATGAGTGACACGTTCCCCCACCCGCTCACCTGCACCTTCTGGTCGTCGCTGTCACTGGAGCGCTGTGCGCCGTGCAGCCGGCGAATCGCCGCTTCCACGAACATGATGTCACCGCCCATCGGCGTGTAGTACATGCCCGCCGCGACGCCGATCTCGTTCTCCTCGTTCGCGCGCTCGGGATGCACGCGCGGCCGGCCGAGCAGCTCGCGCACGACCTCGGGAGTGATCCTGAGATCGTCCGCGTCACCCGACGCGAGCTTGCGCGCCATCTTGCGAGCGACCGCACCGACCTGGCGCTCGAGCTGGCGCACGCCGCTCTCACGCGTGTAGTTGGTGACGATGCTGGCGACCGCGTCATCGGTGAAGGTGATGTTCCTGCTCTTGAGCCCCGCCTCCTCGATCTGGCGCGGGATGAGGTACTTCTTGGCGATCTCCGCCTTCTCGCGCTCCGTGTAGCCGGCGAACTCCACCGCTTCCATTCGGTCGAGCAGCGGTCCGGGGATGTTCTGGATGAAGTTCGCCGTGGCGATGAACAGCACCTCGCTCAGGTCGAACGGGATTCCCAGATAGTGGTCGGTGAACGTGTCGTTCTGCGCCGGATCGAGCACCTCGAGCAGCGCACTCGCCGGATCGCCCTGGAACGACGCGCCGAGCTTGTCCACTTCGTCGAGCAGGAAGACGGGATTGCGCGTCTTCGCCTGCTTGAGTCCCTGGATGATGCGGCCCGGCATCGCACCGACGTACGTGCGCCGATGACCGCGGATGTCCGCCTCGTCGCGCACGCCGCCCAGCGCCACGCGCACGTATTCGCGGCCGAGCGACCTGGCGATGGACTTGGCGATCGACGTCTTGCCGACGCCCGGAGGCCCGGAGAAGAGCAGGATCGGCCCCTTCGCCATCGCGCGAGCCTTCGCTTCCTTCTGGTCCGTGACCGGCCGTTCGTCGTCAGGCACGCCGAGCGATGGCGTCGCGTCGTCGCGGTGCGGGCGGAACTGCGCCACCGGCACTTCGCCCGTCGTCTCCACCTCGTGGGCCATCTCCTGCGCGCGGAGCTGTCGCACGGCGAGGAACTCCAGCACGCGGTCCTTC
>Ga0207705_10004000_pt1 | contig 11214 bp, 11 predicted proteins | sample KBSC13metaG_FD_184314 | JGI IMG/M metagenome (GOLD analysis project Ga0207705, IMG submission 184314) | Corn rhizosphere microbial communities from Kellogg Biological Station, Michigan, USA - KBS C1-3 metaG (SPAdes) (version 2) | ecosystem: Host-associated > Plants > Roots > Rhizosphere > Soil ...
ACAAACCATCGGTACTGGAGCTCGAATTGCCAGGGGTGTGCGCTCAAGGAAAAGTGCACGCCAAGCCCGAACAGACGGGTAACGCGCTGGGAGCACCAGACCGTACTTGACGCTATGCAGACACGTCTCGAACAAAGCCCTGACGCCATGCGAATTCGGCGCTCCACGGTCGAGCATCCGTACGGCACAATCAAAATGTGGATGGGCGCGACGCATTTCCTGACGAAAGGACTGGAGCGCGTGCAGACGGAGATGAGTCTGCATGTGCTTGCCTACAACTTCCGACGATTGATGGCTATTCTGGGCAAATCGGGCATGATGGCCGCGATCCGGGCCTGTGCCCGTTTTCTCAAGCGATTCGGACTGCTTTGGGGCATCAGCATTTTGGGCCGACTAAATTCGGCAACAATCTACTACGGTCGTCACAGCGCTTTCCACTGCCCTCGTGGCTAGCCCTGTCAGTGCCGAGCATTCGGCTCCGTGTTTTTACACGGCCTCGGCCGATCTCGGCCGTTCGTCCAGCATAGCAGCTTACGGAGGAGGAAAAGTCATCGACTGTCACGACAGGCCGGGCTCGACTTATTGACGACATCTGATGGTAGCTAATTTCGGTTAAGTAGCATTGCCTCGGACATGCAAAAATTGATCGGTGCCTTCAGGTATGCGGTTGCAGATTGACAGGAGTCGACGATATCTTACCGCAAGCCACCTGCTCCAGCCTTGGTTTTGCTTTGCCCTCTTGTCTCATGAGTGCATAAATGACGATTGCGGGATACATGTCCAGAGGGGGCGAATCGAACCGGGACCTGAGCAGCGGGTTAAGCCGAAACTCTTTTTTTACGGTGCCGAGAAAGCTGTCGGTCAGACTGACTGGCTGATTGTCGAAGGCCCAAACGATTTTCCCTTTATGGAAATCAGTCTGCACTCCGTCGATCCGATTCGCATGCACCAGGTCGCGTTCACTGCACCCGGCTGCATCAAAAAACTGAACTTGATACTCGACGTTCCTGGCAAGGCCATGAAGTCCGATTCGTACTCGGAAATTCGTCCCATCTAAAGCGTAGCCCATAACGGCGGAGCCGCTCACTCCACTGCCGTTTACGGGGTCGAGGGTTGTTCGGGTTTGATACTCAAAACCCTTTACGAAACCAACGCAACCCGCCAGGGCAACAATGACTGGAAGTAAGCCGATCCTTATAAAGGTTTTATTAATTTGCATCGTATTCTGTTTGTTTAGCCGAGTCACCAGACATATTTGACTTCCTTCCACTGTTTACCAAGTTGCGTTGATACAATTATCAGGGAATACCACCGCCGACTGCTCTTGGCCGACCTCGGTCATTCGTAAGGCTCAGTGTACGGCCCATATTGCTCTCGTGCGAAGTCGAGGTTTTGATACACGTACTAAGCGTCTCTCAGGACGGCTTGCCCCGTACGGGGATTCGTAAGGGTAACATTCTCGAGCGCTTTGATTCGCCACTCGTTAACCTGCCGCGTCAGCACGGCAAGGACCAGCGTGTCGACAGCGTGCGGGCCTGCCGGATGAGCCGTACCGACCGTGAGGCGGCTCCAGAAGTGCACGACGACCGCATCGTCACCGATCGGAACAACGTCTATCAACTCGTTCGCCTGCGTCGAATCGCTGTAAATAGTTGCGTGGATCGGCGCGTGGAGTTTGATGATGGCGTCAACCCCGCGCACGTAGTACCCGAAGCGGTTCACGAATGTCGCATCCTCGTGGAACAATGTTCCAAAAGCCTCTACGTTATGTGTATTCCAACAGGTCTGAAACGCATGGTGCGCTTCTTCGGGACGCATTATTTGAATCATCTGGATTCTCACACGAAATTCTGTACGGGCCTGCCTGACGCCTAGACTGCGCGCTTTCTATCAGGCGAGCAAGGGAACGTCTGCGCCATCCGGAAGGTCAGATCATGGCAGAACCCGGCCGTTCAACCCTCGTGGTCAGGCCTCGGGCGACATAAAGCCGAAAATGGCGAAACCCCAGAAAACCAGACCGATTGCGATCCATACGTAATTGGCAGTTGTGAGTCGGCTGTTGCTTTCGCCATCAGGATCGACACAACCAACATTGATCATCTGCTGTGCACTCAGCAGCAGGCCAAGCAGAGGCGCCATGATCAGTAGTGAGGCGATGTCCGTGTAGGGTGAGCCGATGGAACGCGCACTCAAGCGGTCAAGCAGGTTCCCCAAGATCGTGAACAGCACCAGTTGCGTCGCCAGCGATTCGTTATTCCATGCGGCCAGCGCCGCCTTGCTACGGCCATAGGTCTTGACTTCGCGGAACAGGGAGTGGATGAAGAAGATCGAAAAGATCCCGCGCGCTACCGGCCAGATCGATCGACATTGAATTTATCGGAGCTGCAGTTTTTGTAATTGCTCCAGTTCTTGTAGAACCAGTAGACGCCGTACAAGCCAAAAGTCGCTAAATACAGTATTGCCAGCTTCTTTCGGGAGACGACGTAGAACGTAGGCGCGCCAAACACGACGTCATCGTCGCTCCGGCTTTCGGTCAGTGTCTGGCTGCTGTCGATCACGGATGTGTTCCAAAAGTGAAGTCGCCGGGGCCATGAAGTACCCAGCTGCCCGGTCCAGCATCATGCGAACCTCAGCCCTTCACCGAACCCGACCATTCCACCCAGCATAGCACGTTGCCGAACTGCAAAGTTCACAGACTGTAACGACATGCGGCTCTCGACCCGAAGGAGGCACCCGCAGCATCAGAGGCTGGTTTGCTTAAAGGTCCTAAACTGCTGACGATTCGGTGCCTTTGCGAAGCTTCCAATACACGGAATAGCGTTGATGGTGCACGTCGAATAACGGCCGAACGACAATGCCGTTTGCTGGACCAGCCCCCTTGAACGTGAACGCTGACGGATCGCCGGGGACTGGCACAAGCCAGTCGGCGGGATTGCCGGACGTGCTGACGATATCCGGAACCGGCGCCGCCGCGATCTTCAGGTAGGCATCCTTGCCGCCCACGTCGCTGCCAGGCATATTGTCCTTGCCGAGTTCTCCGGCCAGCAATACGGGACCATGGAACAGGGAGACCATCGACGCGTCGTCCCGGGCTTGCTCCAGTCGCAGCCCCGCTGGCAGTGTCAGCTCGATCACGTCACCGGCTTTCCATCGCCGCCGCAACGAGAGATAGCTTGCGGGCTTTGCATCCACGCGCTGCGGCTTGTCGTTGATCCTGACTGCCGCTGGTTTGGCGACCCACCCGGGGATGCGCAAATTGAGTGTCGCGGCGTGGCCTCCAGGCTTGACGACCGTCAGGCGCACCGGTTCACCCCGCGTGAACTCCCCTTGCTGCCGCAACACCATTCCGGTTTCCCGCCAGCTGAGCTCGGACGGGATATACAGGTTGACCCAGAGCGCATCATCCTTGTGGAAGTAAATGCCTTCGTTGTAGCGTGCGGTGTTTTCAAGACCGGTGCCCGAACAGCAGAAGCTGCCGTTGAGATAGGTGCGAAAGTCCCCATGGAACGGCGTGAAATAGGTCACCGCACCCGTATCGGGCGCCACCGACGCGAGCACGTGGTTGTACAACGCACGTTCGTAATAGTCGGCAAAGTCCGCACGGCGGTTGCGCTCGAACAGCCTGGCCGTCAGCTTGAGCATGTTGTGGGTGTTGCACGTTTCCGCCGTGGTCGGGGGCAACACCTTTTGATCGTCGATCGACGGGCCGGCCTCCACGCCGGGTTTGTCGAACCATTCGTTGAACGAGTTGCCGCCGTTGGCGAACGAATGCCTGTGCACGACCAGCCGCCAGAAGTTCTCGGACGCCTTCAGTTCCACCGGGTTGCCATCGACGTTCGCGCTGTTGGCCAGCCCCACTGCCGGCGCGATGTGCGTATTCGCGTGCAAGCCGCCCAGCCGGTCCTCGCCCTCGGCAAGTGGGCCGACGAACCATGTGCGATGGAACATGCGGGCGCTGTCGAGGTGCCGGGGATTCTTATCGACTTTATAAAGTTCCGTCAGGACGTCACTCATCGCACCGAATTCGTTTTGTGGATTGCGGCTGCCGTCCGTGCGGAACATCCTGTCGATCTGCGCGGCATCGAGCGCCGCGAGCCGTTTCCCAAAGTAGTCGGCCATCCTGATCGCCACGTCGAGTGCCTGCTTGTTGCCGACATAGGCATGGGCGTCGAGGAGGCCCGACATGATCTTCTGGATCGTGTAGTAAGGCACCCCAATGCCGCCGGCATCGGCCCCGGGCTTGCCCTCAAGCTGGTCGAAGGCCGCCGTGGAAAAGGCGGCCAGGTAACCGTCCAGGTTCAGCGCCCCCTGGCATTTGGCAAGCTCTCCCACGAGGTAATTGACCCGGTCGCGAAACAGGAGGCTTCCCGTCGCCGCCGCCATGCGCGAGGCCGCGGACAAATAGTGGCCTGTCATGTGCCCGCGGATAAATTCACTATCCCAGCCGTCGTAGCCGCTCGAGATGCCTTCTTTTTGGGGAAGTTTGGCCAAGGCGCGGTAGTGGTAAAGCAACTTGTCGGGGTCATAAGCCGCGAGCACCCCTTTGCGATGCAGTTCCTGCCGTGCATAAAACGGACTACCCGGCAGCAAGCGCACCTGGTTTGCCAGGAAGGCACGGGCCGCATCGACTGGAACCGTACCCGACACGGGAGCCGCAGGTTGGCCAAGGTCGCGGGCGGCACAATGCGCCGGCAGTGCCGCGAGGGTCGCTTTGAGCATCGAGCGTCGGGTGAAGGACATGAGAACGGCTTTCGTCAAGTAGGATTGCTAAAGAGAAAAACGAATCTTAGAACATCCCGTCCCGGTTCGCCATCGGAACAGGCGCCGCCTGGGCGATGTCCCACATCTCGGCAATGCGGTCTCCCTCGAAGCGCAGGATGTGGACGACCGCCAGCTCCATGCCCCCCTCTTCCAGTTGCGCGCGCGAATGCACGGCCACGAGCGGGCCGTCGGCCAGCGCGCGCTGCACCTCGAACACCATGTGCGGAAACCGCGCTGCGTTCTCCTTCATCCCGGCCTTCAACGTGGCGGCGTCGGCCGCGAAATGCGGATTGTGATGCCGAAAATCCGGCGCCGCGTGGCGCGCGAATGCCTCGTCCACGTCGCCGCGCGCGGTCAACCGCAGGAACGCGATCGCCGTTTCCTTCAATGTCATCGTAACGTTCATGGCAATTCCTTTCGTCAACATTGTCAAAGCCCAGCCGTATCGTACGCCGTGTCTTGACGAAAATGTGTAATCTAGGTGACTAAGTGACAACTTATTATCAAGGAGAACATTATGAAAGCCACCACCATTTCGAGCATCATGCTTGCTACTGCCCTGCTGGTCACCGGCTGCCACAAGGCCGAGAACAAGGACGGCATGGGCCCGGCCCAATCGGCCGGCAAGGCCATCGACGACGCCGGTGCCAAGGCCGCGGCCGAGTCGAAGGAAGCTGCCGCCAACGCCAATGCCGCCGCCCAGCAGGCCGGCGCGAACGCCCAACAGGCGGCGCACGAGGCCAACGAGAACGTCAAGGCGGCCGCCGACCGTGCCGGCGACAAGATGCAGCAGGCCGGCGCGGAAGTAAAGCAGGAATCGCATGAAGCCGCGCAGAACGTGAAAGAAGGCGCCAAGGACGCGACGGCCGCCACGGGCCGTGGCCTGGAACGCGCCGGCGAGAAACTGCAGCAGGCCGGCAAGTAAGCCTGCGGCGGAGGCCGGACGAAAGCCTGTATACTGCGCAGATGCGTATCCAGCTCTTCTCCGACCTCCACCTCGAACGCGACCCCGGGTTCCAGCCGACCATCTTCGCCGACACGGACGTCGTCGTCCTCGCCGGCGACATCGGTTCCTATCAGGCGCGCTCGCGCCTCGAGTCCGACGACTTCGGTCTCGCGCGCTTCGCGCCGGCGCACACCGGCGCGACCGCGCGCGTGCTCTACGTGCCCGGCAACCACGAATTCGACGGGCTCGACTTCGACGAGACGCAGGCCCGCCTGCGCGCGACGTGCGCCGCGCTCGACATCACCTGGCTCGACCAGGAAACCGTCACCATCGGCGATGTGCGCTTCATCGGCACGACGCTGTGGGCCGATTTCGACGCACTCGCCTCCAGCGAGACCGACCTCGCGCGCCAGCTGAAGCAGCGCGAAAAAGCCTACCGCGCCGCGAACTACTACCTGAGCGGGAATACGACGCTCGTGGACGGCGAGCCGCTGCTGGCCGAGGGCCAGCGCGAGCTGTCGTTTGCCTGCCAGGCATGGCTGCGCGACGCGCTCGCGACGCCGTTCGACGGCACGACCATCGCCGTCACCCACTACGCCCCGAGCCTGCGCAGCGCCGACCCGCGCTACGGGATCTCGCCCGGGACGGCCGGCTTCTGCAACGCGCTCGACGACCTGCTGCCGTTCGCCGACGTGTGGATGCACGGCCACCTGCATTGCGCCAACGACTACATCGTCGAGGGCGACGATTGGCGCTGCCGTGTCGTCGCGAATCCGCTCGGCTATGCGAGCAAGGGCGAGCAGGCGGCGTTCCGCGCAGACCTCGTGATCGTCGTCTGACGCCTATTCGCGCACGCCCTGATACATCAGGCCGCTGTCGTTCGGGCCGAATTTGAACTTGCGGTTCATCGCGATGATCTCCGCGCCCGCCAGCAGCGCCGGACCGTAGCCGTGCGCGGCCTTCACGCTCGTCGGGCGGAACGCGTAGAACGCCGGATCGAACGCCATGCCCGTGCCCACGCAAATGCCCTCGATCTGCCCGTTCGGCTGCACCTTGCCGGCGACCGCGTTCCACGCCAGGTTGGCCATCGGCCCGTAGGCCTGCGCATCGACATGACCCCGGTTGACGGCGCGCGCGATCGCATAGGCGTAGATCGCCGTGGCCGACGTCTCCTGGTAGGTGTCGTTACGGTCGATCAGCTGGTGCCAGAAGCCTTCCTTCGTCTGGTAGCGCGCGAGGCCCTTGATATGGGCACGCAGCTGGGCCAGCACGGCCGGGTAATCCTTGTGGTCGCGCGGCAGCACTTCCAGGATCTCGACCATCGACATCACGGCCCAGCCGTTGGCGCGCGCCCAGTGCAGTGCCGGATGGTCGCGCATGCCTTCGACGTAGCCGTGCATGTAGAGGCCCAGCTGCGGATCGAACATCCGGCGCGAGAATTGCAGCACCTGGCGCGCCGCATCGTCGTAATATTTCCGGTCGCCGGTCGCCTTGCCCAGCCAGGCGATGGTCGGCACGCCCATGAACATGTCGTCCAGCCACAGCGTGTCCGGCAGCGGGCGCATCTTCACGCCACCGCGGCCATCCGGACCGCCGCGCGCCAGCGTGCCGTCCTTCAGCCGGTATTCCTTCTTCGTGACGAAGTCGCCGCAGATGGCGATCAGCTGCGTGTAGTCGACCGGCGATCCTGCCACCTGCGCCTTCAGGAAGCTGTGGCACAGCGCGCCGGCATCGTCCAGCGCATGCGGGTTGAGGAAGCTCTTGATCGGCGCCGCCGCGTGCTCGCGGTCCGCCGCCACGCCCGGCAAATATGTCTTCGTCAGGCGCGCCAGCAGCTGGTGCCGGCGGATCGTGTAATCCGTGTAGCGGCGGTCGCCCGTGGCGGCACCCGCGGCCAGCATGCCCATGTACGTGACGCCCCATTCATAGCTCGTCAGGCGGAAGTCGCCCGGCTTCAGCACGGCGTTGGGATCCGGCTGCGACAGGTCCGTGATCGGCGCACCCGTGCGCTGGTCGATGACCTCGGCCGGCGTCACCCGGTCGAGGTAATCGAACACACGGTCCAGCACGGCCTTGACCTCGGCCGCGTCCATCGCGCGGTAAGGGGTCGGGTAATGCACGTCCAGCGCGTGCAGCATGGCGTCGGCCGCGGCCGGACCTTTCTCCTGCGGCGCCGGGGCCTGCTGGGCGGACGCGTTTGCCGCGCAGGCCACGGCCAGCGCCAGTGCCAGCGGCTTCATTCGTTTCATCGGGGCTCCTGTCATTCCAATCGTTGTATCGTCAGGTCATCGACCGTCTGGCGCGACCATGTCGTGCGCAGGCCGAAATAGCCTTGCGTGAGTGGATGGGGGTCGCGGTACGTGAACCAGTCCACGCCGTCCACGCGCACCCGCGTGCAGCCGTCGAACACCGCGATCTCGATGCGGTAGTCGCGGTTCGGCGCCAGCAGGTGCGGCGCGTCGAGGTATTCGCCGACGAGCTCGCGGCGGCCGTCGCCATAACGGCGCAGCCGCGTGGTCGTGTTGCGGTTGCCGCCGATGCCCACGTAGTACAGCGCCAGGTCGTCGTAGTCCTCGAAGCGGCCGCTGCGCGTGTACAGGTTCTCGCGCCTGGGGTCACGCGCCATCCAGAACACGTTCAGGTCGGACAGCCTGTCGTTCCTGCCGTCGCCGACGAGCACGCGGCGCGTGAAGGCGATCAGCACGTTGCCGGACAGCGGTTTGTCGAGCCACACGGTGGCGCCGCCGTCGACGTCCATCAGCAATCTGCCCTCCTTCGTGTCGACCGTGTTGCCCGGCTTGTGTGCGTACTCGGCGACCCAGCCGTGCAGCGGGCCGTTGAAATCGTCCCGGTACAGCAGCGCGCCCGGGGTTCCCCAGCGGGTGCACGCGGCCGGCTCGGCGGCCGTGGCCGACACGCACACGGCCGCCAGTAGGGCAAGCGCGCCCCTCATTGCGCGGCCGGCGCCTTGTCGGCGAAATACGGTCCGAGCGGATTGCCCGGCAATGCCTTCAGGCCTGCCACGACCTGCCGCGCATTGAACGCGGCGCCGGCCGCATTCGTGTGCGTGCGGGCATCGGCGAACAGCGTATTCACCTGGTCCGCACCGATGCGCCGGTAGCCGTCGGCGACGAGCAGCGTGAGGTCGATGAACAGCGCGCCGTTCGCCGCGGCCACCTGGCGGTCCCAATCTGCGAACGTGGCGAAGTCGCGGCCTTCCTGCCAGCGGTCGCGGTGCGGCACGGGCGACACGAGGATCACGATCGCGCCCTTCGCCTTCGCGTCCGCCACGTAGCGCGCCATGTACCAGCCGAAGCTGTGGACCTGTTCCCTGCTGCCGTCGGGGCGCGTGTCTTCCACGGTCTCCGGACCGGTGCCGGGTGCCGACGCGCGGTTCTTCATCGCCGGATCGCCGATGCGGCCGCCGTCGTTGTGGCCGAACTGGATCAGCACGACGTCGCCCCGCTTCAGCTGGTCGCGCACGTTGTCCCAGCGGCCTTCCGTGAAATACGTGCGGCTGCTGCGGCCGCCGATGGCCGCGTTGACGACGTTGATCATGCCGGTGTCGAACCACGGCGCGATGGCTTCGCCCCAGCCGACGGCGCCGTTCACGCCGCCGCTCTTCACCGTCGAATCGCCGACAAGGTACAAGGTCGGCAGGCTGGCGTCGCGCGGCGCCTCGTCGCGCACGGTGCGGGCGTCGACGACGGGGCGGTCGTCCTCGCGTGCCGGCGGTTGCAGCCCGGTCGGCGCCTGCGGCTTCATCCAGGCGCCGATGCGCGGGTCGCCCGACGCCTTCAGGCCGGCGGCCACGACATGCGCATTCAGCACGGCGCCGGCCCAGTTGGTATGCGTGTGCTCGTCCGGCGTCGTCAGCGGGAACAGGCGCATGACGGCGTCGCGTCCCAGGTCGTCGTAGCGGCGCGCGATGCCCTCGTTCAAGTCGATGAAGGCGACGCCCTCGCTCTTCGCCACGGCCGCCGCCCAGCCGCCATACGTGTCGCGGTCGCGTTTCGCGCGGCCGTCCGCATCCCACTGCTTGTGCGGGATCGGCGAGCAGATGACGGGCGTCGCGCCCTTCGCGCGGATGTCGGCCACCAGGCGGCGCAGATACCAGCCATAGCTGTGCACGACCTCGTGCTGGTGCGTAAGCAGGTTGTCAATCTCTTCGGTCTCGGCGCCGGTGCCGCGGATCGTGCCGCGTGCGCGGCTCGTGTCGTTGATCGCGCCCGCGTCGTTGTGACCGAACTGCATGACGACGATGTCGCCCCGCTTCACGAACGCCAGCGTGCGCGCCCAATGGCCGCTCGTGATGTACGTGCGACTGGACAGCCCGCCCACCGCGCGGTTGACGACGTTGACCCGGGCCGGGTCGAACCAGGCGGCGAGCGGATTGCCCCATCCCCACTGGCCCGCCGCGCCCTTGCCCTGGCCGTCGTCGCGGCCGTTGCGCACCGTCGAATCGCCGATCAGGATCAGCGACGGCAGCGCGGGGTTCGCGGGCTCAGGCAACGTGACCTGGGCGCGCGCCGGGTCCGTGTTGACGGCGGCGGGCAGCGGCTGCGCCGTCTGGGCGCGCACGGTGGCGATACAGCATAGGGCAAGCGCGAAGCTGCGCAGCAGGCGGGCAAGCATGGTTCCGGTCTCCTGGTGTTCTGTTCTGCGTTGCATTCTATGCGAGCGGCGTCTTCCCAAAAGACGCGACCCGCCAAAGAATCAGGAAAATGATCGGATACGCGCAAATGGGCCTGCAACAATGACGGGATTCTGATAACAAGGAGACCCCATGCGCATCATCCCGATCCTGACCGTGCTGGCGGCGCTGTGCGCGGGCGGCCAGGCCTGCGCCGCCATCGGCCAGCGCTTCCCGTCCGAGCGGAAGGAAGTCGTCGATCCCGTCACCGGCACACACCTCACGTTCCTCACGAGCCGCCCGCACGGCGACTCGAAGATCTACCAGACGCACCCGCAGTGGACCGCGGACGGCCAGTGGCTGATCTTCCGTTCGCACATGGCCGGCAACGAGGCGATGGCCGTCAACGAAAAAACGGGCGACATCGTGCAGGTCTCGGAAGGCGGCTACGAGGGCATGCTGAACGCGGCGCGCAAGTCGATGAAGCTGTATTTCCTGCGCCGCGCCGGCGATGACAGGCAGGTCGTCGAAGTCGACCTCGCGCGCGTGCTCGCGGACAGCGCCGCCGGCCGCGTGCAGCCGGCCCGCGCGTACCAGCGCGTGGCCGCCACCCTGCCCGCGTCCATGGAGGCGTTCGGGGACACGGCGCTCGATGCCGACGAGGACTGGCTGTACGTGCGCGTCGGCCCGCACGAGGCGGCGCGCCACCTCGCGCCCGGTACGAAGCTGGAATCCGCCTTCGGTCCACGCCACATGGGCGCCGGCCCGGCCGGCATCGCGCGCGTCAACGTCCATACGGGCGAGGTGCGCCACGTGGTCTCGGTGCCGTTCCAGGTCGGCCACATCCAGGCGAATCTATGGAACCCGGGCGAGA
>Ga0207705_10004001_pt1 | contig 11213 bp, 9 predicted proteins | sample KBSC13metaG_FD_184314 | JGI IMG/M metagenome (GOLD analysis project Ga0207705, IMG submission 184314) | Corn rhizosphere microbial communities from Kellogg Biological Station, Michigan, USA - KBS C1-3 metaG (SPAdes) (version 2) | ecosystem: Host-associated > Plants > Roots > Rhizosphere > Soil ...
CTGCTTGGCGCGTTTTCGACTGCGTTCCTGCTCTACGGCATGGCGCTCGTTTACGGCGCGACGGGGGCGACGGACCTCGGAATCATCGGCGACCGGATCAATCAATACGGGCTGACGTCGAGCCCACTGCTGTTGATCGGCATCGCGCTGATGCTCGTCGGCTTCGGATTCAAGGTCGCGGCCGCGCCCTTCCACATGTGGGCGCCGGACGTGTACGACGGCGCGCCGACGCCGGTGACCGCATACATGGCGGCGTCGGTGAAGGCGGCGGCATTCACCGCGTTCTTCCGGATCTGGTACGAAGGGTTCTCGCCGGTGTTCGTCAGCTGGCACAACACCTTCTGGTGGCTCGCGGCGTTGACGATGGTCGTCGGCAACCTGATCGCGCTCCGCCAGCGCAACATCAAGCGAATGCTCGCCTATTCGAGCATCGCCCACGCCGGCTATCTGATGCTCGCCCTGACCGTGAACAGCGCGGCCAGCGCCGAGGCGTTCCTGTTCTACGTCTTCATCTACACCATCGCGACGTTCGGCGCGTTCGGCGTCGTCGTCGCGTTAGGCGAGCCGGGCGAGCGCTCGCTCGCCATCGACGATTACGCCGGCCTGTGGACGGTGCGCCCGTGGCTGGCGGTGGCGATGGCGGTGTTCATGTTCTCGCTCCTCGGCTTTCCTGTCTTCGGCGGGGCCGGTTTCTTCGCCAAGTGGTACCTGATCAAGGCCGCGCTCCAGTCGCCGAGCCCGCAGACGAAGCTGGCCGTCGTGATGGTGCTGACCAGCGTCGTCTCGGCGGGCTATTATCTCTACGTCGTGATGGTGATGTTCATGCGGCCGCGGCTCGCGAGCGCGGTGGCTCCAGCGCGAGCCGGTGCGCTGACGCGCTTCGTCGTCGCGGCATCGGCGATCCTGATCGTCGTGCTGGGCGTCTTCCCCGAGCGCTTCGTCCGCCAGACGCACGGGAGTGCGCCGCTGACGGCCACCAGAGTTTCATCGCCTCAATCCGCCGTCCCTTTGCCGGCGTCGGCTCGCCGATGACTCCGCGGGGCCGCTGACGCGGCCCCGCGACGTTTCACGCCGTGCCGATCCAACCCCTGCTCGCAGGGGCACGGCTCACCTGACGCTCGACAACGTTCGCAATGACAGTTTCAGCGGGAATCTTCAGGCAGTACGACATCCGCGGCATCGTCGGTGAGGATCTCACCAGCGAGGCGGCCTACGCGATCGGTGGCGCCTACGCGACGTGGATCCGACGGCGCGGCACGAGCGGCGCGGTGGTGGTCGGCCGCGACAATCGCCCGAGCGGCAGGATGCTGCGCGATTCGCTCGTGCGCGGGCTCAACGAGAACGGCCTCCATGTCATCGACATCGGCGTCGTCCCGACGCCGGTCATGTACTGGTCGCTGCACCATCTGCAGGTCGTCGGCGGGATCCAGATCACCGGCTCGCACAATCCGTCCGAGTACAACGGATTCAAGCTCTGCGTCGGCACGCAGACGATGCACGGCTCGCAGCTGCAGGAGCTGTACGAGCTGCAGCGGCACGGGTTGACGCCGGCGCTCAAGGCGACGACGCGGGAGCAGCCCGGGATCATCGATCGCTACGTCGACGATGTCGTCGCGCGCGTCGGGAAAATTCGGACGCCGATGACGGTCGTCGTCGACTGCGGGAACGGTGCCGGCGCGCTCGTTGCGCAGCAGCTGTTCGACCGGCTCGGTGTCAAAGTCATTCCGCTTTTCTGCGAGAGCGACGGGACGTTCCCGAACCACCATCCCGATCCGACGGTCGAGAAGAACCTCGTCGACATCATCGCCGCGGTGAAGAAGAACAGGGCGGATATCGGCATCGCCTTCGATGGCGACGCCGACCGCATCGGCGTCATCGACGACCGCGGCACGATCGTGTGGGGCGATCACGTCCTGATCCTCTACGCCCGGGACGTCCTGCAGCGTACCGGCCGTGGCCAGGCGATCATCTTCGACGTGAAGTGCTCGCAGGCGCTCCCCGACGAGATCAGCAAGGCCGGCGGTACGCCGGTGATGTGGAAGACGGGGCACTCGCTGATCAAGGACAAGATGCGCGAGATGAACGCGCCGATCGCCGGCGAGATGTCCGGGCACATGTTTTTCGCCGAGAGCTTCTACGGACACGACGACGCGATGTACGGCGCCGCGCGCCTGTTGTCGATCATCGATCGCGCGGGCAAGTCGGTGAGCGAACTGCTCAGCGACGTACCGCACTTCGTCTCCACGCCGGAGCTGCGCGTCGATGTCCCGGAGTCGGAAAAGTTCGCGATCGTCGAACGGGCGGTGAAGCACTTCAGCGCGACGCGTGAAGTCGTCGGCGTCGACGGTGCGCGCGTGCTCTTCGGGGACGGGTGGGGGCTGATCCGCGCGTCGAACACGCAGCCGATCCTCGTGACGCGCTTCGAGGCGCGCAGCGAGGAGCGACTGCGCGAGATCCGCGACGAGATGGAAGGGTGGATCCGCTCGCAGGGTATCGCGGTCTGAGGCGATGAGCTCGCGCCGCAGGCTGTTCGCCGGCGCCGCGCTCGTCGCGGTCCTGCTCCTGGCCGGGCGCGCCGTCGCCGCAGCAGTGCTCGACTACGGCTGGTATCAGGCGTTAGGCGCGGAGCCGGTGTGGCGGGCCCGCGCGCTGTCGATCCTCATCACCGCCACGGTGACGGGGTCGGTCGGGACGCTCTTCGCCTTCCTCAATCTCTACGCCGTTCGCGGGTCCGTCGTCTCGCTCGTCCTGCCGCGACGCGTTGCCAACCTCGAGATCGGAGAGGAAGTCCCGCCCCGCTACCTTCTGGCCGGAACGCTCTTCCTCTCGGTCCTCCTCGGCGCGGCCCTCACCGAGGTCGATTGGCAGCCGGTCGCGCGCTTCGTCTACGGGGACACGTTCGGCGAGACCGATCCTTACTTCCAGCGCGATCTCGGCTTCTTCACGAACTGGCTGCCGGTGGAGCGATCGCTCTACCTCTGGGCGCTGCTGGCGACGCTCCTCGTCGGCGCCGTCGTCGTCTTTCTCTATGCGCTGACGCCGAGCCTGCGCTGGGAGCGCGGGACGCTGCGCGTCTCGCAGTACGTGCGCCGCCACCTGACGATGCTGGCCGCGACGCTGCTGATCCTCCTCGCCTGGAGCTATCGCCTCGACGCCTTCAGCCTCCTCGGCGAGGGGAGCGGCGCGTTAGGCGAGTTCTCCTACGTCGATCATCGCGTCCTCGTGCCGGCGAACGTCCTTCTCTCGGTTGTGACGCTGGCCGGCGCGCTCGCGCTCCTCTGGACGGGATGGGCCGGGCAGCTCCGCGCAGCGTTTGCGACAGTGAGCGCTCTGCTCCTCCTCTCGCTCGGACTCCATCAGCTGGCGCCGGCCATCGCGCGGCGTTTCGCTGGGCAACAGGACCCGGTGGTCCGGGAGCGCCCGTATCTCGCGACGCGCGCCGCCTACACCCGTCGAGCGTTCTCGCTCGAGGAGCTTGTCGCCGCGAACGACACCGGCGGCGCGACGAACGTTGCGCGAATCGCGCCGAGCTGGGACGACGTCGCGCTGATTCACGCGGCGGCGCGCACGCGAGGTGGCGACGCTGTTCCATCGCTGGGGACACGCGTGCTGCCGTCGGGGGAGCTCGCCGGGCTCGTCGTCGTGCGCGGAGACGCAACCGACGGCAGCGACTGGAGCGCCCAGTACTTCTCGATGACGCGCGCCGACGAGCGCGGGGGCCCGGTGATGATCGATGCCCGGGGCGCACCGACGAACGACTGGCTCGCGCTCGCACCAGTCGTCGTCGTCGATTCGGGCGACGGCTACGCCGTGGTTGCCGACAGCGCGCACCGCGTCGCCGGCGTTCCGCTCGGCGACGGCGTCGGTCGCTTCGTGCCGGCGTGGGCGCTGCAGAATTTCCGGCTCGTCACCGCCGACCTGCCGCACCCCTCGCCGCGACTGCTCGTGCACCGCTCGGCGCGGGACATCGTTACGGCGGTCGCTCCGCTCTTCGTCCAGAGTCCCCGGGTCACGCCGGCGATCGAAGCCGACACGCTGCTCTGGCTCGTCGATCTCTACTCGACTGCCGCCGACTACCCGCTGAGCGCGCACGTCGTCCTCGACGGCGACGAATACGCGTATCTTCGCCACGCCGCGACCGCCATCGTCAACAGTGCCACCGGGCGCGTCAGGCTCCTTGGCGACTCGGCCGCCCTCGAAACCGACGCGCTCACCCGCGGCTGGCGACGGCGCTTTCCCGACGCCTTCATCCCGGAGTCGAAGCTCGCTCCCGCGCTCGTTTCGCAGCTTCCGCCGGCATTGCTCGGCGCGCGCGCACAGCGCGAGGCGTTCGCGATCGCTGGCACCGTCACCGAAGGAGTGTCGGAGCGACGCGCACCGGTCTCGAACGGCGCCGACAGCGCGTTAGGCGGGGCGTCGATGACGCCCTATGCGAACGGCCGATCAGTGGCGATCTCGCTGCCGCTGCTCCGCGGCGAGGACAGGCTCGATGGAGCGATCGTCGCGCGTGGCGGGCCGGATCGCGGTGCACGCTGGGTTCCGGACACCACCGACGTTCACTGGGCGAGCGCGATCGATCGCCTGCGCGGCGCCGACACGACGGCGGCGGCGCAGGCGCGCGACGCCCGCGTCGCGCACGGTCCGGTGCGCGTGGTGCCCGGAACGACGGGGCTGACGCTGATCCAGTCGGCGTATCTCGTCCGCGCGCAGAATCCGCCGCTGTTGCTGGGCGTCGCGGCGTTGCACGCAGATTCCCTCCGGGTAGGATCATCGCTGCTCAGCGCCTACGGGGAGGCCCAGGCTCCGCTCACCGCACCGACGCCGCCTCCTGACCTGCGCGCCGCGGCCGGGGCGCTGTACGACAGCCTGCGCGCCGACCAGCGCCACGGTGATTGGCGAGCGTACGCCGATCACTGGGAAGCGCTGGGGCGCCTGCTCGGCCGTGCCCCGCGCTGATCGCTCGCCTTGAAAGCACTGATGGCACCGGGTAGCTTGCGCGGTCTCTCCCATGGCTGAACAGCAACCCAGACACACCGCGGTCATCGCGCTCGGCGGCAACGCGCTCTCGCCGGCGAAGCATTCGACCATCCACGACCAGTTCCGCCACACCCGCGACGCACTCGCACCGATCGTGGACCTCGCGCTCGACGGGTGGAACGTCTGCCTCGTCCATGGCAACGGCCCGCAGGTCGGCGACGAACTGCTGCGCAACGAGATGGCGCGGCGGGAGGTGAGTCCACTTCCGCTCGGCGTGCTCGTCGCCGCGACCGCCGGGTGGATGGGCTACATGGTGCAGCAGTCGCTGGAGAATCTGCTCAGGCGCAACGGGAGCCGGCGCGACGTCGCCACCGTGATCACGCAGATTCACGTCGCGCCTGACGATCCCGCGCTCCAGAATCCGCAGAAGTTCATCGGGCACGAAGTGCCACCCGATCGGATCGCCGAGCTGGAGGCGGAGGGGAACGTGATACGTCCGGACGGACGCAAGCGCATGCGGCGCGTGGTCGGCAGCCCCGTTCCGCTTCAGGTGCACGAGCTCGAGATCATCCGGCACCTGGTCGACCGCGGCACCATCGTCGTCGCCTGTGGCGGAGGCGGCGCGCCGATCTACTACGACAACAAGAAGCAGGGATGGGAGGGCGTTGACGCCGTCATCGACAAGGACCTCGCATCGGCGGTGCTGGCGCGCGATCTGAATGCGGAGCTGCTCGTGATCCTGACCGATGTCGATGCGATCTACGTCGATTGGGGAACGCCGCAGCAGCGCGCCCTCCGCACGCTGACGGTGACCGAGGCCGAGGAGATGGATGCGGAGAAAGCGTTCGGGGAAGGCAGCATGGCGCCGAAGGTTCGCGCCGCGATAGACTTCGTGCGGCGCACCGGCGGCCGCGCGGTGATCACCGAGCTGAGTCGCGGGCGCGAGGCGGTTCGCGGCGAGGCCGGTACGACTATTACAGCGGAGAACGCGTGAACATTCACGAGTATCAGGCGAAGGAGATCTTTCGCGCCGAGGGAATTCCGATTCCGCCCGGAGAGATCGCGACGACCCCGGCCGAAGCTGAGGCGATCGCGAAGAAGCTCGGCGGCACCGTCGTCGTGAAGGCGCAGGTCCACGCCGGTGGCCGCGGCAAGGCGGGCGGCGTCAAGCTCGCGAAGACGCCGGCCGAGGCGCGCGAGGTCGCGGAGAAAATCCTCAGGCTCCACATCAAGGATCTTCCCGTGCAGAAAGTCCTCGTCACCCCGGCGGCGGACATCGCCAGTGAAGCGTACGTCGGCATCATCGTCGATCGTGCGCGCAAGAAAGCGGTCTTCATGGTCAGCGCCGCCGGCGGCATCGACATCGAGGAAGTCGCCGCGAAGACGCCGGAGAAGATCATGTATCTCCCCGTCGACGGCCGTTATGGCCTGATGGACTTCCAGGCGCAGCAGATGGGATTCTTCCTCTACAAGGACGCAAAGCAGGCCCGCGCTGCCGCGAAGATCATGGGGCAGCTCTACAAGGCCTTCATGAAGAGCGGCGCGTCGCTCGCCGAGATCAACCCGCTGGTGGTCACGCCTGACGGCGACGTCCTGGCGCTCGATGCGAAGATGGTGATCGACGACAACGAGCTCGATCGCCATCCCGAGATCGCGAAGCTCCGCGACGAGAGCGCGGAGGAGAAGAGCGAGGTCCTCGCCCGCAACGCCAACCTCACCTTCATCAAGCTCGATGGCAACGTCGGCTGCGTCGTCAACGGTGCCGGGCTGGCGATGGCGACGATGGACCTCGTGAAGTACTACGGCGGCGAGCCGGCCAACTTCCTCGACATCGGCGGCTCGTCCAACCCGGAGAAGGTCGTCAACGCGCTCAAGATCATAACGGCGGATCCGAGCGTGAAGGCGATCCTCTTCAACATCTTTGGCGGGATCACCCGCACCGACGATGTCGCCAACGGCATCGTGACGGCGACGAAACAGAACCCGCTCAAGGTGCCGATCGTGATCAGGCTGACCGGCACGAACGAAGAGATCGCGATGAAGATCCTCCAGGAGAATGGCTTCTCGGCGTCGTCGGACATGGACGAGGCGGTGAAGAAGGCCGTCGAGCTCGCGACGAAGGGAGGAAAGGCCGCGTGAGCATCTTCATCGACAAGAATACGACCGTCATCGTGCAGGGGATCACGGGCCGCGACGGCTCGTTCCACACCAGGCAGATGATGGAGTACGGGACGAAGATCGTCGCCGGGGTCACGCCGGGGAAAGGCGGCCAGAAGTTCGAGGGCACCGTCCCGATCTTCAACACCGTCGCCGAGGCGATGGCCGCGACCAACGCCAACACGAGCGTCATCTACGTCCCGCCGATGTACGCGGCCGACGCGATGCTCGAGGCCGCGGATGCGGGCGTGAAGTTCATCGTCGCGATCACCGAGGGCGTGCCGGTGCTCGACATGACGCGCGTCTATCCGTTCGTGAAGGAGAAAGGTGCGCGGCTGCTCGGCCCGAACTGCCCGGGTCTCATCACGCCGGGGCAGAGCAAGGTCGGGATCATCCCCGGTCGCATCTGCACGCCGGGGCCGGTCGGCGTCGTCAGCCGTTCGGGAACGCTCACCTACGAGATCGTCTACCAGCTCACCCGCGCCGGCGTCGGCCAGACGACCTGCGTCGGGATCGGCGGCGACCCGATCAACGGCACCAACTTCATCGACTGCCTCGAAGCGTTCGAGAGGGACCCGAACACGAAGGCGGTCTGCATGATGGGCGAGATCGGGGGCACCGACGAGCAGGAAGCGGCCGCCTTCGTGAAGCAGCACATGAAGAAGCCGGTGGTCGGCTTCATCGCCGGGCAGACGGCGCCGCCGGGCCGGCGGATGGGTCACGCCGGCGCGATCATCTCCGGATCGTCGGGCACCGCCGCCGAGAAGCTCGAGGCCTTTGCCGCCGCCGGGATGGGCGTCGCGAAGCGCCCGCTCGATTTCGTCGAGCTGATCAAGGCGCGACTGAAGTGACGGACGCCGGACGTTAGGCCTGACGGCGTCGTGCGCCTCTCCGATTTCATCGTCGCATCGCGGGCGGTCGTGCCACTCGCCGCGACCGGCCTCCCGGCCGCGGCGCGCGCGCTGTTCGACCGGCTCGTCTCGGCCGGCGCGGTCCAGACTCCCGACGCGCTCCTCGAGCGCATCGAATCGGAGCGGCCGGAGGACATCGTCGCGATGGGAGACCGGGCGTTCCTTCTCCACTATCGCACCGATGCGCTGAAGGAGATGGCGGTCGCGATCGGCACATCGAAGGCGCCGATCTGCCGTCAGCTCGGTGAGGCGGAGACGCAGTGCGCGCAGATCGTGCTTCTCGTCGCTGCGCCGCCGCGGATGGCCGGCCGCTACCTGCAGCTCGTCGGCGCGCTGGCGCGGCTGCTGTCGCGCCCCGACACCGTCGACGCGGTGCTCGCCGCGCCCGACGCCGCGGCGCTGGCCGCGCTCCCCGCGTTCCGCGACGCCGAGCTCCCCGAGCAGCTCCTCGTGCGCGACATCATGACCGAGAAGCCACGGTCCGTGAGCGGCGACGCGCTCGCCAGGGATGCGGCGCGCGAGATGGTTCGCTCACGCCTCGGTGGACTGCCAGTGGTCGATGCCGATGGGCGCGTCATCGGAATCCTCAGCGAGCGCGACCTGCTCCGGCACCTCCTCACCAACTATCTTGGTGACGCTGCCTCGTCGAAGACGCCGATTCCGACCGGCCGCGCCGTCCGCGACGTGATGAACCGGCAGGTGCTCTGCGTTTCGGCCGAGCAGCCGCTGGCCGAGGTGGCCGCATTGATGGCAAACAAGGACGTCGACCGCGTGCCGGTGGTGCGCGACGGAAAGCTCGTCGGGTTCCTCACCCGCGGCGACATCGTACGCAAACTCATAGGATCCTGATCATGGCAGGCAACAGAACGCTCGCAATCGTGAAGCCCGACGCATTCGGGTCCGGGAAGGCCGGGAAGATCCTCGCGCACATCGAGGGCGCCGGCTTCCGCATCGTCGCCGCGCGCGTGACGCACCTCAGCGATGCCGAGGCAGGGGAGTTCTACGCGGTTCACAAGGAGCGCCCGTTCTTCGGTTCCCTGACGAAGTTCATGACGTCGGGGCCGTGCATGCCGGTCGTGCTCGAGAAGGCGGACGCTGTCGCGTCGTTCCGGAAGACGATCGGCGCGACCGATCCGGCCGAGGCCGAAGCGAACACGATCCGGAAGCTGTTCGCCGAGAGCAAGGAGCGGAACGCGATCCACGCCTCGGATTCGGACGAGAACGCGTTTCGCGAGGCGCGGTTCTTCTTCAGCGACACGGAGCTGATCCGGGCGCGCTGAGCGTCGCGCCCCGGAAAGCCCGCGAGGGGCCGGGAATGACCACGACTAAACTCCGTCGCGGTCATGACTTGCCCCTCGTCGCCTGTCGGGATAAATTTGTTGGCTATGCTGTCCTTTGACCTTCGTTCGCTCGAGAGCCAACCGGTCCAGGTTTCCGGCGCACTCGCACCGGATGATCCGGTCTGGGAGGACGGTGATCCGCGACCCGCTGCCCCGATTCGCGTGACCGGGCGGTTGTCCGCGGCTGGACCGGGAAAGTTCTACTTTCACGGCGAGCTCGAAGGCGAGCTCCAGACGGAATGTCGGCGCTGTCTCACCGACGTCGCCGAGGAAGTCGAAGGAGAGATGCACCTGGTGTTCGCGGAAGCGGGTGATCCCGATGCCGCTGACGACCCGGATATGTACCCGATCGAGGACCGCGCCGCGGAGCTCGATCTCCGCCCGGCACTGAGAGAGCAGTGGTTGCTCATGGCCCCGGCGTTTTCGCTGTGCTCCGAAGACTGCAAGGGGCTGTGCCCGACCTGCGGTACGGATCGTAACGTCAGCAGCTGCGACTGCGCGACACACTCCGACAGCCGCTGGGATGCGCTGCGCGGGGCGAAGAGCGGTCGCGAGAAATAGTCAGCCTCACCCACACAAGACACCAGTCCAATGGCAGTTCCGAAAAGACGTACCTCGAAGCGTAAGAAGCGCGCGCGCAACACGCACAAGAAGGCGCCGGCGATCGCAATCCAGAAGTGCCCGCGCTGCTCGGCGATGAAGCGCCCGCACCACGTGTGCGAGGAGTGCGGCTTCTACGCAGGCGAGCAGCGGATCGAAGCCGCGGAAGCCTAACGTTGGCGCGGATCGCGTTGGACGCGATGGGGGGCGACCTCGCCCCCGAGGCCCCCATCGCCGGCGCGCTGCAGGCCCTCCTCGAGCTCGATCAGTCGCACACGATCCAGCTGGTCGGCCGCACCGAAGTCATCGGCGCCACCCTCGCCCGGCTCCTTGCCGGCGAGCTTTCCTCGGCCGCTGCGCATCGATCGCGTCTCGAGATCGTCGAGGCGCCCGATGTCGTCGAGATGACCGACAAGCCCACCGTCGTTCGCAAGAAGCCCAACAGCTCGATGGCGGTCGGCCTCAAGCTCCAGGTCGACGGCCGCTCCGACGGCTTCGTCTCCGCCGGCAACACCGGCGCGCAGATGGCCGGCTCGTTCTTCATCCTCGGGCTGCACCAGGGGATGACGCGGCCGGCCATCGCCACGCTCTTCCCCACCGCCGGCAACGCCGTCGTCGTCCTCGACTCCGGGGCCAACGTCGACTGCACCGCCACGGAGCTCGTCCAGTTCGCACGGTTAGGCGCGGTCTATGCCGAAGCGGTGCTCGGACGGACGAATCCCTCGGTCGGCCTCCTCAGCATCGGCGAGGAAGCGGAGAAGGGGAACGCCGTCGTCAAGGAGACGAACGCGCTGCTCGCCGCCAGTGGACTCAACTTCCAGGGCAACGTCGAAGGGCGTGACATTCCGCGCGGCGCGAGCGATCGCGGCCCCATCGACGTCGTCGTCTGCGACGGCTTCGTCGGCAACATCCTCGTCAAGTTCTACGAGGCGGTCACGCCGACGCTGATGAAGATGCTGCGCGGCGTGGTCGAGCTGGACGCGGAGACTGCCAGGCGGGCGTTCGGCTCGCTCGATTACTCCGAGCACGGCGGCGCGCCGCTGCTCGGCGTCAAGGGTGTCAGCATCATCGCGCATGGCCGCTCCGACGCGCGTGCGATCAAGAACGCGATTCGCGTTGCCGTGCAGGCAGCGGAATCGGGAATGGACGCCACCATCGGCCGTCGGCTGGCGGAGAGCGAGGAGGTGAAGGCGTGAAACGTCCGATTGCCTACATCGCCGGCGTCGGG
>Ga0207705_10004004_pt1 | contig 11210 bp, 7 predicted proteins | sample KBSC13metaG_FD_184314 | JGI IMG/M metagenome (GOLD analysis project Ga0207705, IMG submission 184314) | Corn rhizosphere microbial communities from Kellogg Biological Station, Michigan, USA - KBS C1-3 metaG (SPAdes) (version 2) | ecosystem: Host-associated > Plants > Roots > Rhizosphere > Soil ...
CGCCGGTACCCGTGCCTGCCGCGCCTGCACCGCCCGCACCCGAGGACGCCGAGCCGGCGCCACCCGTACCGCCCGCACCCGACGTCGCCGTGCCAGCCGCGCCGCTGCCGCCTGCGCCGCCTGCGCCGCCCGTGTTGGAGGCACCTGCGCCGGCCGTCGAGGTCAGGCTGCCACCACTGCCGCCCGCGCCGCCCGTTGCCGCACCACCGGCTGCGCCGCCGCCGCCGGCATTCGATGCCATGGCGCCGTTACCACCGGCACCGCCGGCTGCACCGGCAGCCCCTGCGCCACCCATACCGCCGGCAGCACCGGCACCGCCCGTGCCACCTGCCGCGCCTGCACCGCCCGCGCCACCGGCGCCGCCGGTCGAGGTTCCAGCCGTGGACGCGACGCCACCACCCGAGGTCGTTCCAGACGTGCTAGCCGGCGAGCCTGTCGTGGACGTGCCCGTGGCGCCCGAGCTGGCCGTGCTGGCACCGTTGGACGATGCGCCACCCGTGGTCGCGCTGGCTGCCGACGACGATGCGGCGCCGCCCGCGCCGGCCATGCCGCCATTGCCGCCGTTGCTGCCCGAGCCAGCTGCCGCACCTGCGCCGCCCGCCGCGCCGGCACCGCCTGCGCCTCCCGCGCCACCCGCTGCACCGGCACCGCCAGCACCGCCAGTCGCTGCGCCGGTCGTGCCGCCGGCGCCGCCCAGGCCTGCCGTGGTCGGGCCGCTTCCGGCCCCGTTAGCACCGCTCAGGGGGCCCGACGTGCCGCCGTTGCCGCCCGAGGCCGCGCCGCCGGCGCCGGCGCCGGCACCTGCACCGCCGGTGGCGCCGGCCGCGCCGGTGGCACCTGCCATGCCGCCGGCGGCGCCGGCATTGCCGGTGGCGCCACCAAAGCCGCCGTTTGCGGTGGTGGCGCCGCTGGCACCGCCAAAGCCGCCGTTTGCCGTGGCGCCAGCGGCGCTGCCGCCGGTGCCACCCGCAGCGCCTGCACCGCCCGCACCGCTGGTTGCGCCCGATGCCAGGCCGCCATTGCCGCCGGCGGCGCCGCTGGCGCTGCCGGTGCCGGCCGCGCCGCCGGCGGCGCTGCCGTTGGTGGCCGTGCCGCCCGCTGCGCCCGCTGCGCCTGCTGCGCCGTTGGCGTTGCCGCCTGCGCCAGTGCTGGCGCTCACGCCGCCGCCGGTGCCTGCCCCGCCGGCGCCGCCGGTGCCGGCAGCGCCGTTGGCGTTACCGCTGTTGGTGGCGACGTTGCCGATGCCTGAGATCGTGTTGCCCGACACGGAGCCGGTCATGTTGGCCGTCGCAGTGGCCGACGAGGTGTTGAAGCTGTTCGAGAAATTCGAGGTGGCCGTGCCGCCGTTGTTGGCAGCGGCGGCGCCGGCAGCCGAGGCGCTCGACCCGCCGGAGCTGTTGTTGCTGTTGTCGGTGTTCGTGCTGTTGTTGCTGTTGTCGGTGTTGGTCGTGGTCGTTGCGGTGCTTGTATTGGTGCTCTTGTTGTTGTTTTGATCGGAATTTGTGGTTTGCGTGGCGGTGCTGCCGTTATCTGCGGTGTTCGTCTGCGCCTGGGCGCTCAGCGAGAATGCCAGCGTAATAGCAGTCACGAGCAAGGTCTTGTTCATTCGAGTTCCCCTCTGGGTTTGATGGTTGGTGATGGGTCGGCCGCAACGCCGACCACCAACTCTTTGCACGTTCGATGCCAGCAACACTGTCCAGTTCGCTAACTCTTTGTTTTTGTTGGGTTTGTCAGGTTCTTCCTACGCAGCTGTCGGATACATTCCGACTCCATTTACCGAAAATATCGAAAATGTGTTTCAGTTTCGGTACAACTTTGTCCAGCTGAGTACGCCAAAACACAAAAAAAAGTGGACAGGTTGTCCACTTGTGCCACAAGCGTCCGCGCGGTCACTCGCGCATGCCGTGCTTGCTCAGCAAACGGTACATCGTCGTGCGCGATACGCCCAGGTCGCGCGCGGCCCGGCTCACGTTGTGTCCACTCCGATCGAGGCATTCGCGCAGTGCGCGCCGCTCGGAGCGCATGCGCGTGTCGTCCAGGCCGGCCTGCGGCGGCATCGGGATCCCGCGCGTCAGCCCGAGGTCTTCCGGCATGATCAGGCGGCCGTCCGACATGACGAGTGCACGCCGCACCCGGTTGATCAGCTCGCGCACATTGCCCGGCCAGTCGTGATCGAGGATCGCCTCGATCGCGCGGTTGGAAAACCCTTTCAGGCGCGGCGACTTCTCACTCGCGTACACGTGGAAGAAGTGTTCGGCCAGCATGACCAGGTCGTCGCGCCGCTCGCGCAGCGGCGGCACCGTGACCGGCAGCACGGCCAGGCGGTAGTACAGGTCCTCGCGGAACGCGCCGCTGGCCACGGCCTGCTGCAACTGGACGTGCGACGCGGCGATCACGCGCACGTCGACGCGGATGTTGCGGGTGCTGCCCAGCCGGCAGATCGTCTTTTCCTGCAAAAAGCGCAGCAGGTTCGCCTGCAGGTCCTTCGGCAGGTCACCGATCTCGTCGAGGAACAGGGTGCCGCCATCCGCCGATTCGATCAGGCCTGCCTTGCCGCGCGTGGCACCCGTGAAGGCCCCCCGCTCGTAGCCGAACAGCTCGGATTGGATGAGAGTGGGCGCGATGGCGCCGCAATTGATCGGCACAAAGGGGCCCAGCGCCCGATCCGACTGCGCGTGGATGGCCTGCGCCGTCAATTCCTTGCCGCTGCCGCTCTCGCCCCAGATCAACACGGGGGCCGCGACCTTGGCCACCCGCGACACCTGCGCCCGCAGGCGCGCGATCGCGTCGCAGCGTCCGATCAACGGGGACGTGCCGTCAAGGCCCATCCCCATGCCGTCCGCGCTGTCGTTGGAATAAGGTCGTCGGCGCAGCATTGCCCAGCCATGCGCATGGCCGAGCGTGTGGGCCAGCCGGACGGGATCGACCGGGGCCGTATGGTAATCGCACAGGTGTTCCACCACGAGGTCGCGGCACGGCCCCGATTCGAGATCGCGGGGATTGAACACGCCGACCCACTGCATGTGGCTGTGGCGGCGCAGGAAGGTGTCGACTTCGGCTGGCCGGTGCTGCTCGCGATCGTGCATGAGCAGACCCACCAGGTAGCGGTCGGTACGCAGTTCACGTCCGGCGTCGCCCAGACTGCTGACACTGCGGATCTCCCAGTCGCGCATCGCCTCCCCGAGCAGGGCGCGGGCACCCTTGTCGTCGGCGGCAATGCACAGCAGGCGTTTACGAGTCATCCATCCTCCATCGGGGCTTCAGCCGGTCCACGCAGCGGCGGCAGACGAACGGGCGTACCGGCATCGATTCTTGTCATAGGTGCGACGCGAACGTGCGTCAGCCAATTTTCATGCGTTATCAATTTTTTATTATAAGTTAATCTTTGTTTAATATTATGCGGCCTAATGGATGTTTCGTGGCGGACGATAGAGTTGTGCGCAAGCCGGCTGTTGCTGGCCGTCGGGCACGTAGTCTGGAGGGCCAAAGCCTGGCCAAGGGCGCTGCAACCGCAGCGACCGCCAGTTACTTTTGGTGATAATTCTCTAACCGGCGTTCAAGATGGTCAAGAAAATAAGAGTTGGGTTGTCGTTTTTTGCCGATTTCCCCCGGTAAAGTCGATACCTGATGTCGAGGAATGGCAAGGCCGCGGGGCCGAAAGTAGCCACCGGCGGGCCCGGGAAGATGGAAGAATGGGCGCTTCAGAGGCCGAACGGCAGGCGTACGGTGAGGGTGACGTCGGGTGTGTCGCGGGTCAGCCCGGCACCGATGGAGACGCTCACGCTGCGGTGGGCGTCCAGCCGGTACGAGGCGCCGATCAGCAGCGTGCCCAGCTGGATGCGCACCGAGCCCGGGATCACCTGGCCGTTCTGCCGGGACCGGCCGACCGAGCTGTGGTCGTAGCCGAAGCTCAGCGAGGCATCGTCGTTCAGCGCCAGCCCCATGCCGAGATTGAGACCGAAGACGTCGCCCGCCTTGACGGTGCCCAGCGGTTCGCGCTGCCCCGCGAGGATGGTGCGGTAGACGTCGTGGCGCTGGAGATTGCGGGTATAGCTGAAGCTGCCGAAGAACACGGCAGGGTCGGACGGCAGCATCCATGTGAGGCTGGGTTGCCACGAACGGAAGCCCGAGCCGGTGGGCAGGGTCAGCGGCAGGCCGGTGCCCGTGACGTTCGCGCCCACGCAGCGGGTCTGGCAATCCGTCACGACCTCGAACGGGTCGCGCCCAGTGCGCGTCTTGTAGCGCAGGCCGGCCAGAAAATAGGGCCGGTCGGCGCCGCCGTCGTTGAGCTGGTAGCGCACGGCGGCCTCCGCATCGCCGATGCCCTTGCCGCTCGCATCGAACGCCCGGTCGGCCGCCGTTCCCGTGAAGATCTCGCGGCTGACGGTCGAATCGCTGCGGTAGACGTACGGCAGCCTGATCTCGGCCTCGAGGCGGTTGCCGATGCCATAGCGTAGCGCGGTCGCCACGGTCGTCGTGTTGCGCTTCACCTCGCGCACGTCCAGCAGGCCGATCAGCAGCGCGGGTATCACCGTATAGCCGACGACGGCGACGCGGTTGCTGGACGAATAGCCGTACTGGACCGAGGGTTCGACGACCAGATGCCCGCCAGGCGTCAGCACACCCGGGCTCTCGAAGATGGGCGCGACGGCGGGCGCCTGTACATTCTCCTGCGCCGGGCTTCCCGCAACTGCGGGGCCGGATGCGGGACCGGCGTCGCCCGTGCCGGCATCGATGTGCAACTGCCGTTCCAGCGCGTCGATGCGGGCGCGTTGCTGGTCCAGTTGTTGTCGCATGGCCTGCAAGGTCGTGGCGAGATCGGGCCCGGACTGGGCCCCAGCAAGCGTACAGGTCAGGGCCATGCCGAGGCCGAGCGCGCCGGACAGCGCAGGCAGTGTTCGCATATCGGATGTCTCCATGGGGCGGTTGGGCCGTCACCTGCCGGTCACGGCCGCGTTGAGGGCGTTCGCCAGCGTCGCCTGGAAGTGCATGGCCTGCAGCATTCCCTGGGTGCCGACGGTGGCATGGATGATGGTCGTGTTCGCGATCGCCTGGCCGTCCAGGCTGTTCTGGATGACGGTGGCGTCCGCCGCCGCGCCGAGCCGCACCGTCAGCCCGCCGCCGTCCGGGCCAAGCGCGGCCTGGACGGCGGACAGGCCCGGCGGCGGCTGCGCGCCGGCGGCAAGGCGCCCGAGATCGCCCAGCTGCAGTTCGCTGCGTGCCGCGACGTGGCCGTCGACCGTCACGATGCGCTCGATGCCGAGCGTGACGGACAGGCCGGTTGGCGTCGTGAAGCCGCCGCGGCAGGTGTCCAGTTCGGCAGGACTGACCGGATGCGCGGGCGCGAACGGCGTCGGCACAGGCCCTGCGTGCGCGGCACCGGCGCCGAGGAGGACGAGCAGGAGGGTGGATGAGGGGAGCGTATGCATGGTTGCCTCAGAAATCGCCGGGGCCGAACTTGGGCAGGTCGACCGCGGCGGGCGCCGTGCGGACCACGGCGTCGGCGAGCGGCGCGCGCGGGGCCGCACGCCAGTCGTCGCCCAGGTTGAAGCGCGGCTGCGTCGGCGCCGTGTGGATCACGAACAGCAGTCGCGTGGGCCAGGCGGCTTCGAACCGTTCCCTGGGCATCGCGCGGGTGCCGCGCGACGGGTCGCCGATCAGGATGCGGCCGTCCGCGGCGCCCTTGATGACGACGAAATGGTTGTAGCCCTTTTCCGTGACCAGCACGATGGCCGGCAGCCCGGCTTCGACGAGTTTGTCCAGCGGCAGCCGGAAGCCGTCCGCCAGGTACCCGCGTGACGCGAGATAGCGCTGCATGTCGAGCAGCGAAAAGCCTTCGCGCCGGATGCGGGCCTGGTCGCCCTGTGCCCACATGGCTTCGAACACCGTGCTCTCGCTGACGGGCACGCCGTAGTGATGCGTCAGCAGGGTGGCCAGTGCGGCCGAGCCGCAACTGAAGTCGTATTGCTGGTGCAGCGTGGACGCGAAGCGGAGCGCCTTCATGCTCCGCACGGGAACGTCGTAGCGGGCGCCGCCGAGCGCCAGGTCGGCCGCCTGGACGCCCGCGCCCAGCGCGCACAACACGAGGACAGGGATGCGGTTCATTTGAGTTGCAGGTTGATGATGGTGGCGTTCTGGATCAGGACGTTCGCGCCGCTGTTCTGGATCACCACGGGAATGCCGGCCATGTTGGCGAACGAGCCGGCATCGATGCTGTTGGTGCCGGTGACGACGTTCACGGCCGTGTTGGCCGCGACCGATCCGTCCAGGCGTGCGTCGTTGCTGGTGTCCGTGCCACCCCGCTGCTGCGCCAGCGGGCCGCCGGACGCTTTCGTGTCGGACGCGTCCGGGCGGGCCGGTGCCGGCGCGCCGATGGCGTTTTCCGGACGGAACAGCGCGCGCGCGGCGGCCCGGCTGGCGTCCCGCGCGGGATCGGCCCAGGCCACCGTGGCGAGGGGCACCAGCGCGGCGAGCGCACATATACGCAGGAAGAGGGCGTGAGTAGGTGGATGCATTCTCGACTCCGGTCGTGATGAGGAAACTGCCGTGCCTGCGGGCACGGCAGCATGCCGCGATCAGTGGAGCGCCAGGTTGGCCTGGACGTTCACGCTCTGCTGGACCAGCGACGACGGGCCGGAGTTCTGGCTGATGACCAGCACGCCCGCAGCGGACTGGCCGGCGCTGCTCATCGAGTTCGACATGTCGAAGGTGCCGGCGCTGACGCTGTTCGCACCGCCATGGCCGCCATAGCCGTCGCCGCCCGAGCCGCCGGTGCCGTAGCCGGACGAGATATCCGCCAGCGAGCCGCCGGCGCCGCCCGTATTCGTCCCGCCGGCGCCGCCGAGGCCGCCCGCGCCCGCGCTCGTGTTGCCCACGCTGGCGGTACCCGTCGAGGCACCGCCGGCGCTGGCGGCACCGCCGGCTGCGCCGTTGCCTGCCGTGTTGGCGGCGTAGCCGGTGGACCCGCCCGTACCACCCGCCGCGCCGCGGCCGCCGGCCCCACCGGCTGCGCTTGCCGCGCCTCCCGTGCCGCCAGGGCCGCCGGCGCCGCCCGTGTTGGCGGCGCCGGCGCCGCCGGTACTCGTCAGCGTGCCGCCAGGGCCGGCCGCGCCACCGCTGGCGCCGCCGCCGTAGCCGCCACGGCCGGCGTACGTGCTGGCACCTGCTCCGGCGCCTCCCGCGCCGCCACCACCGCCGTAGCCGCCGGCACCGCCGGTGCCGCCCGTGCCCCCGCCGCCGCCCGCGTTGGCGCTACCGCCGGCGCCACCGGCGCCACCTGTGCCGCCGGGACCGCCAAAGCCGCCGACGGCGGGCGCGCCCGCGCCGCCCGCGCCGCCTGCGCCGGCGAGCGTGGTGCCGCTGCCACCGCCGGCTGCGCCCGTCAGGCCGCCGCTCGCACCGCCGTTACCGCCCGTCGTGGCGCCGCCGGCGCCGCCCGGTCCGGTGAAGCCACCGACAGCGCCTGCCGTGCCGCCGGCCGCTCCCGCGCCGCCTGCGCCGCCTGCGCCGCCGGCGCCGCTGGCGGCACCCAGGGCGACGCCGCCGGATCCGCCGGTGCCGCCGCCGGCAATGCCGCCGCCCGCCGATCCGGAAGCGGCGGTGCCGCCGAGCGCAACGCCGCCGGAGCCGCCCGTGCCGCCGTCGGCACCGAAGGCCGCGCCGCCGGAGCCGCTGGATGCGCCGAGCGCGCCACCGGTGCCGCTGCCGCCGGCGGCGCCGACACCGGCCGCGCCGTTGGCGCCGCCGGTATTGGTCGCGACGTTGCCGAAACCGGTGATGGTGTTGCCGCCCACGGTGCCGCTCAACGTGGTCGTGTTAGTGGCCGTCGAGGTGCTGGTCGTGGCCGTGGCCGTGGATGTCGTTGCGGTGTTCACGCTGTTGTCGCTGTTGTCCGTGCTCGTGGACGTGAGGTGATTGCGAATGCTGTTGTCGTTTTGCGTGACGGTGGTGCCCGCGTGGTCGTAGGTCGTGCTGGTATTCGTGATGGGGCCGGCGTGGGCGTTCAGTGAATAGGCCAGCGACAACGCGCTGACGAGCAGAGTCTTCTTCATTCGATCCTCTCTGGATTAGTGGTCGGTGACGTGCCGTCGGATGGTCCGACACCCATCCATTCGCACGTTCGGTGCCAGCCCCGCCGCTGCGTCCATAACCCATTGATTGTCGGTGGCCCTGTAGTACGTTTCCTAACGTGGCGTAGGAATCCATCGCAGCGGTCGCTTTACCACCGTGCCGACAGGCTGTGCCCATGGCGGTACAGGTGCGTCGCCCGGCGCAGCGCAACGCCCGCGACCGTCTGGACAGCGTACGGCCCCGCCAGGGGCGCAGGGCGTCACGGATGCATGCCGTGCTTGCTCAGCAGGCGGTACATCGTGGTCCGCGAGACGCCCAGGTCGCGCGCGGCGCGGCTGACGTTCTGGCCGGTGCGCAGCAGGCATTCGCGCAGCGCCAGCCGCTCCGTGCGGGCGCGCACGTCGTCCAGCGCGGCCTGGCCCGGCATGGGCGCGGCTGCCTCGAGGCCGAGATCCTGCGGGGTGACGAGGCGTCCGTCCGCCATCACGAGGGCCCGTCGGACGCGGTTGATCAGCTCGCGCACATTGCCGGGCCAGGCATGGTCGAGCATCGCCGCGACGGCGCGGCTGGAAAAGCCCGTAAGGCGCGGCGTCCGCTCGTCCGCGTACAGGCGGAAGACGTGTTCGGCCAGTGCGACGACGTCGTCGCGCCGTTCGCGCAGCGGCGGCACGGCCACGGGCAGTACGGCAAGCCGGTAGTAAAGATCTTCGCGGAAGTGACCCTCCGCGATAGCCTGTGGCAACTGCACGTGGGACGCGGCCACGACACGCACGTCGACGGATATGCTCCGGGTGCTTCCCAGGCGGCAGATCGTCTTCTCCTGCAAGAAGCGCAGCAGGTTCGCCTGCAGGTCCTTCGGCAGGTCGCCGATCTCGTCGAGGAACAGCGTGCCGCCATGCGCCGACTCGATCAGCCCGGCCTTGCCGCGCATGGCACCCGTGAACGCGCCCCGTTCATGGCCGAACAGCTCGGACTGGATGAGGGTCGGGGCGATGGCGCCGCAGTTGACCGGCACGAAAGGGCGGGCGGCCCGGCCCGACAGGGCATGGATGGCCTGGGCGGTCAGCTCCTTGCCGCTGCCGCTTTCGCCCGAAATGAGCACGGGCGCGTCGACCCGTGCCACGCGCGCGACCTGCCCGCGCAGGCGTAGCATCGCGTCGGAGCGGCCGACGAGCATCGCGGCGGCCGCGTCGCCGTCGGCCGCGCCGGCGTCCAGAGGTCCGCGGCGCAGTACGGCCAGGCCGTGGGCGTGGCCAACGGTGTACGCCAGGCGGGCCGGGGTAACCGGCTCGGTGTGGTAGTCGTACAGGTGTTCGCCGATCAGGTCGCGGCAGGCGGCGTTGTCCAGGTCGAGGGGCGCGACGGTGCCGATCCATTGGGTGGCGCGCTGGCCGCGCAGGAAGCCGTCGAGGTCGCTTGTGCGTTGCAGGCTGCGCACGCGCAGCAGCAGGCCGACGGGAAAACGGTCGTCGCGCAAAGCGCGGCTGGCATCGCCCAGGCCGGATACGCGGACTATTTCCCAGTCGGACATGGCGCTGCAGGTGAATATCGGGATGGCCGGGTCGTCGGGGGCGATGCAGAGCAGGCGTTTTTGCATGGTCCAGTCCAAGGGGCAGCGGCAATGGGATTGCGCGCCGCCCGGCGTGCGGGCGGTGCGCTGCGCATGTGTCCTGTACGACGCCATAGGTATGGTGGTGCGGGCGTGGCGGCGCATGAAGTCCGCCGGACCATCATAGCCGGGCCTTTGGTGCGCCCGATGGCGGGCGCAACGTGGAAGCGACAGAGTCGCGGGGTGGGATCGAGCGAAGGAACGACGGGTGTTCAGGCGCGCGGGCGCTGGCGGTGGAACACGAGCGGGCTGTATGGGATGGCGGACGGCGGCGGCGAATTCAGGATACCGGGTTTCATCGCGCCCATCACGTGCATCTCGCACGGCTTGCAGTCGAACTTCAGGGTGTAGCGCTCGTCGCCGCTGACGAGGGTCATCGGCTCGGCGCGCACCTGGCCCTGCACGCCCTGCACACCCTTGGCCTGCTTGGGACACAGGTTGAACGAGAAGCGCAGGCAGTGCTTGGTGATCATCAGCGAGACCTCGCCCGGTTCCTCGTGCGATTCGTAAGCGGCGGCGATCAGCTGGACGCCGTGCTTGTGGTAGAACGCGCGCGCCTTCTCGTTGTAGACGTTGGCCAGGTAGCTCAGCTGGGTTTCCGGATACGACGCCGGCGGTTCGACCGGCCGCGCGCGCTCCGGACGCTGCCACGCTGCCAACCGTGCCGCTTCCTGGGCGGCGATGGCGTCGCGGCGCAGGCCGTTGATGGCGCTCGCGGGCACGAACCACGGCTGCGACAGCGCGACATCGATCGCACCCGCTTCGAACATCGTGTTACCCAGCTTGCCCAGGCTCGCGCGCAGGGCGGCCAGCGCCTGTTCGGCCTGCTGGGCAGGCTGCAGCGCCAGCGCCGCTTCCGTCGCCGTCGTGATGCCGTCCTCGTCCGTGACGGTCAGGCGGAGGCCAGCGGCCGTGTCGTCGAGGCGCAGGTCGGCGCGCACCTTGCGCTCGGACGATTTCTTCGTCAGCGCCGCTTCCCACTGGTGGTCGCGGTTGCGGTGGATGACGGTGCCCACCTTCAGCCCCGGCAGCGTGCTGAGCGCCTCGTTCGGAAACACGCGCCAGCGCTGGCCTTCCGCATCCTCGCCGAGCTTCTGCACGGTATTGGCCTGGATGCCGACCGTGTCGCGCTTGTGCATGTAGTTCAGGCCGTCGCCGTTGGCCATCGTGTCGTGCGTGACGAGGTCGAAATTGTCGCCGCCGATCCGCGCCACGGTGCCCAGTTCCACGCCCACGTACTTGGGCGAGTCGAAGGCGCCGATCGTCTGCTGGCGGCCCTGGGCGAAATAATCCGTATGGCCGCGGTGGAAATTCTTGTCGACGTCCGGCGTGAACATCACCTGCGTCCGGCCGCTCGACGCGCGCGCCAGTTCCGGACGGCGTTCCAGGATCTCGTCCAGCAGCAGGCGGTAATGGGCCGTGATGTTCTTCACATAGCCCATGTCCTTGTAGCGGCCTTCGATCTTGAACGAACGGATGCCGGCGTCGACCAGCGCTTCCAGGTTGCGTCTCTGGTCATTGTCCTTCATCG
>Ga0207705_10004011_pt1 | contig 11202 bp, 8 predicted proteins | sample KBSC13metaG_FD_184314 | JGI IMG/M metagenome (GOLD analysis project Ga0207705, IMG submission 184314) | Corn rhizosphere microbial communities from Kellogg Biological Station, Michigan, USA - KBS C1-3 metaG (SPAdes) (version 2) | ecosystem: Host-associated > Plants > Roots > Rhizosphere > Soil ...
TCGATCGGCTGCTCGGCCGCGGCAGCTTCGCCGCCTTCCTGCTCCACGCCGGCGATCGGATAGGCCATTTTTTCGGGCCGCTCGGAATGGAACAGCTCACCCGCGACGATCGACGATCCCAAAGCGACAATGCCCGCGAACAGCACCCAGCCGGCAATGGTATTGAAACGATCGTCCATGGAGTTTCCCTGTAGATCCCCGGAGCCGGGAAGAATGGATTTGCGCCGCCTCTTAGGGTTACACCCGGCCTACATCAAGCCGCGACCCAGCGCTCCAGAAGCGTGCGCGCGATCGCCGCTTTGGGCGGCGGCAGGAAGGACGCGTCGAGGTCTCCGGCGAGTGCGCCGGCGATTTCCGAGCGCGTGAACCAGCGGGCGTCATCGAGCTCGTTGGTATCGATGGTCAACGCGTCGCCGTCGGCCTCGGCGTGGCAGCCGACCATCAGCGACGACGGGAAGGGCCAAGGCTGGCTGGCGATATAACGGACGTTGCGGACCCGGATGCCGGCTTCCTCGTGGAGCTCGCGCGCGACGGCCGCCTCGAGCGTCTCGCCGACCTCGACGAAGCCGGCGAGCGCCGAATAGCGCCCCGGTGGATAGTGTGGCTGGCGACCGAGGAGCAGGCGGTCGCGATTCTCGGCCAGCATGATGACGACGGGATCGACGCGCGGGTAATGTTCGGCAGTGCAGCTCGGGCAGCGCCGCGACCAGCCGCCCCTGAGCGGTTCGGTCAGGTGCCCGCAATTCGCGCAGAAGCGGTGGCGGCCGTGCCAGCGGGAAAGGCTGAGCGCGGCGGCGAACAGAGGCGCATCGTCGCGATGCAGCAGCGCCATGGCGCCGAACGCCGATGGCGCATCGGGGACGACCGGCTGGATCGCCGAATAGCGCGGCGAACCGTCGTCCAGGCCGAGGAACAGCTCGGGCGACGATGGACTCCCCCACATCAATCGTCCGTCTTGCGACAGGACTGGCAGGCCGTCCTGCCATTGCAGCTCGCGTGCATCGTGCCGCTGCGTCAAATCGTGCAACGCCGCGTCGTCGGCGCGCAGCGCGTCTGCGCGGTCGAGGCCGGGCCCGCCGAAAAAGGGCTCAGGCGGCAAGTCGGTCGTCAGAAGCAAGCATTGTCTCCACGGCTTTGCGGTAGAGGGTCGGAAGGCCGGTGTCGCTTAGCCGGTCGATCGGCTGCCACCAGCCCTCGCCGTGCGGTTCGCTGCGGCGGACGATGTGCAGGTCGAGCGAGAAATGGGTGAAGACGTGGCGAACGGTGGCGATGGCGTCCGGCGTCGCGAGTGGCGCGTCGTCCCAGGCCATGCCCGGTAGCGCCGCCATGCCGCCGAGGAGCCCTTTGGCCGGGCGGCGCACCAGCCACACCGCGCTGCCACGTTCGATCCACCAGGCGATACCGTGCCGGTGCGGGCGCGGCGCACGCTGCCGCTTCCCAGGATATTGCGCCGGATTGCCGCCCGCGAATGCGGCGCAATCGCTGCTCAGCGGACATTCGGCGCAGCGCGGGTTCGCCGGCCGGCAAATCGTCGCGCCGAGGTCCATCATTGCCTGGAGGAAGTCGCCCGGCCGCTCGGCAGGCATCAGTTCGAGGGTGCGCCGCTCAACCTCGGCGAGCGCGGGCTTGGCCAGCCGGAACAGCCGCGCCACGACCCGCCGCACGTTGGTGTCCACCGCCGGCGCCTTTTCCCAGAACGCGATCGCGGCGATCGCTGCTGAGGTATAGGCGCCGATTCCGGGTAGCTGCCGCAACTCGGCGGCGGTGGCGGGGAAGGCGCCACGCCGCGCCACCACCCGCGCGCAGGCGATCAGGTTGCGGGCACGGGCATAATATCCGAGGCCGGCCCATTCGCCGAGTATGTCCTCGTCGCTGGCTGCAGCGAGCGTCTCGACCGTCGGCCACCGCTCGACGAACCGCTCGAACCGCGGCTCAACCGTTGCCACGGTCGTCTGCTGGAGCATGATTTCGCTCAGCCAAACGCGGTAGGGATCGGGCGGCGTGCCGCTGGGCGGAGAGCGCCACGGGAGGGGCCGGAACTTATCCACATAATGTTCGATCAGGCGCGTCGCGGGATTGGCGGTCACCAGGTCGCTATGGCATGGTCGAGCGCCATGTCGAAGCGAAAGAGCAGCAAGGAAGATGCGCCGCGCAGCTGCCGTCCGCGCGCCGCGGGCGAGCTGGTGGGCGACGTCGGCGGACAGTCGTTCAAGCGCTTCGGTTTTGTCCAGAGCTCGATCGTCAGCCGCTGGCCCGAGATCGTTGGCGAACGCTATTCCAAGGTGTCCTGCCCGGAATCAATCAGATTTCCGGCGGGCAGGAAGTCGTGCGGGGTAATGACGCTGCTGGTCGAGGGCGCACATGCGCCGTTGATCCAGCATTTGACGCCGATGATCGTCGAGCGAGTCAACCGCTTCTTCGGCTATGCCGCAATCAATCGCATCGTCTTTCGCCAGGGCAAGCTGCCCCAGCCACCGGCGCCGCCGCAGCGGCCGCAGCTCCGCCCGGTGCCCAACGAGCTTGGCGAGGGCCTGCGCGAAATCGCCGACCCGGAGCTGCGCCTGTGCCTGGAGTCGCTTGCCGCGCAAATTGCCGCTAGCAGCGGTCCGCCGTCGGTCTCGAGCGACGGCAACGACCCGATACCCGTGATCAACCGGAGCATTTGAATCGATGAAGGTCAGCATCTTCCTGGCATCCGCGACCGCAGCCCTGGCGCTCGGCGGTTGCAACAAGAATAGCAACCACACGACCGCCACCGCCGCGAACGACACGGTCACGATCACCCAGGCCAATCCGCCACCTGGCGGCACCTGGGCCGATGTCGTGAACGCGACGTCCGCCGGCTTCATGATGGGTAACCCCAACGCGAAGGTGAAGCTGGCCGAGATCGGATCGCTGTTTTGCCCGGTGTGCAAGCGGTTCGAGGAAGAAGGCGTGCCGACGCTGATCGAGAAATATGTGAAAACGGGGCAGGTCAGCTGGGAATTCCGACCGTATATCATCCACGGCCCAGTCGACATGGTCGCCAACCTGGTCGCGCGCTGCAATGGCCCGAAGACCTTCTTCCCGCTCTCGATGTCGCTCTACAAGGACCAGTCGGCATTGTTGTCGAAGCTGGAGGCGACGCCGCAGGACAAGATCGCGCAGATCCAGAACATGCCGGTCAATCAGGAGTTCGTCGCGATGGCGAACCTGATGGGCCTGCAGGACTGGGCGGCGGCGCGCGGGGTGCCCCAGGCCAAGAGCAATCAATGCCTGAGCGACGAGAAGATGATTAACAATGAGGTTCAGCTGACCAGCGACGTCAACAACCAGTATCCGGAGTTCGTGGGAACGCCTTCATTCATCATCAACGGCAAGATGCTCAAAGACACCGCGAACTGGGCCGCGCTTCAGCCGCAGCTGGACGCAGCGCTGAAGTGAGGCGGTTCGCGATCGCATTCGCGGCATTTGTCATTCTGCCGGTCAGCGTCAATGCGGCAGCGGGCAGACCTTCGAAGGCGCACCAGACCCACGACTGGGCGAACACCGTGGTCGCCACGCCCGAAGGCGGTTTCCGGATGGGCAATCCGGCCGCGCGGGTGAAGCTGATCGAATATGGTTCGCTGGCCTGCCCGCACTGCCGGCATTTCGAGGAAACCGGCTACAAGCCGCTGGTTCAGGGATACGTCCGCCCGGGGCACGTCAGCTACGAGTTCCGCAATCTCCTGCTCAACGCGCCGGATATTTCGGTGAGCTTGCTTGCGCATTGCGCCGGAGCGGCCAACTTCTTCCCGATGGCGCAAGTCGTCTACGCGACCCAGCCGCAATGGTTCGAGAAGGTTTACGGGCTCGCTGCTGCGGAGAGTGCGGAGCTGGACAAGATGACCGACCAGCAGCGGGTCGCCCGTCTCGCCGAAATCGCAGGTTTCCCGAAGATCGCCGCGCGGTTCGGAGTCACGTCGGCCAAGGCCCATCAATGCCTGTCGGATCCAAAGGGTCTCGATCGCTTGCTCAACATGACGAAGGCCGCGGAAGATGCCGGCATTACGCACACGCCGACCTTCCTGATCGACGGCAAGGTGACGGACGCAGCGACCTGGGAGCAACTTGAGCCCGCGCTCAAGAAAGCTTTGGGCGGCTAAATCGCTCGTGGGGGAGGGGATAGAGGGTTGAGGATCCGTCGGCTCAAGCTGAGCGGCTTCAAGAGCTTCGTTGAACCGGCGGAGCTGAGGATCGAGCCGGGCCTGACCGGGGTCGTTGGCCCGAATGGCTGCGGCAAGTCGAACCTGCTGGAGGCGATCCGCTGGACCATGGGTGAATCCAGTCCCAAGTCGCTGCGCGGCGGGGGCATGGACGACGTGATTTTCGCCGGCACCGCGACGCGGCCGCCGCGCGACTTCGCCGAAGTGTCGATCCTCGTCGAGCGCAGCGGCGGCGATGACGGCGGCGAAAGCGAGGTGACCCGGCGGATCGAACGCGGCGCGGGCTCCGCCTATCGGATCGATGGCCGCGACGTGCGCGCCAAGGATGTCGCCTTGCTGTTCGCGGATGCGGCGACGGGCGCTCACTCGCCGGCTTTGGTGAGTCAGGGAAAAATCGCTTCGGTGATCGCGGCAAAGCCCGCCGAGCGCCGGCAATTGCTCGAAGAGGCGGCGGGCATTTCCGGCCTTCACGCCCGGCGCAAGGATGCCGAACAGAAGCTGCGCGCGGCCGAGGCCAATCTGACTCGGCTGGGCGAGATCCTCGGCGACCAGGAACAACGCGCGGCGCAGCTCCGCCGCCAGGCGCGGGCAGCCGAGCGCTACCGAAAGCTGACCGAGCAGATCCGCGGCGTCGAAGCGCGGCTGCTCCATGCCCGGTGGATCGAGGCCGAGCGGACGGCCGAGGCCGCGACCGCGGAGGCGCATTCGGCGGCCGAGGAAGTCGAGCGCATCCACGCAGCCATTGAGCAGGCCCAGGCCGCGCAGGAGCAGGCCAATGCTGCGCTGGGGGAGAAGCGGAGTGCGCTGACCGCGGTGCGCGAGGAAGGGCATGCGCTGGCGCATCGGCTTGCCGCTGCCCGCGCCAGGCGGGATACGGTCGCGCGCCGCCTTGCCGAGATCGATCGGCTAGAGCGGGCGCTTGCCGAGGACATGGCGCGCGAGGACGCGCTGAAGGGCGATGCCGCCCAAGCGATCGCCCAGCTGGAAACAGAGAAAGACGCGATTGCGCGGCGACTCGAAGATTCGGAGGCCCATTCGGCGCGATTGGCAAGTGAGCTGAGCGCTGCAGAAGCGACGTCGCGCCAAGCTGAGGCTGCGCTTGCCGAGCTGCTGGCGCGGCAGGCGGCAATGCGCGCCGAGCGACGGGTCGCGGACGCTGCGCTCGAGGCGGCGCGGGCGCAGCTTGCCCGGACGGAGCAGGAATGCCGCCGGCTCGCGGAACAGCTCGAGACGCTCGGCGATGGCGGCGAGCATTTGCGCGCCCGGCGCGAGGCCGAGACCAGGGCTGCGGCCGCGGCTGAGTCATTGGCGCAAGCCGAGGCGCGCCGGGTCGAGGCCGAGCAAGCCCGAGCGTCGGCCGCGGAAGCGCGCGATGCGGGGGAGAGCCAGCTTGCTACGGCACGCGCGGCACTGTCCGCGTCGAAATCGGAACATGATGCGCTCGCCCGCGCGCTCGAGCATGGCGGCGGTGCGGCCATCGCCAGCCTCAAGGCGCAGCCGGGATATGAGCGAGCGCTGGCAGCAGCGCTTGGCGAGGACGCCGATGCGGCGGTCGGCGGCGACGGACCGCGCCGGTGGCAAGGCGCAGACTTGGATCCGGGAGACCCCGCACTCCCGAGCGGCACGATTTGTCTTGCCGACCACGCCGGCGCGCCGGCGGAATTGTTGCGCCGGCTGAAGCAGGTCGCGGTCGCCGACGAGGACACGGGTCAAACGCTGGCGGTGGGTCAGCGGCTGGTGACGCGCGACGGACGCATGCGGCGCTGGGACGGGTTCGTCGCGACGGGCGTGGGAGCGGCAGCGGCCGAGCGGCTGCTGCGGGCCAACCGCCTCGCGCAGCTGGCCGAGGAGCTGCCCGGATTGGAAGCTGCGATGGACGCGGCAGCCGAGCAGCGCGAGCGCGCGCTGGCAGCGATGGAATCAAGCCGCAGGTCCGCCGAGGAGGCCCGGACGGCGGCGCTCGCTGCCGAGCGCGATGTCCGGGACGCGACGCGGGCGATCGACGCTGCAGCGGCGGCCGTGGAGCGGATCGAGGCGCAGCGCAGCGGGATCGGCCAGCGCCAGGCCGACCTGGAGCCCGTGCTCGAGGCGGCAGGTGAAGCCGTAGCTGCCGCCGAACGGGCGCTGGCCGCCTTGCCCGATCCGGCGGCGCTTGAGCAGGACGTGGAAGCGGCGCGCAGGTCGGCGGCAACGGCGGCTGCGGCAGTTGCCGACAAGCGTGCCGAGGCGGCGACCAGGGCGCGCGAAACCGCGGCGGACCGGGAGCGGTCGAGCACCGCCGGGCGCGAGCAGGCCGAGTGGCGCAAGCGCCAGGCCGACGCCGAGCAGCGGCTCGCCGCCGCCCTCCAGCGGCAGGGGCAGCACGCTGACGAGCGCCGTGACCTGGAGAAGGAGCCGGCAGAACTCGACGCCAGCATCGGCGAGCTCGAACATGCCAATGACCAAAGCCAGGTGAAGCTTGGCGAAGCGACGGCCGCGGAGCGTGAGGCCGAGCAGGATGTTGTCGCGGCGTCGCAGCTGACAGCGGCGGCCAATGAGCGGTCGGCCGAAACGCGGGAGCGGCGCGCGGCCGCGACTGCCCGGGCCGAAGCGCAGCAGGCGCGCAGCGCCGAGTTCGCGCGGGCGGCGGTCGACAAGTTCGAGGTCGTGCCACAGCGGCTGCCGGAGAAGCTCGGCTTCGACGCGGACGAACCGCGCGACGCAGACGAGCAAGCTGCGACGCTCGAGCGGCTGACGGCCGAGCGCGAGCGGATCGGTCCGGTCAACCTCGTCGCCGAAAGCGAACTCGCGGAACTCGACGCCGCAAGAACCAAGGGCGCCGAGGAAGCCGAGGAACTGACCCAGGCGATTCACCGTCTGCGTGGCTCAATCGGCAATTTGAACCGCGAAGGCCGGGTGCGGCTGCTGGAGGCATTCGGGCAAGTCGACGCCCATTTTCGCCGGCTGTTCACGACCCTGTTCGAAGGCGGCCAGGCACATCTCGAGCTGGTCGAGAGCGACGACCCGCTCGAAGCCGGGCTGGAGATCATGGCCCAGCCTCCCGGCAAGCGGCTGTCGACATTGACCTTGCTGTCGGGCGGCGAGCAGGCGCTGACGGCGGTCGCGCTGATCTTCGCCATCTTCCTCACCAACCCGGCGCCGATCTGTGTGCTCGACGAAGTCGATGCGCCGCTCGACGATGCCAATGTCGAGCGCTTCTGCGAGCTGCTGCAGCAGATGACGCAGGAGACCGACACCCGCTACCTCATCGTCACGCACAATGCGGTTACCATGAGCCGGATGGACCGGCTCTATGGCGTGACGATGATCGAAAAGGGCGTCAGCCGGCTGGTGTCAGTCGACCTTGGCGGTGCGGAGACCCTGCTCGCTGCAGAATAGAATCTGCTATTGCGAATGACTTTCAATAACACTAGACGAGCGGAATATCGTCCCAAGGGGAACCATGGACCGCTTGCTCTACCCGTTCGCCGTGGCGCTTGCCTGCGGCGCTGCTCCCGCTTTCGCGGCTGAAACTGCGGCTGCCGATGCCGTAACCTCTGCGGACGCCAGCGCAGATCAGATCGTCGTCACCGGCGAGCGAGTGCCCTACGGAGTCAAAGCGACCAGCACCGCGACCAAGACGCCGACGGACATCCGAAATGTCCCGCAGGCGCTGACGGTGGTCACGAAGGCGCAGATTGACGACCAGCAGCTGCGCTCGGTCGGCGACCTGCTGCTGTTCGTTCCCGGCGCGTCGTACAATTCGGGCGAGGGCAACCGCGACACGCTGGTCCTGCGCGGCAATTCGAGCACCGCCGACTTCTTCGTCGATGGCGTGCGCGACGACGTCCAGTATTTCCGCGATTTCTATAATGTCGACCGGGTCGAGGTACTGAAAGGCCCCAACGCCATGATCTTCGGCCGCGGCGGAGGAGGCGGGATCGTCAATCGTGTGCTCAAGCGCCCGACCTTTGCCGCAGCCCGCAGCGCGCAAGCCTCGGCCGACAATTGGGGCGCACGGCGGTTCACTTTCGACCTGGACCAGCCGTTGTCGAGCGCCGTCGGCGTCCGGCTCAACGGCCTGTATGAGAACAGCGACAGCTTCCGCCGCCATGTCGATCTCGAGCGATACGGCATCAATCCGACCGTGGCTTTGCTCGCCGGGCCCGACACGCGGATCGATTTCAGCTACGAATATTTTCACGACGGCCGCACGGCGGATCGCGGCGTTCCCGCCAACGGCGATGAACCGCTGCGAGGCCACGCGCGCGACTTTTTCGGTGATCCGGACAAGAGCTTCGCCAAGGCCGACGTCAATCTCGCTTCGGTGGCGGTCGAACATCAGTTCGGCGGAGGCCTGACGCTGAAGAACCGGACGCAGTTCGGCGACTACGGCAAATTCTACCAGAACATCTTCCCGGCGAGCTTCAACGCCGGGACCGAGCTGGTTGCGCTGTCCGGCTACAACAATCGCAACGACCGGCGCAGCCTGTTCAGCCAGACCGACCTCGTCTGGGAGACCCGCCTCGGCGGGATCGACCAGACCATGCTGTTCGGTTTCGAGCTGGGCGGCGAGCGCTCGCGCAACCGGCGCATGACCGCGATGTTCCTGGGCAGCAACCTCGTGCCGGTGAGCGACCCGACCGTCGATGCAGATGTCGTCTTCGCCACCTCGGCGACCGACGCCAACAACCGGGTCCATGCCAATGTCGCCGCGCTCTACGCCCAGGACCAGATCCGCCCCGCCGACTGGATCGAGATCGTCGCGGGGCTGCGCTTCGACAGCTTCCGTTTGCACGTCGACGACCTGCGTGACGGGAGCCGCTTCAGCCGCCGCGACCATCTCTGGTCGCCGCGGCTCGGACTGGTGCTCAAGCCCAGCAACCGCCTCTCGCTCTACGCCAGCTACAGCCGGTCGTATCTGCCGCAATCCGGCGACCAGTTCAGCAGCCTGACCTCGATTACCGAAGGGCTGAAGCCCGAGCGGTTCGACAATTACGAGTTCGGCGCGAAGCTGCAGCTGCCGGGCGGGCTACTGGCGACTGCGGCCATATACCAGCTCGACCGCACCAACACCCGCGCGAGCGATCCGCTGAATCCGGCGCGGACAGTGCTGACCGGAGCGCAGCGCAGCCGCGGCCTCGAGCTTGGGCTCGAGCGGAGCATCAACAGCCGATGGCTCGTCTCGGCCGGCTATGCGCTGCAAAAGGCCGAGATCAGCGAGTCGACGGCCGCCGCGCCCGAAGGACGCGAAGTGCCGCTGGTGCCGCGCCACAGCTTTTCGCTGTGGAACCGCTATGACGTGAGCGATCGGCTTGGCGTGGGGCTCGGAGTGATTGCGCGTTCGAAGTCTTACGCAACGATCAGCAATGCCGTGAAGCTGCCCGGCTACGCCCGCGTCGATGCGGCACTCTTCTACGAGCTGCCGGGTGGCATCGAAGCGCAGGTCAACGTCGAGAATCTGTTCGGCGCGCATTATTTCCCGACCGCGAACGCCGACAACAATATCGCGCCGGGAGCGCCGCGAACGTTGAAAGCGTCGCTCGGCTATCGGTTCTAGCGCGCGAGTTCCGCCGCGCGCGCCTTGATGCGCTTCAAGTCGCGGACGAACAGGGCGCGTTCCTCGTGGCGGCGCTCTTCCTCCGGGATGCGGAGCAGGAAGCTCGGGTGCACCGTCACCCAGCATTCGCTTCCATCAGCGAGTTGCAGCGGTTCCCCGCGCACCTTTGAAATCGTGACCAGCTTGCCGACAAGCGAACGCGCGGCGGTCGCGCCGAGCGCGACCGTGACCGGCGGGCGAATGAGCTCGCGCTCATGCTCGATCCACCAGCGGCACGCCTCGATCTCGCCCGCGCCGGGCTTGTTGTGGATGCGCTTCTTGCCCTTCTGGACGAACTTGAAATGCTTCACCGCATTGGTGACGTAGACCGCCGAACGCTCAATGCCGGCTTTCTCCAGCGCCGCGTCGAACAATTGGCCCGCCGGGCCGACGAACGGCCGCCCGGCGATGTCTTCCTGGTCGCCCGGCTGCTCGCCGACGAACATGATCGAGGCGTCGAGCGGCCCTTCGCCGAACACTGTCTGCGTCGCATGCTTGTATAGGTCGCAGCGGGTGCATTTGCGGGCATCCTTGAGCAATGCCTCCCATGCGGCGCGCAAGTTGCCACCCGGCTCGATCGCCCGCTCAGCCTCGAGCGCGTGGTGCAAACCCTGTTTGACGACTGAGCGGTCGATCATCTCCAGTTCCCGATTGCGCGCACCGGCAATCAGCGGCTGAACGAGCGAAGTCTCGGGCATGTTGCGCCAATATTTCTTCGGCATTTCCTTGAGCATTGCGCCGACCTTCAGCCGCGCGGGGTTGAAGATCGACGAGTAGTAAGTGCGCCAGGTTTCCTCGAGCGGGTCGCCCGACGGCGCATCCGCGCGGGTGGCACCCGGGCCTTCGGTGAGGCGTTCGCCATCCCAGTGGATCGACAGCTCGGGCGTCAGGATCGACCAGCGCATGTTGGTGAACCGGTTGACGAAGAAGTTCGCGGCGCGGCGGACGATGTGGTGCTCGGGCTCGAAGAAGGCGACGAACCTGCCGTCGAACTCGCGGAAGCGGACGAAGGCGTGCATCTTGTGGATGTCCCGCCGCACAGCCTTGGCGAGATCCTGCAGCCGCCGGACCAACGGGTCCGCGTGATCGTCGAGCGCTTGCCGGTTCGCCTTGATCCTGAGCAGCATCGCGTAGAGCAAGGCAAAGCGCTCCGGGTCCGAGTGACAGACCACGTCCATGGCCAGATGGACGAACGCCCGCGGCACCGGGAAGCTCGCCGCAGCCGGCTGTTCCGCCTCGGCGCCGAACAAGTCCGCGACACCGCCTTCGACCTGCCAGACGACCGCAGTTGCCGGAACGCCGGCGTCCGCCAAGTCGCGCGCAGCATCGCGCCAGCCCTCGAAATCGTCCGGCGCGGACAGCGTCACGCGTTGGGCATCGATCATCGGTCCTTCGCGAAGCATCTCAGATCGCCGCCATTTTTAACATTACAACGACGGT
>Ga0207705_10004017_pt1 | contig 11190 bp, 9 predicted proteins | sample KBSC13metaG_FD_184314 | JGI IMG/M metagenome (GOLD analysis project Ga0207705, IMG submission 184314) | Corn rhizosphere microbial communities from Kellogg Biological Station, Michigan, USA - KBS C1-3 metaG (SPAdes) (version 2) | ecosystem: Host-associated > Plants > Roots > Rhizosphere > Soil ...
CGCCATCAACAGCGTCGGACCGGACTATACCCTGAACTCTACGGGTTCGGGAAACTCGGAGGAGACCTTCACCTACCTGCCGCATGAGTTGGACAAAGGCCTCGTAGTCACGAGTCGAAACGCCAATACGCTGACGGAATTCGAGGTCGTGCCGGATGCGCAGGGTGGCTTGAAACTGCACTCCCCCACTCTTCCCACGGGAACCGGCCCCGTCGGAGCAACGGCGACCAAGGGCGCAATCTATATTGCGAACGGAGGCAGCGGCGACATCTCGGTATACGGGCACAACCTCGCCTCCAATACGCCTTTCACGCTCACCGCATCGACAGCGCTGAGTACACCGACACACCCTATTTCGATCGTGGCGGCTCCAGGCGCACGCCTCGGCGACGGCACCACCCAGTATCTCTATGTGGGCACGGCGGAGGGGCAGATCTATCAGTTCAACTCCTCGGGCCACCTTGTCGCCAATGCCTCGCCAGGCGATTCGACGACCCCTCCTATACCGCCGATCGTCGTTCCCGCGGAACAGATCTCCCTCAAATTCCACGGCCACCATCTCTATGTCGTGCAGCCTGGGGAAAACCGGATCACGGCCTATGAGCAGATACGTCCGCCGTTGCAGCAAAACTATGTGGAAGCGACCTCGGCGCAGACCTTTCCCACCGGCAAAACTCCGACGGCCATGGCCTTTCTGGACATGAGCGCGACAGTCGGATCCATTCAGACGGGGATCAAATAGGAGAACACCATGAAACTACAACGCAAACGTTTTTGTCTGGCCGCGTTCTCCGCGCTCGTGGGGCTTGCCGGGTGCAGCAGCGGCTCCGGTCCGGCAGCGGTCAACGCTCCGGGAGGATCGACGGGTGGACGGGGTGCAGTGCAGGTGACGATCCACTGGCCACAGGTCTCGACATCGCGCCTTATTCCCGCCGCCGCGAAGAGCATCGACATCGAAATCTTCTATATGAATTCGTTCGCGGGCGAGGAGCGCCGGGAGGCGCACCTTCTGGTGCCGCGTCCGACGACCGGCAATACCACTACCGTGACCATACCCAACCTCCCCCAGGGGGATAACTATTCGGAGACCGCGACCGCGTATCCCAATGCCGACGGCACCGGACAGGCGCAGGCGACCGGGTCGATCGCGGGCATCAAGGTGCTGGCAGGCCAGTTGACGACGACGCCGGACCTGACGATGAACACCACCATCACCTCGGTCGTCGTTGCGCCCTCCGCACCGGCGCTGACGGTCGGGGCATCCGCCGCCACCCTCACCGCCGCAGCTCTGGACGCGAAGGGGAACATCGTCCTGACGGTTCCCGGCAACTTCCACTGGACCACGGATGCCGCGACGCTCCTGACCCTGACTCCAAACGGCGCGACCGCAAGCGTGCAGGGCAAAGCGTCCGGCACCGCGCAGGTCACGGTTCGGGAGACGGAATCGGGGGTTGCGTCCAGCCCGATTCCTGTCACCATCGCGCCTGCGTCTCCTATCACCATCGCTTCCGGGATCATCGTCGTAGACTCCGGCAATGCGCGCCTCGTGGGGCTGGACAAACTGCCCACGACCAACTTCGCCACCTACGACGACTCCGTCAGCGGCACGAAGTTCTATGGGATTCAGTCGGCGGCATTCGACACGCAGGGACGCATCTACATCGCCGACTATCCGCGCAGACTGGTGCGTATCGACGACCTCACCGGCAAAAACCGCGTGACCTACACGCCGCCCGGCTCGTCGGGCAGTTTCGTCTATGTCGATAAGGCCGGACACATCTACTACCGCAACGATGAAGGCACTCTAAATCGTATCGACGATATGAGCGGCGCCAATCTGGTTTCGTTCGGCAGCAGTATCGGCACGAACAGTCTGGGCAATATCTCCGGGATCGTGACCGACAGCCAGGGCCGCATCTATGTCTTCGACGGCTCGTCGCAGATCATCCGCTTCGACGATATGACCGGCAAGAACCTGGTGCGTTTCGGCACACGCGGCAGCGGCGTCAATCAGTTCGACGGCAACTACACAAACGGCATTGCTATCGACAGCCAGGACCGTCTCTACATCGCCGACGCCAACAATCATCGTATCGTCCGCATCGACGATATGACCGGCGCCAACTGGACCACGTTCGTCATCCCGGCGACCTCCCCCGCCGCTCTGCCGATCGGGGTCGCGGTAGAGACCGGGACGAATCCGCGCATCTACTTTACCGATCGCGCCAACGCAGCCGTCTATCGCATGGACGATATGAGCGGGGCCAATCTCTTACGCTACGGTTCCGCAGGCAGCGGCACGGCACAGTTCCAGTTTCCCAATGGGATCGCCGTCAAATAGGTTGGGAGACGAGGGCTCCTGCCTCCCCGAAAGACGAACATACGATCGGCGTGAAGAAGAGAGTTGCCTTCTTCACGCCGATCGTTTGCGACACCACGCTCCGGGAATGTCAACGGCAGTTCATGGGAGAGATGCCCCTCACTTTGTTTGAAGGCTTTCCCAGATCCGGGCGCTCTCATCCGCAGCCCTGCGTGCCTGCGCGAAATCGCCTTCAGCCTCCAGTACCTCCGCCAGTAGCCCCAGCGTCTCCGCCACGCGCGGCTGCTCCCCGTTCGATCGGAAGATCTCCAGGCTCTCTTCATAGAGTTGTCGGGCGGTGAGCACATCCCCCGATCGGTGCGCCATTCCCGCCAGATTGCTCAAGCAGAGAGCGACCAGGCCCGGCACATTCTGCTCCCGCCCCTGGTTCAGTCCGCGTTCAAAATAGCCTCGCGCCTTCTCAACATCTCCCAGATCCCGGTGCATGACCCCCAGATTGTTCAACAGACTGCCAATGAAAGATTCGTCTCTCAGTCGTTGCGCGATCTCCAGACTCTGTTCGGCGAGCATACAGGCGCCGGCATAGTCTTTCGCTCTCGCTGCGAGGACCGATAGATTGCTCAGCGAACGCAGCACGTTCGTAGGGTCGTCCGCCTGCTCCGATTCCGTCAACGCCCGCTCGTAGCAGGGTCTCGCCTCTTCATCGGCATCGAGCATGACATGGAGGAAACCCAGTGCGTTCCAGGCCATCCTCTTCGCGATGCTGATCTCGCGCGCATGCCTCCGCAGCGCCTCCTGCAGCCAGCTACGCCCCTCCAGCCATCCCCCATGATGCCGCCAGTAGTTCATAAGGGCGTTGAGCAAGGGGAGTTCCAAGCGGTATCCGATCGGGGAGGCCCCACACCACTGCACCACAGCCCGTATATTCTCCGCGTCGAACGCTGCGAACGGATCCGGAAGCGGCAGTTCGATCATATCCTCGGCCAGCCGCGCATATCCTGCGTCTCTCTCACTCTCGGGAAGGCGCTCCAGCCCGAACTCCCGCAGCGATTCCAGCATGTGAAAGCGCAGCGCCGTCCCCTCCGCAGAGGGCGCTTCCCGCACCAGCAGAAACGAAGCCTCCCGCAGCCGCTGCAACTTCTCCGAAGCCTGCGTGTCTGCCGTCAGCGCCTCCGCCGTCTCCAGTGTCCACTCCCCACGCAAGAGACACAGACGACAGAAGAACCCCTGCACCTCCGCAGGCAGCAGTCGAAAACTCCATGCAATACAGGCGTCCAGCGCCTGATGCCGCACGGCCATTCCCTTCCGACGTGTGCGCAGCAGTTCGAACCGCCGTTCCAGTCGCGCCAGCATCTGCGCCGCGGAGAGTGTCTGCGCCCAGCTCGCCGCCAGTTCCAGAGCGAGCGGCAGCCCTTCCAGGCGGCGGCACAGCGCTCCCACGCTCTTCGCGTTACGCTCCGTCAGTTGAAAGCCGGCATGTACCGCCTGCGCTCGATCGACGAACAACTCGACGCTCGCATACTCCAGCAGGCACTCCGGCCTCTCCTCTCGCTCCGGCGTCGCGAGGGGGAGCAGAGGAAACTCACGCTCTCCTTCTATATTCAGCCGCTGACGACTGGTCACCAGCACCGTCAGACCCGGTAGGCGCTGGAGAAGGTCGTTCACCACGGCGCCCCCCGCATCGGCGATCTGCTCCATATTGTCCAGAATGAGCAGCCAGCAGGCTCCGGTCAGCGCAGCCGTGATCGCCTCCCACGGCTCCTGAACGCCTGGTCTCTCCGGCTGAACCGTTTCGGCGATCGTCTGCAGCATTCGTTCCGGTGTGTCCGTATCGACAAGGGTGACAAAGCAGACATTTCTGATTCCCGCAGCGATACAGGCCCGGCCGACCTCCAGGGCCAGCCGCGTCTTGCCGGAGCCGCCTACTCCCACGATCGTCAGAATGCGCGGATACCATTGCCGTGAGGACTGGAAAAAATTCTCCTTCCCTGCCGGGACTTTCGGAGCGGGAACAAGCAAGCCGGCAAGCTGCTCGATCTCCTTTTCCCGTCCAAAGAAGGGCGTACGCGGCACAGGCAGCGAGGTGGCAGGAGGCGAAGACAGAGAGAGAGCGCCCGCAGCCCCGTGTACAGGCTCGTTGACCGGAAGAAGAGGAGCGGGGACCGGAGGAACAGACGGCGTCGAAGAGACGCTTCCCGAACTGACGAGGAGCGAGGCGAGAAGGTCACGCGCCTGCGCGGAGGGGGCGGCGTTCAACTCGTTCCGCAACAGATCCGTCAACTGTGTAAACTGTTTAAGCGCGGCGGCCGGACGTTTCAGTGCGATCAGCAGGCGTATCGCGCTGAGGTGCGCCTCTTCGTCCAGAGGGTCGCTATGCACCAGACGCAGCGCGCACAGAAGCGCCTGCCCCGGATCCTCCTGATCCGTCAGGAGTTCGACCAGTTCTTTGAGAGCCTGACGCACCTCTTCGGACAGCACGGCGCGTTCCTGCAGCACCCACTCCAGATAGCCGCCGGGCAGCAGAGAGCCGTTCACTCCCTCCAGCCCCTGCTTCAAGAGCGCGATCCTGCGGCGTGTATCAGGGATGCGGGCCGCCGCTGCAATTGCGGCGCGAAATTCCGCGACATCGGTTCGCACCGCGTCGGCCACCAGACCGACCTGCGTCCGCCCGGTCACCAGAACCGTTCCGGGGCCGACGCCGGGCGGCTCCAACTGCCTGCGAAGAGAAGGCAACGCCATACGCAGATTGGAGAGCGGCCCGTCGCTGTCGTACCAGAAGAGTTCCGCGAGTTCCTCGCGCTCATGCATGCGATCGGGATGCAGCGCCAGATAGGCCAGTAGAAGGCCGGTCTTCTGCGTGCGAAAGTGGGAGATCACATGCGTTCCCCGGCGAGCGGTCAGACTGCCGCACAGAGTGATACGCCATGGTTGTTCGAGCAAAGCAGCGCCCTTCCCTTATCCGAAATACGCCTCGAATAAGAACAGATAGAAGAGGGTCCGATTATGCCGGGGGGAGCAGGCATCTGGAGAGTTGTGCGAGGGCGAGCAGACCGGGATTCTCCGCCGTCCATTGCACTGTGGGAAGCTGTTGACAGAAGAGCGCCAGTGCGAACCGGCGTCCATCCGGCGCGGTGACGATGGCGACATCGTTGCGCACGGCGTTGATGGCTCCGGTTTTGCCGGCGTACTTCCAGTCTTCCGGCAGATAGCGGGGGATACTATCGCGGTAGTTCTGCGCCTCCATAATATTCAGGATCTCCTGGCTGAGGGCGGGAGACCCAATCTTGCCTTCGGCAAGCAGGACCAGAAGGTCGAGGATCTCCGCCGGCGTCGTCATCCCCAATCCATACTCCCGACTGGCGTCCGTGTCGGGAGAGTAGGATTTGCGGTAGAGCGTGGTCAGCGGCAGCCCCAGGGCGCGCGTCCGGGCATTGATCGGTTCGACGCCGACGCGCTCGATGATCATGTTGGTCGCGGTGTTGTCGGAGACGATCGTCATCAGCACGCAGAGGTCGCGCAGGTTCCACTCCGTCCCGGCGGTCAACTGAGTCAGCACCCCGGAACCGCCGACCTTTTCGGCCTCGGTCAGCGTCAGTTTCTCGCTCCAGTCCAGCAGCCCCTCCTGCACGGCGAGCGCGACATGGATCAGCATGGGGAACTTGATGACGCTGGCGGTCTGGCAGCGATGGTCGGCCCGGTAGAGCCGCTTCCGGCCCGTCTGAAGATCCTGAACGGCAAAGGCGAGCAGTCCGCCGCACTCGGCTTCGATGCGTTCGACCGCGGCCAGCGTCACCAGGTCCAGATTATGGGGTGCGTTTGCGGGCAACGGGTTTCCCTTTCCGTGTCGGCGTCTTCGAAGCGGCCTTTTTCACCGGAGGACGCTTTTTTTGGCGCGGCTTTGCCGGTCTCTCCGGCTTCTCGTCCTGTCCCAGTACCATCTCCCCTAGTTCGGGGAGCGGCTTGCCCGCGTCCAGACGGCGGTAGATATCGAGCACGGCCTGGTAGTCGGAGGGCTTGTCCACATCCGTCGCAATCTCGGGATAGGCGGAGACGAAGACGCGCGCGGGTCCGGCGATCAAGTGGGAGATCCGCTTTTCGAGCAGCGGCAGGGTGAGCAGACGCGGCGCGACCATCTGTGAAAAGAGCAGTCGTAAGATCATGTCCCAGCCCAGCATGTTGGCCAGACGCAGGGGGCTTTTGCGGGCGCGATAGGCGTCGGCGATCCGCTTCTTCTGGCTGATGATAAACTGCGGGCGCGTCAGCATCATATTCCCGCCGGTAAACCGCGCCTCTTTCAGTTTCAGGGCGGTACGTTTCAGGCCGGGAAAGCGCTTATAGCAGCGCGAGACCGGAACGACCGGATAGACGACGCAGGCGCCGCTCTGCTCGGCTTTTTCGAGGGCGGCGGTCAGAAAGTCGGTCACCGCCTCCCCGGTCAGAAAGGGCAGATCGCAGGTGCAGACCAGGATGAACGGCGCTTCTCCATTGACGACCGCCCCGGCCACCGTATTGGAGATGAAATCTCCTTTATCAGGCAGACGCGAGTAGTAGTCACTGGGCGGCACTTTGCCGATGACCGTGATCTCTCCGCACAGTTCGGATTCCCGCAGCGCTTCGACGACCCGCAACAGCATCGGCTTCCCGCTGATGTCGATCAGCGCCCGATTGGTGACGCCGGTCGCGGCCTCCATGTCCACACTGGCGCGTCCGCCTGCGAGGATAACGATCGGCACGCGCGGCAGCGAGGGCGTCTCGCGGGTCGGCGGAGTGTCACTCATAGGGAATTCCCTTCCAACGGATCGGATTCGGCGCGGGTCAGAGTGCGCGCGGTAGAGACATAGGGATAACGGCCCTGGAGGCGATCCGCCACCTTCTGCGCGGTGGCGGCATCGGGGGCAATCCCGTAGAGCGCCGCGCCGCTGCCACAAAGGCGGGCCGTCAACGCGCCCGCCATCATCAGTTCGTCGTGTAGCCACGCGAGGCGTGGAAAGTGGGCGAAGACGGGCAGTTCGAAATCGTTGCTCTGGAAAGCCAGGATTCGGTCGCGGTCGTCCTCGCGAAGCGCCTGCTCCAGCCGTCCGGTCGCGCGGTGGGAAGCCCGTTCCGGAATCGCGTCGAGTTGGCCGTAGGCCCACCCGGTGGAGACGCTCTCCTCCGGCTTCACGATCACCAGATGGAAGGGAGGCGCGTCCTGCAGGGCGGTCAGGTTCTCGCCACGTCCTCGGGCGGTCGCGGTTCCCCCCATCAGAAAGAACGGCACATCGGAGCCGAGCGCCGCCGCGCAGGTATGCAGCGTAGCCGAAGGCAGGTCGAGATTCAACAGCGCATTCACGCCGAGCAGGGTGGCCGCCGCATCGCTGCTGCCTCCGCCAAGTCCGGCCTGCGCGGGAATGTTTTTGGCAAGGTGAATCGCCACGCCTCCCTCGATGCGATGCCCGGCGGCTTCTGCGGCGGTCAGCGCGGACTGCGCAGCGCGATAGACCAGATTGGTCGCATCCGCCGGAATCTCCGCGGCGGCGGGCGCATCGCAGGTGAAACCGATCCCAGGCTCTTCACGTCGGGTCAGGGTCAGGGTGTCGTGCAGCGAGATCACCTGCATCACGGAGGCCATGCTATGGTAGCCATCGGCGCGCAGGCTGAAGACGTCGAGCGTCAGATTGATTTTGGCGAAGGCGCGCACCGTTCGGGACGCCGACGTATACGGGTTTAAAGTCATAAATTTGTCAGGGCAGTGCAGCGCGCTGGGCGTCGTGCACGGTCTCGCTCGGCGTGTAGGCAAAGTATCGGAAGGGGATCTCGATGGCGGCTCCGGCCAGGATCACATCGCCCCGGTCCAGACTGCTCCAGGTCCCGCCGAGCGACATGACGAGGCTGCTGTTCCCGGTGGACTGTGTGTCCGTCGTCCAGCCTTCCAGAGGGGGACGGGAGGGCCAGGTGAGGCCGAAAGTGACGCCTCCCCGATGCGCGGCGACCAGGCGCGGCGCTTCCGGAGCTGCCGGATCTTCCGCGGGCAGCACGATGGCGCGGCCATCGGCACGCCCGAGTCCGCCGCCCGGCGCATCGTTCTGCACCAGCAGTCCGGGCAGACGCACTCCGAACAGTCGCGTGTTCTGCCGCGCCGTCAGGATAATCTTCCCATCGATGACTCCGGTATCCCGATGGGCGGTCGCGACGAATTCGACCGTCCAGCGCCCGCCCTCCGTGCCGGTAAGCGTGATCGTCCCGTCATCCCGGCCAGGACGCGCGGAGGTCTGGAGCCAGTGAAACCGATGCCACCAGGCTTTCTGTCCGTCTTCGCTGGAGAGGATCTCCACCAGGGAGTTCGCCATCGCCAGCACACGCCAGGTCGTGCCCTCTTTCGCCGCCAGAGAGAGCACCGCTTCCCCACCGACAGCGCTTCGCACATGCAGAGAGACACGGTCGTTCGCGAGCCAACTCTCCCCAGGGCGTGCCGCGGCCACAATCCCTGCGGCACTACCCGCACGAATATTGCCGAGATTGGGAGAGTTGACAAAATGGGGAATGGGGGCCAGCAGAGCACGCGGCAGATCGGACAGTCCGGAGTCATTCCCAGGGGGCGCGCTGACAGCCACACCGGGCGCTCCCGCACCATCAGGGACAGGATTGGGAACCGGCGCATTCATCGGTGTATTGCTCTGCATCATGACCGCCGTCAGCAGTTTGCTCTGCCCGTTGCCGGGAGCCAGGGGCCATCGAAACGCGACGCTCTGTCCGGGCGCGATCTCCGGCAGGACCGGCTTGATCTCCCCCGAAGTATAGTCCAGGCCGACCATAGGATAGCAGTAGAGTCGCACGGAGTTGGCAGGCACCGGCGCGGTTCCGGCATTGCGCAGGATACAGAGAATAGAGACATTCTCCGTCCCGACCGAATAGCCCCGCTCCGCCCCAAAATACTCCACCCGCAGATCCGGCTTCGGCGCGCCCGCCACCTGTTGCCCCCCGACCGCCGCCTTCGGCGCTACGGGAACCGACGCCCCGTTCTGCGCCACCGCCCGCCCTGACAACAGGCAGAGCGAGAGCAGCGCGCACGCCATCACCGGGCGCCGAAGCGAACGATAACCGAAAAACCAGGGATAAAAAAAAGTCACAATACGTTCCTGACATGGGCGGGAAATAGTACCGATACAAATAGAATGCATAAGGTAAACATCCCTGCCACTCTTGACTAAGAGTTATTATACCGCCCGATACCCCGAATCTCCGTGCCCAACCGACTTCTGCTGTTTCCATTGGCGATACGCACTAAAAGTCAAAATCAATACCATCGTCGGTTTCTATAGTATCAGTATGATCCTGAGCACGAGGCTCGACGTTAGATCCAGGTCCTTGAAACTCATCGGCAGACCGGACAGGAAGCATAAGTTTATCAACATCGAGGAGATCCTGTGGGCGGCCTGCCAATTTCTTGGCGGTTATCAAATCTTCCTTGGAGATAAAGTTTAGATGGATGCCATCACTTTCAGACATGTGGCGTCTTTGCCACGCAGCCTCAAAAACTACACCTTCCAGTGAAAAAAGAAGATCCACCATGACCGGTGGAGATCCCATACGATAGAAATTACCTTCTTCTGTAAAATCCTGAGGTGTTAATCCGGAAAGCGGAGCACCAAACTCAACTAATGCTTTGAAAACCTTCTTGGCATTTTTCAGGTCAGATCTTATCCATATATCCAGGTCTTTCGTCTATCCAGGTCTTTCGTCAGTCTCGGTACAGCATGTTCCATTACAGCGTAACCGCCGATGATAAGATACTCAACCTGATTTTCGTTGAAGGCTTCCAATAGATCTTTGAAGTCTGAGTTCATCGGTTCGTCCTTGACGAGTAAGATAATAGACGACGAGTTCCCAACCTGCATTCAGCCGTGCAGATGTATCTTGAGCCTGCCAGTAGGCGACATCAAATTCTTGATTCATGTTTTTTATTTTTCCTACTTGCCACATGACAAAACGAGGTCTGTTGCTTTTCAAAGGCTCATGCTGAACACATGTTTGATCGGCAAGTTCAGGGGTTTGTTCAAGTGCCATGTCTGCTCCTCCTGTTTATCTCTAAACTATTATAGCATGAGCAAAGATAGGTCTTTAGTCCGATGCGCGCTCCAACTTCCATACGGCAAACTGATCCCATCCAAAACCCACCCGATGCCGAAAGTGAGGATCTCCTATGGAAATATGGCAACCATATCGCTACCTATCACACCCCCGTCCCGTTCCAGAACCGATAGAAGAATCGCAGTTCCATCGCACCACCCGTGCAGTCGCCTGTGCATTTCTGGTCGCTCTGGCCTGCGCTGCAGGCTGGGCAGTTCTAGGCGCTCTGACCACCGCCGCAGATTTCGCCGCCACCGCCTTTCAGGCGCCGAAAACGCTCTTCGCTCCTGAAGCCCTCTGGACCATCCTTTTGGGCGCCCCGCTCAGCGTCAGTCTGATAACGGCGCCGCTGACACTAGTGTTCACGCCGTTCAGTTTCGCCGTCATCATGCAGGATCACAGACGCGCAAGTCGGCTCTCTCCGAACACACCGCTTCAGCTCACGCCGAAAAACGTTCTGCTCTCGCGTCTCGGTCTCTCTGTAATGATTGCGACGCTACTTGGGATCGGGATCGCATGCGCGGCAACGCCTTCTATTTTCGCAGCGGCCGACAAGTCTACATCCGACATGAATTTTGGATATCTCGTTCCCTTTGTGATTCCCGCGCCGGCCATGCTGCTCCTCACGCTCCCGATCTTTGCAGTTTTATCACGAAAGGACCGCAAGTGAACCGTCAGGAAACGATTGCGATCCAAAAGAGAGTAGTGGATATATCTGCGGCAAGATCCCCGACTGTCTGCCTGGATGCGGTGGTGTATAT
>Ga0207705_10004019_pt1 | contig 11190 bp, 6 predicted proteins | sample KBSC13metaG_FD_184314 | JGI IMG/M metagenome (GOLD analysis project Ga0207705, IMG submission 184314) | Corn rhizosphere microbial communities from Kellogg Biological Station, Michigan, USA - KBS C1-3 metaG (SPAdes) (version 2) | ecosystem: Host-associated > Plants > Roots > Rhizosphere > Soil ...
TGCTGGACGTACGGCGGCGAGGACACGCGGCCGTACGTCCAGCAGGCCCCGGTCGCGTACGGCAAGCCGCCGCCGGGCCTGCGGCGGCGCATGTACGACGTCATCTTCGAGGCCGATACCCCGGCCGGCCGCCGTTTCGACATCGCCCTCGTGGCCGCGATCATGGCGAGCATCCTCGTTGTCGTGCTGGACAGCGTGCCCAGGCTGCACCGCGACCATGACGCGCTGCTGGGCGCGTGCGAATGGGGCTTCACCCTGCTGTTCACGGCGGAATACGTGGCGCGCCTCGTGTGCGTGCAGCGGCCGTGGCGCTATGCGGGCGGCTTCTACGGCGTGATCGACCTGCTGGCCATCCTGCCCTCGTATTTTTCGTTGCTGATGCCGGGCGCGGAATTGCTGCTCGACATCCGCATCCTGCGCCTGCTGCGCGTTTTCCGCATTTTCAAGCTGACCTTGTACGCCGAGGAATACACGCGCCTGGGCGAAGCGCTCGCGGCCAGCCGCCGCAAGATCCTCGTGTTCCTGTCCGTCGTGCTGATGGCGATCCTGATCCTCGGCACCGTGATGTACGTCGTCGAGGGGCCGAAGAACGGCTACACGAGCATCCCCGTCGCGATGTACTGGGCGACGGTAACGATGACGACGGTGGGCTATGGTGACATCACGCCGCACACGAACCTGGGCAAGGCGATCGCGTCATTCATGATGCTGCTCGGCTGGGGCATCCTGGCGGTGCCGACCGGGATCGTGACGGCCGAGATGACGCTGCGCCGCCACGACCGCCGCGGTGGCGCGCCGCGTCCGTCGCGCCCGCCACGCGCCTGCGCCGCCTGCGGCAGTGCCGGCCACGAGGCGGAAGCCCGGTTCTGCAAGGATTGCGGGGCGGCGCTGCCGGCGCAATCAAGTGGTTCAGGCAAGATTTAGTGCCAGAAAACCACATCACTATTTGATGGTTGTCAGTATATTAGGATTTGATAGAATTGACGTACAAGCGGTGTCCCTGCGAGTTGGATTTCTCAGCGGACGGCCTCCCGATCCTGAACGTTGCTGAGCTCCTGTTGGTATTATGACAATTCCTGTCTTGCCATCGGATGTGGACACTCCGACCGTCCTGATTATCGACGACACACCCGCCAATGTCGGGATCCTGGTGGAGTATCTCGAAGGCCGCAAGGTTCGGGTAGCCGTCGCGCAGGAAGGCGAGGAGGGGCTGGCGCGTGCCGAATTCGTGCGGCCCGACCTGATCCTGCTCGACGTGATGATGCCCGGCATGGACGGCTTCGAGACCTGCCGCCGCCTGAAGGCATCCGAGGCGACGCGCGACATCCCCGTGATCTTCATGACGGCGCTGTCCGAAGTCCAGGACAAGATCTCGGGCTTTTCTTCCGGCGGCGTCGACTACGTCACCAAGCCCTTCCAGATCGACGAAGTCTGGGCGCGTGTCACGACGCACCTCGCGCTGCGCCACGCGCAGAAACTCCTGGCCGAACAGAACGCGCAGCTGCAGCAGGAAATCGCCATGCGCCGCCGCGCCGAAGAGGACCTGCAGGCCGCCAACAATGCGCTGGAAGAGCGGGTGGCCGAGCGGACCGCCGAACTGGTCCGGACCAATAGCATCCTCGAAGAAAAGATCGCCGCCTACAACCAGGCGGAACGGCGGATCGACTTCATGGCGCACCACGATGCGCTGACGGGACTGCCCAACCGCCTGTTGCTGGAAGACCGGATCAACCAGGCGATCGCCCAGGCGCGCCGCCACCAGGACGAACTGGTGGCCGAGCTGCACATCGACCTGGACCACTTCAAGACCATCAACGATTCCCTGGGCAACCAGGTCGGCGACCGCCTGCTGCAGGCCGTCGCGGCGCGCCTGCAGGATTGCACGCGCGAGGGCGACAGCCTCGGCTGCCTGGGCGGGAATGCGTTCGGCATCTGCCTGGCGGCGCTGCGCGGCAGCAATGACGCCGCACTGGTGGCCAACAAGATCCTCGAAGCCCTGAGCCAGCCGTTCGTCGTCGACGACAACAAGCTGCACGTCGGCGCCAGCATGGGCGTCAGCCTGTTCCCGTCCGACGGCAGCGACGCCTCCGCGCTGCTGCGCGCGGCCCACGCGGCCATGTACCAGGCCAAGCAGAAAGGCCGCGGGAATTACCAGTTCTTCACGCCCGCGCTGCACGAGGCGGCCAAGCGGCGCATGGCGGCCACCAACCAGCTGCGCCAGGCGCTCGCGCAGAACGAGTTTTCCGTGTACTACCAGCCCCAGGTGGACATGGAGAGCGGCCGCATCTTTTCGGCGGAGGCATTGCTGCGCTGGACGCCACCCGGCAAGGCGCCGCGCTCCTGCGCCGAGTTCATCGCCATCGCGGAAGAAACGGGGATCATTGTGCCGATCGGCGAATGGGTGCTGCGCCAAGCCTGCGCGCAGCTGAAGCACTGGCGCGACAGCGGCCATCCGGACATGCGGATCGCGGTCAACCTGTCGGCGATCCAGTTCGCCCAGGGCAACCTGGCGCATTGCGTGGCCCAGGTGCTCGACGAGACCGGCCTGCCGCCCGATGCGCTCGAGCTGGAAATCACGGAAAGCATCACGATGCAGCCCAGCGAAGAAAACATCGCTGTGCTGAGGCAGCTCAGCGGCATGGGCGTGCAATTGTCCATCGACGATTTCGGGACCGGCTATTCCAGCCTCTCCTACCTGCACAACTTCCCGATCCACGCGCTCAAGATCGACCGCTCGTTCGTCATCGGCATCAACCAGGATGCGCACGATGCGCCGATCGTCACGGCCATCATCGCGATGGCGCACAGCCTGCACCTGAACCTCATCGCGGAAGGGGTCGACAGCGCCGAGCACGTCTCGTTCCTGACCTCCCACGGCTGCCCGTCCGCGCAGGGCTTCTATTACAGCCAGGCCGTGCCGGCGGAATCGATGACCCAGCTGTTGAACCGGAACTATATGGCGGCGAATGGCGGCGGCAAGATGAGCGCGGTGCTGCGCTAGGACGTCTGTGTCTATAAGTACGTCGACAGAGAATTATTGTCGAGCTTGCCGTATAGGCGTCGAAACGCCGAGGCAGATCATCGAGACGTCCTTCGCGCAGCAGGCCTCCATGCGCAATATGCGATTTTCAATTTGCACATGAGATCGAATAATCCCACGCGGTCCCTGTATTCGGCGCTGTCACCTTTACCGTAACAAACTGACCCGTGGAAGTGAGGGAAAGCTGTCCAGACCCGCTGACGAGCCCACCTGTTCCCCCGATTTCCCCTGTCGCATCGAATACCGAAAACTGGTCCGGGATGTTGTAAGCATTATATTGAAGAACAAGGTTTTTTCCGGCACCAAAATCATATCTGCGTGCAAAACTCCCTTGTCCGCCTGACGAAGCCTGAGCGGTGCAATTTGTTATTGCGTTGGTGGCGTTCTTTACCAGTGTGTCGACACGGTCTCCATATTTGTCGGTTGCGAGACTAGTCAATGTTCCGTAGACCTCTGTTATCAGTTCAGAACCGCCATTTGGAAAAAGCTTGACGATTTGGCCAAGTGTGAAGTCGCGGGCAGCGTCGGTCAGATTCTTTATGTTCTGGCGGACATCCGTACCTTTGGAAGTGCCTGTGCCGTATGCACTGGCGCCTTGCACCGTACCTGCAACACCGTTCGCAACGACGACAGCCCCGAGCGCAACAGCTCCAATAATTGCAGCGGGAAATGCTGTGCCAGCGACACCGATCGCAGCCAGTGCGGTCAATGCAGCCGCCGTTGCGCCGCCGATTGTGCCGACCATACCTGCGTAATTTATGATGTAATCATTTGCAATTTGAGTACGCATATTGGCGCACCAGGCTCGATCATCCTGTTGGACCAGCCCGCTGCAATCCAGCGAATTTATGGCGCTGGTCGATGCAAGCAGGCGTGTGCCAGATATATTGGCTAGCAATACTGGTCGACCTTGAGCAGCCGCTACCGGCGCTGGTTGCGCGGCCGTAATGTTGAGCAAGGCAGTAATGTATTGATCGAATATCTCCAGTTGTTGGGAGTCAATCACATATTTTTGGGCGGCTCCTGGCGCACTTATTTCCACAGCATTTCCGGACTGTGCTTGAATTACGGCATCGCGCAGGGTGGTCACGTTGTCCCGCAAACCTGCCAGTTCCATGGCTTCCGGATTCTGGGGATCATTCGATAATGTTGTGAGCTCGTCGATTGCGGAGTTTATATTCGCTAACGACGCTTCCAGATAGATGAGAGTCGCAACGCCTGGTTTTGATGTCGTAATTTTCAGCGGTTGTAGCTCGAAACTGTTCGATTCAAAAGTTCCGGCACCTGTCTTTATCGATAGCTTGCCGGGCTTTCCGAGTAATGCCTGGGTTGCGACTGGCGCTAGTAAGTTTCCATCAGGAAGGACGGGAAGGTTGAATGTTTGGCCATCAGCAAATGCTAATGTTGCATTGTCAGCGCGCGACGGCAATCCATCGAGTTTGATTTTTTCTCCGCTGCTATATGCCGATTTTTCCAATGTGAACGTTTGTGCCGCGGTTTGACCTGGCTGTTGCGAAACCGGAGGCTGCGGTTGACTATTGTCATGTCCCCCACCGCAACCGCTTAAGCCAAAAAGGCAGATTAAAATTGATGATCCACCGTATTTCGATCTGGCAGTGATATTTTTGACCGACATGATAGTCTCCATGGGAAAGGTTGTTTTATCTCTTCGCATTCTCTGGTGCGTCAACTGTATGCTTCGTCCTGGGATTGCCCTTGATAAGCTTGAAATTCGGATATATTGGCGATATGAAATCCCTGATGTCTTACGCGCTCGGGATATTCATTGTTTATAAATTACGGTTGAATTATATGGGTAAAAATCGAGGGAAAACTAGAAATAGAGACGCGGTGTGCCATGTGTGCCACATGCGGTTTCGATATTGCAGACCAATTCCAATATCTCATGGAAATTGCGGAGAACGATCCGAGGAGTCCCGGATGACAAATGCAGCTTATGTCCCTGACTCATAAAAAAGGCGGCTCTACAGCATTAAGCTGTAGAGCCGCCTGACGACCAGCTGGAACCTTCTTTCAAAGGGTTGCGGTGCGATTGAAGCTGCAAGAGTGCGCGGCACCGCCCCGTCGGATGGGGGGCGGGTCAATCCACGATTGGTTGGAACATGATGCCGCGCCGGTCCTCAGAACTTGAACCCCAGCCTTGCGTAGTAATAGCCGCCATTGATGCCGAACGGCGAGATCGACGGGTACACGGAGACGGCCGCGTTGTCCAGGTTCGCGCGCTGCTCGGCGAGCAAGCCTGCGTTGCGTTGCTGCGGATACCGGTTGAACAGGTTGTTCGCACCCACCGACAGCATCCAGGCCTTCGTGAACTGGTAGCTCACTTCCAGGTCGGTGATCGCGGCCGGCTTGACCTCCGTCTTGTAGTACGTCGCGCCGTCCTCCGATTCCATTTCCGACGACTTGCCGTAGAACGCTTCACGTGCACTGATCGTCCACGCGCCGATCTTCCACAGCGCGCCCAGGTTCACGCGCACGCGCGGCGAGGCCGTCTCCAGGTCCGAGATCGCCGTGGCGTCCAGCAGCGTCTGCGGCTGCAGCTGAACGGGCGCCTGGTTGACCTTGATGACCTCGACCTTGTTCCAGTTGGCCGCCAGTGACCAGTCCACCTTGCCCATGGCGCCATAGTTGCTGTTCAAGGTCGCGACGAATTCCAGGCCGCGCGAGCGCGTGTTGACGGCGTTGGAGAAGATGTTGATGCCGGTCTGGACGACGGTCGGGTCGAGCGTGTTGCCGTTGGCGAGGATCGCGGCCGTGACGGCCGGCGAATTCACCGCGCCGCCGGACCCGTACAGCGAACCGGAACCGACGATGCGGTCGCGGATCGTGATCTGGTAGGCGTCCAGCGTGACGGAGGCGCTCGTGGACGGGTTGATGACGATGCCGGCGCTGATGTTGGTCGACGCTTCGGGCCTCAGCCCGTTGACGCCGACCAGCTTCGCACCCGGGGAGTTCGGCGCCAGCTGCACGAACGCGCTGCGCGGCGACACATTCGTGGCCGAATAGTATTCCTCGGCCAGGGTAGGCGCGCGGAAGCCGTTCGAATACGTGGCGCGCAGGCCGACGACGGGCGAAACGTCGTAGCGGGTCGTCAGCTTGCCCACCTTCGCCTTGCCGAAGTCGCTGAAGTGCTCGTAGCGGCCGGCCAGGTCGACGGTCCATCCCGCCACCGGCTGGCCCGATACGTCCACGTACGCAGCCTTGTTCGTGCGGCTGTGCGAGCCGGCGTCCGTCAGCGAAAATCCGGGGAACGATTGCGAGCCTTCCTTGTAGCGCGAGGCCGGATCGCCGGCACCGATCTCGTACTCGTCGCGGCGGTGCTCGAGGCCGATGGCGATGGTCAGCGGCGTGGACCAGCCCACGGCGAATTCGTGGTTCAGGTCGAAGTTGTTCGTCCACTGGCTGGCGACGAACTTGCCGGCATAGAAATCGAGCGGCGTTGCGCCCGTGTCGGCGAACAGCGACACGTTGCCCGAGTGCGCGACGCCCAGCTTCGCCTCGTCGCGGCCGTAGGTGCTCGACAGGTCCCAGTTCCAGCTGCCCGCCAGCTTGCCCTTGATGCCGGCCGTGAACGCGTAGTCTTCTTCCTTGAACGTCTCCTGCGGCGAGAAGCCGAGCGGATAGATGGCCGGCAGGCGGTTCGGCATGCGGTAGTTCTCGAACGCGGCCGCCTTCTTGTGGCCGTACGTGGCGAAGCCGTACAGCGTGAGGTCGGGCGTGAGGTCGGCGCCGAAGTTGGCACCGAAGATGTGCTGGCGGTATTGCGCGTCGCCGGAGATGTGGTTCACGTTCGGGTAGCCCGGCGCGTCCTTCAGCTGCGGCATGGCGGCCAGGTTGGCCGGATCGGTGACGCGCGGGTCGATGCCGCCGCGGTCGGAAAAGCCGTGGTACTTCGTCTCCACCGTCAGGCTGAGGAAAGCGTCCGTGAACGGCGCCAGGCCCAGGTTGGCGCTGGCATCGCCCGTGTGGCCGCCGCCGTCGCCATAGCCGCCGCCGTTGACGTTGCCCGTGAGGCCGCGGTAGTTCGACTTGAGGATGATGTTGACGACGCCCGCGATGGCGTCCGTGCCGTACTGCGCGGCGGCGCCGTCCTGCAGCACCTCGATGTGGTCGATGGCGGCGACGGGGATGTAGTTCAGGTCCGCCGCGGCGCCGCCCTGGTAGGGCCCGCCCAGCACGGCCAGGTTCGACGTGCCGTGGCGGCGCTTGCCGTTGACGAGGACGAGCGTGTTGTTCGGCGACAGGCCGCGCAGGCGCGCCGACAGCGTCATGTTGGCCATGTCGCTGCCGAAGGCCTGCGCGGTCAGCGACGGCAGGTTCTGCGCCAGCGCCTGGATCAGGTCCGGCTGGCCCGTACGCTGCAGCGACGTCGTGTCCAGCACCTGGATCGGCGACGCGCTGTTCTCGGCTTTCAGTCCCGTGACGCGCGTACCGGTGACGATCACGACGCCGGCGGTTTGCGGGCCGGCTTCGGCGGCGGCAGCCGGCGCGGCAGCAGCGGGCGCATCGGCCGGTTTGTCGTCTTCCGCCGCATGGGCGCCGAGACCGCAGGACAGGACGCCGGCGGCGATGCCGGCATGGAGAATGGCCTTGTGCATGTAAACCCCTTACTTGAACTATGTTTTGGAAGTGAATGTCTCCGCGGGTTGAGCTACCCGCTTATTTTTTTGCGGCCACGACTTCGATCTCGACGAGCCAGCCGGGATTCGACAGGCCCGCCACCTGGACGACGGCGCGCGCCGGCAGGTTCGGCTGGCTGCCGCCGAAGTACTGCGTATAACCTTCCATGAAGCCGGCGACGTCGGCGCGGCCGTTATGTGCCTGGTCGCCGACGAGGAAGACCTGCATCTTGACGACGTCGCCCATCGACAGGCCCATGCCCTGCAGGACCTCCTTGATCTTCGCGAGCACGCCGACGGTCTGCGTCTTCGTGTCACCGAACGCAGCGAGCGAATTCGGGTCGGCCGTCTTGTCGATCGTGGGCGGCACCTGGCCGCTGATGAAGTGGAGCGTCGTTCCCGGCGGCAGCGTGACGGCCAGCGCGATCGGGAAGTCGGAGTTGGGGATCTTGTGGCGCACGATGGTTGGCGCGGCGGATGCGGCCAAAGGCAGGGTGCAGGCGAGGGCGGAGGCCAGCGCGAGGATGCAGCCGCTCACGCTCATTTTCATGCTGATTGTCGTCATCGTTTTCATTGGGCTCCGATAGGTCAGTGTTTGTTGCCGAAACGGCTGTGGGATGCGGGCGCCACGCCGAGCGCGGCGCGCGTCGTGCCGACGTCCTGCCCGGAGACGGGCGGCGCGCTGTTGCCCCAGCTGGACCGGACATAGGTCAGCACCTGGGCGATCTCGTCGTCGTCGAGGCTCCCGGAGAAATCGGGCATGCCGCCGCGGCCCTTCAGCAGCACGGTGGCCACATCGCTTGGTGCGCCCTGCACGAACGCGTTGCCGGCGAGGGCCGGAAAGGCGCCGGGGATGCCTTTTCCCGTGGGCTGGTGGCAGGCGGCGCAGTTCTTCGCGAACAGGCTCTTGCCGTCCATGGCGTCGGCGTGGGCCAGCGCGGCACACGCCGCGAGGGCGGCGGCGAATACGTGTCGGATGTTCATGCGCTTGCCTTCCCGTGGAGTCGTTCGATCTGCTGCCAGGCCGATTCGATGGCGCCGGCCTGCCAGCCCGTCAGGTAGCTCAGGTGCTCGCCCGCGAGCAGCACGCGGCCTTCACCTTCCAGCAGCACGGGATAGGCCTTCTGGCGGCCCGCGTCGTCCCATTCGGCCCAGCCGCCCAGGTTGTACTGGACGCGGTGCCAGGCCACGGAAAACGCGCTCTCGAATGCGGCGCGATAAGGCGGGAAGATCTTCTCGCCCGCGCTCACCGCGAATTCGGCGCGTTCGGCGGGCGTGAGGGCGCTGACCTCGATGGCGTCGAGCGCATAGTGGTAGTAGCCGAGCAGGACGCCCTTCTTCGACTGCCAGCCGGAGGACGGCAGCGAGATCGTGTTGATGCCCTTCAGGTCGGTGAGCACGTGGCCGCCGTAGATCTGGTCGTCCTCTTCCCAGAAGCGGCGCTTCATCTGCAGGCCGATCTTGCCGACCGGGGCGTACGACACGGACTTCAGCGCGCCCTTGAAGCCGTCCGAGAAATCGGCATCGATGGTGCGCAGCACGGACAGGGGTATCGTGCACAGGCAGTAATCGGCCGTCACGTGCGTCACGTTGCCGCTCTTCGTGTCCTTGACGGTGATCGTGACCTTGTCGGCAGACTGGCGGATTGCCTGCACCTCGGCGCCATGGCGGATCGTGTGGCCCAGGCGCTGCGCGAAGCCCCACGCGATCCTGTCCATGCCGCCGACGGGCTGGAACATCGTCGCGTGCATGGGGAATTCCTGCACGGCGCTGTAGACCTTGCCCACTTTCGACGACAGCAGTTCGCGGAACCCGAGCGGGTCGGCCAGCCGGCCCGGCTTCAGGCCGGCGCCGGGCGGTTCGGCATAACCCGCGCCGTTGCGGCCGCGGTACACGAGGTCCTGTGTCGACAGCGCGCCCTCGTGCGCGAGGTAGTCGAGCAGCAGGCGCTGGTCGTCGGCCGTCAGTTCGGTATCGAGCTGCTTCGCCTGCACGGACTTGGCCAGCAGTTCCGCCACGTGGCCGCGCATGTCGGCCTTGATCTGCTCGGGACGCAGCCGCTGTTTCGAGAACGGCCCGGCATCCTCCATGTAGACCCAGGCGTGGTCGTTGTCATTGACCATCACTTCGAGCGGAATGCCGAACTGCTTCGTGTAGTACAGCGTCGACTGGTGGTCGAGCGGGATGCGCCATGGCCCGTGGTTGATGTACAGGCCGTCGTCGAAGCGGCACGTCTGTGCCTCGCCACCGAGTTCATGCAGGGTGAAGCCCTTGCGCGCCGTCTGGCAGCGGCCGCCAGCGAACGGTCGCGCCTCCAGCACCTCGACCTGGTAGCCCAGCTTGCCCAATTCGTAGGCCGCCGTCATGCCGGCCAGGCCCGCGCCGAGAATGACGATCTTCTTGCCCTTGCCGCTGCCGGACAGCGCGGGCGGGGCGTTCACCCGCGAGGCGATGCCCATGCCCCAGGCGTTCAGCGTGTTCAGCAACAGCGCCGAGCCGCCGATGCCTGCCGCCCGGTGGAGAAATTCACGTCGCGTCAGCGATTGTGTCAAACGTTTCATCCGCACCTCTTGTGGTTATTGCAGGAACCTTCTTCGTTCCATTGAGTTTGAGCAATAGCCGTGCCAGTGTGATGCGGTTAATAGAACAAATATACGTGGAAAATAAAGTTTATTTTCGCGTGGACCAAACGTAAGACATGAGTAAGGTGGAAAACAAAAATAAAGTTCGTTTCCCGTTGATGCGTCTCGGGTTGGGCGTGTCGACGATGTGTGCTGCCATGCAGACTTTATTTTTGCCGATCAAACTTTGTTTTCGAGGCTGGCAAGGAAGGTGGGAAAGGCGAGGTCCCAGCCCGTCATGTTGCGTCGCACCATGCTGGGCCGGGATGCACCGGATTGGCTAGGGCAGCCGTGCCGACTGCACCGTGGCGGCGTTGCGCCGACGTCCCTGGGCGGGCACGCCATCCTTGTCCAGCCAGTAGCTGAACTGGCCGAAGCTGGGCAGGTCGGCCGCCGGGCGGTCGCGGTAGAAATCCTGCAGCATCTGCTGGTACGCGGCGCGGCGCGAGAACTCGGGATGCGTGGCCGCGTAGCGCGCGACGGCGATACGGAAGATGGCGCGCATCTCGGCATCGGTGTTCCTGCCCGGATGTTCGCCCGACTTGCGCGGGCGCCCGCGCTTGACGCCTTCGCTGGCCCCGCGCGTCTTGCCGCGCGCGCCGGAATTGCCATAGTCGGGGAGCAGGGCGGCCATGGTCTGGCCGCGCTCCCAGAAGCGGCGCAGGTAGCGCAGCACGCTCGGCCGCGAGATGCCGTGCGCGCGTGCGCAATCGGCCACCATCGCGGCCCGCTCGCGCGGCTGGTACAGCGCGGGCACCTGGGCCTGCAGGCCCTGGATGACGTCCCAGGCCTTCGCCTGCATGTCGTGGTACTTCTGCGGCAATGGCGCGGGCGGCACGGGGGCCGCGAACGGGTCGTCCTGCAACAGCCGGGCGCGGCGGGTCAGCAC
>Ga0207705_10004020_pt1 | contig 11190 bp, 8 predicted proteins | sample KBSC13metaG_FD_184314 | JGI IMG/M metagenome (GOLD analysis project Ga0207705, IMG submission 184314) | Corn rhizosphere microbial communities from Kellogg Biological Station, Michigan, USA - KBS C1-3 metaG (SPAdes) (version 2) | ecosystem: Host-associated > Plants > Roots > Rhizosphere > Soil ...
TCCGCGCGCCAGAAGATGTGCTCGCCTCCTACACGCAGAAGCGCGGTGAAGTTTCGCTGATGGATATCGGCTTCGTGCAGCAGCGCGAGATGTTCGAACAGGAAGCCGACCGTCTCGGCCATGCGCCGCCGGTGGTCGACTCCGCCGATGTGCCGCGCAATCCACGCATCACGCTCAGCGCGCTGTGCAAGGCGCTCGATATTCCGTTCTCCGAGAAGATGCTCGCCTGGCCTGCCGGCCGCCGCGATAGCGACGGCGTATGGGCGCCCGCCTGGTACGACGCCGTGGAAAAATCCACCGGCTTCGCCGCGCCGCGCGACAAGGTTGCGCCGCAATTGTCGGACGACCTCAAACGCATCGCCGACGAAGCCCGCCCGCATTACGAGCGGCTGGCGAAGTTCAAGCTGTGATTTCACCCTCCCTCAAGGGGAGGGCGATAATCAAAGCGCCCCGCTACTTATTTCCCAAACCATTGGATCAAGGCGTCGCGAAGGCCGCGCTCCGTGCCGTCGCCCACCCAGGCGACATAACCATCCGGCCGAACCAGCACGGCTGAGGGCGCGGTGACAAAGCCAAGCGCCGGCAGTTCCCACGCTCCGTCATATCGGGCGTCGATCCTCTGCACACGATCCGCCCAAGGCGTGATGTCGAGGCTGTTCGGCGCAGCGAAGTTGATCAGCACCGGCCGCGCGCCATGCAACAGCATGAACACGCGCAGCGGGCCCTCCGCCGTGTCCAAATCCAGATCGGGCATGCGCCGGCCGAGCAGCGGGTGTCCTTCGCCAAGATCATAGCGAATGTCCAACCCGCTCATCATCGCGGCGAACTTTTTGCGCGGCTCGTCCATGCCGAGCAGTTCGGCCATGACATCGCGCAAGGCCGGAATGCGTTCGTCCGGGCGGCGCAGCACGACGGATGCCATCGTATTGCGCAGCACGCGCGCGGCGACTGGATGGCGCTCAACGTGATAGGTATCGAGAAGGCTTTCCGGCGACGTCCCTTTGACGACCTGCGCCAGCTTCCATGCCAGATTCACCGCATCCTGCACACCGGTGTTGAGACCTTGCCCGCCGTCAGGGGCGTGTATATGCGCGGCATCGCCGGCCAGCAGGATACGACCCTTGCGATAGGCCGCTGCCTGCCGGGTCATATCGGTGAACCGCGTGATCCATGTGGGACTGTGGACGCCGTAATCGGTCCCGCATATGGCGATGAGCGCGGCGCTCACATCGCGCAAGGTTGGTTCGGCCGTCGCGCCGACATGCTCTTCGGGCACCATGAGGCGCGTCGGCCCTTCATCCTTGAAGATGATTTCGCCGCCCCGGATTTCATATTTCTCCTTGCCGAAGGAATAGACGCCGAAGCGGCTGCGATGGATGCCCAGCTCCGGCTTCTCCGTCATCTCCACTTCGGCAAGCAGGCTGCTCATTGTCGGATCCCAACCCGGAAATTCGATGCCGGCCGTCTTGCGGACGATGCTGCGCCCGCCGTCGCACCCGGCGAGATATTTCGCGCGCAGCGGCGGACCTTCCTCGCGTTCAACGGTGACGCCGGCATCGTCCTGCGTGAAACCTTTCACCGTGACGCCATAGTGGACCGGAACCTTCCGCTCGCGGACCCATCCGGCGAGGATGCGCTCGATATGGTTCTGCCAAAGTCCAAGACCGTAAGGGTGGCGGGTGGGAAAGCCGTTGAGGTCGAACGTCGTGCCTGCGAACCCGGCGGTCTGCGCGATCTGTCCTTCCGCCAGAAAGCGATCGACGATGCCGCGTTGGTCCAGAACTTCGAGGCTGCGCGCATGCAGGCCGCCCGCGCGCGATCCGGCGAGCGCCTGGCTCTCACGCCGCTCGACAATCGCAACGTCGATTCCCGCCAGCGCCAATTCCCCCGCCAGCATCATGCCGGTCGGGCCCGCGCCCACGATCAAGACGTCGGTATCCGGTATGGCCATCACGCGCTCCCTGAAGGTCCGCGAAATTACGGGCAAAGGGATGCTTTGCAATTCTTGAACTTAAATGGTTCGGCCCCATATCAGGTTTGCGGAAATCGCGCTGGGCGTGCGCGCCGCATCCACCAAAGTTCAAGCTGTGATTCACCCTCCCCTTGAGGGAGGGTCGAAATTTGCAATCCGCAAATTTCGGAGAGGGGTCATGGCTCCGCTGTCGCGGCTGGACCATCCCCGAAAAACGCTGCTCGTTTTGTCGGCCCTCCCTCAAGGGAGGGCCGCTTGTCTAATGCGGGTTCGTCGGCTTGCGTTCGGCCGATTTGTCGAGAATCCCCGGCTCATCCCATGTGCCTTCCGGCCGCATCGCCACATAGGGATCGCTGTAGAGATTGATCGGGTCGGGGTGCTTCTCGAATGTGATCAGCACTTCCAGATATTCGTGATCGGAGAAGGTGAACGGCTTGTCGGCGCGCAGCGGCACAAAGCCGTATTTGCTCCAATAATTCACCAGCCGCTTCTGCGCATAGCCGCAGGCTTGTGTGTAGCCTTTGCGGCGGATCACTTCGAAGGAATATTCCATCATGATCCTGGCGACGTCCGTGGCGCGGAAGCGGCTCAGCACCGCCACGCGCTCGAACTTCGCGTAATCGCTGAACCAGCGCACGCGCAAGGTGCCCGCCGGCTCGCCGTCGATGTAAGCGACGAAATGGGTGGCGGTGAAATCGTTGCCGTCGAACTCTTCGTCATAGGGGCATTTTTGCTCGCCGATATAGACCTGCGAACGAATGGCAAAGGCTTGCGCCAACGCCTCGGGCGTCGTGACGACGGATACGGTGATGGTCATGACAAACCTTACGCGGCGCTCGCGCTGCCTGTCGACGGCATCGGCGGGCGATCCATGCGGAAGAGGTTGCCGATCCCCGCTTTGGTTTCGTGCGGAACGAAGCCGCGCCCCTTGAGCGCGTTCAATCCGCCGCTCGTGCCTGCCGTCGCGAAGATCGGAATGCCGCCGTAACGGTCCGAGCCCAGCGCGTTGGCGATCAGCCAGCCGGCGATGCGCGAAACCTTCCGCAGCACGACGACCCACATATAGACAGCGGCCGGCCGTGTGTCGGAAGGAACCACCATACGCATGTCAGGATCGATGCCGTCGAAACGGGACTCTTCCAGCGCCTCGAGTCCCGCCTGGTTCAAAAGGATGATCGCGGCATAGCCGACCAGCGTCTTGTCGGCGCGCGTCTTGTCGCTCGCGCGATACACGCCCCAGACGGTGTCGTGATTGTATTTGTGCATTTTCTGCAGTGTTTCGAGCGAGGTGATGTGCTCACCCACTTCGCGCTGCGTGAGCGCGTAAAGCTCTGGCAGCTCTTCTTCCTTTGCGCGGCCCACCCAGATGATCCCGCCATCGGGATGCGACGACCATGGCTCTTCTTTTGCTTTCTCCGGCGCTAGGTCCAGAAGGTCTCCGAAATTCTCCGACATCTGCCCACTCCCACGACGCATTACTTAATGAGGTCTTAAACCCCGTCTTTACGGTAACTATAAATTATCCATGTCGGGAAATGAATCGAAGATATGCCCGAGACCGGGGAACTTCCGATTTTCGTTAATTTGCACAGCTGGTTAGCGGGCGCGCGCGCAAGTCTTTGGCGGCGCTCGCCCATTAATATTGATGCGCCGGGCGTCCAGACAAAGAAAAGGCGCCGGATTTCTCCGGCGCTTCGTCGTTTCAGTTTGGGAAAGCCGGACTAGCCGCCCGAAACCTTCCGTGCCGCGACAAGGCCCAGCACCAGGAAGATCAGGAAGATCACCAGGAAGACCCAGAACAGGAGCTTGGCGATCGCGAAGGATGCGCCGGCGATGCCGCCAAAGCCCAGAACGGCGGCAACAAGGCCCAAAATCAGGAAAAGTATGGCGAGACGCAGCATGGCGTTCCTCAAAATAAGATGCGGGGAGGAAATGTCTGTGAGGAACGAAAGTTCCTCGGCCTCGGCCCGCTCAGTTCGCCTGCGGTGCGGAAGCCGCGCGCGTGAAGAGGATGGTCACGCTCATGCCTTCCCCTGGCTTGGACTCCACTTCGAGCGCGGCTTTTGCATTTTCGCGCAGCGACTGAACGATCAGGGCGCTGAGCTTGCCGGGCTTGGGCCACGTCACGCCTTCGGGAAGCCCGACGCCGTCATCCGCGACGGTGACGCGGCAGCCATTGCCGTCCGACAGGCTGTGCAGCGTGATGGTGCCGCCCTCGCGTCCGACGAAAGCGTGCTTCAGCGCGTTGGTCAGCAGTTCATTGACGACAAGTCCCGCCGGCATCGCGACATTCACCGACACCGGATAGGTATCCACTTTCAGATTGAGCCGGATTCCCTCGTGACCATGTGAACGCATGACGGATGAGGCGATCTCACTCAGATAGATTCCCAGATCGATTTCGTCGCCATGCCCGTCGGTCGACAATGCGGTGTAGAGAAGTTGCAGAGACTCGATCCGTCCGGCCAACCGGTCGAACGGCCCGGGGTCCATGCGCCCGCGCGCATTGCGCGCTTCGATGCGGATGAGCGCGGTGATCATCTGAAGATTGTTTTTGACACGGTGCTGCATCTCCAGCAGCAGCACATCCCTGTCGCGGATCTTCTGCTCCAGCACCGCGCGTTGCGCCTCATCGAAGGCCACCGCGTCCACCAGCGCGGCCAGCCGGTAGATCGGCTTGCCGGTTTCGTCTTCGATGACATTGGAATAGGCCTCGACACTTATCGTCGTCGCCGCATCGTGCTTGATCCGGAAGCGCCCCACGAAGTCGCTGGCTTCGACAATCATGGCGCCGAGCGGCCGCTCATCGCCTTCGGCGACGCCGTGCAGGACGTCCCACGGATTGCCGACGATCTTTGCAGCCGACTGTCCGGAGATTTTTTCAAATTGCGGATTGGCGTAAACGATGCGTTCGGACGGCCCCATTTCGGACACCACGATCGCGATCGGAATTTGATCGAGGAAGCGGCGAAACTGTTCGCTCTCCAGCGCGTCCGCGAGTTCCGGCGTGGCCAGAAGCGTTTCAACCTGCTCGACTTTGTCGTCATCAGTGGCGGACATATCGCGGCTCAAGGGGCGGGCATCTCGAAGAATGCAGTTCGCAGGGCCTATAAGCCGATAGTTCCGCGGAAGCCAGTGGAACCCAAATGTTCCAACGTTTTTCCGGCCGGCGCCATCATTCGGCAAACCAGCGCCGGCAGGCGCGGCTGAAACTCGTGGGATCGCGATAGCCGAGCCTTTCGGCGATCTCGTCCCGGGACAGTTTGGCATGGCGCAGAAGATTGGCCGCGCGGGATTTCAATTCGCCGTCCAGCAGATCGCGGAACTGTGTATCGGCATCGCGGAGCCGCCGCGTCAGCGTGCGCCGCGAAACGCCGAGCGCGCGCGCCACATCGTCCGCGCCCAGCCGCCCGTCCGGCATGGTTTGCAGCAGCCGCTCCACCTGCGCGCGCAGATCGACCGGATCGTCCAGCCGCGCCAGCGCGCCCTGCAATTCCGACAAGGCGTTGCGATAGAGCGCGCTGTCCGCCGCGGTGGAGGGAATCTCCATCCAGTCTTTCGGCAGCACGATATGATTGAGCGCCGCGTCGTATTTTACGTGCTGGCTCAGCCCGGCGCGCACCTTCGCATCGTAAGAGGGCGTCGCGCCCGCGAAGAAGAATTGCATCTCGCTGGGCGCACGGCCGAGCGAGGCCTGTACCATTGCGCGCACGGCAACGAATGCGATTTCCATCATCGGCCGCCATTGCGGCTCTTCCAGCGGCACGGTGAGTTCATATTCCAGCACCACCGCCGCGCGCTGCGGTTTGATGTGCATGCGGAAGAACGGCGCGCGCACATGGCTGTAGCGGCGCAGCACCTCGACGGAGTCGCCGATGGTCGGCGCCGCGAGCATCGCCACCGCGATCGCGCCATGCGCGGACGGATTCCAGAGTTCGGGTTGCGAGAACGCCCAGCCGGCGCCGTGGAGCGCGGTAACGTTTTCCACCTGCCGCACCTGCTGAAACAAACTGATCTCGGCGGAAGGATTGGACAGATCGCGCTCGCGGACGCCCGTGCCTTCGAGCAGCGCCGCGCTGTTGCCTTGCCCGAAACAGCGATGGATGAGGCGGAAATAGCCCATCGTCATCGGAAGGCGTTCGAGCGTCTGGGCCATTTGGCTCAAAATGCCACATCTTTGGCCGCGCCGGTAGTCGCCTTCCGCGAGGGCGGGCGTAGGCTTTACGTCAGACGGCGCAAAGCCGCGAACGCGAAGGGAGCAACGCCATGACCGCCATCAAGGACATCTATGCGCTTGGCACCGAAGGTTCGACCTGGTCGGTGCCGCAGGATTTCGACGTCAATTTCAACTGGGATTACGACGACGGCCGCGCGGCGATGATGGGTCTCTACGCCAAGGGCAAGCAGATGCAGTGGGATGCGGAAACGCGCATCGACTGGTCGCAGGAACTGGACGAGGACAATCCGGAGCAGATGCCCGAAGAGTCGCTGCCGATCCACATGGCCGATTGCTACAAGAAGATGAGCGGCAAGGAGAAGGCGACGGTGCGCCGCCATTTCCAGGCATGGCAGCTTTCGCAATTCATGCAGGGCGAGCAGGGCGCGCTGATCTGCGCCGCCAAGATCGTCACGCAGGTGCCGGACGCGGACTCAAAGTTCTACGCCGCGACGCAGACCATCGACGAAGCGCGCCACGTCGAGGCGTACAAGCGCCTGCTGACGAAATTCAAAGTCGCTTATCCGATGACCAAGCCGTTGCAGGATCTCATCGACCAGACCCTGCGCGACAGCCGCTGGGACATGACCTATCTCGGCATGCAGGTGGTGATCGAGGGCCTCGCGCTCGCCGCGTTCGGGCAAATCCGCGATCAGGCGCAAAATCCGCTCTGCGCGCAGGTGAACGCCTATGTGATGCAGGATGAATCGCGTCACGTCGCCTTCGGCCGTCTGGCGCTGCGCGATTACTACCCGCACCTCACGCAGAAGGAGCGCGACGAGCGCGAGGAATTCCTGCTCGAAGCGTCTTATCTGATGCGCGACCGCTTCGACGCGGTGGAGCTGTGGCAGAATCTCGGCCTGCCGGTCGAGGATTGCGCCAAGGCGATGTACGAATCCGGTTTCATGGAGAAATTCCGCAACTCGCTCTTCACCCGCATCGTGCCTATCGTGAAGGACATCGGATTGTGGGGCGATTATATCCAGAAGGGTTACACCGAAATGGGCGTGATCGATTACGCCAAATCGGATGTGCAGGCGCTTCAGGACAATGACGAAGACATCGCCAAGCAGTTCGACGCCCGCCAGCGCGACATCCAGCGCGTCATCGATCGGGCAAAGGTTGCGGCGGAGTAATCGCGCCCGTCCCTAGAATCCTCTATGGTCCCGCCGGGTTTGGGGGCAGGTCATGGCGGACGACGATTTCGACGAGGGCGCAAAACCGTCCGCGCAGGCGAACGCTGCCGCGATGCACGCCGCGCTGGGAGCGTCCGGCGCATCCGAAGAAGCGCGCGAATATCTGAGGAAGCAAAGCCGCCTCGCCGATCTGCAGATCGAAAATCTTCAAAAGCTCGACGAATACGAGACTTCGCATCTGCGCTGGCGCCGCTTCAACGACCAGATGAAAGGCGCGATGCAGATCATGCTGGTCGGGCTCGGCCTCGCTCTCGTCATCGCTATTGCCGCCACAGTGTGGAATGCCAGCCAGGCCGATGGGCTGGTGGTGGATTCCTTCTCGGTGCCTCCCTCGCTTGCCGCGGCCGGAATCAGCGGCGAGGTTGTGGCGGACGATATGACGAACAAAATCGCCGGGGTTCGCGATTTTGCGAACGAACACTCGCTCGCCCGTTCCAAGGACGTGCGCCAGGACAGCGACCAGGACGTCAAAGTTGAAATTCCCGAAACCGGCGTTTCCTTCGCCGAGGCGTGGCGCTATCTGCGGCAATGGCTGGGCCGCGAGCAGCACCTGCGCGGCAATATCCGTTCACTTCCCAACGGACAAATCGCGCTGACCATGACGCTGGGCGGGGAGAATACCTTCACCTTCACGGGCGCAGCAGCCGGTCTCGACAAATTGGAGGAACAGGCGGCGGAGCATGTTTTCGGAACGGTCGATCCCGTCAACATCGTTCTTTATCTGATTGGAAAAGGGCGCAATGCCGAAACACTGACGGCTGCGCAGCATCTTGTGTCGCTCGGCGGCGATACAACAACTCTGTCCGAATCCTATTCGCTCTATGCCGGCATGACCCGCGAGGTGACGGGCGACGCAAGGCGGTCCGTCGCGCTCTCGGAACTGGCGATCGCACTCGATCCCAAAGCTGCACCGCAACACATGGAGTTGCTCGGCGCATCGCACATGCTGGGTCACGAGGAGATGGCGCTTCAACAAGCGCGTGTCATCCAAACGCTGAAGCAGAAAGACAATATGGGATCGTGGGTGAAGGGCGACGGCGTGCCTTATGTTTGGCAACTGGGCGCCTTTTATCGCGCGGCGGATACCGGAGACTTCGCGGACGTCGTCGCGCAGCCCTGCATCTATCTGTGCTCGCTTGCCGATGCGGCTTTGCGGACCGCGGATGCGCAGGCCCGGCGGCACGATGCACGCGCGGCCATGCGGCTCATCGCCAAGGCAGGAACGGCTGGCATGCCGGCCGGCTTCGATGTTGCCTCCGCCAAATACGACGTGGATGTGGCGAAAGGCGACTGGAAGGCCGCGATAGTGGATGCAAACGCTATCGTCAGCGCGTGGATGTCTTCGCCAGGCGAACCCCTGCGCTATCGCTCTCTCTATGCTCAAACCCAGGCCACGCCGCGGCTGGCCACCGCGCTGGCGAAGACCGGAGATTTCTCCGGCGCTCTTGCGGCGATCAGGAACACGCCTGCCGATTGTTATGACTGCATTCGGGCGCGGGGAAATATCGAAACGCTTCGGAAGAATTGGAACGCCGCCGCCGCATGGTTCAGCCGCGCCGTCGCGCAAGCGCCTTCGATTCCCTTTGCCTATGCCGACTGGGGCGCGATGCTGATGGCGAAGGGCGACCGCGATGGCGCCATCGCGAAGTTCACGCTCGCCAACAAAAAAGGTCCCCACTTCGCCGATCCGCTGGAGATGTGGGGCGAAGCGTTGATCGTCAAAAACCGCTCCGATCTTGCGCTGGCGAAGTTCGAGGAAGCCGCGAAGTACGCGCCGAATTGGGGGGGCCTGCATCTGAAATGGGGCGAGGCCTTGCTGTGGTCCGGCGACAAGGCTGGAGCGAACAAGCAGTTCGCCATTGCATCCCGCCTCGATCTTACCCAGTCTGAGCGCGCGAGCTTGGGGCGCTTGAAATCAGATGGACGGCGATAACGGGAGCGCCGCGTCCGGCGGCTCTGCGGATATGGCGCTGAACGCCGCCATGTCCGGCGTGGGCGCGAGCGAGGAAGCGCGCACGCTGTTGCGCAAGCAGGCGCAGCTTGTCGATCTGCAGATCGAAGACCTGAGGCGCGAAGACAAATTGCGCCACTGGTCGCTGCGCATCCGCCACGTCAGCGACCTGATGAAGCTCACCTTTGAGCTTAGCATGGCTACCATTGTACTCGCTCTCGCGGTGCTGATCGGCACGGCCATTTGGAAGGCCGCGCATGACAACAGCCTTGTAATCGAATCCTTCAGCGTGCCGGGGGACATGGCGGCGCGTGGCGTCACCGGTCAGGCGGTTGCCGCGCAACTTCAGGACAAACTGACGGCCATGCAGAACCAGACGGATTCCGCGCGGCCCGCCGAGTCCTACGCGAACAACTGGGGCAACGACATCAAGGTCCAGATTCCCGATACCGGCGTGTCGGTCGGCGAATTCTATCGCATGCTGGCGGCGTGGTTCGGACATCAGACCCATATTTCGGGCGAAGTCTATCGCACGCCCGATGACCTTGCTGTCACCGTGCGCGCCAGCGGCAATCCCGGCGATACCATCCGGGGAAACGAACGCGACCTCGATACGTTGATGCAGAAGGCAGCCGAAGCCATCTATGCGCGCACGCAGGCGTTTCGCTATGCCATCTATCTCGCTGGCCGTCCGCAGCTGAATAGTGGGCGCGTGCAGCAAATTCTGCAGAAACTGGCAGAATCCGGATCGCTGCGTGATCGGGTCTGGGCTTATATGGGGATCGGCACGCATGCGGAATTCGCCGACCCGCTGCATGCACCGGAAATTCAGGCCCGAGCTATCCCGCTCGTGCCGCGGTTTGCGCTTCCCTACCAGAATATAGCCACCGAAGACTCATGGCTTGGCCATGACGAGATGGCGCTTGCGGCAGGGCAAAAGGCCGTTGATCTGCTCGCCAATGGCGACGGCGAAATGAGCGTGCGCGCCAGTACCATCAGCTTGCCCAGCGGCCGCGCGGCCGTGGCCGAACTGACGGGCGATTACGATGAGGCCGAGCGCCGGAATGTGGAGACGACCCTTGTACCCGACTACGCGCATATTGCCGAGGCCGCGCGCGCATCGATGGCGGAAGACTACGCTTTGCTTCACGAAACCGGCGCGGCCCGCAAGACCTGGAATAGCCTCCCGGTCCCCACCGTCCGCATCGGGGTCGTGAAATACCACATTGCCGAGATCGGCCTTCTTTACGATTTGAAGGACTGGCAGGCCGTCGTCGAAAAAACCGCGCTCTTCGAAAGCCTCCTGAAAGAAACAGCGCACGTCCCGCCATATGCGCCAGCGTTTGCGCCTGTCACGCTATCACGCCAAATTTGGCCCTACACCGCGGCGGCGCTGGCGCATCGCGGCGACATGAAGGGCGCGCTGGCGCTGATCGCCAGGACGCCGCTCGATTGCGATCTGTGCGTGCGCATGCGCGGCAACATCGCGGCGCTCAATCATGACTGGAACGGCGCGGAGCACTGGTTTGCAATGGTCTCGTCACGCACGCCGTCCATACCGTTTGCCGATTCAGACTGGGGCGCGATGCTGATGGCGAAGGGCGACCGCGATGGCGCCATCGCGAAATTCACGCTCGCCAACAAAAAAGGTCCCCACTTCGCCGATCCGCTGGAGATGTGGGGCGAGGCGCTGATCGTAAAGAACCGCTCCGATCTTGCACTCGCCAAGTTTGAAGAAGCGGACAAATACGCGCCCAACTGGGGCCGTCTGCATTTGAAATGGGGTGAAGCGCTCATCTGGTCCGGCGACAAGTCCGGCGCGGCGAAACAGTTTGCGCAAGCCGCGCATCTGGGC
>Ga0207705_10004021_pt1 | contig 11188 bp, 9 predicted proteins | sample KBSC13metaG_FD_184314 | JGI IMG/M metagenome (GOLD analysis project Ga0207705, IMG submission 184314) | Corn rhizosphere microbial communities from Kellogg Biological Station, Michigan, USA - KBS C1-3 metaG (SPAdes) (version 2) | ecosystem: Host-associated > Plants > Roots > Rhizosphere > Soil ...
TCTCTCTGCTCGGGCCGTCGGGTTCGGGCAAGACGACGCTGCTCGGTATTCTTGGCGGCTTTGTTCAACCCAGTTCCGGCTCGGTGTGGGTCGCCGAGCGTGACATTACATTTGCGCCGCCGCACAAACGCAATATCGGCATCGTGTTCCAGCGCTACGCGCTGTTTCCGCACATGACGGTCGGCGAGAACGTCGCGTTCCCGTTGCGCGCGCGCCGCGAGCCGAAAGCCGGTTGGGCGAAGAAAGTGGCCGACGCGCTTGCGATGGTCGAACTGAACTGTTTCGAGGCACGCAACATCAACCAGCTTTCGGGCGGTCAACGTCAGCGCGTCGCGCTTGCAAGGGCGATGGCCTTCGAGCCGCAACTGATTCTGATGGACGAACCGCTCTCCGCGCTCGACAAGCAACTGCGCGAAACCATGCAGATTGAACTGCGGCGGCTGCACCGCAAGCTCGGCGCGACGATCGTCTACGTGACGCATGACCAGCGCGAGGCGCTCACCATGAGCGACCGCGTGGCCGTATTGAAGAACGGCAGGCTCGTGCAGATCGATACGCCCGAGCGTCTGTATGACCGGCCTTGCGATGCGTTCGTCGCGAGCTTCATCGGCGAGGCGACGCTGCTCGATGTGAGCCGCGCGGGCGACGACGCCGTGCGCCTCGGCGACGCGGTGCTGCGGACCGCGCCATCCTTTGCCGCGCGGCGAGCGTTTGCTGCTTGCCGTGCAAACCAAAAAGCTCGTGATCGACGGCGCGCTCACGGCAGCGAACCGGCTGTCGTGCAGCGTGACGGAAGTGCTGTATCAGGGCGAGAGCCTGCGCGTGTTCGCCACTCTTGCCGACGGCACGTCGATCAGTCTTCGGCAGCCAGGCAGCCACGAAGGACGCCGGCGCATTCCTGTGCCCGGCGCCAAGATGACGGTCGCGCTTCATTTGCAGGACACGATTGTAGTAGCCGCTTGATCTTTCCACCCCCAGGCGAACGGAAGTCTCATCCCGTTCACATAGATAGCAAAGGATAATGCAATGAAGCTTACCGATTTCAAGGTTCTGACGTTCGATATCGTCGGCACGCTGATCAACTTTGAGAAGGGCGTTCTCGGGTCCGTGCGGCGTCTCGGTGGCGTGAAAGCCAAAGACCTGACCGACGATGAGATCTTCGCGCCTTACATCCGCGGCCGCGCGGCTTATCCGGGCCGGTCGAGCCACGAAATGGCGAACGTGTACCTGGCACTCGCGAAGGAACTCGGCCTGCCCGACGATGCGCAGTCAGCCGCGGCATTCCAGCGCGACGTGCTCGACTGGCCGGCGTTCGAGGATTCGATTGCCGCGTTGAAGCGGCTGCGCAAGCACTATCGACTGGTCGCGATGACGAATGCCGACCGCGTGGCGCTTTCCGCATACGCACACACGCTGGGCGATCCGTTCGACGATGCGATATGTTGTGACGACACCCGCGTTGCGAAGCCCGATCCGCAGTTCTTCGCATACAGTCTTGGTCGTCAGGCAGCGCTCGGCTACAAGCTCGACGAAATCCTGCACACCGCGCAAAGCCAATATCACGACATTGGCATTGCGAAGAAGCTCGGCTACGCGACCTGCTGGATCGAGCGCCGCGAGGGCATGAAGGGGTTTGGCGGCACGCCCACTCCCGAGGCCGTAACCGCGCCCACGTTCAGGTTCGCCACGCTTGCAGCACTCGCGGATGCCGTCGAAGCCGAAGCGCGCGTGGCATGATCATGCTCGCGCCGACGTTACCGCAACGGCCGCAGCCGGACTCGCTCTGGCGCGCGATGGCTTCTCGTTCGCCTGTCACGGATGCGCCCGTTAGCAAGGGCGCGCCGCTCACGGAGGATCTCAGCGTCGATGTGGCGATTATCGGAGCCGGTTATTCCGGCTTGTCCGCGGCATATGCATTGCAAAAGCGCGGCATCGACTGCGCCATATTCGATGCGAATCCCGTTGGTTGGGGCGCGAGCGGACGTAACGGTGGCGTCGTGTCGTCGAAGTTCAGGCCGTCGTTTCCAGAGATCGCCAGCACTCATGGCATCGAGACCGCAAGACGCATGCACCGGCTCGCGCATGATGGGGTGCGCGTGGTCGAGCAATACGTCGATGAGTTCAAGATTGAGCGCGCACGCTTCGAACATACAGGCAGCTTGCGCTGCGCGCATACCGAGCGGGCTTTTGCCAATATCCGCGCGGAAGCGGACTGGGTGCGCACTGAACTCGGCGATAGTTCGATGACCGTCCAGTCGCGCGCGCAAGTCGCGCATGAGACAGGATCGGAAGGCTTCGTTGGCGGGGTGCTGAGCGCGGATGCCGGAACAATCCTCCCGCTCGAATACGTGTGCGGCATAGCCCGCGGACTGACAGCGCGCGGCGTACCGATCTACGAATCGACGCCTGTCCTCGAGATGCGACGTGTGGAAGGGAATCGCATACTGCTTCGCACTTTTGGGGGCACGGTTCGCGCACGGCAGGTGATCGTCGCGACAAACGCCTATTCGAATCTTACCGGCGCGACTGCTTCGTTCGGACGCGAACTGGTGCCGTTTCGCAGTGCGATGATCGCGACGGAACGGCTACCCGCCGAGTTGGACGCGCATCTGATGGTGAACCGGCGCAGTTACGTCGAGACGCGTCGGATGATGAAGTGGTTCCGCAAGGTCGACGGGCGAATGCTGTTCGGTGGCCGCGATGCTTTCGGGAAGGAGGGCGAGATCACAGGCTTCAATGCGCTGCAGCGCGCGATGGTCGCGCTGTTTCCCGATCTCGCGGGCCTAGGGATCGAGTACCGCTGGTCGGGCTACGTCGGCATGACGTTCAATGCGTTGCCGCATGTCGGCCGCAGCGATGAGGTCACGACTTTCTGTCTTGGGTATAACGGAGCAGGCGTTGCGATGGCGAGCCTGATCGGCCAGCACGCGGCGGCACTTGCACTCGGCGAGAAGCCCGAGCTGGCGCTGCTGGCGCAGGAAGGCTTGCGGCCGCTGCCGTTTTATTCGCTGCGCGCACCGGGCGTTCGTGTAGTGGCTGCGTGGTATCAGTTTCTCGACGCCGTGGGTGCATGACGACGACAGCCAAACGGATTCTCCAGGACCCCAGCTTGATGCAGACCACCACGATGGACCCGTCGGTGCGCCATCAGCAACGCGAAGATCGCGCGATGCTGCTGTTGCTCGCGCCCGCGCTTTTCGTCGTCGTGGTGCTGCTGGTCGTGCCGCTCGCGTGGATCTCGTGGCAGTCGATCTGGCATGACGGCGGATTCACGCTCGTCAACGATGGAGCGGGCCTGATTGCAAGCGGCGAAAACGCGACGTCCGCTTCACGGAAGTTCTCTCCCGGAAGCTGGCATATCGGCCGATCATGAACTGGTGTTTCGGAGTGTTGACCACCTGGAGAAGCGCTGTTAGGGAGCCGGCATGTTCACACGCGGGCAACGCACGAACGCGCGCTTCGGAGCCCGATCCGGCCTGATGCCCGCGCGCAATGATACGAGCCCGGGTGTTCTCGGGACCGCTCACCGCGGATGGGGGTTGCACGGAAGATCACTGCTGCAGGGCAGATTGCGTGAGGAATCGCAGAGCCGGGGGTCGTTTTTCCGGGCGGTACTTCAATTCTCGGACGCGGGTTGCTTTTCACATTACACCTATTGACTCAAGGACTTTCGATCATGTCTCCGACTCCTTACTTTGCCGATTTGCAGAGGGACCAAAACTTCATTGATGGGCAATGGCGCCAATCCGTTAGCGGGCTTCGCCATGAGGTCATCGACCCGGCCACAGGCAGTGCTTTCAGCGACGTCCCCGACAGCGGCGCACGAGACGCCATCATGGCAACCACGGCGGCTCACGCTGCATTCGACGACTGGCGCCTAGTTCCTGCGCGTGAGCGGGCGCGCTTGCTAAAGCGATGGCATGCGCTGATTATTGCGAATGCAGATGGTCTCGCGACGATCATTTCACGCGAACAGGGCAAGCCCTTCGCGGAATCGCGCTCCGAAGTCGCCTATGGGGCGTCGTATATTGAATGGTTTTCCGAAGAGGCGGTCAGGACGTACGGGGACATCATTCCCGAGCAGGTCCCCGGAAGGAAGATGACGGTGACGAAAGAGCCGGTCGGTGTAGTTGCGGCGATCACCCCGTGGAATTTCCCGCTGGCAATGATTGCCCGTAAGATCGCTCCGGCGCTGGCGGCGGGCTGCACCATCGTCGCAAAACCGGCCGAAGATACGCCGCTGACGGCGCTAGCCATGGTCAGGCTCGCACACGAGGCAGGCATTCCCCCTGGCGTCCTCAATATCGTCACCTGTTCCCGTGAGAATGTCGGGGAAGTTGTCGGCGCATGGCTCACCGACTTAAGGGTACGCAAGATCACATTCACGGGTTCGACCGCAGTGGGAAAACATCTTGCGCGCGAGTCGGCGGCCACCTTAAAGCGATTGTCGCTCGAGCTTGGCGGAAATGCTCCCTTCATCGTGTTCGACGATGCTGATCTCGATGCGGCCGTGGACGGCTTGATGGCGGCGAAATTCCGCAACGGTGGGCAAACCTGTGTATGCCCGAACCGCGTCTATGTGAACGATGCCGTCTACAAGGAATTCTCGGACAAACTCGTCGCTCGTGTGGAAGCGTTGCGGGTCGGGCCCGCCACGAGGGAAGACTCGCAGATCGGCCCCATGATCAATTCCCGCGCCGTCGAGAAGATCGAGAACCACGTGCAGGACGCGCTGGCCCGCGGCGGAAAACTCCTTGCCGGGGGACGGCGCGTGAGGGACGAGATTGCCAGCGGTCCAAACTATTTCTCGCCGACAGTCATTGCCGAGGCGAACCACGACATGGCGCTGGCTTCGGAGGAAACTTTTGGGCCCGTGGTTGCACTGTTCCGCTTTTCCGACGAAGATGAAGCCGTCCGGCTTGCGAATAATACGCCTTACGGTCTGGCCGCCTACTTTTATTCCCGCGACATGGTCAGGGTGTCGCGTGTATCAAAGCGGCTCGAGACCGGCCTCGTCGGCATAAATGAAGGTGTGCTGTCTTCGGAAGCGGCACCTTTCGGGGGCGTCAAGGAATCCGGCTACGGCCGCGAAGGCTCGCGCTACGGGCTTGACGATTATATGCAAACCAAATATCAGTGCCAGGGCGGCGTTGCATAGAACGTGCGGCGGTCAAACGAAACCGCCGAAAGGGGTATGTCCTGTAGATACCTCAAGCCGTATATGGAACGGTGTAAATTGCATGGTGTGAGCAAGATCGGCACCATTCCACCGTGCACCGGATCGGCTGAAGATAGAACGGCCATGTGCACCTCAACCACGTCGTCTAACGTCGCAGCCGTGGAAGAGGAGGGTCTGCAGACATGACCACGTGCTGGTGGCTCAGCGAGTTCAAGGCAACGAGAATCCTGTCTGCTTCATCGCCTCTAGCAGGCGAAGATCCGGATGTTTCGTATCAACGACGCGTAGGTCGTTGCGCGCTTCGGCGATCAGCCAGTCGCGAACGTTCGCGACGATCGGGCGCAACGGACGATTTGTCGGTGTAATGAGGCAGCATCGCCGGTCCGTCACGATTACTTTCCGTCCTGCCGGCACTAGTGCGCCTTGCGCAAGCCAGTGAGATATCACGTTTAGCCATCCGACCGCGATACCTTGGCCGAGCAGTGCAGCTTGCACGACAATTGCGTAATCGCTGAAACTCAGCAAGGCCGCGACATGCCGGGCATTCCCGGCAGACGCCTCGAAGCGGTCATGCCAGCCGCGATGTTCGTCGTCCATCACGATCACCGTATCGCCATGCGCGCGGCCAGCGCGGGTCTGCGCCGTCTGCTGATAGCGCTCATTGCAGACGGGCAGCAGCGTTTCAGGCATCACGAGCACCGTGTTCCCGTTGATTTCTCCATCGTGGAGAAATCGCATGCCGAGATCGACATCATTGAGCGGGCCTCCGATGCGTCCCGAGATCAGCTGAAAACGCAGATCCGTGTCGGGGAAAGCCTCGTTCAAGCGGCTCATGCGCGGCATCAACCAGTGCGTGGTGAAGCTCGTTGATACCGACAGGGTGACCGATTCGACGCCGGTCGTGCGGGCCTCGATTTCCCGGATTGCGTTTTCTATCCCACTGAAGCCTTCGGAGATCGCACGGTACATGATCCTCCCGCTTTCGGTCAGTTCGATTCCGCCGCGTACGCGCTCGAACAGGCGTACGCCAATATGGTCTTCCATGCGCGCGAGCATACGGCTAACGGCCGGCTGGCTCACATACAATTCGTGCGCGGCGCGCGTGAAATTGCCGCAGCGGGCGGCCGCTTCGAACACGAACAGCGCATTTGCGCTCGGCAGTTTCTTGCGAAGGTTTGGCATGAGATTATGTTACGTCTTATCTCGGGAGCCGGGAATTGCTGTGAACACTAACGCGCTGTACCGCTTCTCCATTTGACGGGGCTGCACGGCAGGCCTTCTGGATTCGCTGAACGGTCGAAATCAGCACGCGCCCGACGGCATCAGGACGAACTGTCTCAGTTCAAGCTGCGCGTGCAGGTTGTCTAGCGCCGCCGCGACCGAACCTTCGCCAGCTCGCGCCGCAAATGAATCAGCGGCAAAGTTCTGGCCTTCGGTCCCGTTGATTTCCGCGAACCCGATTCTCAGAATGTTGGAGACAACTTAGGAGGTTCACTCCGCCTTGGCCGGGCGCGATATTTCTCCCACGATGTCGTCAAGCGCTGGACTGGCTCGCAGCGACAGGCAAGATTCAACGACTCCGGAAAGGCAAACAGATGGCAATCGATGCGATCGCGGCAAACATTGACACCGTGTGGGCCAACACGGAAGAAGCGGAGAAGACTGTAAAGATCGAGCAGCGTGATGCGCTTAAGCGCTTTCTGTAGAGCGTGCGAGATGACGGATACCCGCTTCTGGCTCGTGAGCGAGCTCAACGCGGCGAGCCTGAACAACGCGATTAGCGACGCGCTGGGTGACGACGGCGCGATCATGTACTTTTCGTCGATCCTGTCATCAAGTACTTGTGACTTGCGCTAGCAGTACGGTGGGAGCCAGATCTTCGCTTGTTGAGCTTAACCAGCTTGCGCCCTACGGAAGTATTGAATGGATTTACGGCCGGCGCGTGCTGCACTGAGCGCATCGACGATGGCCCGATGCTTGACGCCGACGCGCCAGGCGTCCGCGGCGGCAGGCAGCAGCTTACGCAGCAGCTTACGCAGTCGAGCGATCCTGGAGCGGCGGAAGGTAACGCCATCTTCATCGCTGAGCTGCCGGCCGCCCGTACTGCATCAGTCGCCCTGCCCGATTCTGCCCGCGCCCGCATCGGACAGTACGATCGATTCGACCTGATTCGTCGGATCGAGGTGCACGATACCGCCCGCTCCCGGGCCCGAACCCGTTGGGGACGACGAGAGGTCGACCGGTTTGCCATTGACGAGCGAACCCGTATCGGTCAGGTGGCCGGACGATCCGAAGCGTTTGACCAGCCGTTGCTCGCTGATGCCCTTCGTTTCGAACGCGTTGTTTTGCGACGTCACGTTCGCATCGACGCCGACGCCTAAGTTGTACTGGAAGCGGTTGGACTGCGTCGAACTATCCTGATAGAGATTGTTGGCGACCTCGACGTTGCCGAACCGCACGCGCGGGTCGCGCTGCGAGAGGCCCGAGAAGAGATTGTGGTCGATCGTGACGTTGAGCTTACCCTTGTCGCTCGTCATGCCGTCGCTCGAGCCGATGAGGATCGACTTGTTGTGGCTCAGAAACTGGTTATAGGAGAAGGTAGCGTAGTTGGCTCCGTCCGTGAAGTCGATCTGATCGCCGCTGATCGCACCGGACGGTACCGAGCCGTCCTTGAACGTGTTGTGATCGACCCAAAGGTTCTGGGTACCTTTGGCTTCGATGCTGTAGACGCGCCCGTGCGGATTCCCTTGTGCGTCCTTGCCCGGGAAAAAGTCGTAGGGCGAACTCATCGTCAGATTGCGGATGATGACGTTGTGCGAATGGCTGACATCGAAGCCGCCGCCGGAGATTCCCGCATCGGTGCCCGCACCGATGATCGTCGTGTTCGGGCCGACATTGATCATGTCGTGATTCAGTTGGGCCTTCTCGTTGGCGAAATCGCCCCGGGTAAGCTCCTTGCCGTTGCTGTCCTCGTTCAGATCGATGTTGCCCTTGATCACGATGATCTTCGGCGTCGAATTCGACCCGTTCGTCGCATTGTTTCCGCCGAGCGCCTGGACAAGCTGGTCACGATTCGTCACGGTATAGACGTGCGAAGCGTCGGCCTTCGAACCGCCCGTCACACCGCCGTTTTGCGCACCCCACCCGTGTCCGGCGGGCAGCGTCTCTCGTGAATGGTTCGTCCCGCTTCCCGTGGAAGGGGAGGTAGCGCCGACCGAAGAATGCTTCGCCGGCTGGCCGGACGGCACCTGTTCATGCTGCTGATAATGAACGGGAGCCGACTGATTCGAATGATTCGGTGAGGGTGTGCCGACCGAATCGTGTTGGAGATGCTTGCCATGATGATGGCGAGGCGAGAGCTTGCTCGTTCCGTCCTGACGCTTGATCAGACTCGCCAGATCCTGACGGATGGTCCCCAGGTGATTTTCGAAATCCCGCTCGAGCGACGCCAATTGTTGTTGGAGCGCCGAATCGAACTGCGTCGAACTCGACGATGGAAATAGCTGGAAAAAACTGCTCGAACTGACGGTTGTCATCACGCGCTCCGGCAGGGTGGACTGCGGGGGGCCACGAAGAAGGGCCCCCAACGAGAGTCAGATTAAGGCTCTTGCAGGCAGGCAGTTCGAATGCAGCGAAGCGATGTATTCAGATGCGAAGCGCGCGCGTCGGATGATTCCGTGGAAGGGACCGTCCTTGCACCGCGACCCAGTCCACTCTCCGTTGATCGCAGCATTCGTCAAGCACTACGAGGAACTGGTCAATCACGTTCGGCATCGTTTCGGTGACTGTCCCGCACATGCTAATGCCGACGCATCCGGTCCATGCGCGTCGGGACTCGGCGAAGCGCCGCTTCACCTGCGCTTTCCCTTGCCGCTCGCTTTCTTATCGTTGCGTTTTTCGGGCCGGGACGGACCGGCACCGACGGCAACGCGCGCGCGCACCGGAAGGCGTTTCAGCTGCTCGCGGCAGTCCTGTGTCTCGCGTCTGATCTCATAGTTTTCGCGTACGGCGCGGGTGATCCGTTCGCTCCGATCGACCCGGCTCGCCGAGATAAGAATCTTCGTCCCGGCCGCGAGATGCTGTTCGATCAAATCGAGCATCGCGTCAGCAGCGGGAGGTACCGCGTCCGGCGGCCCCGCGAGTCGAGCAGCGAGGGCGCGCACGGTTGCACCCAACCATTGACGCTTTGCCGAATCGAAGTCCGCGACATAACGCCACTCGAGACCGAGCGTGAACGACTGAATCTCTTCGATCTCCTGCGCAGCGATCGTCGCAGCATGCTCGCTGGGGTGCCGCGTGCCGACCGACGCAATCAACTGTTTGCGCGTGGCGTCGATGTCTTTGGCGGCGCGCTCTACGACACCGGTCTGCCGCTCGGCCGCTCGTTGGAAGCGTAACGGCTCCAATATCGGCTCGTGGCTCAGATTCTGCGCCTCTTGGTAACCCTCCGAAATATCAGCGAGCACGCCCAGTGTGTAGTGAATAGATCGTGCGGTCCGTGCCACGCGCCGGGTGAATTGCAACGTGCGTTGTGCACGTTCGGCGGCGATGCCCTGAGTCAGACGCCTGTTTCGCCCCAAAGCCAGCACATCCGTGGCTTGGTCACCCGCGCGTTGCACCTGGACGGCGAGGCGCCGCAGATTGGCTACGCAGCCCGCTGGGGGCCCCTCGTGAATGGTCCGGCGTGCCAGCGCGCAGCATTCGATCAACTCCGCAACCGTGAGCTGCGCCGTCGCGATCGCGTTCAGGTTCAACTGCAGATTGGCGTGGTTGTCGATAATGGCGCTATTCGCGTCTGCCGGGGGCGAAGGCATCCGCGCGATGTGCGCTTGCACAGCCTGCGCCGCCTCGCGCGAACGGGCGATCAGTGCGCGTTCGGCCGGTTCGGCTTCCTGCGCCGCGGCCCGCTCTTCAGGGGAAGGGTCGAACCATACGACGGGAAGCGCTTGACGCAGTCCGTAGACGCATTTCAACGCTGGCGCCATCGCCGAGGACGCTTCCACGCTGTAGTTCACCGAATCGGCATGAGCAATCTGAAACGCGCTGTTCAAAAGCCGCGTACGCTGTTTCGCACAACCGGCCGAGAACTGGCGAAGCGCGGGACCCCAGGCACGCCCGGCTGCCGATATCGCGCTGTCGGCAGCCAGCGCGGCTTTGCGCACGTCATTCGCGGCGTCAAGGAGATTCGCGTCCCTTCCCACTATGGCTTCCACATATTGCTCCAGCGCCGCAAAAGGCAGTGCAAGGCGGGCAGTCTCGAAGTCGCCCGCGTCCTGCGCCAACGCCGACGGCTGCAGCCTGCCGCGCAGCGTCTGGCATCGCGAGAGCAGATCGGCGTTCATCAACCGCTCGGCGGTCGTCAGGGCGCCTATTCCCGCGGTCGGGTCAGTGTCTGTTGCCTGCGACTCATGCGTCAGCGTAGCCATCGCCGAGAACAAGCCGATGAGCGCCTCGCGCGTCTGAAGCAACGCCGAATCGCGCGATCCGGCCAGTTCCGCGCGCAACTGCTGTGGCTCGGGGGCCGACCGCGCCGCATCGGGCCATGACGCAGTCGAGCCGCCGAACACGTGAAGCGCATCGTCGTAGGCACGAGCAGTCTCGTACCAGGATTCGAACCTAGCGGTGAGAGGGTCGAGCGAGGGCGACGGATCGCTCTGGTGGGCTTCGGCCCCCGCGAGCAGCCCGCGGGCATGGTCCATCGGCGCAGCGAGGGCCGAGCGCAACGTGCCGAGCAACGCCGGCACGTTCGGCTCACCTCGCAAGACCAACGGGAGCGCACTGAGCACATAACCGAGCGACGAGACGGCGGCGTCGCGGTGGTCCGCCCAGGACTGCCGTGTTTCATTCACATCGGCGGCCGCCAGGCGGCCTAGGCTGTCCGAGATGGCACGGAGCGCTGAATCGAAGCCCTCGATCGGCGCCGAGTCGAGCGGCAGCGCGCGATGCGCATCGCTTTCGCAATGTTCGAGTGCGGTGCGTAAAGGCGTGAGCACCGCCTGGAGCGCACGC
>Ga0207705_10004022_pt1 | contig 11185 bp, 11 predicted proteins | sample KBSC13metaG_FD_184314 | JGI IMG/M metagenome (GOLD analysis project Ga0207705, IMG submission 184314) | Corn rhizosphere microbial communities from Kellogg Biological Station, Michigan, USA - KBS C1-3 metaG (SPAdes) (version 2) | ecosystem: Host-associated > Plants > Roots > Rhizosphere > Soil ...
CCATGCAAAGGTCCGAGTTAGTGCTCTGCGCTATTCATGGAGCAGTCCGATCCTTTGCTGTACATGACCCTCTAACAGATACGAACATTCCACAAGCCATCAATTTTGGCGGTCAAGGATTCACCAAGAAAACTTATGAGAAACAGTAGGGTTCTTTTTTTCGCCGCCTTTATGGGAGCTTTCTGTCTTAATCTGAACTTATTTCCCATAGCAGGTTACGCCCAGGCAAACGCCCCGGACTATGCGTCAAAGCTGGCCCATATCGTACATTTGTCGCTTGGCAATACTACCCTTGCAGGGACCCTGGCAGCTCTTTCCGCCCAGACAGGGATCCGCATCGATACACCGGGATATCTAAAGGATCGCGTTCTGGTAGTGCAGATGGATGGTTTGACGGGCCGCACAGCCCTCGACGCCTTAGCGGCCTTAAACGATCTCAAATGGACGGAAGTCGCGCCTGACCATCTCCTGGTAGATCGTCTTGCTCCGAAACGGCCGGAGAGAGTGACAGAAGTGCCCAGCCAACTCTTAGCGGCGCTTCCGAAGGACATTCGAGACTGCTTGCTGTTGGGCGTACCGCAAAAAAAGGCATGGGAATTTGCCGAAGCAGACTCCTATGGAAAAAGGTCGGATTTCGAATTTCCTCAGTTCCTGTCTTCTCGAACTTCCGCACTTCTTCAGGAACAAAACAGACTATTTGACGCCAGCCTACCGGCCGTATTACCACTTGGAACCAAAATTCCTTTTCGGGCGATGACGTCTGCGCAACAGCACGAGTTGTTGTTAATCCTCTTCTTCCGTGAAATGAGCCGACTTTCGCCCAACCTGGTGCGCGGCAATTTAGCTCCTTTCCAAAAGGACGTGATGCAGGCCTCTCTTCATCTTCATCCCTCGGATAATATTTTAGAGATAGGTACTGTGACGCATGAGGGCAACACAGAAAGCTATCAGTTTTTCGGCGCTCCCATCGCTCCACCGCCTCCCACCGGCCAGAATACAGCAGGCAAAAAACCTTGATCGTCTGAACCGGGATTTAGGAGATTTTAGGATTAACTATGATTTCGGTCTGGCAGTCATCCTCTTCTCCCCTTAATCGCTTCTCCTGGAGAAGAGGATGATCAGAATGCACGGTGATGGGCAGACAGAAAATCGTGTTAATCGTTTAATCGCGAAAATCGTGGTTCAGACAAATAGCAATGGACAGACAGAAAATCTTAGTCCATCCCTTAATCCCGCAAATCCAAGTTCAGACAACCGGCCCGCCTCTTGCTCCCATCGGGGCGAAGAGGCGGGCCGATTACTGTGTGGGTAAGAAACTCCTGAATCAAGAAGGCATAGGATCGTAGCGCTGCAGGATGAGGGTGGCGTTGTGGCCGCCGAAGCCGAAGGAGTTGGACATCGCGATGCGCACGTCCGCTTTGCGCGGAGTGTTGGGCACGTAGTCGAGGTCGCAGTTCGGATCGGGTTTCTCGTAGTTGATGGTCGGGGCGATGGTGCCGTCGCGGAGGGTGAGGGCGCAGAGGATCGCCTCGACCGCGCCGGCGGCGCCGATCAGGTGGCCGGTCGCCGATTTGGTGGAGCTGATTGGGATCTTATAGGCGTGCTCGCCGAGGACCGTCTTGATGGCCGCCGTCTCGTTCTTGTCGTTGAGGTCGGTCGAGGTGCCGTGGGCGTTGATGTAGTCGATCGCTTCGGGCGCGATGCCTGCCGAGCGTATCGCCGCCTTCATCGCGCGCGCCGCGCCTTCGCCTTCCGGCGCGGGAGCGGTGATATGGTAGGCGTCGCCCGCCATGCCGTAGCCGATCAGTTCGGCGTAGATCTTCGCGCCGCGCGCCTGGGCCGCTTCGAGCGTCTCCAGGATCACGACGCCGCTGCCTTCCGCCATGACAAAACCGTCGCGGTCGGCCTCGAAGGGACGGCTGGCGTGTTCGGGATCGTCGTTGCGCTGCGAGAGGGAGCGCGCCTGGCAGAAGCCCGCCATGCCGAGCGGCGTGATACACGCCTCCGCGCCGCCCGCAATCATCGCGTCGGCATCGCCGCGGCGGATCACTTCGTAGGCGTCGCCGATGCTGTTGGTGCCGGTCGCACAGGCCGTGGTGATACAGGAGTTCGGGCCGCGCGCGCCGGTCAGGATCGAGACCATGCCCGCGCCCATATCGCAGATGATGCCGGGGATCAGGAAGGGCGTGATGCGGCCCGGTCCCTTCTCCAGCAGGATCTTATGCTGCTCCTCGATGGTCGCCAGGCCGCCGATGCCGGAGCCGATATAGACGCCGGTGCGATCCCGGTTCTCCTCGGTGATCTTCAAGCCGGAGTCGGCGAGGGCCGTCAGCGCCGCGCCCGCGGCGAACTGGATGAAGCGGTCCATACGTCGGGCCTCTTTTTTGTCCATCCAGGGCGACGGATCCCAGTCTTTGATGCTGCCCGCAAAGCGGGTCGAGTATCCGGTCGTGTCAAAAGCTTCGATAGGCGAGATCGCCGAGCAGCCGGAAAGACAGGCTTTCCAGATGGTCTCAGCGTCAAGCCCCAGCGCGGTCACCGCGCCCACCCCTGTTATCACGACGCGCGGCGGGCGCGTCGCTGTCGTCACTTCGCTCATGGTAGCGTTCCTTAACACCCAGAGGACGGCCCAATGCAACGACAGGGAGGAGGCGAGTTTCGCCGCCCCCCGGTCGGAGTAGTCTGCCGTCTGTTGCGGGTCCGGATCAGGCCTTCGCCTTCTCCTCGACGTAGTTTACGATGTCCTGCACCGTCGGCAGTTTCTCGGCGTCCTGGTCGGAGACTTCGATGTCGAACTCCTCTTCCAGGCCCATCACGATCTCGACCACATCCAGCGAATCCGCGCCCAGGTCGTCCACGATAGAGGCGCTCGGGGTCACTTCGTCCTCGCTCACTTCCAACTGCTCCATCAGTACTTTCCGCACACGCTCTAGTGTCGTCATCGATGCTCTCCTCTAACGGCAGATTCGCCGGTGTTTATGATTGAACCATGGTCCCTGCCCTCCGCCTGAACCAGGCGCAAGCAGGCAGGAACTCGCTTCGGTCCCGCTTCTGCAATCGCAAAGCCGGGGTTCCGAACCTCGAACTTATGCACCGGCCTCAGGCCGGATTTCTACATAAAGAGTCCGCCGTCTATAGAGATGACTTCGCCCTGCACATAGGCGGCATCTTCCGAACAGAGGAACGCGACCACACGGGCCACATCCTCGGACGCCCCCAGACGGCCCAGGGGAATCTGCTTCAAAATCGTTTCGCGGTACTCGGGTTTGAGCACCTCGGTCATCTCGGTCTCGATAAAGCCCGGCGCGACCGCGTTGACACGGATGTTGCGGGAGCCGAGTTCTTTCGCCATCGACTTGGTCAGGCCGACCAGACCGGCTTTCGCCGCGCTGTAGTTGGCCTGTCCCGCGCCGCCCGCCTTGCCGATCACCGATCCGACATTCACGATGACGCCGCTGCTCTTCTGCTTGAGCATCAGGACCGCCGCGGTTTTCGAGCAGATAAATGCGCCTTTGAGATTGGTGTCCAGGACGGCGTCCCAGTCCTCTTCGCTCATCCGCATGATCAGTTTGTCGCGTGTGATCCCGGCATTGTTCACCAGAATGTCGATGCGCCCGAAATTCTCCTGCGCGGACTTGATGAGGGCCTCCGCTTCGGCAGGCACGGCGATATTCGCCTGCACCGCCACCGCTTCGCCGCCCGCGGCCTGGATCTGCGCGACCACCCCTTCGGCAGACTCCGCACTCCGACTATAGTTTACCACGACCTTCGCGCCTTCTCGGGCAAGCGTTAGAGCGATCGCAGCTCCGATGCCTCTCCCCGCTCCGGTCACCACGGCTACTTTGTCCGCTAATCGCAACGTTATGTTCCCTACTCTCTCTTCAGGGTTTCGCAAGCGGCGTCCAGCGTCGGCTTATCCTGTACGCTGAGGGCCTCCGCGGTCGGATCAATTCGGCGCATCAGGCCGGTCAACACTGCGCCGCTGCCGAGTTCTACGAACGTCTCTATTCCGTCATTCCGCAGACGCAGGATAGACTCCTCCCACCGCACGCTGCCGCTCACCTGACGGGTCAGTCCGCTCATCAGATCGCCGGGGGTTTCGATGTAGTCCGCATCGACATTCGTCACGATACGCACGCTCGGTTTGCGGAATGTGGCGCGGGAGATCGACTCGAAGAGCGCATCACCTGCGGTCACCATCAGCGGCGAGTGGAAGGCTCCGGAGACCGGAATCGGCATCACCCGCTTCGCGCCTTTCGCCTTGGCGATCTCTCCGGCCTTCTCGACCGCTTCCGGCTCGCCGGAGATCACGATCTGTCCGCCGCCGTTGTAGTTGGCGACCGTGACGATCTTGCCGGTCTCGGCACGCGCCTCCTCGCAGGCTTCACGGGCAGGCTCCGCCTCCAGTCCCAACAGCGCGGCCATCGCGCCCGCCACTCGCTTACCGGCATCGCGCATCAGTTCGCCGCGCGTCCGCACCAGTCGCAGCCCTTCGGCAAAATCCAGCACCCCCGCCGCCGTCAGCGCCGCGTACTCACCGACGCTATGCCCCGCAACCGCATCCGGCTTGATGCCGCAGGTCTCGGTAAAACACAAAAACGCGGCGACACTTGTCGTATACAATGCCACCTGTGCGTTCTCGGTGGCCTTCAGCGTCTCCTCGGGGCCGTCGAAGCAGAGGGCCTGGAGGTCGAAGCCTAAAATCGCGTTGGCCTGGGTAAACAGCTCCTGGGCGACGGGATAGTGCTCGCAAAAGGAGCGTCCCATGCCGATCTTCTGTGAACCCTGGCCGGGAAAGAGGAAAGCGATCTTGCTCATCTTAGCGGCCCGCCTCATCGCGGTTCCACCGGATGACGTTCGCGGCCCAGGTCAGTCCCGCGCCGAACCCAACCGTCACCACCACATCGCCCCGCTTCAGGCGGCCCTGTTGCGCGGCTTCGGTGAGCGCGATGGGGATCGAGGCCGCGGAGGTGTTACCGTAGCGATCGACATTCACAAACAGGCGATCTTCGGAGATTTTGAGGCGTTTGCCCACGCCCTCGATGATGCGCAGGTTGGCCTGATGCAGCACCAGTAGATTCACATCTTCCGTACGCAGACAGGCCCGACGCAGCGCGTCTTCGATGACATCCGGGATGACCTTCATGACGAACTCGTAGACCTCGCGGCCCTTCATGTGGATCGTGTTGTGCTTCAGGGCGATTTCCGCTTCGTTCAGCGGGGTGCGGGTGCCGCCCGCCGGCATCCAGACCGACTCGACTTCGCTGCCATCCGATCCGAGAACGGAGGACAGCACGCCCTCGTCGGCGGCGCAGGGCGTCAGTACCGCTGCGCCCGCTCCATCGCCGAAGAGGATGCAGGTTCCGCGATCTTCCCAGTTGATCTGTTTGGAGAGGGTGTCCGCGCCGATAACCAGGATACGGCGCATCGCGCCGCTCTGGATGAAGCCCGCGGCGGTCGCCATCCCGTAGCAGAAGCCCGAACAGGCGGCGCTGAGATCGAAAGCGGCGGCGTGGGTCGCGCCTATCTTGTTCTGGATAATGCAGGCGGTCGCGGGCCAGAGGTAGTCACCGGTCGCAGTGGCGCAGAGGACCAGATCAAGGTCGGCGGCGGCGATTCCGGCATCCGCGAGGGCGCGCTCCGCCGCGCGGGTCGCCAGATCGGAGGTCGCGGTATCGGGGTCGGTGAGGCGGCGTTCCCGGATCCCGGTGCGTTTGGTGATCCACTCGTCCGTCGTGTCCACGATCTTCGTCAGATCTTCGTTCGTTAAAATACGGTCGGGAACGCACATTCCCAGTCCGGCGATCCCGGCATGCAAGCCTTCGACAGGGGTGAGCGGGGGGAGAGCGTTCTCCTGCGCGGACGGTGCGTTCGGTTGTGCAGTCATAACCAGCCTCGGTTCTTGTCAGCGGTTGGCGCGATGGCGCTCACAAAAGCAAATGTGCGATATTCACTCCCTTTAAACAGCGGGGGGAGGCGGGGGCGGATCGCAGATGCGCTGACGAATGGTATCGATAAGAGTATGCTGTGCGGAGCGTTCGGCGGCACGGCATGCATTGGCGACGGCGACATGGTCGGAACGACCGTGCCCGATGATACAGATGCCGTTGACGCCCAGCATCGGTGCGCCTCCAAAGGCGGAGTAGTGCAGGCGTTTGCCCAGGCCGCGTATCGAAGAGGCCAGCGGAGCGGCGAAGAGCTTCTTCCAGGCCTGGCTGGTCAGCTCCTGCTTCAGCATGGCCTGGATCATCTCGGCGGTGCCTTCGGCGGTCTTCAGGATGACATTGCCGACGAAGCCATCGCACACGGCGACATCGACATCGCCCCGAAAAATATCGCGGCCCTCGACGTTGCCGGTAAAGTGGAACGGAGGGCTGCTTTGCATACTCTGCTGAAACAGGGTATGAGTCCGCTTCACCAGGGAGTTGCCTTTGACCTCCTCCTCCCCATTGGAGACGAGGCCGACACGCGGATTTTTGATGCCCAGCACCTGTTCGGCGTAGACGCTGCCCATGATCGCAAACTCGAACAGATTGTTCGGATCGCAGTCCACGTTCGCGCCGGCGTCGATCAGAACGACCGGGCCTTGCAGGGAGGGAAGCGGCACGGCGATCGCCGGCCGACTCACCCCTTTGATACGGCCCCAACTGAGCAGCGAGACCGTCATCGCTGCGCCGCTGTTGGCGATGGTGACGAGCGCATCCGCCTTCTGCTCTTTGACGAGCCGCGCCGCCACCACCAGGGAGGAGTCGGGCTTGCGTTTGAGCGCCGTGGCGGGCGCGTCCTCCATCTCGATCACCTGCGTGGCCGGAACGAGTTCCAGATTCTCACAGGGGGGCTTGAGATGGGCGAGTGCGGGTTCGAGTACGGTCGGATCGCCTACGAGGAGGAAGTGGACCTGTCGGGAGGCACGCGCCGCCAGATAGACGCCGTGTGCCACCTCGGCCGGGCCTTTATCGCCTCCCATCGCATCGATGGCGATCCGAATAGTCGTGGTCGGACTCACAGACGATTACTGATCCTGCTGCGTGTCGTCCGTGAACTGGAAGACCTGACGGCCCTTGTATTTACCGGTGCTGGGGTCTACATGGTGCATCAGGGTGTACTCGCCGGGCGCTTCGAAGCTCGGCACCATCGCAGGATGGTGGGTCAGTTTGTAGTGCGTCCGGCGTTTGCGGGTGCGCTGATTGGAGTGGCGGCGTTTCGGGAGCGGCATTTAGGTTGTTCTACCTTTCTGATATATCGACGAGGAAGGGCTGTAGGCCCTCCGTCATTCGGGTTCGGTGTTCTCTTCCAGCAGAGCGCCGAGTTTGGCAAGGGCCGGATTGACGGTTTTCTCTTCCGGCATCTCGGCGGCATCCGCCAGCACGCGCAGCACTTCGGCGGCATGGCGAAGACAGTGAGCGCAGCGGCCGTCCGGCAGAGCCGGCGGCAGGGGCTGCGTGGGTTCGTCCAGCAGAATATACTGGCGTAACATCTCGGTCAGTTCAAAGATCGAGCCATCGAACAGCGGCGCGGCGATAGGATTCTCATCCTCTTCCACGACCGCGACGGTCGCCATGGTCCGGGGTCCGGCAGAGACCTGCTTCAGTTCGAACGTCTCGTCGATCAGAAGCGCGACGGGCTGTTCGAAATAGTCTCCGCACCGGCTGCACGGCAGCGCCACCTGGGTGTTCGCCTTGCCCTTGATGATCAGGGCGCCGCCCGCATTGGTAAAGGTGATCTTCCCCTTCACCGGCTGCGTGCACTCCACATCCTCATCTACGAGCGGCGGCTCCTCAATGTCATACACGTCCTGTTTGCCCGTTTCACGGAGCAGTTCAGTAATATCGAGCCGCATGATTTTCTCTCCTCACCCCTCGCGTGGGGAAGGCTATTTGCGTTCCAGCATGTCGCGTCCGCGCTGGATCTGTGTCATGGTCTTGCCGAGCACGTTCTCCAGGTTGGACAGGACATCGCGGGCATAGTCGTCGGAGCCGCGCCGGACGGCATCGGCCTCCTGTTCGGCCCGCATTTTCAGCTCCTGCGCCTGCACGAGAGCCTGCTGCACGATCTGGTCGTCGGAGACCATCTGCGCGGCCTGCGCCTGCGCCTCCGCGATCAGCTCTGCCGCATTACGCTGGGCTTCGGCCAGTTTCTGGCGCGATTCGGCGTCGGCATCCTGGCGGACCCGGTTGGCCTCCGCCTGTGCATCGGCTTGCTGACGGCGCGCCTCTTCCCGCGCATCCTCTTTCAGGTGCGTGGCTTCGGCGCGACCGCGTTCAAGCTCCTGGAGGGCGGCGCGGCGGGCCTCGCTCACCACGCGGTCGGCGTTATCGCGGGTCTCTTCCACGATCCGCTCCGAGTCGCGGGCCAGTTTTGAGGCGCGTTTCATCTCTTCGGGCAGGTTCGCCCGGATCTTCATGATGGTCATGTGGAACTTATCCTCGTCGAACCGCAGCAGCGCCCCCATCATCTTGGGCGCTCCTTCCACGAGGTCTTCCAGTTCCGTAAGCAGTTTGAGGATGTCCACCCCTTCGTGCGTGGGAGCGACGAAGCGCGGGACTTCCGGAGTGACATTGGTATTTTGATCGGCGCTGAGGCCGGGATTCGATTCAGGATTTTGGGTTTCCGACTTTTTGCCGGAGTCGTGTTTCAACATGGCTGGGGACCAACCCTTCCACCGACCCGCCGAGGCGGGCGATCTCTTTGACGATGCTCGAACTGAGGTACGAATGCTCGGCCTCAGTCATCAGGAAGACGGTTTCAACAGCGCTGTTCAGGCGACGATTCATCATCGCCATCTGCAACTCATACTCAAAATCGGAGACGGCGCGCAGTCCTTTGACGATCACGCTCGCGTCGTTCTTCACGGCGTACTCTATCAGCAGGCCCTGAAACGTATCCACGCTGACATTCGGCAGGTGCGCGCAGGTCTCCTCGATCATCGCGACACGCTCGGCCAGCGTAAAGAGCGGCGTCTTGGTCGAGTTGGGCGCGACCGCGACCAGCACGGTGTCGAACATGCGGGCGGAGCGTGCGATAATATCGAGATGCCCCATCGTGATCGGGTCGAAACTGCCGGGAACCAGCGCTCGCGCCATATCGCTCTCTCCTCAGCTAACTTACCGTAATCAGTTCAAAACCCATCCTGGTGCGTTCCAGGGCGCGCCGCAGGTGCGCATTGGCAGGCTTCTTCAGGGTCGGGTCGTCTTCGACCAGTTGAAACGCGGTTTCGCGGGTTTCGGTCAGGATATCCATATCGTGCAGAATATCCGCAATGATAAACTCCGGCACTCCGCTCTGTTTGGTCCCATAGAACTCGCCGGGGCCGCGCAGTTTCAAGTCCTCTTCCGCGATCAGGAAACCGTCCCGCGTCTGCGTCATCACTTCCATACGCGCGCGGCCGACTTCGGTTTTCGGCTCCGCCAGCAGCACGCAGAACGAAGCGTTCTGTCCGCGCCCCACCCGTCCGCGCAACTGATGCAGTTGCGCGAGGCCGAAGCGGTCGGCGTCTTCGATAATGATCACCGTGGCGTTCGGTACATCGATCCCGACTTCGATGACAGTGGTCGAGACCAGAATATCGAGTTCGTGCGCCTTGAAACGCGCCATCACCGAGTCTTTTTCGTCCGGCTTCATCTGCCCGTGCAGCAGCCCGACGCGATACTGCGGAAACACGTTGTTGGCGATATGCTCGCTCAACTGCGTGGCGCTCTTGGCCTGGAGCTTCTCGCTCTCTTCGATGAGCGGGCAGACGATATAGACCTGATCTCCGGCATTGAGCAGACGCTGTGCGGCGGCGTAGACCTGCGTGCGTTTGTCCTGCGTCTTCCAGTGCGTCGTGATCGGCTTGCGTCCGGGCGGCAGTTCGTCCAGGATCGAGACATCGAGATCGCCGTAGAGTGTCAGGGTCAGCGTGCGCGGGATCGGAGTCGCCGTCATCACCAAGATATGGGGCCGCTCCCCTTTTTTGGCGAGCGCCTGTCGCTGCAAAACGCCGAACCGATGCTGTTCGTCGATAATCACGAGGCCGAGTTTGGCGAACTCGACGCCCTCTTGAATCAGGGCATGGGTGCCGACGGCGAGGCGGGACTGCCCGCTCTCCAACCGCTCCCGCACCTCGCGCTTCTCTTTCGCGCCCAGGCTGCCCAGAGAAAGCTCCACCGAGTGCCCGAGCGGTTCGAGGAGCCGCCTCAGCACGATCGCGTGCTGCGCGGCCAGGATCTCCGTCGGGGCCATGAGCGCGGCCTGATAGCCGTTCTCGACCGCCATGAGCATGGAGGCCAGCGCGACCATCGTCTTGCCGCTGCCGACATCGCCCTGCAAGAGCCGGTTCATCGCGCGCCCGCTGCTCAGGTCCGCGCCGATCTCCGTGATGGCGCGCTGCTGAGCGCCGGTCAACTGAAACGGCACGATCTCCGCCAGGTCGGCGCGCAGCCGTTCCGGATCGACGGTAAACGGGATCCCGCGGGCCTCGTGGCTGTTGGCGCGGCGGCGCAGGGCGAGCAGCACCTGCAGCAGAAAAAACTCTTCAAAGATCAGCCGGCGGCGGGCGGCCTCAAGATCGGCCATCGTCTCCGGAAAATGGATATTGCGCAGCGCGGTCGGGGCGCTCACCAGCCTGTGCCGCAGAACGACATCGGGCGGCAGGCTCTCCTCCACGCAGTTTACATGCGTCTGCAACACGGTATCGACCATGCGGCGCAGCCGCGCCTGCCGGATGCCTTCAGTCGCGGGATAGACAGGAACGATCCGGTTGGCGGAGAGCGAATCTCCGTCCTCGCCAAGCTCTTCCCACTCGGCGTTCTGGATCTCGATGGCCCAGCCGGAGCGCTTCGCCTGCCCATAGGCCACAACAGTCTTGCCCGCCGCCTGCAGACTCTTAAACGTCTTTTCGAGGTAGGGCTGATTGAACCAGAGGAGCTTCAGCGCGCTGCCGTCGTCGTCGAGCAGAACCTCGGTGATCTGCACCTTTGGTTTCGGATACTTCGTGGTCGCGGCGATGATCCTGCCGCTCACCGTGACGAATTCGCCGCTCTGCACATCCGCGATCGGCCGAAAGCGCGTGCGGTCTTCCCAGCGGCGCGGCAGATGCCGCAGCAGATCGCCGACCGTGCGCAGTTCCAGCTTTTCGAGATTGGCGGCGACCTGTGGCCCGACGCCTCTCAGAAACTGAAGCGGGTCGTCCAGACGGGGTGCCGCC
>Ga0207705_10004023_pt1 | contig 11183 bp, 8 predicted proteins | sample KBSC13metaG_FD_184314 | JGI IMG/M metagenome (GOLD analysis project Ga0207705, IMG submission 184314) | Corn rhizosphere microbial communities from Kellogg Biological Station, Michigan, USA - KBS C1-3 metaG (SPAdes) (version 2) | ecosystem: Host-associated > Plants > Roots > Rhizosphere > Soil ...
CCTGCTGCTCTGGCGCGGGGGGTTTCGCGCGCGCGCCTTCGTCCTGTCAGCCACGCTGATCGTCGGCATCAATGACGGGCTCATCTCCCGGAGCATCAAGCACCTCGTCGACCGCCCGCGCCCGCATCAGAGCGTACAAGATGTGCGGCAGGTGGACCTGGCCAAGGGGCATCCCCGCATTCTCGCCCTGGGAAAACCTTTGAACATCAAATATTCGGAGCCGGCGGAGGGAGATGTCCAGGGCCGATCGTTTCCCTCCTCGCACACCATCAATATCTTCTCTGTCGCCCTGACCACGGCGTGCTTCTACCGGCGGCGCGGTTGGTTGGCCTTCTTCCCCGCACTGATCGTCGCCTGGTCGCGCATCTACACGGGCTCGCACTGGCCGTCGGACGTGCTGACTTCGATTTTCATCGGCCTCGGGGCGACGCTGCTCCTGCTCTGTGTGCTGGAGTGGCTCTGGGGTAAGGCGGGAGAACGGTTCCTTCCGGCGATCCATGGCGAAAACCCGCATCTCTTTCCCGCATGAACCAACGACGCCTGCTTTTCATTTTCCTCGGCGCGCTGACGATCTTCCGATTGGTCTACCTCACCCAGTTCGAGCTATCGCCCGACGAGGCGTATTACTTCCAGTGGTCGCAGCACCTTGATCTGAGCTACTTCAGCAAAGGTCCCGGCATCGCGCTCGCGATGTGGCTGGGGACGCACATGGGGGGCGACACCGTATTCGGCATCCGCTTCCTCAGCCCCCTGCTCGCGCTGGCCACGAGCCTGCTCATGTTCGGCTTCGCCCGCCGGCTCTACGGCGAGACGGCGGCCATCTGGACGGTCTTCATCATACAATTCGTCCCGATCTTCCAGGCGGGCGGCCTGTTGATGACCATCGATCCTCTGTCGGTCTTTTTCTGGATGGCGGCGCTCTATACCTTCTGGCTGGCGCTCGAAAAAAGCCCGGCTTTCAGCGCTTGGTGGCCAGCCACAGGGGCGCTCATCGGGTGCGGATTTCTCGCGAAATACACCAACGCGATGCAGCTCCTCTCGATCGTCCTGCTCCTCGCCCTGACCCCGAAACACCGGCGCGAACTGCGTCGCGGAGGGTTTTTTTCGTTGCTTGTCGTCTTCGCTCTTTTCACCACCCCCATCATCGTTTGGAACTCCCAGCACGCGTGGATTACGCTGATTCACCTGCGCGACCGGGGCGGACTCGATACCGGACCCCAATTCCATCCATTGGAATTCCTGAAATTCCTCGGCCTTCATCTCCTCGTTTATTCCCCGCTGATCTTCGTCGGGTTCGTGATCTGCCTCGGATGGGCCTGGAAAAAGGCGCGCGCGCATTTCAAACCGCGCTTCCTGCTCGCTTTCAGCCTGCCCCTGTTCGTGATGTACTTCGCGCTGTCCTTCAAAAAGGTGGGCGAGCCGAATTGGACGGCGCCAGGGTCGCTGAGCCTTGTCATTCTCGCCGTCACATACTGGCTGGAAAAGGTGCGGGAGGCACGTTGGGCACGTAACTACGCCCTCGCCGCTGTGAGTCTCGGCGGCGCTTGTGTTGTGTTGCTGACGGATACGGATCTCGTTCGGCGCGTGGGTCTGCCGATTTCATACGAGAGGGACCCCACGTCCCGCTTGCGCGGATGGCAGACAACCGCGGAAAAGGTGCAGAAAGTGCGCGAGAAATATGAAGCAGAACATGGGGAGAAGGTGTTTCTGATCGGCAACAATAATGCCACGGCCGCCGCACTGGGCTTTTATCTCCCCGATCCCAGGCGTGAAGGCCCCGGTCATCCTCCGGTGTATGTGCCGGAATCCGCCTGGCCGGCGGACCAGTTCTACTTCTGGCCCCGCTACGACGGGATGGTGGACTACGCGGACGCCGCGCGCGAGAAACTGCGGCCCGGCAGCAATCTCGACCCCGCGCTCAGCACGGAACTGGCCTCGGCCCTGGCCGATCTGCCGCCCTTCGGACAGGGAATCCCCGATCCACAGCGCGTGCGCCGATTCCTCGCGGCCCTGAAGACCGCCGCCCCGGAACTGGGAATCGACGACTACTTCACCGAAGCAATGGGGTACAACCCCTTCATCGGCAGAACGGCCCTCTACGTGACGGACCGGCCTGAGTCCGAACCAGCATCGGTCATCGAGAGGACCTTTGCCCGCCGGGAATTGATCGCCTGCTTCGACGTCACCCGCCGAGGCCGGCAGCTCCGCCAAATCCGGATCTTCGCCTGCTCCAACTACAGCATGCAGGAGCTGTGAAAAGGATGAAGGAGGAAGACGGAAGGATGAAGAGATTGGCCTGAAGGGATCGAATTTTTCCACCGGCCACGCCCACCCCACTTCCACATTCTTCTTCATCCTTCATCCTTCATCCTTCATCCTTGTCCCCCATGCCTGCCGTCTCCGTCGTCATCCCGCTCTACAATGAGGAGGACAACATCGCTGAACTACAGAAAGAACTCGCCGCCGCCCTGTCCGGAGTGGACTACGAGCTCATCCTGGTCGACGACTGCTCGAAGGACCAGACGCTCGCCCGGATCGACCGCCAACCGGGCGTGCGCGTGATCGAGTTTGCGAAGAACACCGGCCAGAGTGCCGCCATGTTTGCCGGCATCCAGGCCGCGCACGGCGACGTCATCGTGCTGCTCGATGGCGACCGGCAGAACGATCCGGCAGACATCCCGAAATTACTCGCGGGGATCGAAAATGGCGCCGACCTCGTGTGCGGCTATCGGGCGAATCGAAAGGATACCACTTTCAAGCGCCTCCAGAGCCGCGTGGCCAATTTCGTGCGCAGCCGTTTCACGGGCGACGGGGTGCGCGATACCGGGTGCACGCTCAAGGCGATGCGCCGGGAGTGCCGCGAAGCGCTCGTGCCCTTTTATGGCATGCACCGCTTCCTGCCCGCGCTGATCAAGGGCATGGGCTACAAACTGACGGAGGTGCCCACGCATCACCGCCCCAGGGTCGCCGGGGTCAGCAAATATGGCTTCGGAAACCGTGCCTGGAAGGCCACCTGCGACATGTTTGCCGTGAAATGGCTGCTCTCACGGCAGATCCAGATCCGGATCAGGCGGGAGTCCTGACCCGGGAAAATTCGAAATCCAAAATCCAAAATCCGAAACAAGTTCGAAAAGACGGAAATGTCAGAATGGGTGAGACGCCGCCTCTTCGGTTTTCCAACTTTCTATAATTTGGAATTTGTTTCGAAATTCGAATTTCGGATTTCCACCTCCCCGTTTCAATAATTTCCGTGAATCTCCCACCAACGGTGGCAACCTAGAGGTATGCCCACCCTTGGCCTCGACCTCGTCGAAGAAATCCTCGAACTGAAACGCGAACGCAACGCCGTCATCCTGGCCCACAATTACCAGGTGAAGGAGATTCAGGATCTGGCGGATTTCGTGGGCGACTCGCTCGGCCTCAGCTACCAGGCGGCCAAGACCGACGCGGATGTGATCGCTTTCTGCGGCGTCCATTTCATGGCCGAAACTGCCAAGATCGTGAATCCCACGAAAAAGGTGGTGCTACCCGACCTCGAGGCCGGCTGCTCCCTGAGCGAGTCATGTCCCGCGGACAAACTCGCCGCCTATCTCGAACAACATCGCGAGAAGAATTACTACGTCGTCGCCTACATCAATTGCAGCGCCGGGGTGAAGGCGCTGAGCGACGTCATCTGCACCAGCGGCAATGCGATCAAGATCGTCCAGCGGGTCCCGGCGGATCGCAATATCCTCTTCGTCCCGGACCAGAACCTCGGCGCGTGGGTCATGGAAAAGACCGGCCGGCCGATGGAACTGTGGAAGGGCAACTGCTACGTGCACGTCGAATTCACCCGCAATTCGATCGAACGCATACGCGACGAATATCCGGACGCGCCCGTGGTCGCGCATCCCGAGTGCACCTACGCCGTGCGGATGCTGGCCGACGAGGTGTGCTCCACGGAGAGGATGATCAGCTATTGCCGGGAAAATCCGGCCGACGCATTCATTATCGTCACCGAGAGCGGAATGCTGCATCGTCTGCGCCGTGAACTCCCCAGCAAGACCTTCATCCCCGGCCCCACGGATCAGTGCGCGTGCGCCGATTGCCGCTTCATGAAGATGAATACCCTCGAAAAACTTCATGGCGCGCTCCTCAATCTCGAACCTGAGATCATCCTGCCCGAGCCGATTCGCGCCCGGGCGGAGCTGCCCATCCGCCGGATGCTCGAGTGGAGCGCGTAATTTTGACCATGGCTTCACTTCGTTCCCTCCTCCTGGCCCTCGCGCTGGGACTGGCTTGCGCCGGCTGCTCGCAGAAGAAATCCGACCCGCTGGAGGCGGCCAAGCTCTTCTTTCAGCAGGTCTCCTCCGGGCAGGCGCAAGTGGCGTATCAAAATGCGGCTTTTGGCTTTCAAGCCCAGCGAACCGCCACCGTCTTCGAAGCGGCCGCCAAAGAAATGGGCTTGGTCGAGTCGCCGGGAGCGGAGTTTGAGCCGCCGCAAATCGAAGGCCGGACCGCAAAAATTCGTGCGCGCGTCCAGACCAAGGAAGGAAAGACCCTGCCCTTGATTGTCACGCTGACAAGGGAATCGACGAAATGGCAGGTCTACTCGCTCAAGTCGCCGCCCAGCGAAGAAACCGGAATTTCCGAGAATCGATTCACCCTCGTCGGCAAGGCGCCCGCATTCACCGACGCCGCGACCCAGCCCGTGCCGCCCGAGCCGGACCTGCGCAAGCTGGTGAAAGAGAATCTGCTGCGTTTCAACGAGGCGATCGCTTCCAAGTCATTCGATGCCTTCTACGAATCCGTGTCGCTGAAGTGGCAGGACCAATTGACGAAAGGCCAGCTCCAGCGTGCGTTTCAGCCATTCATCGACAAACACATCGACCTGTCGGCCATCGACAAAGCAGATCCCATCTGGGACGCGCCGGTGAGCGTGGGGACCGATGGCTTGATGGTTCTCTCCGGTTATTACCCCACGGAACCCTACCGCGTGCACTTTTCCCTCAAGTTCATCTACGAGTTGCCCACCTGGAAACTGTTCGGCATCGACGTGAACCTGAGAAAGTAATGGGCGGGAGAGCACTTGCGCGACGGGCCAGAGCCCTGCATCTTCCCGGCCTTTCATGCTCACCCTTTCCCAAGTCAGCAAGGCCTTTGCCGGCCGCACGCTCTTCAGTGATGTCTCGCTCCAGGTCAACCGCGAGGACCGCATCGGTCTGGTCGGACCCAATGGCGCCGGCAAATCGACGCTTTTCTCCCTGATCCTGAGGGAAGCCTCCCCGGATGAGGGGAAGGTGATCCTGGAAAAGAATGCGACCCTGGGCTTTCTCCCCCAGGAGAGCGCACCCGCCGGCGACGAGACGGTGCTGGAACTGGCCTGCGCCATCTCGCCCGAGATGGCGAAGGCCCAGCGCGCGATCAAGCGGCACGAACTCGCCGGCACGCACGACGAGGAGGAGTACCACGATGCGCTGGCCACTTTCAGCGAACTCGGCGGCTGGCAGCTCGAGCCCAAGGCCAAGCAGATCCTGAACGGGCTTGCCTTCCGCGAGTCCGATTTCGACCGCGAGGCGCGGACGATGAGCGGCGGCTGGATCATGCGCGCCCACCTCGCGCGCCTGCTCGTGATGGAGCCCGACCTGCTCCTCCTCGACGAACCGACCAACCACCTCGACCTCGAATCGCTCTACTGGTTCCAGGATTACCTCCAGTCGTACCCGGGGGCGATCCTCATGATCTCGCACGACCGCGAATTCCTCAACGCGCTCGTCGATTCCATCCTCGAGATCTCACACGCCAAGCTCAATCGCTACCGCGGCAATTGGGACAAGTATGTCATCGAGAAAGTAGCGAGAGAGGAGCAGCAACTCTCCGCCTATAAGAATCAGCAGAAGGAAATCGCCGCGCTCCAGGAATTCGCCGACCGCTTCCGCGCCAAGGCCAGCAAAGCCTCCCAGGCGCAAAGCAAGCTCAAGCAGATCGATCGCATGGAAAAGATCGAAGCGCCGCTCAGCCAGGAGAAAACGGTGCACATGCGCTTTCCGCAGCCGCCGCGCTCGGGCATCCGCGCGATCACGCTCAAGGACATCGATTTCTCCTACGGCGATCTCACCGTCTATCGCGGGCTGGAGTTCGAGGCCGAACGCGGCCAGCGGACCGTCCTGGTCGGGCCCAACGGCGCGGGCAAGTCCACCCTGCTCAAACTGCTCGCGGGCAATCTCACCCCGTCACGCGGCGCGCGCGAACTCGGGCACAACGTCAAAGTCGGCTACTTTTCCCAGCACCGGATGGAATCGCTCAATGCCAAGCACACCGTGCTCGAGAGCGTGCAGGACATGCCAAATCCCGTGGGCGAACAACAGGCGCGCACCGTGCTCGGCTCGTTCCTCTTCCGCGGCGACGATGTCTTCAAGCCAGTCGCCGTCTTGAGCGGTGGAGAAAAAACGCGCCTCGCGCTCGTGAAGCTGCTGCTCGATCCACCGAATCTCCTCCTGATGGATGAGCCAACAACCCACCTCGACATCGGCTCGATCGACGCGCTCATCGGTGCACTCCAGCAATACGAAGGCACGCTCATCTTCATCAGCCATGACGTGCACTTCATTCGCGCCATGGCCCGCACGGTCCTGCACATCAGCGCCGGCAAGCTCACGCCGTACGCGGGCGACTACCAGTATTACCTCGACAAATCCAAGGCGACTTCCGCCCGCGAGGCGCTCACCGCGGGAGAAAAGCTGACCAACGACCAACCGGCGATTTCCAATTCGCGCCCCATGCCGGCCGGATCCGGAAATGCTCCGACCCCGCGCAAGTCGAAGGACCAGAAGCGCGCCGAAGCCGAGGTGCGCCAGGCACAGGCTCGCGTCCGGAAAGAATTCGATGACCGTGTGGCCGCGATTGAAATGCAGATCGCCACGCTCGAATGGAAGCAAAAGGAGCTCACCGCCGAACTCGAAAAGCCCGAGACCTACGAAGCGGGCGGCCGGGCCGTCGACCTCAACCGGGAACTACTCTCCGTCACCGAATCGCTCGAACGCCTGACGGCGGAATGGGAAGCCCTGGCCGCGAAAGGCGCAGAGGCTTGACCCTCGGAAGATAAACCGCGATGTGCTAGGCTCCTTTCCATGAGTGTCACCGCATTCACCGACCACATCTCCGTGGAGGAGTATATCGCCAGGGAAGCGCGTTCGGCGGAAAAGCACGATTACGTGGACGGCGCCGTCTACGCCATGGCGGGCGCTAGTGAGGCGCACAACACAATCGCCGCAAATCTTCTCGGCATGCTCTATGGGCAGCTTCGCGGCAAGGCGTGCCAGCCTTTTGGTTCGGATATGAAGGTTTGGACCCGCACCGCCCAAGGTCAATGCTTCTACTATCCTGACGCCATTGTATCCTGCGACCCAACGGATCAGGGTCATGATTGGCGCGAGAAACCGTCGGCGATTTTCGAAATCATCTCCGAAGATACCAGGCGGGTGGATGAACGGGAAAAGCGGTTCATGTATTTCTCGATTCCAGGTCTGCTGGCATACGTGCGACTCGAACAGGCGCGTGCCCTCGTAGTGGTAGAACGCCCCGTCGCCGAAGGCTGGATCACCGAACATTCAATGGGCTTGGAGTCGATCCTGGAGTTGCCCGAACTGGGACTTTCCCTGCCTCTGGCGGAACTCTACGAACGAGTGCGCCTTCAAAGTTGAAAATAGGGCGGCGGGTCGCAGCCTATCGCGCAAAAATGTCCGAAAGAGGCAGTTCCAATCCCGGCAGCAGCACGCTCCGCAAAGTCTCGCTGTCGGCCAACTTGCTGGCGGGGCGGTCCGCTGAGTCGCCCAAGCGATAAACTTCCACCTCTTTCGTCCGGGCCCAGACCACCCAACGCCTCCGCATTCATGCGGCGGTCGGTGGTCGGCAAAACACCTGTTCCTCGATCCCAAGTCATGAGTTAAGTTTATTCGCGAACCCACGGTTGGAAACGTGTTTCTTGTCTCCCGGCGGCCCCGCAGCCCCATTCGCTTTTTGCTGGGGAATTGACCGGCCATCGGCGAAACGAGGGGTGGCATGTTCCTTTTCCTCGCCGCCCAGACGAGCTTTGTGTTCGACCCGATCGTCCCGATCGGCGCCGTCGCGCTGCTTGGCTTGGCGCTCGCGGCCCTGACGATCGTCATTTATCGCCGTGCCGGCGCGCGTCTCCCGGCGGCGCAAAATGTCATCCTGACTGTGTTTCGCCTGCTCGGCGTGGCGCTCGTGCTCGTCCTGCTCCTCCAGCCTTCGCGCCTGGAGGAAATACCACCGCCCGTCACCAATCGCGTGACCATCGTCGCGGTGGATGATTCGCGCAGCATGGCGCAAACCGACGTCCCGCAGGGGACCCGATCCGACGCGGCGAAGTCCCTCCTCGCGGACGCCGCGCTCACCAAACCCGACGGCACGCCGGGCGATCCGCTCACGCGGCTCTTCAGCTTCGGCGAAGATGCAGCGGCGATCACCAGCACCAGCCTGCTCACCACCAACGGAGCGAGCACGCGCATGCACCGCTCCATCTCCACGATCCTCGGGTCGCTTGGCGCCGACGAATCCGCCCACGCGCTTCTGCTCTTCAGCGACGGCCATGATTTCGAACTCATCAATCCGGCGAAGACCGGTTTCGCAGCCCGCCAGCGCGGCGTGCCAATCTATGCCGTCGCGCTCGGCAAGCAGGGCAAGGTGCGTGATGCGTCCGTGCGCATCACCAGCTACCAGCCTTACTGTTATGTAAAACAAAAGGCCCGGATCAGTGGCGCCGTTCGGCTGATCGGGTGCGAATTGGAGGCGATCAATGTCGAACTCCTCCGCGGCGATCAGGTGGTGCAGACGCAGCGTTTCCGCGCCGGCGAAGAGCCCGAGATGGCGGTCAACTTCGACGTCACCGAGCCCGCGGTCGGCCAATATGAGTATGAATTGCGCGTGACACCCCTCGATGGGGAAACCGACCGCGAGAATAACCGGGCGCTCACCTATCTCAACGTCATCGACCAGCAGATCCAGGTGCTGTTCCTCGAGGGATCGCCGTATTGGGATACCACCTTCCTGCAGCGTTCGATGTTGCGAAATGACAAGATGAACGTGGATTCCATCGTGCAATACGCCGAGGGGAAAGCACGCGTCGTCCGCAAGAAGGGCAGCGAAACCGAATTAAAAATCCCGTCCACCGTGGAGGAGTGGCGGCGTTACGACGTGGTCGTGCTCGGCCGCTCCGTGGAAAAGCTCCTCAGCGCCGTTGCCCTGCGCCAGCTCGAGGATTACGTGAAGAACCATGGTGGCACCGTGATCTTCAGCCGGGGGCGGGCCTTTGGAGAAAACACCCCGAATGAATTGGAGCCCGTGATTTGGTCGACCCAGCCCACGGAGCACGTGCGGCTTCAAGTTTCCCGCGAAGGACAGTCGCTGGCCCCCTTCCGCGCGATCACCGGACCGGGCCAGACCGAAAATGTGCCGGAGCTGATTGCCGGTTACGGCGTGAAGGAAAAGCAGCCGCTCACCGCCACCCTGGCCGCCACGCAAAGCCCGGGAGGCGGCGACCCGACTCCGGGCATGGTCCACCGGCGGCTCGGCGACGGGCAGGTCCTGAGCGTCGGTGTGGATGGGCTCTGGCGTTGGGCTTTCAATGCGAAGGTCGACGGCACGAACACACTTTTCGACCGATTTTGGGACCAGATGATCCTCTGGCTGATGGCCGGCCGCGACTTCCTTCCCACCCAGCAATTCTCCCTGCGCGCGAGCTCGGCCAATATCCCGCTGGGCGAAAAAATCTATTTCCGCGCGGTCACCCGCGATGCCGCCGCAAAGGTCCACGAAGTCCCCCTGGTCCTCGCGCAGAATGGAGCGGAAGTCGGGCGAACGGCCCTCAGCGCCGCCGACCCCGCCGCACCGGACAAACTCACCGCGGAATTTCTACCTGCCAAAACCGGGAAATACACCGCCACCGCGAAGCTCCCGGACGGCACTACCCAGCTCGCGCGCTTCATTGTCTTCGACGAAAACCTCGAGCAAACCGAAGTTGCCACCGACGCCGGCTATCTCCGCAAACTTGCCGAGACCAGCGGCGGCCGACTCCTCCAGCCCTCGGAAATCGGCAAGCTGATGACTGAATTACAGAACGAGAAAACCGACTCAGCGCCTACGCGCAAGCTAACCAGTGCCTGGGACAAGGTGTGGGTGTTTTGGGTGATAGGCGGTCTGTTTGGGCTGGACTGGTACCTGCGGCGGAGATGGGGATTGAGCTAATGTGTGGCATGAGTCCTGGTCGCGATGCTTCCCGCAATGTAGGATTATCTGACCACCGTTCTCTCTGAGAAAGGGCAGATTGTCCTGCCGGGCGCGGTGCGCCGTCAGCTCAATCTTTCGCCCGGTGACGACTTCGAGGTAGCTATCGAAGACGAAGAGACTATTACCCTGCGGCGAATCACACAACCTGCGAACCGTGGATTGGTGAACTTGCTGTTGGCTTGTCCATCACCGTTCGAGGTTCCACTTCGTGACAGCGACGATTCCACTCCCCCAGTGCTGTGAATTATCTGGTGGACACGAATGTCTTTTGCGAACCCGCAAAACCGAAGTCTTCTGTCTGATCAGTCCCGCAATAAACAAAAAAGGCGCACGGTTTCCCGTGCGCCTTTTGTGAATCGCGATCGCGACGAGCCGCTTGTTAGTAGCGGTAGTGCGCGGGCTTGTAGGGCCCTTCGATCGGCACGTCGAGATAGGCGGCCTGCTTGGCGGTGAGCGTCGTGAGTTTCACGCCGATCTTCGCGAGGTGCAGGCGGGCGACTTCTTCGTCGAGCTTCTTGGGCAGGACGTAGACGGCGGGCTTGTAGACGTCCTTGTTCTTCCAGAGATCGAGCTGGGCCAGAGTCTGGTTGGAAAAGCTGTTGCTCATCACGAACGACGGATGGCCGGTGGCGCAACCGAGGTTCACGAGGCGGCCTTCGGCGAGCAGGAAGATCTCCTGGCCTTCGGCGAAGGTGTACTTGTCCACCTGCGGCTTGATGTTCGTCCGCTTGATGCCGGGATAGTTCACCAGCTTGTCGACCTGGATCTCATTGTCGAAGTGGCCGATGTTACAAATCACGGCCTGGTCCTTCATCTTCGTCATGTGCTCGATGGTGATGACGTCGACGTTGCCGGTGGTCGTGACGTAGATATCGCCGCGGCCGAGGGTCTCCTCG
>Ga0207705_10004029_pt1 | contig 11177 bp, 14 predicted proteins | sample KBSC13metaG_FD_184314 | JGI IMG/M metagenome (GOLD analysis project Ga0207705, IMG submission 184314) | Corn rhizosphere microbial communities from Kellogg Biological Station, Michigan, USA - KBS C1-3 metaG (SPAdes) (version 2) | ecosystem: Host-associated > Plants > Roots > Rhizosphere > Soil ...
TGGCGCAACTGGTCGCGCGCTGGGCGGCCTACACGCAAGACGGTGACATGATCGGCGGGGACTTGCCGGGTTGGCTCGGCACGCTGTTCCGCAACCGCGCGATCCGCTCGCTGACCGACCAGCGCGGCGAATGCGTCTATGCCGGCTGCCCGCATTATCGGAAGTGCTTTATCGAGCGCTCGACGCGGGCGAGCGCCCAGGCGGACCTGGTGATCGCCAATCACGCGCTGGTGATGGTCAACGCCGCGCGCGGCCGCGACGGCCAGCGGCCGAGCCGGATCGTGTTCGACGAAGGCCACCACGTGTTCGATTCCGCCGACAGCACGTTCGCCGCGGCGCTGACCGGGCAGGAGACGATCGAGCTCAAGCGCTGGATCACCGGGCCCGAGCGCGGCTCGAAAGGCCGCCGCCGGGGCCTCGCCGCGCGCCTGGCGGATGTCGCCAGCTACGACGAGGAAGGCGGCAAGGCGATCGCCGCCGCGCGCGAGGCCGCCGAAGCGCTGCCGCAGGACGGCTGGCTGCAGCGCATCGCCGACGGTATGCCGTCTGGCCCGATCGAGGCGCTGCTCGCCGCGGTGCGCGCGGTCACGTACGCGCGCGACGAAAGTGGCGGGCAGGAAGCGGGCTACGGGATCGAGACCGAGGCCGCGCAGCTCGAAGGCAATTTCGTCGAGCTGGCCCAGCAGGCGGCGAGCGCGCTGGGGGAGATCCGCCGCCCGCTGCTCAAGCTGGGCGCGCGGCTCGAAGCGCTGGTCGAAGACGGGCCGGACTGGCTCGACGGCCCCGGCCGCGCACGGATCGAAGGCGCGCGCCATTCGCTGGGCTGGCGGGCGGATACGCTCCTGGCATGGGAAGCGCTGCTCAATCGACTCGGCGGCGCGGCCGATCCCGATTTCGTCGACTGGCTCGCCGTCGAGCGGTCCGACGCGCGCGAGTTCGATGTCGGCATTCACCGCCGCTTTCTCGATCCGATGAAGCCGTTCGCGCAAGTCGTGCTCCAGCCCGCCCACGGGGTCATGCTGACCAGCGCTACCTTGCGGGACGGTGAGGACTGGGTCGGCGCAATCAAGCGCTCGGGTGCGCCGCACCTCGATACCCAACCTCTCCTGACAAGTGCGGAAAGCCCGTTCGATTACGCCGCCAACGCGGAAGTCCTGATCGTGACCGACGTCAAGAAAGGCGACCTCGCCGCCCTTGCTGGCGCGTACGCCGGGATCATCGAGGTGTGCGGCGGCGGCGTCCTCGGCCTGTTCACCGCGATCCGCCGCTTGCGTGCGGTCCACGGCCGCATCGCCGACCGCCTCGCCCGCCTCGGCCTGCCGCTTTACGCCCAGCATGTCGATCCGATCGACACGGGCACGCTGGTCGACATCTTCCGCGACGATCCGCGCGCCAGCCTGCTCGGCACGGATGCCTTGCGCGATGGCGTGGACGTCCCGGGCCAAAGCTTGCGCTGCGTGGTGATGGAGCAGGTCCCCTGGCCCAAGCCTTCGATCCTCCACCGCGCCCGCCGCGCGGCGAACGGCGGCAGCGCCCACGACGATACGATCATTCGCGCGCGCCTGGCGCAGGCGTTCGGCCGGCTGATCCGCAGCAAGGACGATCGCGGCCATTTCGTCGTCCTGTCGTCCGCCTTTCCCAGCCGCCTGCTGGCCGCCTTTCCCACGGGGACGCCGGTGATCCGCTGCTCGCTCGACGAGGCTTTACAGCGGCTCGGCGTTGAGCTTCCAGCGGTAGCGGTAGCCGGACTAACGGCGTCGGAAGAGGATTGCGCCAAGTGAAGGTTCTCGGCCTGCTGCGCCACGCGAAGGCCGACTTCGACGATACCGCCATGCGCGATTTCGACCGCGGGCTTAGCGATCGCGGCAAGCGCGGCGCCGCCTTGATCGGACGCCATATCGCCGAGCAGGGAGTCCGCTGGGACCGGGTGATCGCCAGCCCGGCCGAACGGGTCAAACGAACGCTGGAAGCGAGCGGCTTGTCGCTCGATCCCATCTTCGACGAGCGCGCCTACCTCGCCGAGCCGGCGACGCTGATCGATTTATTGCGCGCCGTGCCGGGGGAGGCAAGCAGCGTCCTTCTGGCCGGTCACAACCCCGGCCTCCACGCGTTCCTGTTCTGGCTGCTCGATCCGGACGACGAATCGGCCCCGGTCGCGCGGGCGTGCGACAAGTTTCCGACCGCCGCCTTTGCGTTGCTGGAGTTGCAGCTTGCCGACTGGACTAGCCTTGCGCCCGGCTGCGGCAGGCTAATTCGCTTCACCCGGCCGCGCGATCTCGATCCCGCGCTGGGGCCCGAGGGCGTCCGGTAAATCGCTGTAGTTTAAAGGACTTGCGGCCGTTCGGGGCCTGGCCTCGCCGGCCGAAGCCGGGAATACGCCTAACAAAATTTTAGCCGTGTTTGCAATTCGGCAATCACTCTGGGGCAAATGCTGCCCGCGAAAGGCGACGCGCTTTGATCGAGATCGAAGTCCAGAACGAAACCCACCAGACCGAGGTGCACCTGAAGTTCGTGGTGGTGCCGCGCATCGGTGAGGGCATCCGCCTGCTGGAGCCCAACGGGCAGTGGGCGTCATACGACGTGCTCGACGTGTGGTACCAGAAAGCCGAGTACGGCGATATCTGGGTGCCGTACATGCACGTCCGCATGACGCCGTCCGAAAAGGACTACGGGGCCGTGTTGCGGCCCGAGATGGAGCTCTATCCGGTCGAGAATTAAGCCGCTCAGGCGGCTTCGAGCGCTCGCGCCAGGCGTGCGCGGATCGCACGCAAGTGCGGCAGAATGTCTGCCACTTCGATCCCGGCCGGCATGTCCGCGCGCACTGCGACCGCGCCGCCGGAGAGCGCCTGGCGCGCGCCCCTGAGGGTGTAGCCTTCGCGATTCACCAGCCGGTCGATGGTCTGCACCAGCGCGACGTCCTCCAGCCGGTAATAACGCCGGCCGCCGCTGCGCTTCAGGGGCTTGAGCATCGGGAATTGCTGCTCCCAATAGCGCAGCACGTGCTGGCGCAGGCCGAGCGCGCTGGCCACCTCGCCGATCGTGCGCAAAGCCTGGGCTTCCTTGCCGTCGTCGAAACGCAGCTGGGAAGGCCCGGCGTCACTCATGCTTCGGCGATCCGGGCCTTCAGCTTCTGGCTGGCGCGGAAGGTCAGCACGCGGCGGGGCGTGATCGGCACTTCGACCCCGGTCTTGGGATTGCGCCCGATCCGTTCGCGCTTGTCGCGCAGGATGAAGCTGCCGAAACCCGATATCTTGACGTTTTCGCCGTCGCCCAGCGCGTCGCACATCTTGGCGAGGATGGCTTCGACGAGCGACAGGCTTTCCGCGCGCGAAAAGCCCATCTTGCGGTTGATCGTTTCGGCCAGATCAGCCCGCGTCAGCGTGCCCACAGATCGCATCATTGTCGTTGAGTCTCCCGACGTCGCGACCAGGCTGTAACGTTTAGCAATACCATGAGGCTTCGCAACCTAACCTTAGTTAGTATGAACGCCTTTTCACAGTCGAATCAGGCTGGCGCCCCAGGTAAAGCCGCCGCCCATTGCTTCAAGCATGACGAGATCGCCCGTCTTGAGGCGGCCGTCGCGCCGCGCCTCGTCGAACGCAAGCGGGACCGAGGCAGCCGAGGTGTTGGCATGGCGGTCCACCGTCACGACCATCTTGTCCATCGGCAACCCGAGCTTCTTGGCCGTCGCATCGAGTATCCGGCGGTTGGCCTGATGCGGCACGACCCAGTCGATATCCTCCGCCGTGTATCCCGTCGCGGCGAGCACTTCCTCCAGCACTTCCGCCAGGTTCACGACCGCGTGGCGAAAAACCTCGCGCCCCATCATTCGCACTTTGCCGACGGTGCCGGTGGTCGAGGGACCGCCGTCGACGTAAAGCAGGTCGCCATGCTCGCCGGCCGCGTGGAGGCGGGTGGCGAGCACGCCGGGCCCATCTTCGGCGGTGTCTTCCGCCTGCAGGATCACCGCCCCGGCGCCGTCGCCGAACAGCACGCAGGTTGCGCGGTCTTCCCAATCGAGGATTCGGCTGAATGTCTCGGCGCCGATCACCAGCGCGCATTTCGCCATGCCGGTGCGGATCATCGAATCCGCCGTGGCCAGCGCGTACAGAAACCCGGAGCAGACCGCGGCAATGTCGAAAGCGGCGGCGCCGTCGCAGCCGAGCGCGTCCTGGACGAACGTCGCGGTGGCGGGAAAGGTGCGATCGGGCGTCGCCGTCGCAAGGACGATCAGATCGATCGCTTTCGCCTCGATGCCCGCATCCCCGATCGCCGCACGCGCCGCCGAAATGGCCAGAGTGCTGGTGGTTTCGCCTTCGCCGGCGATGTAGCGCTGGGTTATCCCGGTGCGCTCGCGGATCCACTCGTCGCTGGTGTCGACGGTCCTGGCCAGCTCTTCGTTGCTGACGACGCGCTTCGGCAGAGCCGAGCCCGAACCCTTCACCACGGAGCGGATCACCTTACGGCCGCCTTGCCGGTATTGTTGCGGGTTTCCTTGAGGCGCGCTTCGCCGAGCTCGGCCAGATCGGCGGCGATCCGCTGGGTCAAGTCTTCCTCGAGCAGGCGCGCTGCGACCGCCACCGCGTTGGCGACCCCGGCCGCGGTGGCGCTGCCGTGCGATTTGACCACCACGCCGTTGAGGCCGAGGAAAACCGCCCCGTTGTGATTGTTCGGATCGAGATGGTGGCGAAGCAGCTCGGTCGCCGGGCGCGACACGAGGAACCCGACTTTCGAGCGGAACGAGCTGGTGAAGGCGTTGCGCAGCAGATCGGTGACGAAGCGCGCCGCGCCCTCGATCGCCTTGAGCGCGATATTGCCGGAAAAACCGTCGGTCACGACCACGTCGGTCAGGCCGCGATTGATCTTGTCGGCTTCGACGAAGCCTTCGAAGCTCAGGGCCAGGCCTTTGGCCGCGCGCAGCTGCGCGGCGGCCTCCTGCAGCTCCTCGGTGCCCTTCATTTCCTCGGTGCCGATATTGAGCAGGCGTACGCGCGGCGCCTCGCGACCGGTGACGATGCGCGAATAAGCCGCGCCCATGATCGCCCACTGCACCAGGTTGCGCGGGTCGCACTCGGTATTGGCCCCCAGATCGAGCATCACGACGTCGTTGTCGCCGAGCGAAGGCAGCAACGCGGCAAGCGCCGGGCGGTCGATCCCCGGCATCGTGCGCAGAGCGAGCTTGGCCATCGCCATCAGCGCACCGGTGTTGCCGGCGCTCACCGCCGCGCCCGCGCGGCCCTCTTTCACGGCCTGGATGGCGAGGCCCATCGATGTGGTCTTGGCGCGGCGCAGCGCCTGGGTCGGCTTCTCGTCGCCCGCGACGACATCCTCGCAATGGAGAATCTCGGACGCATCGCGCATGTTCGGATGCGCTTCGAGCGCGCGCTCTATCCGTGCCCGATCGCCGACGAGCAGGAACTTGAACCGGTCGTGCCGCCGGCGAGCCAGCGCAGCCCCGGAGACCATCGTGCGCACGCCTTCGTCACCGCCCATCGCATCGACGGCGATACGCGGCAGGCTCATGCGCTCAGTCCCCCTTGGTGTGGGGCTTTACAGCCCGACCGAGACGATCTCGCGACCGTTGTAATGCCCGCAATGAGGGCACAGGTTATGCGGGCGCTTCAGCTCACCGCAGTTCCCGCACTCGTGGAAGGCTTCGACCTTCAGGGCATCGTGCGAACGGCGAATGCCCCGGCGATGCGGCGATACTTTTCTTTTGGGGACAGCCATTGCGGCACCTGTTCCTTAAATCTCGAATTCGAAAAATTCTGCCGACGCACTAGGCCAGGCCCGATATCCGCGCAAGCGCGGCGGCGGCTACCAGCCATGCGGCGAAGGCGCGCCCTATAGCGAATTTCGCTGGCCTTGCAAGCCGCACACCGCTTACGCCGTGGCGCATGTTTCGCGGCTTCGCCAATCTCTGGACCATCGTGGGCCTGGCGCGGGACCTGCCACGAAACAAGCCGCTGCCGCTGCGCGTCGCCGGCGAACGCGTGGTGCTGTTCCGCGACGCGGCCGGGTTTCCCTGCGCCCTGGTCGACCGCTGCCCTCATCGCGGCGTCGCCCTGTCGCTCGGCCAGGTGCGCGAGGGGATCATAGAATGCCCGTTCCACGGGTGGCGGTTCGATGGATCCGGAGCGAACTGTCACGTCCCGTGGAATCCCGACGCCAGACGCGACCGGCTCGGCGCGACCGCCCTGCCCTTGCGCGAACGGGCCGGGCTGCTGTGGCTTTATACCGGGTTCGCTCCCGCCGAAGAACCGCAGCCGAGCGAAAGCCTGCTGCGGCCCGGCGTCGTCCTGTGCGGGCAATCCGCGCTGTGGAACACCCATTGGACCCGGGCGATGGAAAACATGCTTGATTCGCCGCACCTGCCGTTCGTCCATAAGGGCACGATCGGCCGGTTCGTGGCCCCGCATGTCGGCGGCCGCATGGACGTGTCATGGACAGGCACGCCTTACGGTGCCCGGATCGAGAACGCGATCGAAGGGCGCGAGCGCGGGGCCCGGCTCGACTATCGATCGCCCAACGTCATGGAACTGTTCATCGATCCGGCGGGCCGGCTGTTCCGCATGCTCGCGATCTGCCTGCCGGTCGATGACGACCACACCCTGCTGACCATCGTGACCGCGCGCAATTTCGCGCGCTGGCGCGGGTTCGACGGCTATTTCCGCCGCAGCAATCGCAAGATCGCCGAAGAGGACAGAGCTATTACGGAAAGCTCCTGCCCGCCCGAAGTGCCACCGCCGGGGGTCGAAAAATCGGTCCGTACCGACGCGCCGACGCTCGCGTTCCGCAAGCTCTATTGGGACAAGTTCCGCCAGAGCGATGCGAGCGCCGCGCCGGCCCGCCACCAGCCCTAGCGCCGGTTATCCCGGCCCATGGAGGCAGCGTCGGCAGGCTCCGCGCTGTCGGGCCAGCGTCGCGCGATGCGTGCTTCGATGGCCTGGACCCCTTGCCGCCAGCCGTTTCCGCCTTGCGGCTGGTAGACGTCGACCTCGACCGTGTCCGCCTTCTGGGGATCCAGCAGGAAGAACATCTGCGTGCCGGGTTCGCGGCAAACGCTGACCTCGAACCACGGGTACGACGGGTCGGCGCGAACGTCGCTCCACACCTGCCAGCCGCCGTCATTCGCAAAACGGACCAGTTCGCGCAGCAGCAGCGCCCAGTCGCCGACGGCGACGTGGACCTGGAATTGCGCGACGGGCGGGATGGGCCTCGCGCTGTGCCGCGCCGGGTTGTGGCAGGAGCGCGCCCTGACCGCCAGGGGCGCCAGCCACAGCGCGGCGAGGCCAGCGACGATCGCCAGCGCGACGCCGAGCCGGGCGCCCCTGCGGCGCCGGGTGAGCAGCCGGACAGCGACCGGAGCCAGGAGCGCCCCGGCCAATCCCGCCAAGAGCAAACCCCTCGGGCCGGCGAAATAGCCGGTCCAGTGCGAAAGGCCGTTGTCCGACAGGACGGCCATGACCCTGAGCGCGGGCGGCACGGCAGCGCCGATGACCAATCCGGCGGCAAGGATCGCCACGGGCCGCGGCCGCCGGCGGACGGTGAGATAAGCCACGCACGCCAGCGGGCCGACGATCGCCCAGGCCGCCAGCATGGTCGCCGCGTGAGGTTCGGCCAGGTGCAGGACGGCGTTGACGATGCCGGCGATGAACACCCCCGTCGCCGCCAGCGCGGCGATGACCGTCAGGCAGCCCGGCCGCCCCGGCCCCTCGCCATTCCCAACATCCGGTTGCGGCTGCATGTGCCCGTTTCACGCCACCGCGAGCCGATGGCAAGCGCGGCGATAATCGGCCTCAGGCTCCGGCAATCGCCGCGTCGCCGACAAACGGGTTGCTCGCCCGCTCGCGCCCGAACGTGCTGGGCCGGCCATGACCGGGGACGAACGTGACCTCGTCGCCAAGCGGCCACAGCTTCCGGGTGATCGAATCCAGCAGGTCCTGGTGGTTACCCATCGGAAAATCGGTGCGGCCGATCGAGCCTTCGAACAGCACGTCGCCGACGAAGGCGAACTTCGCCGCGCGGTTGAAGAACACCACATGGCCCGGCGTGTGGCCGGGGCAATGGATCACTTCCAGCGTCACCTCGCCGAAGCTCACGGTGTCGCCGTCATCGAGCCAGCGGGTCGGCTCGAACACTTCGGTGCGCATGCCGAAGCGCGGGCCATCCTCGTCGAGCCGGCTGATCCAGAAGCGGTCGGCCTCATGCGGCCCCTCGATCGGCAGGCCGAGCTCGGCGGCGAGGATTCCGGCCTGCCCGCAATGATCGGCGTGGCCGTGGGTGAGGAGGATTTTCTCCAGCGTCACTCCGGCGCGGCCTGCCCCATCCTTGAGCTTGTCGAGATCGCCGCCGGGATCGACCAGCGCCCCGCGCATCGTCTTGGTGCACCACACCAGCGAGCAGTTCTGCACAAACGGCGTTACCGGGATGATCGCGGCGCGTAAGGGGCTTTCGGTCATGCCGCGTTAGGTGGCGGGAGGGCCGGCACTTGGCAAGCCGCTCGCTTCGGGCGCCGGGCCGTCGTCTTCTCGCTCCGCCCAAGCCGACGGGCTCTTGTTGCAGGGGGCTCGCGCGATCTGGTAGCACCGCCGCCGGGGGGACGCCGATGCACATACACTTGCCGAAAGTGCCGCACACCTGGCGCGAGTTCTTCAAGGAGTACGCGATCATCGTGCTCGGCGTGCTGACCGCGCTCGCACTCGAACAATTGGTCGAAAGCGTCCACGAGCGCCATCTTGCGCACGCGGCGGAAGGCGCGATCCAGCAGGAGATGCACGAAAACATCGACCGGGTGGCCTATCGCCTGACCCAGCAAGCCTGCATCGAGAAGCGCCTCGATGAAATCCAGGCTCTGCTCGGGCATTGGCAAGGCGACGACACCTTCCCCGCCGGGATGCACATCGGCTTTCCCGGCGGCGTCGCCCTGGTGTACGAACGCTGGGACGCAAACCTCGCCAGCGGGCGCTTCAACGAGGAGTCGGCGGAAGAACAATCTCGCCAGGCCGGGCTTTATTCGCTGATCAAGCTTCTGAGTAACCTCGAATTCCGCGAGATCGACGAGTGGTCGCAACTGCGCACGCTCGAGATGGGCGCGCGGGCGCTGTCGCCGGCAGCGAAGCCGATGATCGCTGCCGCCCTCGGCAACGCGCGATCGGACGCCAGGTCCATCAAGCTCCTTTCTCAGGTGCTCGTCGACAGTACGCCGCGAACCTGGCGCAGCAACTTCCAGGTCGCCCAACCCGGGACCACCTGCGAGCCGATGCGGCCCGTTGCCCGGCACGCGTGAACCCCGGCGGCGGGGCCATCGACAGGCACTCTTCATCCAACGGTATGAGGGCGAATCCATAGGCCCGCGGTTGCCGCGCCTTCAGGGGTGATCGGCCATCAAGTGGCATGGCTACCCTCGCAGCAAATTTCGACTTCCGCCCGCGGCGGCGCAAGGCACGCCTGCGGGTCGGCATTCCGGCCTCGCTGGTCACGCTCGGCGGGCGGCAGGACATCTCGCTCGTCGACTTGTCCGAAACCGGCGCTCGGCTGCGGGTCGAAGGCGACGACACGATTTCCAGCGGCGTGCTCACCTGGCTGGGCTTCGAGACATTCGGCTCGGTCGTCTGGCGTAGAGGGCAGACGGTCGGGGTCCACTTCGACACGCCGATCGACGGGGAATGGGTCCTGACCACCCGCGAGTGGCTCCCGCGCCTGCCCACGTCGAAGGAAGAACTGAAACGCTTCGCTCGCGACTGGGTCAACGGCGCCCCGCCCTGCAAGCAACCGGCGTTCATTCCGGGAATACCGACGTCGACGTACTATTCCGGCAAGGCGGCTAAGAATCGTCTGGCGCCTCGCGAATGGCTACGCCTCGCGCAACCGTTCATCTTCGCCGGCGTGACCCTGGGGCTGGTGGCCGGATACTGCAGCATCCGTTTCTGAAGCGCCGGCGCTCAGATGCGCCCGCCTTTCCACACCACCCGTCCGACGACGTCGATGTCGCTCATCGCCACTTCGACCGGCTCGTAAGCCGCATTCTGGCTGATCAGGCGCAGGCGCGCGGGAGGCACCGCCTGGAGCAGCTTGACGTGCAGCGCTTCGCCGAGGCGCACCACGTGCACGCCTTCGCGAAAAGGCCGCGGAGTGCGGTCGACGAGGATCTCGTCGCCGTCGCGCAGCAGCGGGTCCATCGAATCCCCCATCACCCGGATCGCCGAAAGCTGGGCCGGTTCGAGCCCGTGCTCGCGCAGCCAGCGACGCGAGAAGCGGAAGGCGTCGAAGGGGATTTCCTGCGCGGCGGTGGCGCCGGGCCCGGCGGAAGCTTCCAGCGCGAGGCGCGGCACCTCGACCCAGTCGCCGCGCGCGCTTAAGGATTTTTCCTCCGGCGCGCCCAGCTCCGATTCGCCGACGGCGAAGAAATCGGCCAGCCGGCGACGGTCCTCCTCCTCCAGCTTCCGCGGGCTGCCCTTGCCGATGTATTGCTGCAAATAACTGGAATTGCGGCCGATCATACGTGACAGCGCGGCCAGGCTGACGCCTCTCCGTTCGGCCAGTTCGGCCAGTCTTTCCCGCGGGTCCATGACACCATCCTGCAATGCTTACCTGAATCTTCCTACACGAAGGATTTTTCCTAGACAAGTAGGATTTGGCGATTGAGGATCGGCGCCGTCGAGTCGGAGCCGCAGTCAGGAGGTCGCAGCCATGCTCATCCGGAAAATCGAGGTCTTTCTACGCCATACCCGCATCCCGCCCGCCATGTTCGGCCGGCTGGCGATGCGCGATCCGCAATTCGTGTTCGACTTGCGCCGCGGCCGCACGCCGCGCCCGTGCACCGAAACGCGGGTGGAACATTTCATGAACACTTACACCGAGGACACCCATGCGCATTGAAACCCCGCCCCTGCCGCGCGGCCCGCGCCGCACAGCGTCCGAACGCCTGCGCGAGGCGTTGCAGGCGCTCGCCGGCGGCCAGGCGCTGATCACCGCCCATTCGGAAAAGAGCTGGGCGAGCATCACCTTCGCCGGAACGCGCCACCGGATCGACCTGGCGTTCGACGGGCAGGAGGCGATCGAGGCGGGGGAGCGCTTCATCGCCTACCTGCCGGAGCACGAATTCGCGATTCCCAAGCAACTCGTCGCCGACGCCGCGGTGACCTCGGTCGATCATCGCATCGGCCCGGACGCGC
>Ga0207705_10004032_pt1 | contig 11168 bp, 10 predicted proteins | sample KBSC13metaG_FD_184314 | JGI IMG/M metagenome (GOLD analysis project Ga0207705, IMG submission 184314) | Corn rhizosphere microbial communities from Kellogg Biological Station, Michigan, USA - KBS C1-3 metaG (SPAdes) (version 2) | ecosystem: Host-associated > Plants > Roots > Rhizosphere > Soil ...
GCAGGAATCCGTGCTCCCGATTGCTCTTGGGCGCGGCATTCGGGAGCACGGATTCCTGCTGCCGAGCGCAGTCGGAATCGTCGGTCTCGCCATCATGGGCTACGCGATGACGCTGCACGAAACCGGGCTCGAGCCGGCCTTCACGATCCTCGGCGTCCTTGCCCTCGCGCTTGGCCACAAGCTCAATATCGAGGCCAAGACCCCGGCCTTCTGATTCGCAACGGCCATGTTTTCTTGCCGACCGGACGGGCAGGGAGTAACCATTTCGAACTGGTCATGACGAGGCACGATCACCAGCTCCACGAAGGGGATTCTCTCACCCAGGCCGCGCGCGAGCGGCTGACGCGCGAGGGCGAGCAGTGGACCCAAATGCGCGCGGCGGTGTTCGAGGCGCTGGCCGGGTTCGCCAAGCCCGCAAGTGCCTATGACGTGGCGGAGCAGGTCTCCAAGGCGCAGGGCCGCCGCGTTGCGGCCAACAGCGTCTATCGGATCCTCGACCTGTTTGTCGGCGCCAACCTCGCGCGGCGGGTCGAGAGCGCGAATGCCTATGTCGCCAACCAGCACCCAGCCTGTCTCCACGACTGCATCTTCCTCATTTGCGACAATTGCGGACAGGCGGTGCACATCGATGACGACAGCCTGACCAAGGGCGTCCGAGAAGCGGCGAAAGGCGCCGGTTTTTCGGCGCCGCGGCCGGTGATTGAAGTCCGCGGTAGGTGCGGCGACTGCGCCGACCAGGCCTGAGCAAGTTCTGAGCAATCACTGAAATCGTCCCGCACGGCTGCCGTGCGGGTGACTTCGCGGCGCGTTCCGCGTAAGCCTCCGGGCCGATGAGTGACCGTCCCGCGACCCCGCTGCTCGATAGTGTGCAGCTTCCGGCCGACCTCCGCGCCCTGAGCAAGGACCAGCTCCCGCAGCTGGCTGACGAGCTGAGGCAGGAGGTGATCTCGGCCGTCTCGGTGACAGGCGGCCATTTGGGCGCGGGACTCGGCGTCGTCGAGCTGACCGTTGCGCTCCATTATGTGTTCGACACGCCGGACGACAAGCTGATCTGGGATGTTGGCCATCAAGCCTACCCGCACAAGATCATCACCGGTCGGCGCGACCGCATCCGCACGCTGCGGCAGGGCGGGGGGCTGAGCGGCTTCACCCGCCGCGCCGAGAGCGAATATGACCCGTTCGGGGCAGCGCACAGCTCGACCTCGATCTCGGCCGCGCTCGGCTTCGCCATCGCCAACAAGCTCGGCGATGCGCGCGGCAAGGCGATCGCGGTGATCGGTGACGGTGCCCTCAGCGCCGGCATGGCCTATGAAGCGATGAACAACGCGGCCGCGGCTGGAAACCGGCTGATCGTCATCCTCAACGACAACGACATGTCGATCGCGCCGCCGGTGGGCTCGATGCGCAACGCGCTCGCGCGACTGGTCTCGTCGAGCAAATATCTGACGCCGCGCAAGCTTGCGCAAAGGCTCGCGCGCGCAATGCCAGACGGCTTGCACAGCTCGCTGAGGCGCATGGAGGAATATGCGCGCGGCATGCTGACCGGCGGAACGCTCTTCGATGAGCTCGGCTTCTATTATGTCGGGCCGGTCGACGGCCACGACGTCCGCGCGCTGGTCGAGGTGCTGGAGAACGTGCGCGATGCCGACGAGGGGCCGATGCTGGTCCACGTCGTCACCAAGAAAGGCAAGGGCTACGCGCCGGCGGAAAATGCCGCCGACAAATATCACGGCGTCGTGAAGTTCGACGTGGTATCGGGCGTGCAGGCCAAGCCCGCGGCTGGCGCGCCGAGCTACACCAGCGTTTACGCCAAGGCCCTAGCCGCCGAGATGGCGCGCGACGACAAGGTCGTGGCGATCACCGCGGCGATGCCCTCGGGCACCGGGCTCGACAAGGTCGCGGAAGTCTTCCCAGACCGCGTCTTCGACGTCGGGATCGCCGAGCAGCATGCGGTGACCTTTGCGGCCGGGCTTGCGGCGCAGGGCTACCGGCCGTTCGCGACCATCTATTCGACCTTCCTGCAACGCGCATACGACCAGGTCGTCCATGACGTCGCGATCCAGAATTTGCCGGTCAGGTTCGCAATGGACCGCGCCGGGTTGGTCGGCGCCGACGGCGCGACGCATGCCGGGTCGTTCGATCTTGCTTACCTGTGCACGCTGCCGAACTTCGTGGTGATGGCCGCGGCCGACGAGGCCGAGCTGTGCCACATGGTGCACACCATGGCGCTTCATGACAGCGGGCCGAGTGCCGTTCGTTACCCGCGCGGCGAGGGTAGGGGTGTGGCGCTACCGGCAGAGCCGCAGCGGCTCGAGATCGGCAAAGGACGCATCGTTCGCGAAGGCAAGACCGTCGCGATCCTGTCGCTGGGCACGCGGCTCGAGGAGGCCGAGAAGGCTGCCGAGGAGCTGGAAGCGAAGGGCCTGTCGACCACCGTCGCCGACTTGAGGTTCGCCAAGCCGTTGGACAGCGGGCTGATCCGCAGGCTGCTGACCACGCACGAGGTCGCGGTGACGGTCGAGGAAGCGTCGATCGGCGGGCTCGGCGCGCATGTGCTGACGCTGGCGAGCGACGAGGGGCTGGTCGACGCGGGCTTGAAGATCCGCACGATGCGGCTGCCCGACGCGTTCCAGGAGCATGACAAGCCGGACAGGCAATATGACGAAGCGCGCCTCAACGCGCCGCACATCGTCGAGACGGTGCTGAAGGCGCTCCGCGTTAACAGCGCCGGCGTCGAAGAGGTGCGGGCGTAGGCAAGGTTCGCGCAGACCAGCTGCTGGTGAGCCGCGGCCTCGCCGAAAGCCGCACCCGAGCGCAGGCGCTGATCATGGCCGGCGCGGTTTTCAGCGGTGAACGGAAGCTCTCGAAAGCCGGAGAGCTGCTGGCTGAGGACGCGGCGCTGGAGGTCAAGGGCAAGGATCATCCGTGGGTCTCGCGCGGGGGGATCAAGCTCGACCATGGTCTGACGCATTTCGGCCTCGATGTGACCGGAGCGGTGGCGCTCGACGTCGGCAGCTCGACCGGTGGGTTCACCGACGTGCTGCTCTCGCGAGGGGCCGCCAAGGTCTATGCGGTCGATGTCGGCACCAACCAGCTGGCCTGGAAGCTGCGGCAGGACCCGCGAGTCATCGTCCACGAACAGACCAATGCGCGGAGCCTAGATGCGAGCATCGTCCCCGAGCCGGTCGACATCATCGTTTGCGATGCGAGCTTCATCAGCCTCGCCAAGGTGCTCGAGGCGCCGCTGAGGCTGGCGAAGCCGGGTGCTAAACTCGTGGCCCTTATCAAGCCGCAGTTCGAAGCCGGTCGCGAGGAAGTCGGGAAAGGCGGGGTCGTTCGCGATCCGGCCGTTCACGAACGTGTTTGCACCGAGGCCAAAGCCTGGGTTGAATCCCAGGGCTGGAACGTGCTTGGCGTGACTCCGAGCCCGATCACCGGGCCCGAAGGCAATGTCGAGTTCCTATTGGGAGCGGCGAAAAATGACTGAAGCAGCACGCACAAGCATTCCGTGGAAGATGGCGGTGATCTGCGTCATCGCGATCGAGTTGCTCGGCGGCGCGAGCGGCTGGCTCTCCAACAGTGGTTACGGCAATGCCTGGTTCGACGCGCTCCGGAAGCCCAGCTTCATGCCGCCCGGCTGGCTGTTCGGCGTGGTCTGGCCGATCCTCTACGCGCTGCTTGGCATCGCGCTCGCGATGATCCTAGCCGAGCCGTCGTCGCCAAGGCGGCAGGCGGCGCTGACCCTGTTTTTCATCCAGTTGGTCTTGAATTTCGCCTGGTCGCCGATCTTCTTCGCCGGCCACGACATTGTGCTCGCCAAGATCGTCATCTTCGTGATGGCGGCCGTCGCCGCACTCTCTGCTCGCCAGTTCCTCAAGATGCGCAGGCCCGCCGGGTTGCTGATGTTGCCCTATCTCGCCTGGCTGGTCTTCGCGGCGACGCTCAACTCGACCATCGAGAGCCTCAATCCCGGCGCCGGCACGTCGCTAATCGGCTGAAGCCCCAGAAAACTGGGGATATCATTGGGACTTGGGGATAGGTTCCGCGCCCAGGGTGGCGAATTGCGGCGCGAAACCCTATTTCCGCGCCGAAAGGGAGACTTTGCGATGCAGTCCGAGAACCGGCTGTTCGACGACCTGGTGAAAATGGTCAACGGCGTCGCTGGGACGATGGCGGGAATGGGGCGCGAGGCCGAGGCCAACGCGCGCGAGAAGTTCCGCGAATGGATGGCGGGCAGCGACTTCGTCGGCCGCGACGAGTTCGAGGCGGTGAAGGCGATGGCCGCCGCCGCTCGCGACGAGAACGAAATATTGAAGGCGCGGATCGCTGCGCTGGAGGCCAAGGTTGCGGGGCCTGCGGCGAGCACCGTGAAACGCAGCGGCAAGAAGGCAACGCCGGAGGCGTGATCCTGAGCGAGGAAGAAATCCAGGAAGAGCGCGACGACGGGGCTCCCATCGAGGTCCTCGAGCAATATTTCGAGGCGCGCGGCTGGGCCTGCGAGCGCACCGCCGAGGGCGAAATCGTCGCTTCGGCGACGGGAAGCTGGGCGCAATATGAGCTTCGCGGCGTCTGGCGCCCGGAAGACCAGGTGCTGCAATTCCTCGCCTTCCCCGACATCAAGGTCGGACCCGAAAAGCGCACCGCGATCTTCGAGGCCCTGAGCCTGATCAACGAGCAGCTCTGGCTCGGCCATTTCGAGATGTGGTCTGGCTCCGGCCTTGTGGTGTTTCGCCATTCGACGATCCTCGACGCGCGCGAGGGCGAGGGGCTCAGCCTCGAGCAGGCCGAGGCGATCGCCGAAGCCGCGGTCGAGGAGTGCGAGCGCTTCTACCCCGTGTTCCAGTTCGTCCTGTGGGGCGGCAAGTCGCCGGGCGAAGCCATCGCAGCGGCGTTGATCGACACGCACGGGGAAGCATGACCGGCATCTTGCAGCTCCCGGCGCCGACCTGGTTCGTCGGCTGTGGCAACATGGCCGGAGCCATCATCGACGGCTGGCGTCTGGCCGGCATCGATCTCGGCCCGGTCACCGTCATCCGCCCGAGCGGCAAGGGGGTCGAGGGAACGCGCACCGTGACAAGCGTGGCCGATGCCGGGCCGCCGCCAAGGCTCGTGATCCTCGGTTTCAAGCCGCAGAAGCTCGACGGCGTTGCGCCTGAACTGCGCCAGCGGCTGAGCTCCAGGACAATTCTGGTGTCGCTCCTGGCGGGAGTCGAAGCGGCGAGCCTCAGGGAGCGTTTCCCCGGCGTCGGCGCTATTGTCCGCACCCTGCCAAATCTTCCCGTTGCTATCCGTCGCGGAGTCACCGGGCTGTTCAGCAGCGACGCAGACGACAATGCGCGCGAGGATCTGGGAAATCTCTTCTCGGCGCTCGGCTTTGCGATGTGGATGGCCGACGAAGGCAAGCTTGCCGCGCTGGGATCGGTCGCAGGCGCGGGCCCGGCCTATGTCGCGCGATTCATCGCGGCGCTGGCGAAGGCTGGCCAGAACCGCGGCCTCAGCGACGAGATTGCGGCGACGATCGCCCGCGAGACCGTCCTCGGCACTGCCTGGATGGCGGCGACCACAGGCGAGGACATGGCCTTGATCGCTCGTCGCGTGGCGAGCCCCAAAGGCACGACCGAAGCGGGCCTTGCGGTGCTAGATGGCGAGAACGTCCTCGACGACCTCATCGCGGCGACCATCAATGCCGCCTTTCGACGGGGCGTCGAACTGGCCGACGAAGCGAAGGCTACTCAGCTTGCCGAGGCAACGCGGCTGTCCTAGGCGCGTTACAGTTCCGTAACAGGATAGGTACATGGCTGAGCTTCAGGGCACGTTCGACGACCGCGACGGCTGGATCTGGTTCGATGGCGAGATGGTGCCGTGGCGCGACGCCCGCGTGCACGTGCTCACCCATGCGCTCCACTATGCGAGCAGCGTTTTCGAGGGCCAGCGAGCCTATAACGGCGAGATCTTCAAGCTGCGCGAACATAGCGAGCGGCTGCGCAAGAGCTCGAACCTGATGGGGTTCGAGTTGCCGTGGTCGGTCGAGGAGATCGAGGCCGCCTGCAAGGAAGTGCTCAAGCTCAACGGCTTCACTGACGCCTACATGCGTCCGGTTGCCTGGCGTGGATCGGAGTCGATGGGGGTGGCTCCGGGGAAGACCAAGCCGCACCTCGCCATCGCGGCCTGGGAGTGGGGCAAGTATTATGAGCCACGGTTCAGCAATGAGGGCATCCGCCTCGACATCGCACGGTACCGGCGGCCGGCACCCTATACCGCGCCGACCGAGTCCAAGGCTTCCGGGCTCTACATGATCTGCACCTTGTCGAAGCAGCACGCCGAGCAGCGCGGCTACAACGATGCGCTGATGTTCGATTGGCGCGGGCGCGTCGCCGAGGCCACCGGGGCCAACGTCTTCTTTGTCCGCGAGAACGAGCTCCATACGCCGACGCCGGACTGTTTCCTCGACGGGATCACCCGGCGCACGGTCATGGATCTTGCCGAGCGTCGCGGCGTCGCCGTCAAGGAGCGCGCGATCTGGCCGGAGGAGCTCGAGACCTTTGAGCAGATGTTCCTCACCGGGACCGCGGTCGAGGTGACGCCGGTGAAGTCAGCGGGTCCATGGAACTTCGAGGTCGGCGACCTCACGCGCCAGCTCGCCAAGGATTATGACGACGTCGTCCACGGCCGCATCCCGAACGAGTAAGCCTCGGCGTCGCTACCAGATCCGCGCGCGCTTGGCAGGCGGCAGATAGAGCTTGTCGGAAGGCTTCACCGAGAAGGCCGGGTACCAGGCGTCGATATTCCGGACGACGCCGTTGACGCGATACTTGCGAAAGCTGTGGGGGTCGCTGATCGTCTGCTGGCGGATCGCATCGGGGGTGGCCTTGCCCGCCCACACCTGAGCCCAGCCGAGGAACACGCGCTGGTCGCCGGTCAGCCCGCCTAGCACCGGCGCGCGCTTGCCCTTCAACGAGGCATGATAGGCGTCGAGCGCCATCGTGAGGCCGCCGAGGTCGGCAATATTCTCGCCCATCGTGAGATCCGGGTTGATGTGGACGCCCGGCACCGGCTCGAACTTCGCATATTGGTCGCCGAGGATCTTCGCGCGGCGCTTGAACTCCGCCGCGTCCTTCTTAGTCCACCAGTCGCGCAGCGCGCCCTTGGCGTCGATCTTGCGGCCCTGGTCGTCGAAGCCGTGGGTCAGCTCGTGCCCGATGACCCCGCCGATCGCGCCGTAATTGAATGCAGGGTCGGCATTGGGATCGAACATCGGCGCGGTGAGGATGCCCGCGGGGAAGACGATGTCGCGCAGCGACCCGTTGTAGGCATCGTTGGTCTGCGGCGTCATCAGCCACTCGCTCTTGTCGACGGCGCCCTTGCTGCGCCGGACGTAGAAGGCCCAGTCGGCAGCCGCGGCGCGGCGGACATTGCCGACGAGGTCGTCGCGGCGGATGACGACGTTCGAATAGTCGCGCCAGCTGTCCGGATAGCCGACCTTGATCGTGTAGGTGTCGAGCTTCTTCAACGCCTCACGGCGCGTCGCCGGGCCCATCCAGTCGAGCGTCGCCAGCCTGCGGCGGAACGCGGCCTTCACATCGCTCACTAGTGCGGCGATCGCAGCCTTGGTCTCGGCAGGGAAGTAGCGCTCTGCATAGAGTTGGCCGACTGCCCAGTTCAGCGTCCCGAAGCAGCTGGCCGGGTTGGCGCCGCAATCGTCGCCGCCAACCGCGAGCTTGCCCCGCTTCCAGCGCGGCGCCTGTTGCTTCGTGCCGAGCAGGGTCTGCTGGCGGAAGGCGAAGCTCGCCTGGCTGAAGGGCCGCGACAGGTAGGGCGCGGCATTGTCGGCGAGGCGGAACGCCATCCAGGCCTTGACCGTATCGAGCGGCGCCGAGGCAATTACCGCCGCCAGTTTGGGAAAGGCTGTGTTGGTGGTGACGATGAAACGGTCGCGGTCCGCGATCGACGCTCCCTCGAGATAGGCCTGCCACGGAAATTGCGGCGCGAGGGCCTGGAGATCGGCCTTCGACGCCGGATTGTACTGGGTGTCGGGGTCGCGTTGCTGGACCCGGGTCCAGCTCGCCTCGGCTAGTGCGGTTTCGAACGCGAGCACCTTCTGCGACGTGCCCGCCGGATCGGGCCAGCCGACGAGCGACAGCAATTGCTCGGCATAGGCACGATAGGCCTCGCGCTGCGGCGCGAAACTGTCCTTCAAATAATAATCGCGATCGGGGAGGCCGAGCCCGCTCTGGCTGAGCGAGATCGCATAAACCGTTGGTTCTTTGAGGTCGACGTCGATGCTGGCGCCGAAGGGCGAGGAGTACAGGTCGGACGCGCTCTCGCCCATGAGACGGGCAATGCCGGCGAGATCGGGTGCGCTGCGAATGGCGTTGAGCTCGGGAGCGATGGCGCCGGCGCCGAGGCGCTCGATCGTCGCTTCGTCCATGAACGACGCGTAGAAGGCCCCGACCTTGCCCTTCACATCCGCGGGCTGCTCTCCGACCCCGCCGGCAGCGTCCTCCAGCAGTGTCTTGAGCTGCTGGTCGGTCCGATCGGTCATCTCGAGCCGCCGCGTCACCGCCGGCCGGTCGGCGGGGATCTGGACGCGCGCAAGGTAGGCGCCGTTGACATATTGGAAGAAATCGTCGCCGGGGCGCGTCGAGCGGTCGACCGCGGTCGCGTCGAAGCCGTAGGGCGGGAAGACAGGCGCCTTCGAGGTCCCGGCCCAGGCAGTGCCGGCAGCAAGGATGGTGAAGCCCAAAAGCAGAGTGGCGCGCTTCATCGATGGTCCCCCGAAACGTGATTCACATCAGGCTAGACGGGGGCGCGTCGCCGCGGAATAGGGCTTCGACCAATCGGCGAAAGGCTGGCCGATCGGCGGCTTCCCTTCGCGGTGGCCTTGGCTATAAGCCCGCGCTCTCCCGCACATCGCGGATGCGCCTGCTGGGGCGTCGCCAAGTGGTAAGGCACCGGTTTTTGGTACCGGCATTCGCAGGTTCGAATCCTGCCGCCCCAGCCAAGTCTTCATTTTGCATTTCGGACAAAAAAAGGGGCGGACCCGAAGGCCCGCCCCAAACGCGTTAGACTTTAGTCGCCTTAGCCGCGCTCGCCACGCTGCGCCGGAGGCGGCGGCGGGGGAGGCGGAGGCGGCGGTGCCGGGCAGGTCGCCGTGGCATCGATCACGCTGCCGTCCGGGCAGGTCTGCGTCGCCGGCGCCGGAGGCGGCGGAGGCGGAGGCGGCGGCGGGAGCGGTTCGGCTTCCGCGCGGGTTCCACCGATCAGCACGCCAAGACCAATGAGACCGGTCAGAGTGTGCGTGTGGTTATTGTAGCGCGAATAGCGGCCCTCGGCGCTCACGTAGAACATGTCCGTGAGGCTCTGGTTGATGCCGCCGCCGGCTACCCAGCCGCCGTGGTTGCGATGGTCGTAATAGTAGCACTTCGGATCGGTCGGGCTCGTCGCTCCGGCGCAGGTGCCGAACGGGGGATAGGAAATGAATTCCTTCCGCTGTTCGTTGTTGACGTATCCGCCCTTCACGTAAACCAGCGTTCCGGGGGAAACTTCGACGCCCGCGCGCGCAGCAATACCCCATTCCTGGAACGTCTTGTGATTGGCGACGCCGTTGCCATCGTGAACACCGCGATTGTCGGCAGGGGCCCACCAGAAGGTGCCCTCGCCGCCAAGAACGAAGCCGCCGAGATCGAAATCAACGCCGGCGGCACCGCCCCAGCCCCATTTCGACTTGCTGGCGCCTTCGGAGTGCCAGCTGCTGATGCCGGTTTGAGCTTCTGCCCGGAAACCTCTCAGTCCTTGGGCATTGGCCTGCGTAGCGGTGATCCCGAACGCCAGTGCAAGGGCCGAAACCACGCCGCGATACAATCGACTCATAACTGTAACCCCTTTCTCACAAAACTCGTCTTTTGCCGTTCAAAGTAAACTTGAGTTTAATTCAATTCTATTCTTGCCGAGCTGCGTAATTCGCATCTCAGTCGGTGTGTTCCAATAACAGCTAGACGTCCATTTCCAAAGCGAAACCTACCGGCCCCGGAACATTCATCCATTCTCGCTTAAACTTCTCCTCGCTCCAATGGGGTATCAGAGAAATCGTCACACCACGCGAGACGCAGAATACGGGCGCTGGTTCCCCCGAAACGCAGAATTTCAGTGCCCGGTGTTGCGGCGATGCAACATCGATAGCGCGTCGAGCAAAGCTCTCATCTGGTGCCTTCAGAGGCGCTTCCCACTGTAGCGCGTCGGCCCGTTTCTCCGTTCTGTTGTCTCCATCAGCTGTCAACCAGGGTGCTGCTGGATTTCGATATCGATCCAGCGCGTGGGGCGGCCATCGATTTCAAGGTCCAGCGTAATCTTCCGATCATTGCGATAGGGGAGGAGGAAATTGAACCCGCACATCGGTGCAGGGGCTCCCCCGTCGTTTTCCCCATAAAGTGCCTCGATAACGTCGGTTCGAAGCACATCAAGCGGCACCCGACGTTCGTATGAGCCCGCTTTGACGAGGACCGCCGTGTCTCCGTCAGGATCCACAACCCAACCCTGGAACGCGATCGTCCCATCCGCGAGCTCCAGAACGTTGCCCTCGGCGGGCCAGTCGAGCACCGCGCCCTTGATCCTTGGATGGGGAGACTTTGCGACCGATACCGAGGTCACGCGAATGGTGATGTCTTCGAATCCGCGTCCCTCACCGAAAATTTGGGCGAATTCGCGTTTGAACGCCAATGTCTGTGCCTTTTGAATAGTGGAGGGCAGGCCTGACCACTGACCTCGGCTCTGAATGCGGTAGACCGAGAGAAGCTCCTTGAGGAAGATGACTTTTCCAACATCCGCGACGTAGAGATTGAAAAGCCAATCGGCGGACGACGTACCCGTGAAATAGGAAGCCGGAACCGCCGAGACCGCGTCGGCCCGATAGAAGCAGCAGGAGAAATTTGCGGTCAGGGGCCGGCGGGCGAGAGCGAAGAAGGAAATCTCGCCGTTCGGCAAACCGGATTGTTCGGCATGGGGTACGAATGAGCCTGTCGCCCCAAGCTCGAGGAGCAGCCAATTGAAACACATCTTGACCTGCGGATCCGGACGAACCGCGGCTAATTGCTTCATCAGCTTACGGGGAGAGAGCCAGTAATCGTCACCCTCGCAGAAGGCGATGTATCGACCGTCGGCCACCGCCAGAC
>Ga0207705_10004035_pt1 | contig 11165 bp, 13 predicted proteins | sample KBSC13metaG_FD_184314 | JGI IMG/M metagenome (GOLD analysis project Ga0207705, IMG submission 184314) | Corn rhizosphere microbial communities from Kellogg Biological Station, Michigan, USA - KBS C1-3 metaG (SPAdes) (version 2) | ecosystem: Host-associated > Plants > Roots > Rhizosphere > Soil ...
CTGCGCCGAAAAATGGAGCGCGAAATCGACCGCGGGATCGTGGAAGGCGGTGATCGCGGCAAAGGGGATCGAGAGCTTCGATCCGACCTGATTGAACGAAAGCCCGACCTCGAAACCCGTCGCCGAAACGTGCAGGTCCCAATAGCGGTTCTGGATGACGATCGTCATCTCGTCGGGATAGCGCTCGATCAGATGCTGGGGGATATCGACGCCGGTCGCCTGCGTCTTGAACGTGATGTAGAAATGGTGGTTGCCGGGCAGGCCCTCGGTCACCACCTGGCCCAGCACGCGACCGACCACGGCGCGCAAAGCGTCCTGGACGATCTCGTCATAGGGAATCAGGCTGTCGGGCGCACCCTCGGTCATGGCCCCCAACTGAACGTGGTCGCGAAGCGGGTCAAGCGTTGCCTGACAGGGATATGCAGGATAGGGGCCGCAGCCATGCGCACCGCCACGATCAGCCGCAAGACCGCCGAGACAGCGATCGACGTCACCGTCAACCTCGACGGATCGGGCACCTATACGGTGTCTACGGGCATCGGCTTCCTCGATCATATGGTCGAGCAGCTGTCGCGCCATTCGCTGATCGACATCGATCTGAAGGTCGATGGCGACCTCCATATCGACCAGCACCACACGACCGAGGATTCGGCACTGGCGCTGGGCCAGGCGGTCGCCAAGGCGCTGGGGGACCGGCGCGGCATCACGCGCTTCGGATCGGCTTATTCGCCGATGGACGAGACTTTGAGCCGGGTCGCGATCGACATTTCGGGACGGCCTTTTCTCGTCTGGAAGGCCGAATTCACCCAGACCAAGCTGGGCGAGCTCGATACCGAGCTGATCGAACATTGGTTCCAGAGCTTCGCGGGCGAGGTGGGTATGACGCTCCACATCGAGACCCTCTACGGGCGCAACAACCATCATATCTGCGAGAGCATCTTCAAGGGCTGCGCGCGCGCCTTGCGGCAGGCGGTCGAGATCGACCCGCGCAAGGGCGATATGATCCCGTCGACGAAAGGCACGCTCGGCGGTGCCTAAGGGCCTGGCGCTCATCGATTACGGCGCGGGCAACCTTCGGTCGGTCGAAAATGCGCTGATCGCGGCGGGAGCGGCGGATGTCCGCGTCACCGCCGATCCCGAAGTCGTGCGCAGGGCCGAACGGATCGTGCTGCCCGGTGTCGGCGCCTTCGCCGCGTGCATGGGGGCGCTCTCCGGCATCCCCGGCATGGTCGACGCCTTGAACGAGCGCGTGATCGATCAGGCAGCACCGTTCCTCGGCATCTGCGTCGGCATGCAATTGATGGCGGATGCGGGCGAGGAGTTCGGCAGGCATCCGGGCCTCGGCTGGATCGGCGGCACCGTCGCCAAGCTCGAACCCGCTGATCCGAAAGCCCGCGTGCCGCACATGGGCTGGAACGACGTCGTTCCCGAAGTGCCGCATCCCCTCATTGTGCCGGGCGAGGCCTATTTCCTGCACAGCTTCGCCGTCACCGGCGCCGCCCCCACGATGCTGGCCGCAATCACCAACCATGGCGGTACCGTCACCGCCGCGATCGCGCGCGACAACATGATCGGCGTGCAATTCCACCCCGAGAAGAGCCAGGCTTACGGCCTCGCTCTGCTCAACCGCTTCCTCGATTGGCGTCCCTGAATGAGTATCACCGTCTACCCTGCGATCGACCTCAAAGGCGGCAAGGCCGTTCGCCTTGCGGAAGGCGATATGGCGCGCGCGACCATCTACAATGACGACCCCGTCGCGCAGGCCAACGTGTTCCACGAGGCCGGTGCCAATTATTTGCATGTCGTCGATCTCGACGGCGCCTTCGCCGGCGCCTCGGTCAACGGCGAGGTGGTTGGTGAGATCGTCGAAAGTTTCCCGGGCCAGGTCCAGGTCGGGGGTGGTATCCGCGACCGTGCGGCGATCGACCGCTGGCTTGAACGCGGCGTGTGGCGTGTGGTGATCGGCACCGCAGCGCTCAAGGATCCCGAATTGGTACGCGAAGCCGCCAGGGCCCTGCCGGGCCGGATCGTGGTCGCGGTCGACGCGCGCGACGGCATGGTCACCACCCACGGCTGGGCCGAGGTTTCGGACCTGACCGCGGCCGAGATGGCCAACCGCTTCGCCGACGTCGGCGTCGCCGCGGCGCTCTTCACCGATGTCGGCCGCGACGGCATGCTCAAGGGCTGCAACGTCCGCGCCACCGCAGAGCTTGCCCGCAACACCCGCCTGCCGGTGATCGCAAGCGGCGGGGTCAAGGGCCTGGTCGATATCGCCGACCTCGCGCGCCATGCAAGCGAAGGCATCGAGGGCGTGATCTGCGGCCGTTCGCTTTACGAAGGCACGCTCGATCTCCGGAAGGCGCTGCGGCTCGCCCGCGACGAGAGCCTGTGACCGTCCGCGTCCGCGTCATTCCCTGCCTCGACGTGGCGGGCGGGCGCGTGGTCAAGGGCGTGCAATTCCTCGACCTCGCCGATGCGGGCGATCCCGTCGAGCAGGCCAAGGTCTATGACGCCGCAGGCGCCGACGAGCTCTGCTTCCTCGACATCACCGCCAGCCATGAGGATCGCGGCACGATCCTCGACGTGGTCGCGCGCACCGCATCGGTCTGTTTCATGCCGCTCACCGTCGGCGGCGGCGTCCGCACGCCCGAGGATGCGCGCGCGCTCCTGCTCGCGGGCGCGGACAAGGTCGCGATCAATTCGGCCGCGGTCGCGCGGCCCGAACTGGCGGCGGACCTCGCGGACCGTTTCGGCGCGCAATGCGTGGTCGGCGCGGTCGACGCCAAGGCGGTCGACAAGGGCCGCTGGGAAATCTTCACCCACGGCGGCCGCCGCGCGACCGGCATCGATGCAATCGAACATGCCGTGCGGCTTGCCGAATTGGGTGCGGGCGAATTGCTCGTCACCTCGATGGACAATGACGGCACCAAGGGCGGCTACGACCTCGCGCTTACCCGCGCGATCGCGGACGCGGTCTCGGTACCCGTGATTGCCAGCGGCGGGGTCGGCACGCTCGACGATCTGGTCGCGGGCGTAACGCAGGGCCATGCCAGCGCGGTGCTGGCCGCCTCGATCTTCCATTTCGGCCAGCACACGGTTGCGGAGGCGCATGCTGCTTTGGCCGAGGCGGGATTGCCCGTGCGCAAGGCGGCGGGTTAAGCTTCGCGTATGTCCGACACGCTCGCCCGTCTCGAAGCGACCATCGCCAGCCGTAAGGGCGCCGATCCCAAGGCGTCCTATGTCGCAAACCTGTTCGCCAAGGGCCGCCCCAAGATCGCGCGCAAACTGGGCGAGGAAGCGGTCGAAGCGATCGTCGCCGCGCTTGCCGAGGACAAGGCGGAGCTGACCGGCGAAGCGGCCGACGTCCTCTTCCACCTGATGGTGCTGCTCGCGGACTGCGACGTGCCGCTCGCCGACGTACTCGCCGAACTCGACCGCCGCGAAGGCACGTCGGGCCATGACGAAAAGGCCTCGCGCTCAGCCTAGCCAAACCGTCACCCTGAACTTGTTTCAGGGTCTATTCGGCGGCTAGGCGATTGCCTCGCGATGGATGCTGAAACAAGTTCAGCATGACGAGGAATTGAAGATGCCGATCGACGCGACCCTGCCCTATGACGACAGCAACATCTTCGCGCGCATCCTGCGCGGCGAGATCCCGGCGAAGAAAGTCTACGAGGACGACTTCGCCCTCGCCTTCCACGACATCCAGCCGCGCGCACCGATCCATATCCTGGTGATCCCCAAGGGGCCCTACGCCTCGTGGGACGATTTCTCCGCCAATGCGTCGGAAGCCGAGATCGCGGGCTTCGTCCGCGCGGTCGGCCGGGTCGCGCGCGACAACGATCTGGTCGCGCCCGGTTATCGCCTGCTCGCCAACACCGGCGGCCATGGCGGCCAGGAAGTCGCCCATCTCCACGTCCACCTGTTCGGCGGGCGCCCGTTAGGTCCGATGCTCGCTGGTTGACGCTCGCAGCACGGCTATTGCGCTAGCGGTGCGAGGCGCTAGGCTCCCCTCCCCATAAGCTAAGGCGCCCGAAGGTGCCTCTTAGGGGATTTTGCATGTTGTTCGACCGCGTCAAACCTTTGGACGCCATCCTAAAAACGGCCGAAAAAAAGTCGCTCCACCGCACGCTCGGCGCCTTCCAGCTGACCATGCTGGGCATCGGCGGCGTGATCGGCACGGGTATCTTCGTGCTCACGTCCGAAGCCGCGCAGAAGGCCGGTCCCGGCATGCTGCTCAGCTTCATCGTCGCGGGCTTCGTCTGCGCGGTCGCGGCGCTCTGCTATGCCGAGCTCGCATCGATGGTGCCGGTTTCGGGCTCCGCTTACACCTACACTTATGCGGTGGTGGGCGAATTGCTCGCCTGGATGGTCGGCTGGGCCTTGATCCTCGAATATGCGGTCGGCGCGAGCGCGGTCGCGGTCGGCTGGTCCAACCATGCGGTCGGATTGCTGAAAGGGCTGGGCATAAATTTCCCGACCGCGCTCAGTAATGCCGACGCGCTGATGGCCAAGACCCAGCTCCTGTTCGGCGCGACCGCGACGCCCGATCTGATGAAGGCGCTCGAAGTCGGCGGCTGGATCAACGTCCCCGCGATCATCATCTCGGGCCTGGTCACCTGGCTGCTGATCATCGGCACCACCGAAAGCGCGCGCGTCAACGCGATCCTGGTCGCTATCAAGATCACCGCACTTACGGCCTTCGTCATCCTGACGATCCCGGTGATGCATGCAGAGAATTTCCATCCCTTCACGCCGACCGGCTGGGGCAACCCGCTGAGTTCGTCAGGCGCGGGCGTGTTCGGCGCCGCCGCCTCGATCTTCTTCGCTTATGTCGGCTTCGACGCGGTCTCGACCGCGGCCGAGGAAACCAAGAACCCGCAGCGCAACGTCCCGATCGGCCTGATCGCGAGCCTTTTGATTTGCACCATCTTCTACCTGCTGGTCGCTTCCGGTGCGATCGGCGCGATCGGTGCGCAGCCCTTGCTCGGCGCCGATGGCCTGCCGCTCGCCCCCGGCTCGGCCGAGATGGCGGGCCGCTGCGCCTCGGTCGTGGCCTCGGGCGCGATCGAGCCGCTCGTCTGTTCGAAGGAAGCTCTGGTCCACGTCCTCGACGTGATCAACTGGCAGGCGGTCGGACGCCTGGTCGGTCTCGCCGCGGTGATCGCCTTGCCGTCGGTCGTGCTGATCATGATGTTCGGCCAGACCCGCGTCTTCTTCACCATGGCCCGCGACGGCCTGCTGCCGGAGAAGCTGGCCTCGGTCCATCCGCGCTATCGCACGCCGCACGTCGTGACCCTCGTCACCGGCATCGGCGCGACTGTGGCGGCGGCGGTGCTGCCGGTCGGCAAGCTTGCCGATTATTCCAACTCGGGCACCCTGTTCGCCTTCTTCATGGTCGCCGTCTCGGTGATGGTGCTGCGGCGCACCGATCCGACCCGCAAGCGGCCGTTCGTGACGCCCGGCATCTGGGTGATCGGGCCGCTGACGATGATCGGCTGTATTGCGCTCTATCTGTCGCTGCCGCTCTCGGCCAAGCTGGTCCTGCCGGGCTGGGGCGCGGTCGGCCTGCTGATCTATTTCCTCTACAGCCGCTCGCGCAGCCATGTCGGCCGCGGCGTGATCGAGGTCGCCGAAGTCGATGGCCCTGCGCCGCCGCCGCCCGGCACGGTCTGATCGGCCCAAACAAAAAAGGCCCGGAGGCATCCACCTCCGGGCCTTTTCTTTGTCCTATGACGGAGCGCTTAGCCCAACCGCGCCTTGATCAGCTCGTCGAGCTTGGCCTCGGCGCGCGCACCGTAATGCGAGATGATCTCGGCCGCCGCGATCGCCCCCATGTGCAGGCTGTCCTTAAGGCTGCGCCCTTGAACCTGCCCCGTCAGGAAGCCTGCCGCGAACAGGTCGCCCGCGCCGGTCGTGTCGACAATCTTGTCGATCGGCTCGGCCGGGACTTGCGCGCGCTGACCTTTCTGGACCGCAACCGCGCCATCGCCGCTGCGCGTCACGACCAGGGTATCGACTTGCGCCGCAATCGCATTCACCGCCGCGTCGAAATCCTCGCCGCCGGCCAGTGCCAGCAGCTCGTTCTCGTTCGCGAACAATATGTCGAGCGCGCCCTCGGCCAGCAGCCTGCGGAAATCGTCGCCATGGCGGGCGATACAGAAAGTGTCGCTAAGCGTGAAGGCAACCTGCCGGCCCGCCTGACGCGCAATGTCGATCGCGGCGCGCATCGCGGCACGCGGCTCGGCCGGATCCCACAGATAGCCTTCGAGATAGAGGATCCTCGCCGACGCGATCATGTCGCGGTCGAGCGCGGCCTCGGGCAGGAATTGCGAGGCCCCGAGGAAGGTGTTCATCGTGCGCTGGGCGTCCGGCGTGACCAGGATCAGGCAGCGCGCGGTCGAGGGCTGGCCCGAGCGGACCGGCGTGTTGAAGATCACGTGGTTGGCGCGGATGTCGTGCGCGAATACTTCACCCAGCTGGTCGTCGGCGACCTGGCCGATGAAGCCGCACTTGGCGCCCATCGCTGCCATGCCCGCAACCGTGTTCGCCGCCGAACCGCCGCTGATCTCGCGGCCCGGGCCCATGCGCGAATAGAGGCTGTCGCTGGTCTCTTCGTCCATCAGCCGCATCGAGCCTTTGGCGACGCCCTCTCCGGTGACGAAGGCGTCGTCGGCCTGGGCAATCACGTCGACGATGGCATTGCCGATCGCGACGATGTCGAGCGTGGGTTCGGTCATGTAGGGGAAATCTCCGGAAATGTTGTCGCCGCGCCTAGGGAAGTGCAGCCGGACTCGCAACCGCCGTTGATCTTAATGCTGTCTCCGCGCTATCGGCGCTTTCCATGCAGCCCGCACCCGAAACCTCCCGAGTCACCACCTCCCGCGTCGCCTGTGACGGCGCGCGCGAGATTCCCGGCGGCGCCGCGCTCGGCCACCCCCGCGTCTATCTGGAGATTGACGAGAAGGGCTATGTCGACTGCGGCTATTGCGACCGGCGTTTCATCCTGGCCGGCGGCCCCGCCGATCCGGAAGCAGCCCACTAATCCTGCGTCATCCCAGCGAGAGCTGGGATCTCAGCCGACGAGGGAAAACCTCACGAGATCCCAGCTTTCGCTGGGATGGCGGTGAGAGAGGGTTACGGGCGGCAATCGAAGCGCCTATATTCCCGGCATGACCAGCCTCGCCGACCCCCGCCGCTTCCTCTATCGCGACCTCGATCCCGAACAGGCCATCCGCCTGACCGGCGACGCGCTCCGCAATTGCGACGATGGCGAGCTCTACCTGCAATATATCGCAAGCGAGGCGTTCGGCTTCGACGATGGCCGGCTCAAGACCGCCGATTTCAACACGCAGGCGGGCTTCGGCCTGCGCGGCCTGTCGGGCGAGACCACCGCTTTCGCGCACGCCAACGAGATCAGCGAGGCCGCGATCGTCCGCGCCGCCGAGACGATGACCCTGCTCGATCCGGCCAAGGGCAGCCTTGCCGCCGCCCCGCGCCGCACCAACGCGCGGCTCTACACCGCCGACGATCCGCTCTCCGCGATTCCGTTCGCGCGCAAGGTCCAGCTCTGCCAGGAGGTCGACGCCGCGGCGCGCGCGCGTGACCCGAGGGTCCAGCAGGTCTCGGTTGGCCTCTCCGGCTCGTGGAGCGTGGTCGAGATCGTGCGCCCCGACGGCTTCGTCGCGCATGACGTGCGTCCGCTCGTCCGCCTCAACGTCTCGATCGTGGTCGAACAGAATGGCCGGCGCGAAAACGGCTTCTTCGGGCTGGGCGGCCGTTATCTCTACGACCGCCTGTTCGAGCCCGCGACCTGGAACCGCGCGATCGACGAGGCGCTCAGGCAGGCGATCGTCAATCTCGACAGCATCGCCGCCCCCGCGGGCGAGATGACCGTGGTGTGCGGCCCCGGCTGGCCGGGCGTGCTGTTGCACGAGGCGGTCGGCCATGGCCTGGAGGGCGACTTCAACCGCAAGGGCACCAGCGCCTTCGCTGGCCGGATGGGCGAACGCGTGGCGGCGCCGGGCGTAACCGTGGTCGACGACGGATCGATCGAAGGCCGCCGTGGCAGCCTCACCATCGACGATGAAGGCACGCCGACCCAGACCAACGTGCTGATCGAGGACGGCATCCTCAAGGGCTATATCCAGGATCGCCTCAACGCCCGCCTGATGGGTGTCGCCCCCACCGGCAACGGCCGCCGCGAAAGCTTCGCGCACGCGCCGATGCCGCGCATGACCAACACTTTCATGTATGGCGGCAACGACGATCCCGACGAGATCCTGTCGCGCGTCAAGAACGGCATCTACGCCAAGTCCTTCGGCGGCGGCCAGGTCGACATCACCAGCGGCAAGTTCGTGTTCAGCTGCACCGAGGCCTACCGGATCGAGAACGGCAATCTCGGCGCCCCGATCAAGGGCGCGACCCTGATCGGCGACGGCCCGACCGTGCTGACCAAGGTGGCCGCGATCGGCAACGACATGGCGCTCGACGAGGGCATCGGCATCTGCGGCAAGGGCGGCCAGTCGGTTCCCGCTGGCGTCGGCCAGCCGACTTTGCTGATCGAGGGGCTGACCGTGGGCGGGACCGCCGCCTGATGTCGCTGGTGGAGCTGGAGCGTTATTATGACCGCGCTTTGGCCTCCATCGTGCAATCCGCCCTTGAGAGTGAAGGGATCGATAGCGTCATACTCGACCGCGAGATGGTCCTGTTCGTGCCCGCGCGCCTGATGGTGCTGGACGAGGATGTGTCCCGCGCGCGCTATGTGCTGAGCCTGATGCCATGACCTCCACATCCGACGGCACCCACGCGATCCTGGACTATTGGTTCGAGGAGATCGGGCCGAAGGGCTGGTGGTCCGGCCGATCGAAGGACGTGGACGATACGATCCGCGCGCGCTTCCTGCCCTTGTGGGAGGAATGGCGCGGCCGCGACGCCGATCACTTCCTCGGCACCGCCGAAAAGGCGCTCGCCGCGATTATCCTGTTCGATCAATTTTCGCGCAACATGTTCCGGGGTGAGGCGCGCGCCTTCTCCACCGACGCGCTCGCACTGGCAATCGCGATCGGCGCGATCGACAAGGGCTTTGACGCACGGCTGACCGATGACCAGCGCAGCTTCCTCTACATGCCCTTCCAGCATAGCGAGGATCTGGCGATGCAGGACCGCGCGGTCGCTCTGTTCACCGCGCTGGGCAATCCCGACAACGTCAAATATGCCAGCGCCCACCGCGAGATCATCGCGCGCTACGGCCGCTTCCCAGCGCGCAACGCCGCTCTGGGACGCGAAAGCCAGCCCGAGGAAGCCGAGGCGATCGCCACCACGGCAAGCTGGTGATTATTGCGATTGCGAAACCGCCGGCGCTTAATTTCGCCTTAAAATCCTGCACAAAAAATAGGCAGTAGTTCATATCTGCCTAGCGCGCAGGCGATTCCGCCGCCTGCGTAACGACCATTCCCCTCTGTGGTTCCTTTGGCACGCCTTTTGCGATGCACAATCAGGCGCTGAACAGGGAGGCAGAATGAAACTCGTCATAGCTATCATCAAGCCGTTCAAGCTGGACGACGTGCGCGAGGCGCTGTCCGCGCTCGGCGTCGCCGGCATGACGGTGACCGAAGTCAAGGGCTTCGGCCGCCAGAAGGGCCAGACCGAGATCTACCGTGGTGCTGAATACAGCACGAACATGGTGCCCAAGATCAAGGTGGAAGTGGCCTGCGCCACCGACCTCGCGCCGCGCGTGGTCGAGGCGATCCAGCAATCCGCGAACACCGGCGCGATCGGCGACGGCAAGATCTTCGTGCTCGATCTCGGTCAGGTGGTGCGGATCCGCACCGGCGAGACCGACGAGACGGCGCTCTAAGGACAAGGGGGAAACATGAAGCTTTCGACCAAGATATTGGCCGGGCTCGGCGCAGCGGGCGTAGCCACGCTCCTCGCCCATCCCGCGCTGGCGCAAGCCGCCGCCGCCGCGTCGCCGATCCCGGCGCCGACCGTGAACAAGGGCGACAACACCTGGATGCTGGTGTCGACCTTGCTCGTCCTCATGATGTCGATCCCTGGCCTGGCGCTGTTCTATGGCGGTCTCGTCCGCACCAAGAACATGCTGTCGGTGCTGACCCAGGTGCTGATGATCGTCTGCATGGTCGGCCTGATCTGGGTCGTCTACGGCTATTCGGAGACCTTCACCGGCTACAGCCAGTTCGTTGGCAATCCCTTCACCAAGCTCTTCCTGAAGGGCGTGGACGCGAATGCGACCGCCGCGACCTTCTCGAACGGCGTCTATATTCCGGAACTGACCTACGTCCTGTTCCAGATGACGTTCGCGATGATCACCCCGGCTCTGTTCGTGGGCAGCATCGCCGAACGCGTGAAGTTCTGGCCGCTGATGCTGATCGTCGCTCTCTGGGTGACCGTGGTCTATTTCCCGATCGCGCACATGGTCTGGTATTGGGAAGGCCCGGACTCGATGGCCGCTGCCGCGATCAAGGGCGGTGCCGCGCTTGACGCCGCCACCAACGATGCCGGCTGGCTCTACTTCAAGGGCGCGCTCGACTTCGCCGGTGGCACCGTGGTGCACATCAACGCCGGTATCGCGGGCCTGATGGGCTGCCTCGTGCTCGGCAAGCGCCTTGGCTACCCGAACGAGCCGATGCCGCCGCACTCGCTGACCATGACCATGATCGGCGCCTCGCTGCTGTGGGTGGGCTGGTTCGGCTTCAACGCCGGCTCGAACCTCGAAGCCAGCTCGATCGCTTCGGTCGCCTTCATGAACACCATGATCGCCACCGCCGCCGCGGGCTTCTCGTGGATCGTGGTCGAGCAACTGGTGCGCGGCAAGGCCTCGCTCCTCGGTCTCGCCTCGGGCGTGGTCGCCGGCCTCGTCGCCGTCACCCCCGCCTCGGGCTATGCCGGGACGATGGGCTCGGTCGTGCTCGGCCTGATGGTCTCGCCGATCTGCTTCTTCTTCGTCAGCACGGTGAAGTCGAAGTTCGGCTATGACGACAGCCTCGACGTGTTCGGCGTGCACTGCATCGGCGGCATCACCGGCGCGATCATGACTGGCATCCTCGACGACCCCAAGCTGGGTGGTCAGGGCATCGCCGACTACACCACCAAGCCGGGCACGATGATCGCCGGCACGTACGACATGACCCATCAGCTGTGGG
>Ga0207705_10004036_pt1 | contig 11161 bp, 11 predicted proteins | sample KBSC13metaG_FD_184314 | JGI IMG/M metagenome (GOLD analysis project Ga0207705, IMG submission 184314) | Corn rhizosphere microbial communities from Kellogg Biological Station, Michigan, USA - KBS C1-3 metaG (SPAdes) (version 2) | ecosystem: Host-associated > Plants > Roots > Rhizosphere > Soil ...
GATCTCCACGGGGCCGCGCTGCATATACGCCTGCAAGTCCGCGCGGCGGAAGCGCCACTGCTTGCCAACCTTGAGCCCCTTAACGTCCCCCTGGCTGAGGAGGCGGTAAAGCGTCGGCCGGCTGGTGCCGAGTGTCTGCAAAGCTTCGTCGAATGTGAGCAATTCTTCGTCTGGCATTTCATCGATCATTGTACCCTCCGAGTTGTATCATTTCGTAACGATTCGGATAATAACATGATTCGAGAAATGAGTCAATAGAATTCAAATTATAATATAATATTAAATGAGACAAACGGGTCGAGGTATACTGGAGGCAGCGATTGACCGCCTGCGTTTAATATTCCATGGGTGCTGGGCTATAAAGGATAATCGCAAACTGGACGACTAACAAGCCGCGCCATTGTCCTCAAAGTCGACGCAGGTTCGACTTTGTGCCCTTCGAGCCGTGACTTCAGTCGCCGGGTCTGGGGCCTCCATCGACCAAACAAATATGCATAACGACACACTCGACATCCTGCGCGACGCCACCCGCGGGACCGAATATGAGAACCGGCTCTTCCTTGTCGGCGGATATGTCCGCGACAAAGTCATGGGCCTGCCCTCAAATGCCGACGACATCGACATCGTCATCGAGGGCGACGCCCTTGCACTCGCGCACTTCCTCCACAAGGCGAAGGCGAGCAGCATCTATCCCGTCGTCTACCCGCGCTTCGGCACGGCCATGATCATGGTGGGCGGTCGCGACGTCGAGCTCGTCACCGCCCGCGTCGAGTCTTACGCCCCCGATTCGCGGAAGCCGGATGTCGTCAAGCCGGGCACTCTGGCCGAGGACGCGATGCGGCGCGACTTCACCATCAACACCCTGCTGGAGAACCTGCACACCGGCGACATCGAGGACCCCCTCGGCCGCGGGCGCGTCGACATTGCCGCCGGCATCATCCGCACGCCGACCGAGCCGAGGCTGACCTTCATCGACGATCCCCTGCGCATGCTCCGCGCCGTTCGCTTCGCGTCACGGTTCGGCTTCACCATCGACCCGTCGACATGGGCGGGCATGGTCGAGTCGGCCGAGCGTCTGGCAATCGTGTCGAGGGAGCGGATTCGCGAAGAGTTCTGCAAGATGCTGATGACATCGCGCGCGCCCATGGGTATGGAACTGCTGCGCGAAAGCGGCCTGCTCGCCCAGTTCGCCCCGGAGCTTTTGACCATGGTGGGCGTCACGCAGAATGTATTCCACGCCTATCCCGTCTGGGAGCACACCATGGTCGCGGTGGGGCAACTGCCCGCGGACGCGTCGTTGCAGCTCCGGCTGGCGATGCTCCTGCACGACATCGGCAAACCGTCGACGCGCACCGACGAGGACGGCAGCGTCCACTTCTACCATCACCAGGACGTCGGTGCCGACATGGCGCGGGCGTTGATGGTGCGGCTCAAGTTCGCCAACGACGACATCGACGCCGTCGTGCGCCTCGTCAAAAACCATATGCGGATTGGCGAGTACAAACCTGCGTGGACCGACGCCGCTGTCCGTCGACTCATCCGCGACCTCGGCGATCAGCTCGACGACCTCTTCGCCATCCACCGCGCCGACGTCCTCGCCCTGTCGACCGAGCATCAAGGCATGGACCGCGCCATCGACCTGCGCGCCCGCATCGACGCCATCCAGTCCCACCAGGACATCAACGCCCTGAAGTCGCCGCTCGACGGCGTCGAGATCATGCGAATCCTGGGCATAGGCCCGAGTAAGGTTGTGCGTGAGGCGAAGGACCTGCTGACGTGCGAGGTGGTCGAGGGCCGGCTGGCGGAGGATGATATCGAGACGGCCACGGCGATGATCTTGGAGCGGTTCGGTGGGGAATAGGGCGGGTCGAAGCCGACCCGCCCCGCATTAGGTTTGCTCGGTCCAAATTGCTTCACTTCTCTCTAGCCCGCAGGGCGTTTCACTCGTAGCCATGGGGTTCAGCCCATGGAAGTGAAGCTATTGGTGAGCATTTGGTGTTACCGGAAGTAGACCGGCGTCTGATCGGTCCAATCGAACTTGCCCTGGTTGGAGTTCGTGTCCTTCATGTTGAAGTCATTGCCGTACGTGTCGTGATAGCGGAAGTCGTGCGTTTTGGCCTTGATGTTGTCGGTGATGGCAAAGCTCCAGTTGTTTGCCAACTTGACAGGAGTCTTGCCGTCGATGCCCATGATATACGCGGCGTCGAAGCGCCCGGCCTTGCCGATGACCACGTGGTTGGACTTGTCCTCAACATCGTGGTCGATGTGCGCCGTCTTGAAGCCCAGGAGCGCGAAGCCGGGCGGAACTTTGGCGGGGTCCTTAACGCCATTGGCGTACATCGCCTTCGTCCACATCGCCGTCCCGATGGCGCGAAGCGCGTCCGCCTGCGGCTTAGTCGCCCGGTCGTCGATATAGAACACAAACCCCTTCGCCCCGTTCGAACCGGCGAGCCTCGTCCCGGCCATGTCGACATCGCCGTACGTTCCCTTTTCAATGGTCATCGAATAGATCGCATAGCAAAACGCGTGCGGCGACGGTGACTCGCCGAAGTTGCAAGTGCACGGCACCGAGCAACTGCACGCCTCGCTCATGACGCCTGAGACATGCCACGGCACCTGAGCGGCGTGCGCGCCAGCCATCGATGCCCCAAGCGCGGCAACCGTGGCAATAATAGTGCGGAAAGTGTTACGCAAGTGCATATCGGTACTCCTTTTTAGAAGAAGCGACCTTGTCGATGTCGACAGGCGCCTTCGATAGCCGATTAACAATTGCCGGTGGGTCTAAAGTTCGGTAAATCGAAAAGTCCGCGCCCGCACGCTCGATGGCAGCTAGTTGCCATCCTGCTCGGTACCTGTTGAAAAAGCTCCACCAATCTTCGACGGTCCACGCCATCGACTCTCAGGCACCCCTTTCCGCTTCGGAGAGGGGCCGGAGGAGAGGCTGCGCCAACGTACCGCACCTACACTGAACCGTCCTTCTCACCGCAAAGGATAACCAGGCCCCCCTTCCCATTGCGATGGGGAGGGGCCGGGGGGAGGGGGCTGCGCAGCGTACCCCACCTACAGTGAACCGCCCTGCTCACCGCAAGGATAACCAGGCCCCCCTTCCCATTCCGATGGGGAGGGGGCTGCGCCAACGTACCGCACCTACACTGAACCGTCCTTCTCACCGCAAAGGATAACCAGGCCCCCCTTCCCATTCCGATGGGGAGGGGGCTGCGCCAACGTACCGCACCTACACTGAATCGCCCTGCTCACCGCAAGGATAACCAGGCCCCCCTTCCCATTCCGATGGGGAGGGGCCGGGGGAGGGGGTGCGCCAACGTACCGCACCTACACTGAACCGTCCTTCTCACCGCAAAGGATAACCAGGCCCCCCTCCCATTCCGATGGGGAGGGGCCGGGGGAGGGGGCTCGCCGACGTACCGCGCCACCTATTATCGCCCCGCGTTATTGATCTCCGTCATTTGCTGGACGATTTGGGTGAGAGCGGCTGGTCCATGATTGAGGTGAAACTGGACGGACTTCTCCTTGCCGTGATCCGTCACTGTGAGGCGGTGCATGAAGTCCCAGGATTGCGGCTTCGGGGAGGCGTAGGACTGTCCCCACGCGGCGGCCGGCAGTTGCTCGAGGTCACGATGAAGCTGGGCCGCGGCGGCGGGGGCGAGGTGGTCGGTGTCGACCTCCATCACCTGCGCCCCCGCCGGCCCTGTAAAGCCACCCGTAACTTTGAGTTGGATCTTCATGATATGAGCCGGAAGTCGGATTGAAATATCTCTATTCTATCCTGCCCGTTCCTTCATGATTCCGAACATTCTCTAGAAATGCGTAGAATAACTGCTCCGCGCTTTCCTTAGCCCGGTGGGCGTTTACACGTAGCCATGGGGTTCAGCAGCCCATGGCAAGCCCTCCGCACCAACCCCATTATTGGGGTCGCGAGTTGACGAGCGGGGGCAAGCCCATGGACGCCGAAGCACCCTTATTGGCGATCCCTATATAACTCTCACCTCACGCCACGCACCCTCCACGGCGGTCTGTTCGCTGGAGGCCGGCCCGTACAGGTTCCCCGCGGTCTGGATCGTTGCCTTGGCGGCGTCGGCAAAGGTCGCATTCGATGTTAACAAGGGGAGGGCAGTGTACCAGATGTGTGCCGCTTGGTCCCAGGAGTTCCCGCCGATCCCTGTCGCCGCGAGGAAGAACGCGTGGTTGGGGATGCCCGAATTGGTGTGAACATCGCCGCCTTGGACGTATGCGGTCATCGTTTTGGGCTGATCGTCGTGTGTCCACGTGATGGCCGGATTGCCGGGATCCTTCATCGACCGCAACGCCTGGCCGACCGCCGGGGCCATGATGCCCGGCCCGATCAGCCAGTCCGCCTGGTCGACACTCTGGCCCAGTTTCCACTGCTTGACCACGCTGCCGAAAACGTCTGAGATCGACTCGTTGAGCGCTCCGCTCTGGTCGACATAGTCGAGGCCGCCGGGCACGGTGAACTGTGTGACGCCGTGGGTCAACTCGTGGGCGACGACGTCGAGGGCGCTGGCGAAGCCGAGGAACAGCTTGCCGTCGCCGTCGCCAAAGGTCATCTCGGCCCCGTCCCAGAATGCGTTATTGTAGCCCCGGCCGTAGTGAACGAAGGAGTCCAATCTCATCCCTTTGGCGTCAACCGAGTTCCGGTTGAGAACCTTCTGATAGAAATCGTAGGTCGTGCCGGTGCTATCATAGGCCTCGTTGACAGTAGCGTCCGCGCTGGGCGGATCGCCCTCGGCTCGCACCAGCTTGCCGTGCGGGGGAGTCGACTGAGCGTGGTGGCAGTTGTAGACGGTCCGACGCTTTTCGCCTGCTGAATTGGCTAACAGCGTCATCTGGCGAGCCGCACGGAAGCCGCGCAAGTGTTCCGTCAGGAGCATGCTGTCAACCAGCGCATCACGCTCGGCGCCGGTAGTCCTATCGGCGAGATGGCGAAGCATCTTGGGGGGAACGATGAAACAAGTACACGATTGGTGGTTCATGTGGTTTGATCCTCCATAGATCAAAGTTTCTGTAAGAGTATGGTTGTAAACTACCAACCTGAACCGCAGTCGAGCCTCTCACTTAAGACTGTCACCGGAGTCGACGCAGGTCGACTTAGAGCCGTGACTTTAGTCGCCGGGACCTCGTCATTCTGTTTGGGGGCATACAATACTTATTGCCGATCCCCTCACAATCCTCCTCGAATTATTGACTGCTCCACCCGGTTTCGTATTACTCTATCGTTGAGTATAATCGACTCGCATCCAAGCCCGCCCGTCTCGACGAGGCCGGCGACGTCGGCAGAAAGACCCGTTCGATATTTACGCTCACTCTGGAGGAACCCGTCTTGAAGATCCGACTTCTTCTCATTCTCGCGTTGGCGCTCGCCATCCCGTCTCTCGCCCTCGCGGACGATATGGCCGGCCCCTATGTCTACAAGACCAGCATCCGTATCAACACGCAGCACTACCTCGTCTACTATCCCACGCCCACGGCCAAGGAGCCGCACTACCTGACCGGAAGCTGGGCGCCCAAGCTCAGCTTCAATGTGCAGGGCCCGCTTGACGGCGGCAGCCAGATCACCGTCGTCTTCACCAAACCAAGCGGTGCGACCTGGCTAACGAAAAACCTGGACACCCCGGAAATCGGCGGCGATACCTTCCAGAGCTTCAGCATGGACGGCATCGACATGGAGAAGCAGGCCATTAACCTTGGCGGTGTCTTCGGCATCAAGATTCTCCTCAGCAACGCGCTTACCGGAACGAAAGCTACCCTCTTCACCGGCAAGTTCACCGTCACCAAGTTCCACTATGGCAGCGCCCCCAACGAGGTGAACCAAGCGGATTTCTGGGTCAACCACGATTGGAACCTGCCCATTGGCCAGCTGGGATTCGACGAAGACCCATCCAATGCAGAAGCCCCACAGATGCAAGTCAAGATGTGGTTCCGCGGACCGCTCGAATCGGAAAACCTCGCCGGCTATGTCTTCTACAACGGCAAGCAGATCACCAGCACCAAGACCCTCGGCGACGTCGGCCTGCCCGTGACCATCGAGCCGGGGACCACGCGACCCGACCTCACCTACAACCGTGCCCAATTCAACTTCGCCGGCATCGCCAAGGGACGCTTCGGCGACAGCGCCAACAACTACGACGCCATCTGGATGCTCGACAAGCACCCCGGCGCCTACGAGATCAAAGTCCTGCGCAACGGCAAACTCGCCCGCACCGCGAAATTCACCGTCGGCGACGACGGCGCCGTAGTCGACAACGGACTGGGGACGTCGAACAAAATGGGCAAGGGCGTCATGCTCATCCCCGTCACCACCGACCTCACCCAGGACGACAAGGCGTCCATCGCCAACTACAGGACCCTGGCCTACTACGGCAATCCCGTCACCGGCTTCCCATAGAGACTGTTCCGCCGGAAGCCCTTCCGGGTGCCATGTTCATAGCCCTGTATGAACATGCGACGCCAGACCGTCTGCGTACATCGTGAAGCGCCTCTCCGGTATCATGCAGGTCGCTCCGTGTGGGGATGTTGCTCGCCCGCCTGATCAATCAAGCTCCTGCTTCCCTCTCCCCCCTTTCCCTGGAGGGGAGAGGGGGTGGGGGAGAGGGGGTTACGCCTCTGTCGTGGGAGGTGCTTGTGAACTACCGGCATGACTGCCGAGGTGTACGACTCCACGTCTCCATCCAACCAGAGCCGCATCCAGCGGCAGGAGCGTGACGTTGAACAGCACTGTTCGCGCCACGGTTTCCAGCACATACCCTGTTTCCGACGCTATGTCCTGATAGTGCTCCTGCTGGTAAACGAGGTCAAATCCAACGACGGCGATCGTCCGAAATACCAGACAGAGTGCAATGCTTTTCGGAAACCGTAACACAGCCGGCAATGTCGATATCGACATCAGCGTCAGCCATTCCCAAGGTCCACACATCACGTACTGAACGGCGCACCAGACGGCAATGTAGTCGAAGACGCGCATGCGCTTCCCCAGTGGTACACTAGTGTTTCGTAAACTTAGACTTAAATCTTCAAGATCGCAGAGTGATCGTTTCCTAGTCGACGAAGGTCGACTTTGTGCTCTTAGAGCCGCGAATTTATTGGCCGGGCCTCGGACGGGTAAGTATCAAGTCTAAGTTAATGAACCACTACTCAATAATGAAATCCGTGATCGACAACCTCATGCGGCGACGCGCCGACGACCTGGTCGCGAACCTCGTCCAACATCTGCCGGCCTCCGGAATCGTGGTCGATATCGGCTCTGGCACCGGCCACAACGCCGCCACTCTCCGTCAACAGATCCCCGCGCTGACGTGCATCGAGTGCGACATCGCCGACTTCCACGTCGTCGGAAGCGGCCCGATCGTCATCGGCGACATCCTGCCCTTTCAGGGCGGCTCCGTCGACGCCTGTCTTCTCCAATTCATCCTGCAATATCCATCAAATCCCCAGGGTATCCTCCGCGAAGCCCGGCGCGTGACTTCGGCCGGCGGCGTCATTATCGTGCGACAAACGGTCCATGGACACGGCCTGAGTAAGATGGCGCTGGCCGTTCACGAACTCGCGTGGGGACCGCTCGCCTACGAGTTCTCGCGCCTGTTTGCCGCAGTCCCCGCCGGCGCGTCGACCTACCTTCGGCCGCGGCGACTGTTCAGTCAAACGTCGTTATTGTCGCTTTGTGAAGCGACCGGGCTTCACTGCCGGAGCATGTCAGTTCTGCAAAATGGACCAGGCACTTGTGATGATGTCCTACTTGTGCTAGAATGAGCTTTGCTGAACAGAGTAGTTTGCGTTGTTGACTTATGAAGCTTTCCGTTATCATACCCGCACTAAATGAAGAAGCTTTGATCGCCCGTACATTGCGGGCGGTTCACGTCGCGGCGGAACGGCTCACAGTCGAGGTCATCGTGGTCGACAATGGGAGCTGCGACAGAACGCAATCCGAGGCGTATCGCGCCGCCAGTACGTTCGTCCGAATTGTTGAGTGCAAGGATCTAGGCGCGGCCAGCGCGCGCAATCACGGCGCGGACCAGGCAAGCGGAGACGTGCTCGTCTTCCTCGACGCCGACACCCTCGTCGGATCGGACGCGCTGCACGTGACCGAGGCGCTTGTGAGCTTGCACGGGTACTCCGTGGGCATGGCGTGGCTCTTCCCCCGCGAACCAGGAGTGCGGGGCGCCATGTGGTGGTCGTTCTGGAACCGTGTTCGGGCGCTGCCACTGCCGCGTGCCAAGGCGATGAGCGCTCTGATGTTCTGCACCCGTGCCGCCTTCGTCGAGCACGGCCCCTTCGACGTCAGCGTCGACATTGGCGAGGAATGGCCCATCCTGGCAGGTGCCTACCGGGCAAATCCTAGCCGGTTTTACTATGGGCGCGAACTCGTCGCCTTCACCTCCAGCCGTCGGATGGAATTGCAGACCTTCGGCTATATCCGTACACTCCTTCAATATGCCGGTGCGATCTGGTTTTCGGCTGCCCCCCGTGGACGCTATCCCGTGCATATTCGCGGCAAAGCTGCCGAGTCGGAAGAAGCGCAATGACCAGAATTGGATTGATCTTCCTGACCTGTCTGTTTTCGTGCGGGGCACAGCTCCTGCTGCGATCCGGGGCCTCACACGTAAAGATGGCGACTTTAACCGATCTGCGCTGGTTGATCAACTGGCGAGTAGCGTGCGGGCTCGCCTTGTTCTCCGTGTCGACCCTGGTATGGATCTATGTCCTCAGCAAGACACCGCTGTCCTACGCCTATCTCGTCGCCGGCATAAATTACCTGCTGATTCCCATCGCCAGCCGCTATGTGCTTGGCGAGGCTCTCACCAGTCCCAAGGTCGCCGCGATGGTGTTTATCAGCATTGGAATCCTTATCCTTGGGGTGGGGGAGCGGACCAAAAACGCCGGCGAGATGCCGGGGCCGCAGTCGCTGGTGTCGCCGGGGAAAGCCATTGATGACTCCACTGCTCCGCGCCCTTGCCCAAGGGCGCCTTTGTGAAACCCACCGCGACATCGTCGACGGTCGACCGTACTACCGCAAGACCCGCGTCTGCCCGGACGGGCTTATTGATCTGGCGAATCGCATCCCTCTGAACTTCGACCTTCTCCCATCGGCATCATGGAGTCGATGGGAAGCGGATCTCTTTGCAAGGATATACCAGAAGGACGTCGTCATACTGACCGACACCTCGATTCTCGTTCCCGAACTCCCCGGCCGTACTCTGCACGACATCCTTCGCGACACCCCGGATGAGTTTACGTCGCTCAAGTCGACAGCAATCCGCTCCGCCGTGGCCGCACTGTCGACCTTGCACGCGCTCGACGTCCACTATCCCGATGGCACCACTCGCCCCTTCGCCCACGCCGACGCCACCGTCCGCAATGTCCTCTATGACCACGATTCCGGCACAGCGTCGTGGTTCGATTTCGAAACCGTATATCGTCCTGGCATTCCCGTCGCCGACTGTCGCGCGAATGACCTCCGCGTCCTCCTGCTCTCCGCCGCGGCACTGATCCCTCGTCGACATTGGCCGGACCTCGCCGCCGAAGCACGGCGCGCTTACGGTGACGGCTCCATAATCGACCGTGCGTGCACCCCCCAAGTCAGCACGTTTCAGTCGCTCTTCGAACTCGCGCAATGTCGGATCAGCGAACGCCAAAGCCAGGGATTTGTTGCTATGCTCTCGTCGTCGACATCCGCGCAGATCGACCGCCGTACCACAATTTCAGGAACGTAGGAAACGACCTCCACAATCTCTAACTATCGCCTGTGGCAATCGAGGCACCAGCACCTCCCCCCAACCGGTCTGATGCGGGACAAATATGTCCAGGAAGAAACCTACATGCCTAAACTGAGTGAAATTGTTGCCCTCTCCAAAATCTTCGGCTACGACGGCGTTGCCAACGCTGCCGCCGCATTTCGACAATTGTCCGTCGAGGGGGGACGCGCGTTGGCTGTAGAGTTCATGGACACAAATCCGGCCGAAAGGGAGACGGAGGACTTTCTACTCAGGTTGGGCGCGTTTGTCCCCGGATCGCTCGTCGACGTCCAGGATCGCCTTGTCGACCGCAAAATCCTCTGGCCGACCTTTCTCCTGAGTGGCGCTTCTCCCTCGGTCCGCGACCGGTTGCTGTCCGCGATTGAACAACCGGACGCCAACGTCAACCGCCTATTGATGGCCCTGGCGTGGATCGGCGACGACGTTGTTGTCGATACCTTTGACAAATGGAAGTCCTCTGTCCCCACTTGGGCCAACTATCTCAACGTAACGGCGGATCGGTACACGCTCGAAGCCGGCTGGACAATGACCGCCGGCGGCAAACGTCGCGACCTCTATCACACGACGTGCCACCCACTCATCAAGCCTGACGCCGACGCCATGACGATCGAGAGTGGGGCTGCCGTCGACATTCAATCACCACAAACGGCTCTGTGCGGATGGTGCGGGCAAAAGCTCGTCAATTTGCTCGATATTGACCTCACGTGTCCGGAAGTTGGTTTCCTCGGTTTCAGCGGACGACGGCTGAATATCGCCAGTTGCGTACGTTGCACGGGATATTGCACGATCTTTACCGATATTGACTTCCACGGCAAATCCATCTGGCGTGACGATAACGAAAAGCCATCGTACAATGGCGGCGACGGCGGCGCGTGGGAGTTCGAAACCATGCGCTGGACGATAGGTCCCCCGCGTCGATCGCCGTTTGAGGCCCACCCAAGCATCATGTACCGCGGTGCGTCTCAACTTGGCGGCTTTCCTTCGTGGGAGCAAGACGCCGACTTTCCAAATTGTCCGCAGTGCAAGCAATACATGACGTTCGTTGGCCAACTCGCCGGGAGCGACCTGTACGAATACGGGGAAGGCTTCACCTACGCCTTCGTCTGCGCCGAATGCGGCACGGCGGGCACCGTCTATCAGCAGACATAAGCTTGATTGAGGAAACCAATGACACCCGAACTACACCAGTGGCTATCGAAAGCCGCCGCCGTCGCGGCATTTCAGTTAGACGGTAGCGCTGAGCTCGCCCGCGACGATCAGTTCGTGTTGACCGACACCGCCGTCCTGTGTTTCGCGACGGTGACGGGAACGCCAAACACGACCAACGTTCCCATGCCTTCCCGTGTCGAGTGGATGTGCGAGTACGCCATGAA
>Ga0207705_10004042_pt1 | contig 11151 bp, 9 predicted proteins | sample KBSC13metaG_FD_184314 | JGI IMG/M metagenome (GOLD analysis project Ga0207705, IMG submission 184314) | Corn rhizosphere microbial communities from Kellogg Biological Station, Michigan, USA - KBS C1-3 metaG (SPAdes) (version 2) | ecosystem: Host-associated > Plants > Roots > Rhizosphere > Soil ...
TGGGCCGGGTGGATGTGCTGCTGGTCCATGCCGTGGCCGATCTGCTAGGGCCGGATGGCGATGCACTCTGGTACGCGCTGCGGGACTTGAAGGAGCAAGGTACCGTGGGCGCCATCGGCATCTCCGCCTATGTCGCCGACGATCCTGTCGCTCTGGCGGAGCGTTTCCGTCCCGACGCCATACAGCTTCCTTTCAGCCTGCTGGATCAGCGCCTGTTGCAGGATGGGTCGCTGGCGCGGTTGAAAGACTTGGGCGTGGAAGTCCATGCCCGCTCCCTGTTTCTGCAGGGCCTGCTTTTCATGGAGACGATGCCCGAAAAGTTGCGCGATGCCGCGCCACTGGTGAAGCGCGTCCGGCTACAGATTGCCGCCGCCCATGCCACACCGCTGGCGGCCGCTCTGGGCTTTGTCCTTTCGCGGCCCGAGGTGGATATCGCGGTGGTTGGCGCCACCAGCCGGCATGAACTGGAAGAAACTCTGGCGTCTGCCCGCGCGCCGCTGCCGGCGTTGGATTGGCCGGCCTGCGCACTCGACGACGCGCGCATCCTGACGCCATCGCTCTGGTAATGTGATCGCGATTGCCTGTCGCGGTTTTTTATGCCGCTATGGGGCATGTTCTTCATTCTCTCCAAGCTGTTCTGGCACTTGGCGGCGCCCAGCCATGTGCTGGCGCTTCTGATCCTGGCGACGGCGCTGTGCCTGGTGCTGCGCTGGCGCCGGCCGGCCTGGATTTTCGGCGTGCTGACGATTCTGGTCCTGGTCCTGGCTGGTGTCTCGCCCTTGCCGATGATGGCGGTAAAGACGCTGGAGAACCAGTATCCGCGTCCGCCATGGCCGGCGCATGTCGATGGCGTGCTGATGCTGGGCGCAGGCTTCGATACGGGCCTATTCAGGACACGTCGTGCGCCGCAGACCAATATCGGCGCCTATCGGATCGTGGAGGGCTATGTCGCCGCGCGGCATTATCCGGATGCCCGCATTGTGTTCAGCGGCGGTTCGGGTGCTCTGCGCGGTGCGCGATTCTCTGAATCGGAAACAGCGCGTACTCTCCTGGAGGAGATGGGACTCGATACGAAGCGCCTGGTGCTGGAGGCGCGTTCGCGCAACACCTACGAGAATATCGTCTTCACCAAACAGATCGTGAAGCCCAAGCCCGGTCAGGTATGGCTGCTGGCGACATCGGCGATCCACATGCCGCGCGCCATGGCGATTGCCAGGAAACAGGGTTGGCCGATGCTGCCCTGGCCCACTGACTACTTCACGTCGCCAACCTCGAAGGGCGACTGGCTGTTCGTGGCGGACAATCTGGGCCTTGCCGATTACGCCGTGCATGAATGGATCGGCATGTTTGCCTATCGGTTGACCGGCAAGGCGTTGTAGCGCGTAGCGAACGCTCCGCGCTCGCATCGAATCGACTGTCCAATTCCTGCCTTGTTTCGCGTGACATCGATCGGCTTTTAGGTTTCGCGCGGAACCGGCGCAACTTCTCTCACCCTGTCTTGTTTCCAGAATGGTTCATCAGACACAGGAGAGTTTTATGAGATTTGTCACCATGGCCGCGGTTGCGGCATTGCTTGCCAGCCCGGCGCTGGCGGACCCCATCGCCCGTGAGCAGGCGAAGGCGGATTTCCATCAGTCCCGCGCCGATGCGGCCAAGGCCCAAATTCAGAAGGAAGACGCGCAGGCGCAGGCCAGCGTAGCCCAGGACAGCGCGGATAGCGCCCAGGCCCAGGCCAACGCGTCGCAGGCCGATGCCAGCGCCTTGCAGCAACAGGCCGACGCCGCCAAGGCTGACGCCAGCACCGCACAGGCCCAGGCCAATGCGTCACAGGCCCAGGCCGATACGTCTTTGGCCCAGGCGGACCAGGCCAGGGCCAATCGCAATGCGGCGATTGACCGGGCCGAGGCCGCGCGCGACGCGGTTCACAACAACTAACTCTTGGAAAGAAGCCCGCTTCGGCGGGCTTCTTTTTTATGATTGGTCGCACCGCGAGGCCGTCCCTTCGGGACGGGTCGCGGCTGCTCCTTAGCCCGTGCGCAGATAGCGCACAGCCTCGTCGCGCCCGAAAAGATAGAGCAACACGCGCAGGGCCTGCCCGCGCGGGGATTTGAGATCGGGATCGCGGGTCAGGACCAGGTTTGCATCGTCATGGGCGATGGCGAGCAGATCGCTATGAGCCACAGGATCGGCAAGACGGAATTCTTCCAGCCCACTTTGCCGCTTCCCCAGCATTTCGCCGGGACCGCGCAGCCGCAGATCTTCTTCGGCGATGACGAAGCCGTCATCGGTCTCACGCATGGTCTTGAGCCGCGCCTTGGCGGTTTCTCCCAGGGGCTCGTGCCAGAGCAGGATGCAGGAGGATTTGCCGGAACCACGGCCGACACGGCCGCGCAACTGGTGCAATTGGGCCAGGCCAAAGCGTTCGGCATGTTCCACCACCATGATGGTGGCTTCCGGCACGTCCACACCAACCTCGATGACGGTTGTCGCCACCAGCAACTGCGTTGCGCCCGCCTTGAAGGCGGTCATGGCGCCATCGCGGTCGGCGGCTTTCATCTTGCCATGCATCAACCCGACCTTGAGGCCGAGAGCTTGACGCAGCATGACGGCGCGATCTTCGGCGGCGGCAAGATCGATCTTCTCGGATTCTTCCACCAGCGGGCAGACCCAATAGGCGCGCGCGCCCGCATCCAGCGCCAGGCGCAGATGCGCGATCAGTTCGTCCATGCGGTCGGCTTTCATCACCCGTGTCTCGACGGCCCCGCGGCCTGGCGGGCGGCCGGTAATGCGTGAGACCTCCATGTCGCCATAGGCGGTCAGGGCGAGGGTGCGGGGGATCGGCGTTGCCGTCATCACCAGCACATCGGCCGGGCGGCCCTTGCTTTGCAGTTGCATGCGTTGATGCACACCGAAGCGGTGCTGCTCGTCCACCACTGCAAGGCCTAGGTCGTTGAACGTCACGTCTTCCGAAAACAGCGCGTGGGTGCCGACTAGGATGTCGATCTCGCCGGCTGCCAGCCGCGCCAAAGTCTCGGTGCGGCCGGCGCCTTTTTCGCGCCCCGTCAGGCAGGCAAGCCGCACACCTGCTGCGGCGGCATAAGGTTCAAGCGAAGCAAGATGCTGGCGCACCAGAAGTTCGGTGGGCGCCATTAGGGCGGCCTGCATGCCCGCTTCCACGCACCGAAGCATGGCCAGCAGCGCGACGATAGTTTTGCCAGACCCCACATCGCCTTGAAGGAGCCGCAGCATGCGCTTGTCGGACGCCATGTCCTGCTCGATCTCCGCCAGCGCCTGAAGCTGGGGATCGGTGAGAACAAAGGGCAGGGCGGCGATCGCCCGGGCCTTGAGCTGGCCGGTGCCGGCAATGGGACGGCCTTTGGTCTCGCGCATATGAGCGCGGATCAGGCGCAGCGCCAGCTGGTTGGCCAGAAGCTCGTCATAGGCCAGGCGCTGGCGCGCCGGCTTGGTCGGCTCCAGGTCACTGTCATGCACGGGATTGTGCGCCGTCTCGAGCGCGGCATTGAAATCGGCCCATGCGCGCTGCTTCAGGAAGGCGGCATCCTGCCATTCCGGCATGGGCGGCACCTTGTCCAGCGCATTGCGCACGGCCTTGGCCATTGGCCGAGGCGTCAGGCCTTCGGTCAGGCCATAGACCGGTTCGTGCAGCGGAAAACGCGCCGCCTCATCGGGCGCCACCACATAATCGGGGTGGGCCATCTGCAGCCGGTCCTTGAAGCGCTCTATCTTTCCCGACAGCACCCGCTTTGCCCCGACCGGTAGCAGGCCGGACAGATAGTCGGCATGGGCGCGGAAGAAGACCAGCTCCATCAGCGAGGTCTCGTCCGACACCAGCACCTTGTAGGGCTGGGCCTTCACCCGGTTGGGTTTGTGCTCCAGCACCGTGACCTCGACGGTGGCGATGCGGCCGGCTTCGGCGGCCGCCAGCTTGGGGCGATAGCTGCGGTCGACAACGCCAACCGGCAGGTCGAACACCAGATCGGCCAGCCGGGGCCCCGCCACCTTGGCTATCAGCTTTTCCAGCTTTGGCCCCACCCCGGAAAGGGTGCGGATTTCGGCGAAAAGCGGGAAAAGAATCGCGGGGCGCATGGCGGGGAAACATTATGGTTCTGCCACCTTTCCCTCAATCACCGTTGTTCTCAAAGCGCCAGGTGGCTATATCCCCGCACATGACGGACGTGGAACAGGGTGGCTCTTCGGAGAACCGCCGCAAACGGCTTTTGTTTCGGGCCCAGCGGCGCGGCTTCAAGGAGGTGGATTTGATCTTCGGCGCCTATGCCGACCTGCATCTGGCGGCGCTGGATGAGACGGGGCTCGATCAGTTCGAGGCGCTGCTCACCGCCCCGGACCAGGAAGTCTATGCCTGGCTGCGCGGCGCCCAACCCGTGCCCGACAGTTATGACAATCCGGTCTTTGCCGGGCTGAAGGCCCTGTGCGCCCAGGCCGCGCCACGCTGGAAGAGCTGAAGTTGGATCGCCTCGACTACATCGCCAGACAGGAAGGCCGGCTCACGGTCACCGGCACCCCGCAGGGCTATGACGCCTATGTAGCGGCCGAGGCCGCGCGCCGCCGCAAGGGCCCGGTGCTGTTCGTGGCGCCGGACGACGTGCAAGCCGATGCGGCCGAGCGCGCCATAACCTTTTTTGCGCCTGGCCTGACGGTGCTGCCGTTCCCAGCCTGGGATTGCCTGCCCTACGATCGCGTCTCACCCAAGCCCGATATCGAAAGCCGGCGGCTGGCGACCCTGGCGGCGCTGGCGCGTGATGCGAATACCCCGGCCGTCATCGTCACCACCATCAACGCCCTGCTGCAGCGGGTGCCACCCAAGTCTGCCATCGCCGCGGCGTCCTTTTCGGCAAAGAACGGCGCCGAGGTGGACCGCGAGGCGCTGGTCGCGTTTCTTTCCGGCAATGGCTATGTGCGCGCCGGCACGGTGCGCGAGCCGGGCGATTTCGCACTGCGTGGCGGCATCGTGGATTTGTGGCCGCCGGGGCAGGAGCAGCCGCTGCGGCTGGATTTCTTCGGTTCGACCCTGGATGCCATCCGCCGCTTCGATGCCGAGACCCAGCTCTCCGACAAGACGGCCGTGGAGAAGATCACGCTGCTGCCCGCCAGCGAAGCGCCGCTCAACGCCGAAGCGATCAGCCGCTTCCGTGCCGGCTATGTCGCCGCCTTCGGCGCGGCGGGGGACGATCCGCTGTACGAAAGCGTCAGCGCCGGCCGCAAGACCCAAGGCATGGAGCACTGGCTGCCGCTGTTCTATGAGCGGCTGGATACCTTGTTCGACTATCTGCCGCGATCGCTGGTGCTGCTGGGCCATCAGGTGGAAGAGGCCAAGACGGCGCGGCTGGAGCTGGTCGCCGACTATTACGAGACCCGCGAGCAGTTCCGGCACCAGAAGGACGATAAGCATGCCATCAAGGCGCCGCCCTACAAGCCGCTGAAGCCCGCCGCGCTGTATCTGACCGATGCCGATTGGAAGACGGCGCTGGCCAAGAACATCGTGCGCGATCTTTCCCCGTTCCAGGCGCCTGAGAGCACCAACAGTGTTGATGCCGGCGGCAAGCAGGGCAGGGATTTTGCACCCGAACGCCAAGGCGGCAATCTGAATGTCTTCCAGGCCGCCTCCGATCATCTGAAAGCGCTGCAGGCGGCGGGCAAGCGCGTGCTGGTCGCAAGCTGGACCGACGGTTCAGTGGAGCGCATGGGCGGCGTATTGTCCGATCACGGCGTCACACCCATCCGCAAGGTGGCCGACTGGCCCGAAGCGCTGAAACTGGATGCGTCCGCTTTCGCCATCGCCTGCCTCGGCATCGAGCGCGGCTTCGAAGGGCCCGGCTTCGCCGTCCTCTCCGAGCAGGATGTGCTGGGTGACCGCATGGTGCGGGCGCAAAGCCGCGCGCGGCGGGCGCAGAACTTCATCCAGGAAGCCTCGGCCCTGACGCCGGGCGATCTGGTCACCCATATCGAGCACGGCATCGGCCGCTATGTGGGGCTGAAGGCCATCGATGCCCTGGGCGCGCCGCATGACTGCCTGGAACTGCAATATGACGGCGGCAAGCTGTTCCTGCCGGTGGAGAATATCGAGCTTCTGACCCGTTACGGCTCTGACGAAGGCGCACAGCTTGACCGGCTGGGCGGGGCAGGCTGGCAGCAGCGCAAGGCGAAGATGAAGGAGCGCGTGCGCGCCATCGCCGCTGAGCTGATCAAGATCGCCGCCGCGCGCCAATTGAAATCGTTGCCGCCGGTCGAGCCGCCCAGCGGGCTTTATGACGAATTCGCCGCCCGCTTCCCTTATCAGGAGACGGAAGACCAGGACAAAGCCATCGGCGAGGTGATCGGCGACCTGGCGGCCGGCCGGCCGATGGACCGGCTGGTGTGCGGCGATGTCGGTTTCGGCAAGACGGAAGTCGCCATGCGCGCCGCCTTTGTCGCGGCCATGGGCGGCGAACAGGTGGCTGTGGTGGTGCCCACCACCTTGCTGGCGCGCCAGCATTATCGTGGTTTTTCGGAACGCTTTGCCGGCTTTCCGCTGAAGGTGCGTCAGCTTTCCCGCTTCGTGGACGCCAAAGAAGCGAAAGAAACCAAGGCCGCGCTGGCGGAAGGCACAGTGGATATCGTCATCGGCACGCATGCCCTCTTGGCTGAAAGCATCAGCTTCAAGCGGCTGGGCCTGGTGATCGTGGATGAGGAGCAGCATTTCGGCGTGGTGCACAAGGAGCGGCTGAAGAATCTGAAGGCCGATGTGCATGTGCTGACCCTGACGGCGACACCCATTCCCCGCACCCTGCAACTGGCGCTGTCGGGCGTGCGCGATCTTTCGCTGATCACCACCCCGCCGATCGACCGGCTGGCGGTGCGTACCTTCGTGACGCCCTTCGACCCGCTGGTGGTGCGCGAGGCGCTGCTGCGCGAACATTATCGCGGTGGCCAGAGCTTCTTCGTCGCCCCGCGCATCGCCGATCTGCGCGAAGCCGAAGCCTTCCTCAAAAGCGTGGTGCCGGAAGTCAAGCCGGCCGTGGCCCATGGCCAGATGTCGGCCACGGTGCTGGAAGAGGTGATGACCGCCTTCTATGAGCGCAAGATCGATGTGCTGGTCTCCACCAATATTGTGGAATCGGGCCTGGATATCCCGACCGCCAACACGCTCATCGTGCAGCGTGCGGATATGTTTGGGTTATCGCAGCTCTATCAGTTGCGCGGCCGCATCGGCCGTTCCAAGAGCCGCGCCTATGCCTACCTCACCACCCCGGCCGAGAAGAAGCTGACCGAGACCGCGACACGGCGGCTGGAAGTGTTGCAGTCGTTGGACCAGCTGGGCGCCGGTTTCTCGGTCGCCAGCCACGACATGGATATCCGCGGCGCCGGCAATCTGCTCGGCGAGGAACAGTCCGGCCATGTCCGCGAAGTCGGCATCGAGCTTTATCAGGAAATGCTGGAGGAAGCGGTCGCAGGGCTGAAGGAAGGCGGCGAGGCGGAAGTCACCGACCAATGGTCACCGACGATCAATCTGGGCGCCTCGGTGCTGATCCCGGAGGATTATGTCGCCGATCTCAATGTCCGCATGTCGCTGTACCGGCGGCTGGCCGGGATCGAGACACCGGGCGACATCGACCGCTTCGCCGCCGAGCTAATCGACCGCTTCGGGCCGCTGCCGGACGAGGTGCGCCACCTGCTCGAGATCGTTACCATCAAGCAGCTGGCCAAGCAGGCCGGGGTGGAGAAGGTGGATGCGGGCCCCAAGGGCGGCACCATCAGCTTCCGCGGCAACGCCTTCGCCAATCCGCTGAAGCTGGTCCAGTTCATCAACCAGCATTCCGGCACCATCAAGGTGCGGCCCGACCAGAAGGTGGTGGTGGCGCGCGACTGGCCGACGCCGGACGACCGGCTGAAGGGCGCTAAGGCGCTGCTGGGCCAACTGGCCAAGCTGGCGGCCTGACTTGGTTCCGAAAGGGGCCGCCGATATGGTTCTGTGAAGCGGGATCAAGGGCCATGGAAAGAATCGAATTCGTCACCGACCATCGGCTCAGCGACACGCTAGCCTTGCAGCTTTTCATGCTGCGCAGCCATCTGCTGCGGCGGGCTCTGTTTCTGGCGGTCTGCCTGCTGGGTGCCGTTGTGATCAATACCCTGATGAACGGCGCGCCGCTGGCGGATTCGCTCAGCGATCTGGGGCAGAATGCGGGCCGCTATGTGATCATCGTGGTCGTGGGGCTGGCGGTCATTTACGCGATGGCTCTGGTGCTGGCGGTGCTGGCCTGGCGGCGGCGGCCCAAGCCACGCCAGATCCGCGCCGTCATCGCGCCCGAGACCATCACTCTGCAGAAGGACGGTTTCAGCTACAGCGCCCGCTGGGCCGACGCCGATCTGGTTGCTGAAGGTCCCGCCGCCTATCTGATGAAATTCAATCAGCTTTACATGCGCCTGCCCAAGCGCGGCTTCGCGGCGGGCGAGGAAAATCTGTTCCGCGAAATTGTTTCGGCTGCCGTGCCCAGGGCCGCAGACCGGCTGCGGGCTCCGCCGCAATGAAGCCTTATGCCGCGGTGGAAGGCGGTGTGCGGCTGGCGCTGCGGCTCACCCCTCGCGCATCGCGCACCGGAGTGGACGGCATCACGCAGGATGCGGAGGGTCGGCCCCTGCTCAAACTGCGGCTGGCTGCCCCGCCCGTGGACGGCGCGGCCAATGCGGCGCTAATTGCCCTGCTGGCCAAGACATTGTCGCTGCGCAAGGCTGATATTGCGATCCGCTCGGGCGAGACCAGCCGTACCAAGGTCCTTCATCTGACAGGCGATCCTGCGGCCCTTATGCAAAGACTCGATGCTTGGCTGGCCAGTTAGATAGCGAACGGCCGCGCCTCATCACGCCAGCACGCCTACAAGCCCGTCTTCGTCCGAAGATTTCGGTGGCCATAAGCCGCGCAGGGCCCGGCGAACGCGGCGCGCCCCGCGCCGGCAGGCATGGTGCAAGGTCGGTTTGGCCGACACCAGGCTGCGGCGAATGACCAGCGCGGTTGTCTTTATCTGCTGGCGGGCTACCAGGATGAAGACGGCCGCCGATACTTCCATCAGCAGGCCCAGATCCACGCCGAACAGGAAGGTCAGATCCATCGCCACCACCTGCTGGAAAAAGATCACCAGCAGGATGAAAGCGATGATGTGCAGCACACGCCGCCGGGTGAGCTTATCGATCAGCTGGGCCGGTTCGACCACCAGCATGGCCCACAGCCAGTCGCCCAGCGCGCAGGGCCACTCGATCGTCAGCTTCTGCCACCAATTTTGCATTTCACCACCTGAGGATCAGTTTTCCGCCGCTGAAGCTGTAGGACTTCAGCCGCTTGAGGAAGGCCATGCCGAGCAGCGAAGAGCCCATCTCCGCGCCATTGATGGAAACCGGAACATGGGACAGATGGAAGGCGCCCACCGATAGAGTATCTACCTGGGCAGACGCGCCATGGCCGACGCCATTGGCCGAACCGAAAGGCCGGTCGAAGGCCAGCGAGCCCAGATCGAAGCCCAGCCTTTTGGCGTCGGACGGGTCGAGCACGATATCGCTGGCGCCGGTATCAATCAGGAACGGTATCTCCACGCCATTCACGGTGGCATAGACGTGGTAATGGCCGTCCTCGCCTTCCGAGATGGTCATCTCATGCGTGCCGGTCTGCACCGCATAGCTGGGGATCAGGGCGCCGCGCAGCCGCAGCCACAGGCCCTCCAGCTCGCTCTGGAAAGAAAAGCCAATCAGCAGCACCCCGCCCACCGCCAGCCAGAGCAGGATATTGCGCGCCGTCCGCTTCAGGTTGAACTCGCGCACGAACAAGAGGCTGCTGGAGACCAGGAAGAGAAAGCCCAAAGTCTGCACGATCGCCGGATCGCCCCATGGCGAGTCGCTGCTGGGGAAATAGCGGTTCAACACAAAGATCAGCAGCGCCGCGCCGCCCATCACCCCCAGCCAGAGATAAAGCCCGAGGCGCGAAGTCTTGCGTGGCGTTGCGGGCCGCCCCCACGGCCCCGGACTGGACATCACTCCAGTTCCATGATCACGCCGCTGCCGGCCTGGATGCGCTCCAGCAGCATGGGGCATTCCGGCACCATGCGCTCCATCCAGTAGCGGGCGCACATCAGCTTATCCTTGTGAAGCTGATCGGTCTTGCCGATGCTGACCTTCGCCATCCGGCCCCACATCAGGGCCAGCATGGTGATGCCCATCAGGCGCAGATAGTCGGTGGCGCCGGCGCCGGCATCGTTGGGGTTCTTCAAACCATTGGCCGCCAGCCACATGGTGGCGCCCTGCAGGGCTTCGGTACCGCGCTTCACGCCGGCCACAAACGGCTTCATGGCCTCGTCTTTTTCATTCTCGCCGATCCAGCTTGTCAGCAGCGTGAACAGAGCCATGGGCGCGGCGCCGCCCTTGCGGCCCAGCTTGCGGCCCACCAGATCCATGGCCTGCACGCCATTGGCGCCCTCATAGACCATGTTGATGCGGGCATCGCGCACGAACTGTTCCACGCCATTGTCGCGGATATAGCCATGGCCGCCATAGCATTGCATGCCCAGATTGGTGGCCTCGAAACCCAAATCGGTGCCGAAAGCCTTGATGATCGGTGTCATCAGATCGGCCAGCATCGCGGCACTCTCCGCCTCGGGCCGCTTGGAATGGCCGATGGAGATTTGGAGCGTGGTCCAGGCCGCCAGCGCCCGCATTCCTTCCGTCGCGGAGCGCGCCTGCAGCAGCATGCGCTTGACGTCAGGATGGACGATTTCCAGGTCGGCCGGCTTGTCGGGTTCTTTCGGTCCGGTGAGGGCGCGGCCGACGCGGCGCTCATGGGCATAGGCATAGCCGTTCTGGTAGGCGACTTCCCCCAATCCGATGCCCTGGATGCCCACGCCCAGCCGCGCGGCATTCATCATCCCGAACATGCCGGCCATGCCGGCCGACGAAGAGCGCTTCTCGCCCGGCTTGGGCGGGGTGGGCTTGGGGCCGAGGCGCCAGGCCTTGGCGTCGTCGAAGTTCATCACACAGGTCGCCTGGCCCTTGATACCCATCTTGTGCTCGATGCCGCCGGTGTTGACGCCGTTCTTGGTGCCCATCTTGCCGTCTTCCGCGACCAGGAATTTCGGCACCATGAAGAAATTC
>Ga0207705_10004043_pt1 | contig 11151 bp, 8 predicted proteins | sample KBSC13metaG_FD_184314 | JGI IMG/M metagenome (GOLD analysis project Ga0207705, IMG submission 184314) | Corn rhizosphere microbial communities from Kellogg Biological Station, Michigan, USA - KBS C1-3 metaG (SPAdes) (version 2) | ecosystem: Host-associated > Plants > Roots > Rhizosphere > Soil ...
TCGACCTGAGCTTCGTCGGCAAGGGCCTGACCTTGCGCGTGAACTCGACGTTCGTCCTCGCCACCGCGTTCCTGCTGATGACGTTCAAGCTGCAGCACAGCGGCGCCAGCGCGGCGGCGACGACGCAGCGCATCCTCGGCATCGCCTCGCTGACGCCGCTGGTCGTCATCGCCCTGGTCCCGCTGATCACGGGCGACATGCCGTCGACGAACTTCCTGCCGCTGCTGCCGCTGACGCACGACGCCGCGGGCGCCGCGGTGCTGGGCGGCTGGAACGCGGCCGGCATCTCGACGGCGATGGGCGCGATGTTCCTCGCCTGCTGGTCCACGTTCGGCTTCGAGACCGCGGTGTGCTACACCCGCGAATTCAAGGACCCGCAAAAAGACGTGTTCAAGGCCATCTTCTGGTCGGGCGTGCTGTGCCTGTTCATGTTCATCGCCGTGCCGATCGCGTTCCAGGGTTCGCTGGGCCTGGCCGGCATGCTCAAGCCGGACATCATCGACGGCTCCGGCGTGGGCGCCGCGATGGCGCACTTCGTCGGCGGCGGCAAGCTGATGTTCAACGTGGTCGTCGTGATGCTCGTGCTGGCGATCCTGCTGATCGTGATGACGTCGATGATGGGCTCGTCGCGCACCCTGTACCAGGCCTCGGTCGACGGCTGGCTGCCGCGCTACCTGTCCCACGTGAACGAGCACGGCGCCCCGACCCGCGCCATGTGGACGGACCTGGGCTTCAACCTGGTCCTGCTGCTGATGTCGGACTACATGGCGATCCTGTCGGTGTCGAACGTGTGCTACATGATCTTCGTGTTCCTGAACCTGCAGTCCGGCTGGATCCACCGGCTCGACCGCGCCGACTGGCCGCGTGCGTACAAGTGCAGGAACTGGCTGCTGGGCCTGGGCGCGCTGTGCGGCTACGTGGACCTGGTGTTCGTCGGCGCCGGCGCCAACTTCCAGGGCGAGAACACGCTGCGCAACGGCCTGCTGACCGCCCTGCTGATCGTGCCCGTGTTCGTGTACCGCCACTATATCCAGGACCGCGGCCGCTTCCCCGCATCGATGGCGCGCGACATGGCGCTGCCGCATGCCCGCGCCGGCGTGCTGCCCTATGTGGCGCTGGCCGCGGCCGTATGCGTCGTGTGGCTTTCCGCCCGCCTTACTGTCATCACCTGAGCGTCATCACCTGAGCAGGAGTTCCGTATGAACCAGACCTTACACGTACGCGTCAGCCGCATCGAGCGGCTGGCCGAAGGCATCAAGCGCTTCACCCTGCGCCGCAGAGACGGCCAGGCCCTGCCGCCGTTCGACAGCGGCAGCCACGTCGTCGTCCACCTGGACGGTGGCCGCATCCGCAACGCGTATTCGCTCACGAGCGATATCCGCGACCTGGGCCAGTACCAGATCTGCGTGCGGCGGGAAGAGGCATCGCGCGGCGGCTCGGCCTTCATGCACGAGGAGGTGCGCGAGGACGACGAGTTGACCATCGGCCCGCCCGCCAACCTGTTCGGGCTGCACCCGGGCGAGGGAAAGCATGTGCTGGTCGCCGGCGGCATCGGCATCACGCCGTTCCTCACGCACATCCAGGCGCTGGCGCGCCGCGACGCGCCCTTCGAACTGCACTACTGCTTCCGCAACCGCACCGGCGCAGCCGCGCTGGACGTGCTGCCGCAACTGCTCGGGCCGGACCGGCTGCGCCTGTACGAAAGCGACGCGGGCACGATGCTGGACGTCGCGGCGCTGATCGCCGCGCAACCGGCCGACGCCCACGTCTACGTGTGCGGGCCGCAACCGCTGAATGACGCCGTCGTGGCGGCCGCGCGCACCGCCGGCTGGGACGCGGGCCGCATCCACTTCGAGCAGTTCCGCAACGACGTGGATGCGACCGGTGGCGCGTTCGACGTCACCTTGCGCAAGAGCGGCAAGACGTTGCACGTGGGCCCGGACGATACGCTGCTGCGGGTGATCGAGAAGGCGGGCGTCAAGGTCGACTGCATGTGCCGCGAAGGGATTTGCGGTTCGTGCGAGACCGTGATCGTCGAGGGCGTGGCCGATCACCGGGACAATTATTTGTCCGATGACGAGAAGGCGGCGCAGAAGACGATGATGTTGTGCGTGTCACGTTGCAAGGGCACGCACCTCGTCCTCGATTTGTGATCGCAAACGCGTGCGTCCACGTGACGCACGCGTTTGGCCGCTCACGCCACCGATAACGCGACCATGCCAAACTCGCCCAACCGCACCGGCACCGCACCGCGCGCCACCATGCGGTCGAGCGCGCGGCGCCCGTCGCCCGGCTGCACATCCACGGCGCGCATGGCTTCCGGCACGATCAGCGTCGTGAAGCCCTCTTCCAGCGCGTCGGTGACGGTGTTCAGCACGCAGTAGTCCGTCGCCAGCCCCACCACCGTCACGCGCTCCACGCCGCGCTCGCGCAGTTGCGCGGCCAGGTCGGTGCCGCCGAATGCGGAATAGGCGTCGACCGCGGCCGTGGCGGCTTTCGAGACGACGATGGCGTCATCCGGCAGCGCCAGCTCGGCCGCGAATTCCGCGCCGGCCGTGCCGGCCACGCAGTGCGGCGGCCACGGGCCACCCTGGGCCTGGAACGAACAGTGGTCCTGCGGGTGCCAGTCGCGCGACGCGAACACCGGCAGTCCCTGCGCGCGGTACAGCTCGATCAGGTGGTTGATGGGCGCGACGACCTCATGGCCGCCGGCCACCCCGAGCGCCCCGCCGGGCAGGAAGTCGACCTGCATGTCGATCACGAGCAAGGCGTCAAGGTTGTCGAGGTGAATCGCACTCATGAATATTCCTTCGAAAAGCGGCATCGGGCCGCGATGCCTCATTGTCGCGCAAACTCAGTGCCGCGTCTGCCTCGCGGCGAGCGCGGCGGCGGCGGCAGGATCGGGATCGTGCCCGCCCAGCCGGTCGAGGATGGCGGCGGCCCGCTCTGCCAGCGCGGCGTCGGCCGGGTTCACCGTCACCTGGCAATCGCGCACGTCGTCCTGCGCGATCGGCGCATACGTATGCGAATAGGCCGTCTTGCCCGTCACCTTGGGCGAGTCGCCGACCGTGAAATTGCCCTGCACGGGGCCGGTTTCGTCAATGCGGACGTCGATCGCGACGTCGTCGGCCGCGATACCCGCGGCCAGCAGTTCCTGACGCGCCTGTTCGGCGGCGCCGACGTGGCGGAAGGTGCGTACGATGGGTTGCTGCATGGTGTCCTCCTGCATGGTTGCGCTTGCAAACACCGTACCAGAATCCCGTGCCGCGCGGCGCCCGTCCCGCCCATGGCGGCGGTTGAAGTCACTCAAATAGCATTTCCAGTAAACAATTTCATCCGTGCGGCGCGATTTTACTGATTTAGTACAATCAGGCAACACCCAGCCATTGGAACGAGACTTATAAAAATGAAAATCTCAGCCAGGATTGCCAATTCCCGTCCCCTTGCCACCACCGCCATGCACGGCCGCGTCGAAACCCTGCGCAGCGAAGGCCGGCCGGTCATCGATTTCTCGATCGCCATCTCGCATTTTCCGGCGCCCCGGTCCGTGCTGGACGCGGTGGCCACGGCGATCGAGCGGGAACGCATCATGCCGTATACAAGCGTCGTCGGCGCCCTGGCCGTGCGCCAGCACTTGGCGGCCAAGCTGGCGCAAGAGAACGGGATCGAGGCGGACGTCGACGAAATCATCGTCACGAACGGCGCCAAGCAGGGTCTGTACGAGGCACTGTATACATTGAGCGACCCGGGCGATACCGTGCTCGTATTCAAGCCGCATTGGCCCGCCTATGTCGCCACTGCACAACTATTGGGCCTGAAACCCGTCCTGGCTGATTTGCCGGACGAAATCACCCCGGCGTTGCTGGATGGCCTCGGCAAACCCGACATTGTCATCATCAATAACCCGCACAATCCCACCGGCAAGGTGTACACTCGCCGGGAACTGGAACACCTTCGTGCGTGGGTAGAGCGCATCGGGGCCCGGGTGATCGTCGACGAGAGCTACGAGCACCTGATCTTCGAAGGCCGGCATACCAGCCTGGCGGCATTGTGCGACTGGAGAAAGATCGGCGTGGTCACGCTGTTCTCGGCCTCCCAGAGCTATGCCATGATGGGCTGGCGGGTCGGCTTCGCACTTGCGCCCGCCGAAGTGGTCAACGCGATGCAGACGCTGCAGGGCCCGATCACCGCGGCCGCGCCGCATCTGTCGCAAGTGGCTGCCGACGTCGCTTTCGCGACCGGGACGCCGCGTGCGATGATGGCGGACTACCGTGAGCGGCGCGACCTGGTGGTACGGCTGTTTGCCGAGGTCCCCTGGATCGTCATGCACGCGCCGGATTCCGGTCCGTACCTGTGGGGAGACGTGCGCAGCCTGACGTTGGACACGGTCGGCTTTGCCGAAGCTTTGCTCGAGGACAAGAAGGTGGCGGTCATGCCTGGCGAAGCGCTGGGCGTGCCGGGCTACATCCGCCTCGGCTATATTTCGGACGACGTGGCCACGCTGCGCGAGGGTATCCGCAGGATAATCGAATTTGGTGATGCGTATGCCGCGCATGCTGCGGCGGGTTAAAGATAGAAAAGATGACATCTGGTTCGAGGCGCTTCCGGCTGAACAGCCTGCGCAGCCGGCTGATGCTGCTGGTGGCCCTGGCGATCACGCCGCTGGCGGTGATGACGATCCTGTCGGGCGTCCGCGAACGGGAACATGCCATCAGGGCGTCCGAAGAAAACCTGCGCCGGCTGACGGGCATGGCCGCCGCCAACGAGGCGCAATCGATCGAGGGCGCGCGCCAGATCCTCGTCGACCTGGCCAGTGTCCCCGACCTGATGGGCGACACGGCCAAGTGCACCTCGCTGCTGTCCGACGTGCTGGACCGCAACGAGGGCTTCGTCAACTTCGGCCTCATCCAGCTGAACGGCGACGTCACCTGCAGCGCCGTGCCGCTGCTGCACCCCGTCAACCTGGGCGACCGCAGCCATTTCCGCCGCGCGATCTCGGAGCGCCGCTTCATCGCCGGCGACTACGTGTTCGGCCGCGTCATCAAGAAGCACACGATCAACCTCACCTACCCCGTCATCGACCGCAGCGGGAAAGTCCTCGCCGTCGTCTTCGCGGCGATGGACCTGGAAGGCCTGGACACCTTCATCAACGACATCAACCTGCCGCCCGGTTCCGTGCTGGCGACGGCGGATGCGCGCGGCACCATCATCTCGCGCCGCCCCGATCCCGAACGCTTCTTCGGCACCAAGCTGACGCCCGTCATGAAGGAAGCGATGACCACGGCCGGCCAGCGCGCCGTCACGATCCGCGGCGAGGACGGCCTCGAGCGCCTGCACACGTTCGCGCGCGTGGGCGCGCCCGCGCTGACCGACTACACGGTCACGATCGGCATCCCCATCGAGACAATCCTGTCCGCCGCGCGCCACGACCAGATCATGTCCCTGCTCGGCCTCGCCGCGACCACGCTGCTCGCCATGCTGGCCGCATGGCTCGTCGGCGACGTGCTGATCGTCCAGCGCGTGCGCAAGCTGATGGGGACGGCCGAGCGCATCGCGGCCGGCGACCTGGAGGCGCGCTCCGGCATCGCCTATGGCCACGAAGAGATCGGCAACCTGGCGCAGGCGCTGGACCGCATGGCGGCCTCGCTGCAGAAGAAGGAGTCGGCGCGCTCGCTGGCCGAACGCGAACTGCGCGCCGCCGACCAGAGGAAGGACGAGTTCCTGGCGATGCTCGCGCACGAACTGCGCAACCCGCTGGCACCGATCAGCACGGGCGCCCACCTGCTCAAGCTGCTGCACTCCGATAACGCCCAGATCACGCAGACCTGCTCGATCATCGTGCGCCAGGTCGACCACATGACGAGCCTCGTCGACGACCTGCTGGACGTGTCGCGCGTGACCCGCGGCCTCGTGTCGCTGTCGACGCAGGTGCTGGATTTCAGGCGTGTCGTGGACGACGCGGCCGAGCAGATCCGCCCGCTGATCGCGGCCCGGCGCCACCGCGTCGTGGTCGACGTGCCGCCCGCGCCGGCCTATGTCAAGGGCGACCACAAGCGTCTCGTGCAGGTGTGCGCGAACCTGCTCAACAATGCCACCAAGTACACGCCGGAAGGCGGCACCGTCCAGCTGCGCCTGGAAGCGGACGGCAACGACTACGTGCTGACCGTGGCCGACGACGGCATCGGCATGGAGCCCGCCCTCGTCGAGCGCGTGTTCGACCTGTTCACCCAGGCCGAGCGCACGCCGGACCGCTCGCAGGGCGGCCTGGGCCTCGGCCTCGCCCTCGTGAAGAGCCTCGTCGAACTGCACGGCGGCGAAGTCCGCGCCTACAGCCCGGGCCTGGGCAAGGGATCCACGTTCACGGTACGCCTGCCGCGCCACACGCAGGACGTCGTGCTGGCGCCGGCGCCCGTCGTCGGCGAGCATCACGAGGAAGGCGGCGTGCCGCTGCGCATCCTGCTCGTGGACGACAACGTCGACGCCGTGCACACCCTGCAGCTGTTCCTGCGCTCCGGCGGGCACCGCGTGGAAGTCGCCTATTCCGCCACCGACGCGCTGGAACTGGCCAAGACGTTCGCGCCGGAAGTCTGCCTGCTCGACATCGGCCTGCCCGATTTCGACGGCAACGAACTGGCGCGCCGCCTGCGCGTGCTGCCGCAGGCGGCCGGCGCCACGCTGATCGCGATGACGGGCTATGGCCGCCAGCAGGACCGCGACGCGTCGATGGCGGCGGGGTTCGATCACTATCTCGTCAAGCCGGTCAATACGACACAGCTGGCGGACATCCTGGCGGCGGCCGCAGAGGCCAATATTCGGCGCTGACCCAGGTGTGCGCCGTGTCGGTGGGCACGGCGCAACGCTGGTCACTCAAAGCACCAGTCAACTCCCTTTGTTTGTGACACGTCCTCGTTCGTTTTCGAGAAAGCGCAACAAGCTTTTTACATGCGTGCCATGCACATCAGAAATTTTCCAAACCCCACCCACTGGCACGAGATCCAGCGTCACACGTTGCCAGGCATTGGAATTTTTAAAACGAACCTGGGCGATTGTTTTTCCAGATGCGGCACGATTGACAGAAATGGTGACGCGGGTAATCGAATAGTCCTGGCAATCGCAAATTGGATCAAAATCGACCGCCCCCACTTCTCCCTGCGCCGCCGCCTCGTCTTTACGCATCAGCGCCAGCAGCTTGGGTGCATAGATATCCTGCCCCGCACCGTGGGCCGTATAATCGGGCCCCGGCTCCTTGCCGTAGGCGGCGTATAAACCCGCCACGAAACGTCTTGCATCGCCGAGCGTCTGGGCAAAGCCCGGAGTTACCGAAAAAACCAGAAGAAATACCAGCGCAAGAATATGCACGACCTCACGCTTGATCTTCATGGGCGATAAATCTTGTAAGAAGGTTTGTGCTGCCGGTATCCAGGGCCGCTCCACATATCGGTTTGCCAAAAGTCGGAGACCCAGACTTTTCCGTCAAACATTGTAATATGGCCAGCTGAACTTCCCCCTTTATATGGTTGGATAACCGCGATATCCCCCTTTACAGCCATGTAAGACTTGAGCGGCACTTCTACAAATCCTTTGTCGATCAAGTAACTACCATAATCTTTCGCATCTCTGGGATGTTCGGCAAAACTTATGCCTCCCGCCAGCAGTGCATTTCTTACGTAAAACGCACATCGATGTTTCGAACGCTCTACAGCGCTCGCCTGCAGTTTTTTGATCGACTTGTCGATATCCAGGCCGCTGTTGCCTTTGAGGCTGCTGCTACTGCTGCTACTGCTGCTGCTGCTGCTGCTGCTATCGTCCATGATTTTCTCTATCCAGATCAGGTTAGGCCAGACGTCTCTCTCGAAACCTACAAATTACTTCAATACAACGAAAACCAGGCCAGCAATAGCATGCCTTATCGAGGAAATAGTAATAAAACAATAGGAAATGAAAAACAATCGTGTGATCTGATAGGTACGGAATCGACCACCGGGTGACCCATACGGTCGAATGTAAAAACGGATCCCGAAGGACCTTCCGGCAAACAGACTCGCCTCATCAGCCTTATCGCTTACCATCAAGCATGGGGTAAAGGTTAAGATAAGGAATGGATACTGTCGAAGTCATCCTGGCGATGCTGCTCGCCGTGATCGCCAGCGGCTACCTGGCGCGGCTGCTGCCCGTCGCGCTGCCGCTGCCGCTGATCCAGATCGCGCTGGGTGCGGTGATCGCGGGCGGGTTCCGGCATGGCGTCGCGCTCGAACCGGACATCTTCTTCCTGCTGTTCCTGCCGCCGCTGCTGTTCGTCGACGGCTGGCGCATTCCCAAGGTCGGCCTGTTCCGCGACAAGGCCACGATCCTCGAGCTGGCGCTGGGCCTTGTCCTGTTCACCGTCGTCGGCGCCGGCTACCTGCTGCACTGGATGATTCCCACGATGCCGTTGGCCGTCGCCTTCGCGCTGGCGGCCATCGTGGCGCCGACGGATCCGGTGGCCGTGTCGTCGATCACGGCGCGCGTACCGATGCCGCCGCGCCTGATGCACATCATCGAGGGAGAAAGCCTGCTCAACGATGCCAGCGGCCTCGTGTGCTTCCGCTTCGCCGTCGCGGCCGCCGTGACGGGCAGGTTCTCGCCGGCGCAGGCGGGCATGACATTCCTGTGGGTGGCGCTGGCGGGCATCGCGGCCGGCGTCGCGATCACGTTCGCCATCACGCGCGTGCACGGCATCCTGCAGCGCCGCTTCGGCGAGGAAGACGGCGTTCCGGTGCTGATCAACCTGTTGACGCCGTTCGGCGCCTATCTCGTGGCCGAGCGCCTGGATGCGTCCGGCATCCTGGCCGCGGTGGCGGCCGGCGTCACGATGAGCTACCTGGAGCTCTCCGGCAACGCCACGCCGTCCACGCGCATCCGCCGCAACGTCATCTGGGACGCGCTGCAGTTCACGCTGAACGGCACCATGTTCGTGCTGCTGGGCGAGCAGTTGCCGGACATCGTGCGCGGCGCCCTGCATCCGGCTGGCGGCCAACCGTTCGATCCGTGGTGGCTCGCGGGCCGCGCCCTCGCGTTCAGCCTGGGGCTCGTGCTGCTGCGCCTGCTCTGGGTGTGGATCTCGCTGCAGCTGACGATCCTGAACCGCAAGCGCCTCGGGCGCCAGGTATTCAGGCCGCGGCTGCGCGTGATGCTCGCCACGTCCGTCGCCGGCGTGCGCGGCGCGCTGACGATGGCCGGCGTGATGACCCTGCCGCTCGCTCTGCCGGACGGCGCGCCGTTTCCCGCGCGCGACCTGGCAATCTTCCTGGCCAGCAGCGTGATCGTCGTCTCGCTGCTGCTCGCCGGCGCGGCCCTGCCCGCCCTGCTGCGCGACCTGCAGATGCCGGCCGAGCCGGAGGCGAAGTGCAACGAGGACGATGCGCGCCATGCGGCCACGCTGGCCGCCATCGAGGCGCTGGAAAAGGCGTGCAGGGACGCCGGCAAGGCCGACGACGATGCCGACGCGGCGCTGCGCAGCCGGGCCGCCGGCCATGTGCTGCGGCTGTACCGGCACCGGCTGGACGCGACCGACGCGGCAAACGGCCACGACGATGCCCGGGCCCTCAAGCGCGCGGAGCTGTCGTACCGGCTGGTCGCGCTCAAGGCCGAGCGCGACACCGTGCTGCGGCTCGCGCGCCGCATGGACATCTCGGACGAGACGGCGCGCAGGCTGATGCGCCAGATCGACCTGCTGGAAGCGCGCTACCAGCAGGATTGACGGCCCGCTCCATGCAACGAATGCGGCGCCAACGTTAGGTCGCGTACGGAGGCGCCGTACGAAACTGCGTAGCGTCCATTTGACGGCGCCATCCGGACGCCGCCAACGCGACCTCACGAGACTCCGATGAAGCTCGACGACAACGCCCCGGCCAACCCGGTGCCGAATTCCGATCCGCCCGCCGCCGCCAGGGCCGCGGGCCTGCGCTACGTCCACGACGACCGGCCCGGCATCCGGCGCGAACCGGCCGGCGACAACTTCCGCTACCTCGATGCCAAGGGCGATCCTGTCGACGACGAAGCGACGCTCAAGCGCATCAAGTCCCTTGCCATCCCGCCCGCCTGGACGGACGTCTGGATCTGTCCGCAGGCCAACGGCCACCTGCAGGCGACAGGCCGCGACGCCCGCGGCCGCAAGCAGTACCGCTACCACCCGAAGTGGCGCGAGGTACGCGACGAAGTGAAATACGAACGCATGATCAACTTCGGCAAGGCGCTGCCGCAGATCCGCAAGGAAGTCGAGCGCGCGCTCGCCCTGCCCGGCCTGCCGCGCGAAAAAGTGCTCGCCACGATCGTCTACCTGCTGGAAGCGACGATGATGCGCATCGGTAACGACGAATACGCCCGCGAGAACAAGTCGTACGGCCTGACCACCCTGCGCAACCGCCACGTGAAGATCGACGGCAGCGAGGTCGAATTCCGCTTCCGCGGCAAGAGCGGCGTTTACCACAACGTCAAGGTGCACGACCGCCGGCTCGCGCGCATCATCCAGCGCACCCGCGACCTGCCCGGCCAGGACCTGTTCCAGTACCTCGACGACGACGGCGAGACGCACACCGTGGGCTCCGCCGACGTGAACGACTACCTGCGCACGATCACCGGCGAGGACTACACCGCAAAGGATTTTCGCACGTGGTCCGGCACCGTGCTCGCGGCGATGGCGCTGCAGGAATTCGAGGCCGTCGATTCCGATGCGCAGGCGAAGAAGAACGTCGTGCGCGCCATCGAATCCGTCGCCGAAAAGCTCGGCAACACGCCATCGGTCTGCCGCAAGTGCTATGTGCACCCCGCCGTACTGGACGCCTACCTCGATGGCACGATGCTGGAGGGCCTGCGCGCACGCGCCGAGGAAAGCCTCGTCCAGGACCTGCACGACCTGCAGCCCGAGGAAGCGGCCGTGCTGGCGATGCTGGAGCGGCGCCTTGCGCAGGAGACGGCGTCCAACGACCTGGCCGTCAGCCGGCGCGCCGCCTGAGACGAGCGCTCATCGGGTGTCCCCGATCGGTTCCGCCAGGGCGAACGCACCCGGACGCAGCCAGCCGCGCACGACGCGCAAGCGCCATACGCGTTCCACCGGCGGCACGCGCCCGGGTTCCGCCGCCGTCCAGTCCACGTCGACGATGCCCTGCAGCT
>Ga0207705_10004045_pt1 | contig 11148 bp, 8 predicted proteins | sample KBSC13metaG_FD_184314 | JGI IMG/M metagenome (GOLD analysis project Ga0207705, IMG submission 184314) | Corn rhizosphere microbial communities from Kellogg Biological Station, Michigan, USA - KBS C1-3 metaG (SPAdes) (version 2) | ecosystem: Host-associated > Plants > Roots > Rhizosphere > Soil ...
AGGGAAAGTAGCCAGATTCCCTTTAAAAACCGTATTAAGTCAAATGTAATTTGCAGCAATCTAAGCGGTTTTGTTGACAATGCCCATCTGAACCTGATACAATCTGGCTATTATGGCCACCATACAAGAGGTTGCGAGACTGGCGGGCGTGTCGACGGCGACTGTGTCTCGATCGTTCAATTCGCCGGGGCTTCTCAGCAAGGAGACGGAGCGCCGGGTACTAGAGGTTGCGGAGCGGTTGAACTATCGCCCGAGGAAGGCGCGACTGGCTCGAAATAAGCCGTCGACGGACACCGGGCTCGGTACCGCAACCATCGGCTTCCAGTTCTTCGCGGCGTCACCGAGTGATACCCTGGCGGTCAACGATTTCTATGGTCCGGTTCTCGCCGGCGCTATGGATGAGGCGTCGGAGCTCGGGCTCAACCTTCTGGTCCACACGACCCACCGCAAGAGGCTGTCTGAAGAACTACCCAAGATGGTGAGGGATCAGGCGGTCTCCGGCATGCTGCTCGTTGGGACGGCGGATCCTGAGATCCTCGACATGTTCAGTGCTCAGATAGCGCAGATCGTCCTTGTCGACAACCGCGACGCGCATGGGAAGTTTGACGGCATCGTCTCCGACGGTTTCCGAGGAGCGACCGAGGCTGTCAACTATCTGTACAAACTCGGCCACCGGCGTATTGGGTTTCTTTGGGAGACCCCCGAGATCATCACCTTCCAGGATCGCCACCATGGCTATCTCTGTGCCCTCCATGAGAACGGCCTTCCGATTGACCCCAGCCTGATCCTCTGCACGCATGGTCCGGACGAGGATACGCAGCCGGAAATGGAGGCGTTTCTGAAGCGTCCAGATCGGCCTACCGCCATGTTCTGTGTCAACGACTTCAACGCCGTAACTTTCATGCGCGCCTGCCGCGCTTGCGGCGTGAGCGTGCCTGACGACATCAGCATCGTTGGCTTCGACGATATCCAGCTCGCGTCGCATTCGCATCCGGCTTTGTCGACCATTCGCGTACAGAAGGAATATCTCGGTCGCCTGGGTGTCAGGCGGCTCCTCTACCACCTCCAGAATCCAAACCCTCGGACCATCGACGAGGTCCCGATCTTGATCGAAGTGCCCGTCTCGCTCGTTGAACGGAATTCGTGTAGATCTCTGTAATTTTCAAGAAACTTTTCGCAATTTAATTGACTTTGTTTACAGCGATGTGATAAGATGGAGGCATGGTAACTGCGTCCATCTTACTCGTCGACGGCTGGCGTTTTCGGGAAGTTCCGCCCGCGATCGAGCAAGCCATGACTGAAATCTCCTGGCTTCCCGCTCAGGTTCCCGGGCACGTACATCTCGACCTCATGCGGGCAGGCGTAATTCCTGATCCGTTTGACCGTCTTCACGAGCGAACCGTCTCATGGGTCGATGGCTGCGATTGGGTTTACGAGACCGTATTCCACCTCGATCGCCCCATCCCCGAGTTGACCTATTTGCGGTTCAATGGCCTCGACACAGTTGCGGAAATTTACCTGAATGGCAAGTTGCTAGGCAACACTGACAACATGTTCGTTGCCCACGAGTTTCGGGTCAGCAGCCTCTTGCGCGTCGGGACCGGTGTGGACGGTGAAAACACCCTGCAAGTTACATTTCGATCCGCACTGAATACGGGCCTTGCTCGACGGATCGAGTGGGAAGCCGCGGGCAATGACAGTATGCCGCACCACTGGAATGCATGGGGGGCGAGGTCGTTCGTGCGCAAGGCGCAGTATATGTACGGCTGGGACTGGGGTCCGGTGGTGATTTCCTGCGGAATTTGGCAGTCGGTGGAGTTGGTTCAAGTTCCCACTGCCCGCATTGTGGATTACCGTTACACCCCTACGTTCCACGTCGACGGCAGCGCAACCGTTCGCGTCGAGGCTACCGTGGAGCGGGCCGACGCCGCGTCGAGACTGGCGTTGACCGTCGCGATCGGGCCGGCGTCGACCGGTGACGATTTCGTCGCGAGCGTGTCGGGAGTTGCTGAGCTAGCCTTAGTCGACGGCCAAACATCGGCGACCTGTGACGTCATCGTTCCAGATGCCAGGCGTTGGTGGCCGGCCGGGGCCGGCGATGCCCACCTGTACGGTCTTCGGCTTGCGGTAGACGGCCCCGGCGGCACAGTCGATGTCAAACGGACTAAGATTGGACTGCGACAGGTGGAGGTTATTTGCGAGCCGGATGCCGACGGCAACGGCGAAGGTTTCCTCATTCGAGTCAACGGCCGCGACCTGTTTATCAAGGGCGCGAACTGGATCCCGGACGACTCTTTTCCGTCCCGAATACATCAGCCCACGGTCGACGGCATCGATAAGGTCGAGTACCAGATCCGGCTGGCGGTCGAAGCGGGCTACAACATGCTGCGGGTTTGGGGTGGCGGGCTGTACGAGAGCGAGCGCTTCTATCAGATGTGCGACAAGCTTGGTGTGATGGTGTGGCAGGACTTTGCGTACGGTTGCGCCTACTATCCGGACCGTGGCGAATATGTCGACGCAGCCCGCGCGGAAGCGGTCGCGGCGGTCCGTCGCATTCGCAATCATCCGTCACTTGCCCTCTGGTGTGGGAACAATGAGAACGATTCGATGTATCACGACGGTTGGTACCACCTGAAGCCGTCGCGTTTCGTTGGAGAGACGCTCTACCATGAGGTCTTGCCGGCTGTGGTGGCCGCTGAGGACCCGTTGACGCCGTATCGGCCGTCGTCACCGTTCGGCGGTAGCGATCCCGGAAGTCAGGACTTTGGCGATCGCCATAACTGGAATGTCTGGCACGGTGTGGGAGACTGGAAACACTACCTCACCGACCGGTCTCGGTTTGCGTCGGAGTTTGGATTTGGGGCGTCGTGCGGTCTGAACGCCTGGAAATCGTGCCTGGCCGACGAGGATCGACACGCTCATTCGGCGGTGGTTCGGGGGCACGATAAGACGCGTAAGGGATACGACACCTACCTGGGTCTTGTGGCCCTGCACTTCGACATGCCGGAGACGATCGAGGACCTCGTCTACGCCACCCAGATCAACCAGGCGGAGGCGCTCAAGTGCGGCATCGAGCACTACCGTCGGCTGAAGGGGCGATGCTGGGGCGTCCTGTTCTGGCAGCTCAACGACTGCTGGCCCGTACAGTCCTGGTCCGCTATCGACTCGATTGGCGAGCCCAAAGCGTCCTTCTATGAGTCGCGGCGTTTCTTCTCTCCCGTCTTGCTGTCGATGGTTCGCACCGACGGCGGTGTGGAAGCGCATCTCGTCAACGACCTCATGCAGACGGTGACCGGAACCGTTACGATATCGCTGATGACCTTTGACGGCCGCGCATTGGAGTCGACCACCGCCGGCGCGAGCGTCGAGGCCAATGGCGTCGCCCATGTAACAACCCTCGACATAAGCGCAGCTCTTGGGCATGAAGACGAGACGTACGTCTTTGCGGAGTTTGCTCCGCACCAGCCGGAAGTTGCCGATCAACGGTTCGGGTTGACGAACTATCAGTTCCTCGCTGATCAAAAGAACTGGAAGCTCGGATCGACCGCTAGCAACGGGCGCCACGCGAAGGCGTCTGGCGGTCATATTGGCATCAATATCGACGATATGGGAGCCGACGCATTCGAGATCACCCTGTCGGCATCCACTTTTACGCCCTACATCTGGCTTCATATCGACTGTCCCGAGGGGCATCTCCCGGCCCAGTTCGGCGATAATTTTGTACATGTGCAGGCCGGTAAAAGTGTGAGGATTTCGGTCCAGAAGACGCCGTGGCTGTCGACAACGAACGACCTGCGAGCGCGTCTTTCGATACGCAGTCTCGACAATCCGGGCTTTGTTCGTCTTGCTGAAGACCGCTTTGTGAGTTCGGCCGGCTAATGTATTTCCGTGTGGGAGCCGATTATTCGAAGCGGAGGACCGTGTATGTTCGGAAAATGGTTAGGCTCGACTATTGGAATGATTGCTATGACTATCTTTGCCACATCCGTCGTGGCTGCCCCGGCCAATGCGAAGGGGCACCCGTTGAGCGCCGACGAGCGACAGCGACTGTCTACGATTCTTCACCAGGCCGACGGTGACTTTCGCAACGACGTGATGCCGTTCTGGACGCGAGCCACTTGGGACAACCAGTATGGGGGCTTTTCGACCGATGTCGACCGGCGTGGCAATCCCCGAATGGGCAGCGACAAGTTCTTGATCATGAACGCGCGTATGATCTGGACGTTGGCGGCGGCACATGAGTATGGGGTGACGGACAAAGGTTACCTGGCGCTCGCTGGCAAGGGCGTTAAGTTCCTGACGTCGAAGATGTGGGACGACGTCAACGGCGGGTTTTATATGACCGTCAAGGCCGACGGGACGCCGGATGATACTCGCAAGTTCACGTACAGTCAGGGTTTCGTCATCTATGCCCTCGCGGAGTATGCGCGTGTCGCGCACGACAAGGATGCTCTGCACTGGGCAGAGAAGACGTACGAGACGCTGAAGGCGATGGCCGGTGACGGCGATCTCGGGTTTCACGAGGACTTCGATCAGCAGTGGCATCCGCTTCCGGACAGCCTGGGAGTCGGCGGCGTCAAGTCGGGCAAGACCCTCAACACGCATATGCACATGATGGAGACGCTGACGGCTCTGGCCGACGCCAATCCAAAGTACAAGGGTGAGCTCGCCCGCGTCACAGACTTGCTTCTTGCCAAAGTGATCGACCACGAGCACGGCTGCGCAATGGAGCCGTTCGACTGGGACTGGCATCCGATTCCTGACGGCAAGGGCCGAATGTCCACCTTCTACGGTCACAATGTCGAGATGGCCTGGCTTCTCGCCGACGCCTGGCGTGCCCTGGGACGTGATCGGTCGAAGATCAAGACCGTCTACTGCGGCCTCATCGACAATGCGCTGAAGTATGGGTACGATAACGAGCGCGGCGGCATTGCCGGCATCGGCCCGTATGACAAGCCGGTTGTCGACGATCCACGGTACGCGGGCGATATCCGTCAGAAGGAATGGTGGGAGCAGGCGGAGGCCATGGTGGCGTTCTCGGAGGCTTTCGAATGGACGCACGATCCCAAGTATTTAACCGCGCTGGAGAAGCAGTGGGGCTGGATCTGGACCCACCAGATCGACCATGAGGATGGTGACTGGTTCACCGAGGTCGCCTGGGACACCGGCGCGCCGCTCACCATGGACAAAGGCATGGGCGGCTGGAAGGTGTGCTATCACAACGGCCGCAGCCTCATGCGGACGTCGACGGCGCTTCGGTCGATACTGAAATAGAATAGGGTGCCAACGGCGGCACCCTCGTAGGCACGACATTGTCGATGGAGGCACGATCCCGGGAACCCGCCCTGGTCGGCGATCGAGGAACTTCTGAGAGTACCGTTGACGTCACCCGGGATCACGCCGCAATGCTAATTGCCCACCAGTTCAGCGGCGTCACGCCGTCCTCAGCGTAGACATTGCCGAACATCCACGTGGCGAAGGTCGGTTCTTTCGAGATCTCGTTCATTACACGTTCAACCTCAGGAAAGCCTGAAGTAACCGGAATCGTGTAGATGATAAGATGGCTGTTCGCTACGTCTTTGCCGCCGTCGAGCCAGCCCCAATTGCCCGCACCTTCGCCGTCGACCGGTCCAACACCCGCTTACGCTCTTCCATGTCCGCGTTCACAAAGAAAACCTGAACGCACAGGTTGCCGCTCCGCTCGACGACCCTGAAGTGTCCCTTGCGGTTCGGATCAAGCTCGATAACGTCGCCGGCAGCGGTGCCGGGGGCAAAGCCGGGTGACGCGAGGATCTTATAGTGACCTTCGCCGACCGGGACTGCCGGCACAGCCTCGAATTGGCCCTCGCCCCCGACAGCGTCGATGGCAAGTTGTACGTCGATAATATCCGCGCCTGTCACAAGCACACTCCTCTTCGCTCAATAAAAAGGGCGGGCCACCTGAGCGGCCCGCCGGACAGTCTTAGTACTAGTCAACTACGACGCACGGGTCCGCGCCAATGAAGCCGGTCAACTCGGTAACGTACTCCGGCTTGGAGACCTTCGCGAGAGTTACCTCCGCACGCAATTTGCGATCCTCGAGCTCCTTGCGGAACGCGCCGCCAAGTTGTACGGGACTGGCGAGACTATTGCTCAGGTACGCCACGTGGGCTGACCATAGCTTAACGTCCACCTTCTGCTGCGCCTTCAGCCGTGCCTTGTACCAGTCGCTCGAGAGCAGGTACTCACGCGTGAACATTTCCCGGATCTCGGGATCGTTCACATCCTTGCCGTTGTACTCTCCATCGCGCATAATGGAGAGGAGCGCCTTGATCGGCGGGCAGGCAAGTTCATAGCCACCATCGGCGAAGTAGAACTCGGCGATGCTCTTCTGCGTCGACACGATGTTCTCGATGCCGTCGATGAAGTCTTCCTCACCCTGGGTCTCCGGCCGCAGCATCTCCGGGGTGAAGATGTCGTTGGGATTGTCAAAGACGATACCAAAGAACGTGCGGACAAAGTGCGACGTGATGCGGTAGCCAAGTCGACTCGCCAGCACCTTCTTCCCGTCCTTCGATTTGACGATATCGTCCGTCACCTTCTCCAGATAGCCGCCCTCGATCAGGAACTTGGGATCTCGCTCGTGGATCTCCATGCGCGACCAGATTTCCGGGATCAGAAGGCTGATGTCGTGGTCGACCCGGAACTTCGGTCCAACATACCCGGCCGCGGTGACAAAACATTCCGTGCCGGTCAAGATGTGCGAGACGAGTGCGTTGTTGATGTCGATGATCGGCAGGACCGCGTTGAACGGTCCCTTCGTCAGCGCGCCTTCGGAACCCGCCCCGGTGGTGGAGGGCGACTTGCCGGTGAGGCTGCTGATCAACTCCATGAACAGCTCGGGTGTCTCCTGGTAGTGGATCGGGCTGTAGACAGCGAGCGACCGGACGCCGGCGGCCGCGTCGGGCGGATTGAGGCGTCGACCCGGAAGCACGGCATTGACGGGGTTGAACACCGGCTGATCCATCGGGGCTTCGCGGTGCAGGCGCGTGCCGATTTCCGCAAGGTAGACCGCCTTGGGATCGAGGAGATCCGGGCGCACCTGAAGGTACCGAGGATTCTTGGTCGGCTTGCCGTCGACAATGCGCGGATGCGCCGACGATACGAAATAGCCGCTGCTTTCATGCGCCGCCTTCCGGATCGTGTTCTGCATCGGGCGGGTGAACTCCGAGAAGGTGATCGGCGCGCCGGCGATTGCACGGGCTTCGTCGGTGATGAGCGGCTCAAAGTTCGAGAGGAAGTTGCCCGGTCGAGAGAAGTGGGCCTCTGTCACCTTGTCGTACCCGCGGTGAATGGCATCGTCCGGGCGTTGGAACAGGCGCCTTTCGGGGTTTTCGGCGCTTACGATCTTGAATGAGTTTGATGTTCCGTAGCGAGGGTTCGTGTTGCTCAGGCGCGCGGCCGGCACCACCATCGACGCGGTAATGTCGTCCTCACGCTGAACCTTTTCGGCGGGAACGAAGTCGCTGCGGAGTGAAAACATGCGCCACTTGCCGTCGCCGGTGAAGCCGACGCGGAGGAAATGGTTGACGAGGGTCTCGTCCTTGTACTTCAGTTCGTTGCCCGGGCGACCATTGACGACATCGACATTGAAGACGTCTCGCCAGTTGTCGCCCATGTCTTCCTGGTACAGCCTCTTCACCATGAAGACGAGCCTGCGGATGGCCGGCGGGATAGTGCCAAGCCATGTGTTGTACTCTTCGGTGTACAGCGTGCTCGAGGGCGTCAACAGCTTGATCACCGATCCGAGCGAGCGCTTCGGGCTCAGGATCGGGCGAGTTTCCGGACTCTTTGGATGCGTCTGGAAGCGGTCGCTGTAGTCGCGATTGAGCAGCGCCTCTACCTGGTTGAGGTCGTTGTCGAAGTCGGCCACGAAGAACGGCGCGTGCTTGATGGCGTCGGAGAGCGGCTTCGAGATTTCGGACTTGCCACCTCCGGAAACGGTGCTTGGCTTGTGGCAGAAAGTTCCTTCGGCCTGTGTTCCGATCAGACGCCACTGGCCGGATTCCGCTTCCTTCTCCAGGCGGACCTTAAAGCCGGACGGGACGACGTAGGTCTTCGTGGGGTCGAGCGAGAACCGATGGCTGCCCGTCTTGTTCGTCCAGCTCACCGTCTGCGTGTTCAGGTCCATCTCTACATCTTCGGGCACGTAGAGGACGTCAGAGTACTTCTTGTCGACACCGTGGCCCTCGGGCTGGATGGTCATGATATCGCCGAAGTTGGCGATGACCTTCTCAAGTGTCCTGTCGAGCTTTGGAAGATGCGTTGGGACTGAGAAGCCTTTGCCAAGGTCGTACTGCGGGAAGACGAGAGCGCCTCCGGCGTGCTCCTCCTCGACATGGCCGCTCATGTTTGCCGCCAGGCTGAGCTGGGTTTTGAGCTCTTTCTTACAGTAGCCGAAGTAGTTGTCCGCGATGATCGTCAGCATCACGCCACTGCCGTCGCGCGCGGTGATCTTGAAGGCGTCGCCGTTGTTGTAGATCTCGTCTTCCTTCGACCAGCACATGCCGTCGCGCTTCTGTCGATCGGTGGCGTCGGCAATATTCGGCAGGCCGAGTTCCTTCTTGTTGAGCGTGATTAGATGCGGCGCGAGGAGGACGAAGCCGGTATGTCCGGCCCAGTGCTCGACGTCGAGGCCGGCGTCGTTGTCAGGCAGGTGGGGATCGCCGTAGTTGCCGAAGATTCGTTCAATGAAGTCCAGGTTGCTAATGAGGTTGCCCGGCACCAAATACTTCATCTCGATCGTCTTGAGCGGGGTGACGCCGTCGACCTCGGGGAAGAGTGTGCCGCGGGTCATCAGGGACACGAAGGTGGACACCGGCTTGTCGCTCTCGGACGTAAACGGCAGCAGCTGCAGGTTGGTGGGCGGCTTGAGGGCTTCGCGAAGGATATTGGCGAAAACATGCTTGGGAACGCCGCGCTTGTCTTCGGGTATAGGCAGACCGCCCTCAGCAATATGGAACACGCCGTGTGTGGTGCGACGGTCGCTCTTAGGATTATGGAGAACGCCCTGACCGTTCAGAAGGCGGTACGAGCTAATGATGTCCGACTGGAAGTAGTCTCCGTGTTCGGGCAGCGAGAGCTCTTCCGCCATGCCGGCGCGGTCGAGGATAAAGGTTTGACCGAGGCCCGGCAGCTTGATCGGCACGGTGTCGACATCGGCGAGGTAGCGGTCGAGAAATGCCTGTACGCGCTGAGTGATAGGACTCTGCTGGCCGTAGGACAGGCGAATGCGTTCCCGAAGATGGGCCACCACTTCGTAAGGAATGCTGAGCCGGTTGAGGACGGCGTCATCGGTCGATTCGACCCCGGATACCATCAGTTTAAGTTTGATATAGTCGATGAGTTCTTGACGGTTGGGTCCTTCGGTGTGTGTCCGACGATCGGCTGATTTCTCGGAAGCGCGTGGCATGGCTGTGATAGGTCCTGTTGAGTTTCTATTTTGTCTGACTGGATAAACGTATTCGGCGACAGCAGTGGAGCCTTGTATGTCCATCTTCGGCGAGGGAGCTTGCGGTGTAAGACTTAGACACAGGCGGAAAAGATTCCTCCGAGCGGTTGAGATTTGTAGGAAAATCACACGTAGCGTGAGGAATACTAGTAAAGGTAGTTGGTGCCGATAGGCTATAGACGTGGACTTTTACCCCTCCCCAGCCCTCCCTTCAGGGAGGGAGTTAAGGAATCACTAAGTAACGATGGTGAAGATACCCAGTATTGAAGCGGACATAAAGATGAGGGCGATGGACGACGGAGGCGGCGCCACCTCGTTCTCGGCCGGTGCGACATTGAAGCTTACGACACCGTCGACGTCGTCGCCCGTCGACGTGCGCGTCCTTGATGCTCTTAGCGGCAAGAAGGCCCACAACGTAGGTCCGGGTGATGATGCGTTCGTCGTGTTCCTGCTCGTCAATCATCCAGGCACGGATTACAGCGCCTTTCGTTCAGGCACCCGCTTCGACATTGTCGACGGCGGCGATGTCGTCGGCACCGGCACGGTCCAGGCACGCGTCGACTAGGCACTTAGCAGCGCGTGCCGGCTTTCATGCTATGGGATTTTAAAAGCAGTTACGGTAGAAACCCCTATGGCCTCGTATCCCTTTGAAGTTCTCGCCATCTACGAGCGTGCCGGAAACGTGCTGGAAACCGCGTTTGTGGAGTGGGTGCCCGCCGAAGATTTCAACGAAGCTGTGCTCATGTTCTGGGCGGGGTCGGCAAATATGGTGGTGCGGCGGCAGATGCCGCTGTCGAGCGCGGAGATTCTCACCTGCCAGGCAGTTCAGTCACAAGACGGCTAACGGGCAGATGATCAGAGTGGGTGGCCTCGGACAGTACGTCCGAGGCCATTCTTGACTTGGAGTGAAAGTCGACTAGCCGTCATCCCGGATTGCTTGAATAGGGCAAACTTCCACAGCCTGACGACACTGCTGTTCCTCAAGGTCGTTCTCGGGTTGCTTCGAGACGTAGTACGTCGTCCCATCGCAGGCGAAGTTGCTTGGCGCGGCATCTTCGCAGAGACCGTGGGCAAGGCACAGGTCGCATTCAACCCAATATCGACCCGGCGCACTCAGCGGATTTCGGCTCATACGGTCAGTATACCGTTCAGACATCCCCGCAGATCGACACGTCGAGGCCCAGTTCACGCATCGCCGTCGCCTTGGCGTAGAGCGCCTTGCGGGCACCATCGACGTCGGGCGCATATGCCACCTGGATGTGGTTCGCCTTGTGGCGGGCCATCATCTGGTCGCGCGTGATGCCGTGGAGGACGGTGTGCATGATGGGCCACTGCGAAGTGGTCAATTGCCATCGATCTTCGGTCTCCTCCCGCGGCAGCTCAACGACAGTGCCGAGGCCGATGTCGAACTTCAGCTTGCCGGCCTCTACGAACACACGGCTCCAGACGATCTCGCCCGGCTTGCTGATCCCCTTGACCGTGCCGCCGCCCAGCTTAAAGTACATGGCGGGCTGACGCTCGCTGACCGTGCCCGCATAACCGTCGATCAAATGCTCCGGCGGGACGGCCCCTGAGATCTCAAAGACCCACACGTAATCATCGATATCCCCGCCTTTGTAGTGTCGACCCCAGCGCAGGTCGTGCAGGGTGTTCTCCGG
>Ga0207705_10004046_pt1 | contig 11148 bp, 10 predicted proteins | sample KBSC13metaG_FD_184314 | JGI IMG/M metagenome (GOLD analysis project Ga0207705, IMG submission 184314) | Corn rhizosphere microbial communities from Kellogg Biological Station, Michigan, USA - KBS C1-3 metaG (SPAdes) (version 2) | ecosystem: Host-associated > Plants > Roots > Rhizosphere > Soil ...
ATCGACTTTTCCCGGCAGTAATTACCCCGGAAGAATGGACGGCAGCGTCCGAATCCCTCCGGTCCCGGTCGACACGCTACGACGCCAACCCAGAAGCCCCGCGCAACCTCGTTCCCGGGCTGGTTCACATTGAAGGAAACAGGGCGACTTGGATGAACAAAGGGAGGAGGAGCACTTCCGATGGCGCCCGGAAAACCAAAAAACCGCACCCCCACGGCGGCTACTGGGTTTACTACCGAACCCTCGACCCAAAAACCGGAAAAACCCTCCACCTCATTCCGGCCCTTGAGATTGAAGATATGATCCTTGCCGCGCTGCGAAAAGCGGATGGCGAAGAATGGATGCAGCTCATCAACAAAGCCGCCCCACCGGTGGACGCCGCCGCTGTCAAACGCGCTCAACTTGAGGCCAAGGTGAAAAAAACCAAGGAATCGCTGGAGCGCCTCGTCAACGCACTGGCGATCGGGATCGGCGGTGCGAAAACCATTACCGCCAAAATTGCTACCGAGGAAGAAACCCTGCAAAAAGCCAAAGACGACTTGGCCAAGCTCGGCCCGGAAGACATCCAACCGGCTGTATTTGCTAAGGAGATCGACGAACTCCGGCAACTCGCCGAAACCGGGGACACCAGCCATCCTGACATCCGGAAAACGATTTCCAAACGAATCACTTCGCTCTTCTCGCGTATTGACATCGGGAGAACACCCTCCGCGATGATGGCGGAAAAAAGGAAGTCGGACGCGATGACTCCCTTTGTCCTTACTCCCGGATTGCTTGATCGCCAAGCAGCGGCCTCCATGGAGGATCCCAAGTTCTTCTGGGCGCTCCTTACTCCCCGATTCAGCGCGGGCGTCCGGCTGATGGTCATGTCCCATGCCTTCACACCTGCTGCGCTCGCCTTGTTCAATGCCAGAGCGGAATATCGCTCCAGCGCCAAACGAGGCGGAAGACCAACCCTTAGTCGGGGCTCGGGTGATCCACCGGCTCGAAAGCCTGCAACTCGCGGAGCTTTTTGATGTCCCGCTCTAAAATTTGATCAGCGCAGGCTCTGCAGTAACGCACCCAGCTCCTCCCATTTCGCACGCTGAGTCTGACGTCACCGGCCTTTATGCGGTGGCGTTTATTTGCGCGGCAGTTGTGAGCGATCTTCGCTCGGTCGACCTCAGTCCGAATTATCAATGACTTAGTTGCCATCGAATACCTCCTGAACAGCTTGAGCAACCAGACCGGCGAAATTTTCATCTATCGACTGGAGCTGCTGACGGCTGAAATCTGCCCGAGCGCTTACCCCAAGGCCAACCGAGGTGTTTACCACGCGGTCTATCGCAGCTTTCATTGTGATCAGGTTTGTCCGTCCCTGACGGTTTCGGTCTAGTTCCCGCCCCTCCGGATTCACACCACGTTCACCTAGGATTCGCCGGGCCTCATTGAGAACGCGGGTTGCAAGACTCTGCCGCATTGCTCGCCTTTGGTTTTGAAGGGTTACCGGAACAGGCTGAAGCGTCTGCGTTCGTGCGTCGAAATCCTGTGGGATCAAACCGCTTGCCTGCAAGGTTCTTATGGCGGCTTCCTCATCGGGCAGAAGGCTAATTTCTTCCAACTCAACGTCTGTCTGGGCACTGACCTCGAGGGAATTTAACGGAGAAACCACAGGAACAATCTCACGTGATTCCCCTCCCGCTGGATCGAAGTTTTCAAGCGGAAGCAATTGGTCGAAATACTCTTGATCCGCCTCGCTGAAGGTTTGGAAATCTGCCCAGCGCCGAGCGATGTTTGCACCCGCATGAAATACCACGGTCCCCTGATTCAACACATTTCCTGGTGAGTCCTGAATGATCACCCGCATGATCCTCCCCACGAATTGAACGAAAGGGGACAGGTTGCTGAAGATGCTGAAGACCGCCGCAACCGACAGATATGGATGGTCGAATCCCTCCCCCAATTTCCGGACTTGAACAATCACATCCAACTCATGATTGGCTAATTTCTCCATCACGCGGGCATTGGCGTCCCCAGCCTCACGGCTGTGGACATAATCAGCTCGCAAATTACGGCTGCGATAAGCTTGTACGATTTGACGGCAATGCTCGAAATTCAGAGCAGAAGCAATTATTTTGAGGCGTCCTTCACCGGTTTCCTGACGGAGACGGTCGAGTTCTCGGATGGATGCATCGACGATAGTGTTCAACGTTTCTTCGGAAGTTACGATACTCCGTCGAAAATCCGCATCCTCTTCTCCCAGCTGCCTAACTTCATCTAGGGATACTTCGGTCTCCACACCATCACTTGTTCTGACGTATTTGAGAGTCTTGGGATTCAGTTGTACCGCCTTCAAGCGTTTAACATACCCCTCTTGAATAGCACGTGAGACTGGAAAAGAATAGATAACCTGCCCAGCCATGATCTGGCCGTCAGCCCGGAGCGGGGTAGCGCTGAAATTTACGATAATCGCGGCCGGGAATTTTGACTTTAGGCTCTCCCAGCTTACTGCCACTCCGTGGTGCCCTTCGTCAAAAACGATGAGGTCAAAAAAATCGCTTGGGAGTCTACTTAGCCAGCGGTTCTGCTCCCCCTGCAGCTGCTGGATGTTCGTGATGACAACGTGTGAATCCTCCAGATCGCCTTGATTTGTATTGTTACCCCGAATTTCCACAGGCTCTGGATACGGCCCGTCAGCTAATATCCCGCACTTATGGTAGAACATCGTGGGTACGCTCGGATTAAAATCCCGCTCCAACTGTTGGGCAATGTTCACTCCCGGCGCTACGACTAAAGCCCTTGAGCAACGAAACGCAAATGGCGTAAGGGTGATGCAGCCCGACTTACCGCATCCCACAGGGAGAACGACGCCGACTTCGCGAATCCCCTCTGGTCGTTGCTCGGAAAAGCTGCGGAGAGCGGCGAAGGCCTCTCGCTGGGGAATTCTAACTCTGTTATTGTTTTCTACGGCAGGCTCGCGGGTCTGAAATGGGTTTGACATATCGGTTGTCATAACACGCGGCGTTAGGAGGGCAATTTGCAAGATTTAAACGGCTATGGACAAAGATTTTGGTCTCAGCACCTTCCGTGTCTGAAACTGGAAGCGGTTGGTTGTCACCGAGACAGGTTCTGAACTTGCGATACCAATCACAACCCAGTGTTCTCAGCGTCCCGGTAGACTTCTTGCCAGTCCAGGCCAAGCCCGCGCACCCAACGGCGCATCGTCACGATGCTGGGGATTCGTTCCATGCGTTCTCCACGGCCGAGAACTCCGTGATCAACGCCTGCCTTAGCGGCCAGTTCCCGGAGGCTCAAGCCTTGGTCCAACCGGGCTTGTTTGAGAATGACGAGGAACGACGCAACGAACGCGTGGTCCGCATCGGGCGGCCACGGCGGCACTTGGTCAGGTTCCGGTTTGGGCATCCGCTCAGGCTATCACCCATCGATCCAAGGGCTGAGATGATTTCCTGATGGGGTCAGTTGACACCGTTAGGGGAAATCCCCCACAATACGAACCCCGTCGCGCCGGTTTCCCGGCGGGACAGGTCGTTCTCAACAACATCCTACAATGCACCGATTCTTCCTTGCTCTTCTTCTGACTGCCTCCTCCGCTCCGGCGGTTACCATTGTTGTCGATTACTCCTATGATAACGGCTACTTTGGTGCTGGAACCGCCGCCCGGACCGCAATCGAATCCGCAGCCGCCACCCTAAGTGCGCGACTCGCCGACGGACAACTCGCCGCCGTTTCCACCCGGACGGCATCCGGCACTGCGACATGGACCAACAGTGATGGCCTCGACCTCACCACCACCGCCAACCTCTCCGCATCCTACACCATCAGCAACCCTTCAACCGGCGATTTCACGCGCCTCGCACAGGAGACGTGGGCCGCCGATGAAATCAGGATCTACGTGGGGATGCGCCAGTTCGGGACCGGAGGAACCATCGCTGAAGGCCGTCCTGCGGACGTGGCCATCACCACTCTCGGGGTCGGATACGTACCTTCCTGGAACGATGCGGTCAACGCCGCCGCCGGTAACGCCACAGCGCTCTTCCAGCGTGGTGACATCCGCAATTCCACCATCAATGGCAATCTCACCTACAACGGCTACACCGGCAGCTTTGAAGCCACCGGACCGTTTTCCATCGGTATCGGACCCACCGCCGGGGCGATCTGGTTCGATGGCAACACCAAGTGGGACACCTCCCGGGGACTGTGGGGAATGGGTTTTGACGGGGTGACAGCTGGAGACGAATACAGCCTGGAATCGGTTGCGCTGCGCGAAATGATCCGCGCCATCGGCACTGACCCCGCAAGCCAAGTCGCATTGGGCCAACAAATGGATCTGACCGGGGAGGATTTTCTGGCACTCCAAAACTCTGGCTGGATCACCACCCAGATCCCCGAACCGTCTGTTCCGCTGCTCGCCGTCGCCGGAATTCCAGTCGCCCTCCGCCGTCGTCGGCAAACCGCTCTCTGAGTATGAACCTCCACAACGAAACCGCACTGGGGCTATTGGCTTATATCTCCGAAGAAGACCAAGGTGGAATCGCCGTCCTGCTCTTCTTCGGACTCATAATCGGAGCTGTGTATTTCATTCCAACCGGTGTAGCTTTTGCCACGGGTCATCCCCACGCGCTGATGATTGCCGTGGCCAATACGCTCTTTGGCTGGACGCTGCTTGTCTGGATCGTGGCCCTCGTCTGGGCATGCAACAAACCGCGCCCCGCTATCGTGATCAACCAGGCCGCGCCTTCTTCCGGGCCGCCGCCGGTTCCTTCCAAGCCATCTCTGGAGCGCGAACTGGAAATGCTGGAATCGCTCAAGGCGCGACAACTTGTGACCGAGGAAGAATACCAAACCCGACGTCACAAACTACTTAATAGCCTATGAAAGTCCTCCTCGCTCTACTCCTATTTGGCGGCCTTGGCGGCCTAGTGAACGCTCAATCCGTCGCGGATTATTTCAGTCGTATCCCAACCCAAAGTTTTACCGAGGGCGCACCGCAGCAACTGGTGAACCTGGCTAAGAATGGTCAGGGCTTTGTCGACAGGAAGAACGGGTTTCTTCACCTTGACGGCGATGGAGCCCAGGTTTCGCTTCAGGTCGCACTGTTCAGATTTGAGGACAAATCTCCGCTCCTTATTGTCGCGTGGGGCAACCTCGAAGAACCGGATTTTACCCACCTCACGATATTCCGGGAAGCTGGCGGAAAAATGGTGAAGGCTAACCGGAATATCTTACCGGTCGCCGATTCGGAAGGCCTCCGCTTCGAACTCCCGCGCCACGGTCGCACCATTGTCATTCGCAGTCCGGCGGGGAGGGCGATTTCAAAATGGACATGGAACGGAACCGAATTCTCCCATTGATAAAAACGACCCCGCCGGATCATCCGGCGGGGTTGTTTCTTTGTTCAGTTATTCTTAACCGTGAATTGAACCGGGATAGTGCCTTTGTGTCCTTGCCGTAGAAGAGGTATTTCAGCCAATCCTGTAAGTTGACCGCCGGTTGTTGTAGCAGCCAATGCCGGCGGTCACCAATATGGCTGAGGTTCGGTCTGGAAAAACCCGGTGCCACGGCACTGCGGAAAAACCCCAGATTCGTAGCTGCAAGGCCGTTGCCCCCACCGGCACCGCTACAGTTACGTCAGCCACAGCACTGCGCACCGGTAGTTCACCTGCGAGGGAATTGGATCCACGTTTCCCCAGCATGGATGTTCCTTCCTACGACCTGGTAATGGTGGAACCAAAGTGGGGTTGATGCTCCAGTCCCTGCCGGCAGCAGATCCACAATATTGACACCAGTCGCACCTTCCTGCTAGGAGCCTAGGCCCTACACATATGGCGCGCTACATCACCGACAAGATTCTTTGCGAAGCCTATTTAAATCTGAACGTGGAGCACCCGGATCCAGATGAACTGGAGGTGATCCGTGCGAGACTACACGAATACGTGCAGACACGTGGCAGTTTCTTTCTCGGGAACCAAATCAAGACAAGAGTTCGACTCACCGAAGGGTCGCTGATCGAACACCTTGCCGTCGTGGGCACAATCTATGTAGCGATTTCGCAATATCCGGATTTCAGAACCGGCGTGCTCAAGCTCTACGAGGACATGGTTCGCTTACTGCAGGCATTTACGGTCGAAGCACAGTTCGTTTCAGAAGCACCTAATGAGAGCGTTGTTCATTCGGAAGCTCGGACGGGGCTAATTGGTATCCTTAAAGGACTCATAGATCGTCTTCAATACATCAAAGACAGCGCTGGATTGGTGAAAATACGCACCCTGACCAAAAAATTACAGCTATGTCAAGACGACGCACTGAAGGTAATCGAGACATTGACTGAACGACGGGAACAAAGCTTCGTTGCCTTGAACCTACGGGATCTTCTATTTGAACTGCCAGAATCTCCTCCTGAAAGGCCGAAGCTGGATCCACCTGATCCGGGAGCACTTCCTGCCTATCGTAATATGCTCAAATCGTTTTTTTCAATTTTGAATGATTACGAATAACTTTCGGCTACTCACTAGCCGGGATCAGAAAAATTGTGATCTCAAAGCGGCGGCGGCCAATCTTCAGTGACCAACCAACCCCACCTCCTCATGGAGGTGGGGTTTTTCTTTTTCCTCTGGTTTGACACGCGCTGTCCCGGACCGGTTTCCCGTTCCGCGCCCTGTGGCCGCCATTGATCGTGACCGATTCAAAGTCATGAGCAATCACACGCAAAACACACCCTACCCGAAACCACTTTCGGTTGTTGGAATTCTGGCCCTCATATTTCTTCTCTCCGTCTGGCCAGGCAGAAGTTCGCCACCGTTCTCCGATGACACAGCGGCGATTACTTATTCCCAAGACATGCTCGTGAAGGGGATTTCCCTAAAAGGGTCGATGGCCTACAAAGACTCCATCGCCTATTACCGGCCGGTGAAGAACCTGACGTTCGGCTTAATTGCCAGCGCGTCCGATCCCGCGAAACCGGAAACGGTTCAGGCTGCGCTGACCTCGGCCCGCACTGTCGGGTTCTTCTACACAATTGTCGCCGCCTTCGGAATATTTGCGTTGGCCCAACGCATCTCACGGAATGAATGGCTCGCGGTCACCGCCGCCGGAATGTGGATGCTGTCGGCTGCAGGGACATCGAGCGCGGTCTGGGTATCAGCCCAGAACATCGCCATGGCGGTGGCATTTGCGTGCTTCGCCTTCGTGTCAGCTGACAAGTTTCTCGTCGCCACCACCACCAGCCGGAAAGTGCTCCATTGTGTTGGCGGGGTTGTTTTGTTCGCCGCAGGGTTGCTTTGCTACGATTCAATCGTCGCTCTTCCCGGGATGTTTGCTGCCTTTGTGGCACTGCGGTGGCTGCAGAAGGACCTTTCCCCCGGAGCGTTAAAGAAGGCGGCCATGATTCTGGGGTTGTGGGTTTTCGTTGTCGCCGGGTGGCTTTTTCTCCGGCACCAAACGGGTGCCATCAGCGATGGCTCCGGTAACTCCGTCCTGTTCAGCCCTGACACCACCCGGATGCAGGTTTTTTCGGCCTCAGCATGGTTTTTCTGGAGGCACAACCTCATGTGGTTCTGGCCGTTCGGCACCCTTGAAATCGGTGGCAGTTACATCCCGAAGAAATCAGTTTCCACCGCATCCCTCATCTGGGGGTGGGTCTTCCTTGTAGGCTATCTTGCTTCCATCCCGGCACTTGCCTGGATCAGCATCCGGAAATCCTGTAAGCTTTCCGGTTTGATCGCACTCGGGCTTGCGATGGGTATCATCGGAGCATTTCCCTCGGGCAACTTCGTCCCGCTCTACGCTGGCCCCCTTGGCGACTACTACACCATGGTTCCCTCCATCGGTTGGAGTCTGGCACTGGCGGCCGGATCTTTCCTCCTGGGAAGGAAGACCCTGGAACTCCTGGAACCCGATTCGAGAGAGCTTTTCCCAATCCTCGCCGCCGCCGGGTTGCTGATGATCGCCGTAAACCGGATCGCAGGGGTCGTCACAATAAGTCTCGTTTCCGCCCGTTCACAGCAACCGGTGGAGATGGCACTGGCATCGATCGCGGTGCGGCCGCTGATGGTGATGAACCAGATGAACCTGGCGGACGGCCTGATCGCGCAGGAGAATTACGAGGGGGCGCTCCCGATCATCGAAGACGCACTCCGAATCGCGCCTTGGATCACGCGAATGAGTTACGCGCAATCGCTGTCGCGCCTGGAACGACACGAAGAAGCCATCGCTCAATTCGACATCGCGCTGGAAGAGGAAAAAGAATCCGAACGGCTGCTGACAGCCAACTACGGCAAGGCTGTCTCCTTGCGAAAGCTGGGCCGGAAACAGGAAGCGGTGGAGGTAATCCAGCGGGTCATCCACAACACCAGCTACCGTCACCACCTGCAGATGGTGGCTTTCGGGATCGTCGTCGCCCACGAAACCGGTGACGACCAGACTGCCCGTCGGTGGCTGTCAAAGGCCCGGGAGCTTTACCCGGACAACCCTCTCATCGATCAAGCCGCGGCGGCGGCCAATCTTCGGTGACCAACCAACCCCATCTCCTCACGGAGGTGGGGTTTTTCTTTTTCTCATTCGGTTTGGCCGCGCTGCCCCGGTCCGGTTTCCCGTCCCGCGCCTTCCGCCTGCCTCTGATCGTGTTCCCAAAACTACACAACACATCATGCCATCAACCCCTGCAGGAAAACTCACCGAAAGAGCCGATAACCGTCTCGCTGCTCTCATTACCGAACCCGACCGTCCCTATATTTTGCCCGGCATTTATCCCGGTAGACTCGGGGTGATCACAGCGGTCGGAGGAGCCTCCAAATCGTTCATGACACTGGTTGCCTGTGTGGAGATCGCCGCAGGCATGCCGGTGCTCGGGGGACTCTGGGGTCCGGCCATTCCAGGTGGCCGACCGGTGGTTTTTATCTCACGCGAGGACGATATCATCGACCTTGAGGCCCGGTTATATTCGATCTGCCAACACCTGCAGCTTACCAGCGGCCCTGCATTCGAAGCCTATTGCCACAACCTGGTGGTGTGTAATGCCCGATACCTGGAGCCCACGCTGGATTATGGGATCATTCTTCCCGAAGACGCCAACGGCCAGGAGATCCCTCCGGTTCTGGTTGTGATCGATACCCTTTCCCGCTTCCTCCCCCCCGGGACGAATGAAAACGACGCCATCCAAATGACCGGGTTCTTCGAAAGCATCGAAGATAAGCTTCGCGACTGGGGAGCCGGCGGGTTACTCATCCACCATACCAACAAAGCGGGTATGCAAGCCGCCCGGGATGACCTCGACGCCGCCGGGACGGAACGCGGATCGGTGGCTATTTCCTTCGCCGCCCGCACCGCGTGGTCAGTTAGAAAGCCGTCGCAGCAGAGGGCTGCCAAACATGGGATTTCGGAAGAGCAGCGCAGCCATTACGTCATCCTCGAGCAAACTAAAATCAATCTTGGTATGATGCACGACCCGCTGTGGTTCCGGAAAAACAGCGCGGGAGTGCCGGTCCCAATCCCTACACCTGCCCAATCGGCTACAAGACCCGCTGCCAACCGGCCCCGGATCGGAGGTGTCTTGGATGATCCAACCACCGACACTGCCCGGTCATGACTGCGGACACCAGGGAGCTCTATCGATTCGCGCTCCATCATGGTCATCTTGCCGCCGTATCATTGTTCAGGCCGCTGCCCAAAATGCCCGCCGACAAGCGGGCACGCCGTGAGATCCTCCACAGCAGCCCACCTGGTGCAACAAACCCCTACCGGCTCGAAATCATCTGTCCGTGGGAACTCGACGCCGATGACGAATCGGTGCTCATGGCGCTCCTTGCCATCGTGGCTCCCGCTGATCGCCGCAAAACCGTAAGAGGAGGATCCAAGATGCGGAGTATCCTCAAAGAACAGGGTGTCCGGATGGATGATGACACCCTCGCCGCCGTGGCGACCCGTCATGAAATCCTGACCCTCCTCGGGTGGGGCACCAACGGACGAAGCTACGAGCGTCTCAACGAATCCTTCAAGCGTCTCGAAAATACTAACATCCATTATTTGAACTCAGAAGGGAGCCAGTTTTCTCGGCTGATCGCAATCCACCGAAAACTCCTCGGCCCCGGAGAACGTGACAGCAACATCACCATCCTCCTCAACCGCCTCTCCGCCGCCGTCATCGCCGGCAACACCAACGCCGGAATGGCCGTCCAGTGGATCGCCGAGAGGAGATCGCTCAACAGCCAAATCTCTCAGATCCTTTACTCAAGATTTGTCCTGCTTCTACGCGAAGGCCAGGAACGGACGGTCCGGGTGACAGTCCTTGCCCAAAGTGTCTTCGCCCTTGCCGACGATCAGAAATCTACCCCCGATCAATGGAGAGCGCTCGTAGCCGCCCTGAAATCGTATGCTCCTGCAGGTTGGAAGGTATCATTGGTTGGCAGGGGTGATTCCGCCAAAGCAACCGTTTTTCGGCCAAAATCCCCCAAATCACTCCTTCCACCGGCTGTTAGATAGTTCGGCTTATCGCCCCGAAAGGTTCGGCTTATCGGCCCGAAAGGTTCGGTTTATCGGCCCGAAAGGTTCGGTTTATCGGCCCAAATTGAGCGGATTTTTCCGGGTTCACAAACAACACGCCTTTAATCACTTGTGTAGAAAATGGGGCCCCTTTTCCATTTCGCTTCAATATTGTCAACAATACCAATATTGCCAAGGCGGGCCGACAGGCCCAGCCGCTGAGGCGGCAGGTCCATCGCCCGCCCCCAAAACGGGACCGAGGCTAACGCCTCAGCCCGGTCAGGCTACCGCCTTCCCAAGCCAAGAGCAAGACAACAACGGCATCCAGCCGCCAAGGCCTCTACCCTTAAACGGGAAGAGAGAACAAAGTAACCGCAGTCGCCAAGGCCACCCCCCTGCGGGGAGAAGCCCCCCTGAACGCATCCGCGCCACGGCGAGCTGGGCCATCATCCCAAGTCGGACACCGGACACCCCAACCCTCCCGGCACGTGGTGCGGGGAGACCACCCCGGACACGCCCTCACCGTCTCGCAAGGTGGCGCGGGGAAACCATACCGGACCCGCTCAAACCGTCCCGGCAAGGTGGCGCGGAGGACGCCCTACCTGGGGGTTTAACTGCGAAACACCTGCGGAACCTGCTACCCTGGAATCCTGGAATCCTGGAATCCTGGAA
>Ga0207705_10004047_pt1 | contig 11148 bp, 10 predicted proteins | sample KBSC13metaG_FD_184314 | JGI IMG/M metagenome (GOLD analysis project Ga0207705, IMG submission 184314) | Corn rhizosphere microbial communities from Kellogg Biological Station, Michigan, USA - KBS C1-3 metaG (SPAdes) (version 2) | ecosystem: Host-associated > Plants > Roots > Rhizosphere > Soil ...
CAAAGACAGCTTCCTCTTCGGAGCGCGCCCCACACCCGAGCAGATTGGGCGCCTTCCGTGGCGCATTGCCGTCGTGCAGATCCCCTTTGTCCTGCTGCTCACGTATCTGCTGGGCTGGCGGGCGCTGGCTTGGTTTGCGGCCCTGGCGGCGACGACCGCCCTCTACAACTGGCCCCGCATTGGCTGCAAGGGGCGTCCAGGCTTCGACCTGCTCAATCAAGCCGCCTACCTTCTCGTCTTCATCCTCAGCAGTTGGATCAATGGGTTGCCGCAGGCGCCGTGGTTCACGTTCCTCTTCGGAGCGCTCTTCGCCATGCACTCGCATCTCTTTGGCGAAATCATGGACCTGGAACCCGACCGCGCCGTCGGGCGGTGGACGACGGCGGTGACTGTCGGCGCACGTCGGTCCAAGGGGATCATGGTGGCGTTTCTCTGTGTGGAAGCGCTCCTCGTGTGGCAGGCTGCGCGTGATCCGTGGATTGCCACTTTCCTCATCGGGGGCGGACTATTTTTCCTGATGGACGCCCTTTTTCTCTGGGGTGCCCGCCCTTACGCCCCATGGCAAATGCGGCTCTTTTTCCTGGGATGGAACGCCGCCGCCCTCTTGAGCATTCCTTGGGTTTGGCGCTCAGCCACACTCGCCGCGCCTCACGTCGAAGGAGTGAGATAAGGCAGCCCGGACTGCGTGATTGAACGCAGGCGCTTCTTACTGTTGCTGGCAACTTCGGGGGTTGGCGGCAGGGCACTGGAAACTTTTTCAGGAATTTTGTCCCGGCCTGTCCTCGGCGGGAAGGTTCGTTTGTCGTCTCATTGAACGGGATGCTTTGGCAGACCGGGAAAATCGAACTCAAACGAAACCCAATCAATGAAATCAAAATCGCTTCACACTGTTGTCACCGCATCCGAATGGCTGGTCGCCCGGGCGGAACTCCTCGCGGAAGAAAAGCGCCTGACTCGCCAGATGGATGCGGTCAGCGCCAAGCGCCGGGCGCTGCCGTGGGTGAGGGTCGAAAAGGACTATTCCTTCGAGAGCCGGAAAGGTCGCGTCGCGCTGGCGGATCTTTTCGGCGGGCGGAGCCAGCTGGTCATCCAGCACTTCATGCTCGCGCCTGGTGAGGAGGAGGGGTGCCGGGGCTGCTCCTTCATGGCTGATCATACGGACGGCATGCTCCCGCATCTGGCCGCGCGTGACGTGGCCATGGTGGCCGTTTCGCGCGCGCCGCTGGCGGAAATCGAAGCCTACAGGAAACGCATGGGCTGGGGATTCGAGTGGGTGTCGTCCGGCGGCAGCAGTTTCAATTACGACTTCCATGTTTCATTCACCGAGGCGGAGATCGCGAAGGGCGAGGTGAACTACAATTACATGATCCAGCCGTTCGGCCACACGGACGCACCTGGGATCAGCGTCTTCCAGAAGGATACCGACGGCGCCACCTTCCATACCTATTCTGTGTTTGGCCGGGGTGTGGAGATGATGATGGGCACCTATCGCATTCTTGATCTCGTGCCCAAAGGCCGGGACGAGGACCAGCTCGAGCACAGCATGGAATGGGTGCGCCGACACGACGACTACGGCGACGCCACGAAGTGCGGCTGCCAGGGGCACCAACCCAAGGAGGCAAAAGCATGAACACGCTCCATTGCTGTCAGATCCAGCCGCACCCCGGCGATCATGCCGATCGGTCAAGATCTTGGCTCCATCGCGCCCGGGATATTGCCGGATGGTTCATCCCCGGCGCGGTCCTCGCGCTGCTGCCAAAGTGCCCGGTCTGTGTGGCGGCCTATGTCGCCCTCGGGACTGGATTCATGATGACGCCCACTTCCGCCCAGCACCTCCTGCGGGCCGTCAGCGCGCTCTGCATCGGCACAATCGCATACTGTCTGGCGCGGCGTATGGTGAGCTACTACCGCCCGCGGCCAACCGCATCCGTTCAACCTTCAATCCACCACATCCAATGAACAAACCACAAACCACTCAATACATGCTGCTCGCCAAGGGATCGCCCTGCCAGTCCGCCAACCATAGTGGGCTTTCGCCCGAACAAATGCAGGCCCACCTGGCTGAATCTTACGCCTGGATGGATGATCTCTTCAAGAAGGGCATCCTGAGCGCGGCGCAGCCGTTGGCCCCGGAGCGTAAAATCCTCTCCGGTGAAAATGGAGGCACCATTTCCGATGGCGCCAACGCGGAGTCGAAGGAAGTGATCGCGGGCTTTTTCATCCTCAACGTGCAGACCATGGACGAAGCCGTGAGCATCGCCCGCACCAACCCCATGCTCAAGCACGGGGGGCAGATGGAAGTCCGCCGCATCGCCGAGCTGACACACGATTGATGCCGCATGAGCCAGCGGGGTTCCAGCGCGGGTGAGGTGGCCGACCATTTCTTCCGCCATGAAGGCGCGAAAGTGGTCGCCACGCTCACCGGCCATCTCGGCACTCATCGGCTGCAACTTGTCGAGGACGTGGTGCAGGAGGCGCTGCTCCGCGCACTGCAAACCTGGTCGTATCAGGGCGTGCCGGCCAATCCAGCCGCGTGGGTGGTGCAGGTGGCGAAGAATCTCGCGCTCACTGCGCTGAAGCGTGAGCAGAACTGGAACGACAAACAGGACGGCATCGCGGCCGAGCATGAGCGGTGGCTGTCAGCGCCGCCGAACGATATGCCCGACGAGACCATTTCCGACGATACGCTGCGGATGATGTTCGTCTGCTTTCACCCGGAACTCGCCACCGACGCGCAGACCGCACTCGCGCTGCGCACCCTTTGCGGATTCAGCCCCGCCGAGATCGCCGCCGCGTTCATCAGCAGCGAGACCGCGATCGCGAAAAGGCTCGTCCGCGCCCGGCAGCGCATTCGCGAGCTGGCGTTGCCCTTTGTTGTCCCTGAGCCAGCGGAGCTTTCCGCACGACTCGATGGCGTCCTGCACACGCTCTACCTCCTGTTCAACGAAGGATATAAAGCCTCTGCGGGCGATCACCTGGTGCGCGCGGATCTTTGCCACGAAGCGATCCGGCTCGTCACGTTGCTCACCGAGCATCCCGCCACGAGGGAACCGCGCGCCTTCGCCCTGCTCGCCCTGATGCTGCTCAACGTCGCGCGTTTTTCCGCCCGGACCGACGATGCGGGCAATCTCCTGCGCCTGCACGAGCAGGACCGCACCGCCTGGGACCAAACCATGATTGAGCGGGGCATCCTGTGCCTCCGCCACGCATCGCAAGGTGGCACCGTGAGCATCTATCATATCGAGGCCAGCATTGCCGCCACGCACTGCATCGCCGCCGAATCGTCGGCAACGGACTGGCCGCGCATCCTCGCCCTCTACGATCAACTGCTGGCCCTGACCGGCTCCCCCGTCACCGCGATGAACCGCGCCGTCGCCGTCGCCCGCGTCCACGGACCGCAAGCCGGACTCGACGCACTGGACAGCATTCAACGCCGATACTTGCTGGAAGCCCACCACCTTTACCACGCCATCCGCGGCACCTTTGCCGCCGAACTCGGCCATCCCAAAGATGCGCTCACTCATTTCCGCCAAGCCGCCAAACTCGCCACCCTGCCCGCCGAGCGCGACTTTATCGCCCGACGCATTGAAGAGTGCGGGGGCTTCACTCCAGATGCGGCGGCCCCAAACGGCGTGAAACCCTTGCAAGGTTGACGGTGCGCGCCTGGGTACCACCCAAGCGCCTCGCGAACCTGCGACGTACCAGGTCTTGGTGATCGCCGCCTTGACCGTCAGCGATGGCACAATCGCAAAGTGCTCAGCGCCATCCTCTTCGAAAGGGATTCTGCCCCTCTTTCAAGCCAAGGGCGGAAGGGAGGGTTGATCCAGGTTTCCGAAACTTTCCCAAGATACCCCTTGATTTCACCGGGCTCCGAGCTTAGAAAGCCCGCCCATTTTCTTTTGCGCCTGTATTAAGCACTATATTTATGTCCACTGAACTGATGACGGAACTTCTCGAGGCTGGTGTCCACTTTGGCCACCAGACCAAACGCTGGAATCCGAAGATGAAGCCGTTTATCTTCGAGAAGCGCAACGCCATCTACATTATCAACCTCGGCAAGACTGTCGAGCAGCTCGATGAAGCGACCGAATTCCTCGGCAAGATCGCCTCGCGCAATGGGAAAGTCCTTTTCGTCGGCTGCAAGAAGCAGGCCCAGGAAGCGATCAAGGAAGCCGCTCTCGCCTGCGGACAGTTCTACGTGAACCAGCGCTGGCTCGGTGGCACCCTGACCAATATCGCCACCATCCGCAAGAGCATCGCACGGATGAAGTACATCGAGAATCTGGAGAAGCAGACCGAGTATTCGAAGATGGGCAAGCAGGAGATCGCCGCCGTCAAGCGCGAGGGCGAAAAGCTCCGCCGCAACCTCGATGGCATCCGCGACATGGACAAGCTGCCCGACGCGATGGTGATCATCGACACGATGCGCGAAGGCATCGCGGTGGCTGAAGCCAAGCGCCTCGGCATCCCGACCGTGGCCATCGTCGACACGAATGCCGATCCCGAGCTGATCAACTACCCGATCGCCGGCAACGACGACGCCATCCGCGCCATCCGCATCGTCCTCCAGAAGCTGGTCGACGCCATGGTTTCCGCCCAGACGGGCCGGACCAAGAAGGACCAGGAAGCACTCGCAGGCGTCAGCGAATAATTCGCGACCCTCTTCAACCCCATTTAGGAGAGACGAGGGCTCCCGCTCTCGTCTCTTCGTTTTTTAACCCCAAGCCATCCCACCATCCCTATGAGCACTGAAACCGTCATCGACGCCCAACTCGTCAAGACCCTGCGCGAAAAGACCAACGCGGGCTTGATGGATTGCAAGAAAGCCCTCGCCGAAACCAACGGAGACCTCGAAGCCGCCGTGGACGTGCTGCGCAAAAAAGGAACGATCAAGGCGATCGAAAGCGGCGGCAAGGAAGCACGGGAAGGCGTCATCGCCCAAGCCATCCTGCCCGGCGCGAAAGTCGGCGTGCTCGTTGAAGTGAATTGCCAGACGGATTTTGTGGCCAAGAACGACAGCTTCAAGGCCTTCACCGAAGAGGTTGCAAAAAAGATCGCTCTCGATCCCAAGGTCGACCTCGAGGCGGACCGGATTGCCGCGTTTCAGGCGATCAAGGAGAACATCGTCATCCGCCGCAGCGAGCGCGTGGAAGTGACCGGCCATGGCGCCGTCGCCGCCTACATCCACACCGGCGGCAAGGTCGGCGTGCTCGTCGAAGTGGGCGCGAACAAGGACGAGACCACGACCACGGAAGCCTTCAAGCAGCTCGTGCGCGACATCACGCTCCAGATCGCCGCCGCCCATCCGATCAGCGTCGACCGCTCTTCGGTTCCCGCCGCCACGCTCGAGCGCGAGCGCGAGATCTATCGCGGCCAGGTGCCTCCCGGCAAGCCGGCCAACATCGTCGAGAAAATCGTCGATGGGAAGATCGAGAAGTACTACAGCGGCGTGTGCCTCATTGATCAGGCGTTCATCAAGAATCCTGACCAGACCATTGCGCAGTTGATCGCCGCCAAGAGCAAGGAACTGGGCGACGAACTCGTCATCCGCCGCTTCCTCCGCTACTCGGTGGGCGAAATGGTCGCCGCGTAAGCTGCTGAGTCAACCCAGCCGTTCCCTTTCCGGGCGCGGGCCGCAAGGTCCGCGCCCGCACTTTTTCAAGGGGACTGATTGGTGGAGACACTCCTCGAGATTAGGGCAAGATTCGAAAGGAATGAACCCGAGACCAGTTGCCAGGGAAGGCGTGATCGGCCAGGCCATCCTACCGGGCGCCAAGGTTGGCGTCATCATCGAGATCGGCTGCGACACCGCCTTTGTGGCCAGGGATGAGGGTTTTCGAGCGTTCGCCGACGAAGCCGCCCGGCGAATCGCGATCGAACCCGGTGCTGATCTGGAGGATGATCGCAGGCGGCTTGAGCAGATGATGGAGGAACCCATCATGATTCGCCACAGCGCCCGATTTGAGGTGGCCAGCCACGGCGCCGTGGCCACCTACATTCACACGGGCGGCAAGGTCGGCGTGATTGTGGAAGTGGGGGCAACCAAGGACGAAACCGTCACTACGAACGTCTTCCAACAACTCGCGCGTGACGTTACGCTCCAGATTGCGGCGGCCAATCCGCTCTGCGTCGACCGTTCTTGGGTCCCAGGCGCGACGCTGGAACGCGAGCGTGAGATCTATCGCAACCAGATCCCGCCCGGCAAACAGGCCGACATCGTCGAGAAAATCGTCCATGGAAGGATCGAGCAGTTCTACGGCGGCGTGTGCCTCGTCGAACAGGCGTTCATCAAGAACCCGGACCAGACCATTGCTCAGCTGATCGCCGCCAGGAGCAAGGAGTTGGGCGACGAGCTTTTGATTCGCCGCTTCCTCCGCTACTCGGTGGGCAAGGAGATCGCCGGGTAGGCTGTCGAATCACCCAGTCGTCCCCTTTCCGGGCGCGGGCCGCAAGGCTATCGAAGGGCACCGCCCTACCGCCACGGTCGCGAACCAACAATCCCGCAGCGGTTGGAGGCCTTAGCTTAGAACGACACCGGGAATGAGGGCCAAAAGGCAGTGCTGAGTTGCATTCGAGGCGCTTCGCCTGATTTGCGCGCCGTTCTTTCATGTTACGCACTTTTCGGGCATTCAATGCGCTCAACCAAGGTCAGGCAGACGATATTTGTCCACAGAATGAAACCCAGCCGCGTCACCATCCTTCGCAAGGGGTTGCTGGTGTTGGCGTTGCCCCTGGTCTACCAAGCCCTCTTCATCGGCCTGCTCATGAAGCGGCAGTACGACCTCAATGAGGCGCAACTGGCTGCCGTCCACACCAAGGATGTGATGATCCAGATCGACACCGTCTTTCGGCTGGTCCTCACTTCCCAGAGTAATTTGCGGGCTTACGTCCTGACGGAGAACGAGCAATTCTCCAAGCAGATCGTCGAAGGCACGCATGATATCGAGCGGGAACTCCGCGCGCTCGAGAAAATGGTGCAGGACAGTCCGCGCCAGCAGGAGCGCTTCGTCCAGGTGGCGGCCCGCGCCCACGAGCGGCTCGACTTTGAGCATTCGCTGGTCGCGCTCGTTCAACAGGGCGACCGGGAGAAGGTTCAGGAGTATGTGCGCGGTCTGCGCGGCCAGCCATCGATGGAGGCGCTCAGCCGGGAGATCGAGCTGTTTCGCTCCACGGAGGAGAAGCTGGATGATCAGCGCATCAACACCCTCCGGAATTCCAGCGCCACGCAAAACTGGTTCCTGCTCGGCGGCTTGCTCGTCAATATCGGCATCGGCGCCCTGGCGGCGTCGATGTTCAGCAAAGAGATCAGCAGCCGCATCGAAGTGGTCACCGCCAACACCCAGCGCATCGCCGCCGGGGAGGAGTTGCCGCCGCTCGTCCCCGGCTCCGACGAGATTCGGGAGCTCGATGAACAATTCCATTCGCTGGCCGAAAAGCTCCGGACCGCCCGCCTCAAGGAGCGCGTCTTCCAGGAAGCGCTTGAGCGCCGGGCCGCCGAACTGACTCGCGCCAACGGCGATCTCGAACAGAAGAGCCAGGAGATCGAGATGTTCGTCTACAGCGTATCGCACGATCTGCGCTCGCCGCTGGTCAACCTGCAGGGCTTCAGCCGCGAACTCTCGTTTTCCCGCCAGGAGCTGACGGAACTGCTGAAAACGGACATGCCGGCCGCGGACAGGGACCGCGCACGCCTGGTCGTGGAGCGAGATATCACGGAATCGATCCAGTTCATCCAAACTGCCGTCACCCGCCTCTCGCACATCATCGACGCCCTTTTGCGCCTCTCCCGGGCCGGCCGCGTGGAATATCACGCGAAGATGGTGGACGTGCGGTCGATCGTCCTGCGCATCGTGGACGCGATGCACGGCACAATCACCGAACGTGGCGCGGAGATCGTGGTGAATGCCCTGCCCACGGTCTGGGCCGATCCCACCGCCGTGGAGCAGATTTTTGCCAACCTGGTGGGGAATGCGGTGAACTATCTGGACAAGGAACGCCCGGGCAAAATCGAAGTCGGGTCCATCGACCGCGCCGTCGAGGGCATGAGCAAGGTCGTGACGTATTACGTGAAAGACAACGGGCTCGGAATTGCGCAGGCCTACCTTCCCAAGGTTTTCGCCGTGTTCCAACGGCTGCACGGAGAGGTCGCCGCCGGCGAAGGGGTGGGCCTGGCGCTGGTCCGCCGGGTCGTCGAACGGCATGGCGGCAAGGTCTGGGTGGAATCCACCGAAAACGTGGGATCGACTTTTTTCGTGGCATTTCCAGCCGATCCCGAGCTTTCTCCCCTGCCCGCCGTTGCTCCGCGCAAGGAACGGATTAACATTTCCCACTCGTCCCATGACCACCCAACCAGTCACCATCATCCTCGCTGAGGACGACGACGGCCACGCCCAACTCGTCCAGCGCAACCTCGAACGCGCCGGTCTGCTCAATGGGTGCATGCGGGTGCGCGACGGCCAGGAACTCCTCGATTGCCTCAAGTCGCGCGGCGAGTCCCATGGACAAACCCTGGACGCAGCCCTGGTGATCCTGCTGGATATCAACATGCCCCGCATCGATGGGATCGAGGCGCTGCGCCAGATCAAGGCGAACCCCGAAACGCACCGCATCCCGGTGATCATGCTCACGACGACAGACGACCCGCGCGAAATCGACCGCTGCTACGAACTCGGCTGCAACGTCTACATCACCAAGCCGGTAGAATACGATGGCTTCATCGACGCCATCCGGCGGCTCGGCCTGTTCCTGCAAATCGTGCAGCGGCCTCGCAACGGCAAAGCTTGAGCCGATGAGCAATCCGGGCGCCGCGGGCACCATTCTCGTTTTGGAAGACGATCCCGGCATCGGGCGTCTCCAGATTCGGCACCTGGAGCGCGCCGGCCATCGCGTGGCGCTGGCGGCGAGCACCGCCCAAGCCCGGGAGATCCTGCGTCAGGAGAACGTCGAGTTGCTCATCCTCGATTACCAGCTCGCCGAGCCGACCAACGGGCTGGAATTCTATCGCGCGCTCCTGGCCGAGGGGTGCGATGTGCCGGCCATTCTCGTCACCGGGTTTGGCGATGAAAACCGCGTCATCGAGGCCATGCGCGCCGGGGTGCGCGATTTCATCCCCAAGACGCCCAACTTCGTCGAACTCGTCGCCCCCACCGTGGAGCGCGTCATGAACCAGGTGCGGTCGGAGCGCCGGATGCTCGCCGCGGAAGCGGCCAGCCGGGCGAAGGATCACTTCCTAGCCACGCTCAGCCACGAGCTGCGCACTCCGCTCACGCCGGTGCTCGCGCTCGTGACCGCTCTCCAGCGCGACGACCGCCTCCCGCAGGACGTGCGGGAGGACATGGCGACATTGCACCGCAACATTGAACTCGAGGCGCGGCTGATCGACGACATGCTCGACATCACCCGCATCGCCCGCGGCAAGCTCGAGCTGCAATGCGCGACCGTGGACATCCGGCCGATCATCGAGCACGCGATCAAGACCTGCTGCGCCCACGAAGCCGCGGAGAAAATGATCAACTGCAATGAGAGCCTCGCACCCGACGACCATGTCGCACGGGTGGATCCGGCGCGGCTCACGCAGGTCTTTTGGAACCTGCTCAAGAACGCGATCAAGTTCACGCCGGTCGGCGGACAGATCTTCGTGCGCTCGCGTTGCGAACGAAGCGAGCAGGGTTCGTGGCTCATCGTCGAAGTCCAGGACACCGGCATCGGCATCGCGCCGGAAGTCCTGCCGCGGATCTTCGGGGCGTTCGAGCAGGGAGACCGCTCGATCACGCAGCAGTTCGGCGGGCTGGGCCTCGGGCTGGCGATCAGCAAGGCCATTGTCGATGCACATGGTGGAACGATCACCGCAACCAGTGGCGGCGTGGATCAAGGGGCGCTATTCACCGTGCGGCTGCCCCTCAGCCAGAGTGTTGCTGCGACGGTGGAGATGCCAGCCACGGCGGCGCCCAAATCCAGCGGCCTCCGCCCGCCAGAATCCGTGAGTGTCCACCTTCTGCTGGTCGAGGATCACGCGGACACCGCGCAGGTCATGGCGCGCATGCTTCGCCGGTCCGGTTTTCAAGTGACGGTCGCGAGCACCATCGCGCAGGCGCTGGCCGAAGCGGAGGCCGCCCGCAAGACCGTGGATGACAGCGGCCGCAGCCGCCCATTCCGGCTGGTGATCAGCGATCTCGGCCTGCCGGATGGAACCGGTCACGAACTCATGAGGGCGCTGGTCAAGGAGCACCATTTGCGCGGCATCGCGCTGAGCGGATTTGGGATGGAGGACGACGTGAGACGGGCCGAGGAAGCCGGCTTCTCGCGCCACCTGACCAAGCCCGTCGATTTCGAGACGCTCCTCACCAATATTCGCGAACTGCTCGCCGGGGGATAAGCCCGGCGTCAGGAAAAGAAGCGCTCGGGCGCCATGAGTTCCTGCGGGCGGCAGAGCCGTTGCACGAGGCTTTCCCAGCTCTCGTGGCCGCTGAGGATTTCGATCTCGACCCGCAAATAATAAACGGGCGTCTCGAGCCCTTCGATCTTCGCGGGAAAACGCACACTGTCCTTTTCCGTGGTCACGATGAACTCCAGGTCGCGCCGCGAACAGCGCGCCGCGAATTCCTGCAATTCGCGGTCCGTGAAGCGATGATGGTCCGCGAAACTCTTGGTGATCTCCAGGACCGCGCCGAGCGTGACGAGGCTCTGTTCAAAGCTCTCCGGGCGCGCGATCCCGGAGATTGCCGCGATGTACTTGTCGCGCAAATAGTCCAGCGGCCGGCGATCGTCCGGATCGTAGAGATTCTGCAAATAGAGCGGCTGGTGCCGGCACTCCACGATCTCGGCCGTACGATTGAACAGGCGAATGCGCTCGATGAGCAGCGTATTGCCGGCGAGCGGCGTCTTGGTGATGAAGATAAAGCTGGCCCGGCGGAGATTGCCCGGCGGTTCGCGCAGGGTCCCGCGCGGGAGCAGGAACTCATTGCCAAAGGGCGCTTGGGCATCGATCAGGCAAATCTCCAGGCGATGCTTGAGGTGCAGGTATTGCATGCCGTCGTCGAGGATCAATGTATCGCACTGCATGTCGCGAATGGCATAGAGCGCGGCGCGCACCCGGTCCTTGTCCACCAGCACGATGACGTCCTTGAGGCTCTTCGCCGGCGATGAGCC
>Ga0207705_10004050_pt1 | contig 11137 bp, 11 predicted proteins | sample KBSC13metaG_FD_184314 | JGI IMG/M metagenome (GOLD analysis project Ga0207705, IMG submission 184314) | Corn rhizosphere microbial communities from Kellogg Biological Station, Michigan, USA - KBS C1-3 metaG (SPAdes) (version 2) | ecosystem: Host-associated > Plants > Roots > Rhizosphere > Soil ...
GGCCGCCCCGAGTTGCCCTGAGGATGGGCTCATAATCCGTTGGTTGCAGGTTCAAGTCCTGCAGGGCCCACCAGAATTCCAACTCCAGAGAAAATGCCGCTCGGAAAACGCGCGGCAAGCCCCTCGTCTAACCTCAGCGCTATCTCGCTGAAGCGCATTCGCAAAAAGCCGGAAAACAAAGCAGAGCCGGAAAAAGCGATTCAATGCCCCCGGATCACGCCACAACGGCGCAATCTGTCAGTGACGCCGGCGATACAGACACGCGTTTGCAACCGAATTTTGTCGTGATGTTATTTTTCGGGCTGTATAATTCTGGGGAACATGCGCAAAATCATTCCGGCGCTACTGCTGTGCCTTTGTCCCGCAATCCTGTCCGCCCAGGCAACCAGGAATGAAGGGCTGGCGAAGCCTCTGTCCGAAGAAATTCTGAAACGCGTCCCTTCTGACTATCGCGATCAGGCGAAGAATCTGCTGACCGCAACAGAGACGCGGCAGGCGGCCCTCACGAAAATGACCGATGAGAATCTGAGCATCGCCATCGTGGGCGATCTATGCAGGAAATCCGAAGCGGCGCCCTTTCTCCTCGATCGGCTGGAAAAAGAGCCGTCGGCTAAGCTCCGAAGCGGCATTCTGACGGGGCTGAAGAGCTATTGGGCATCTCATCCGGAAGCCCAAAGGATCGTGGAAGAACACATTACGGCCGACCCCGACGCGGACGTCTCCATCAAAGCTCTAGAGACCCTCCGGCAGGTCCGCATGGCCGCCATGAGCAAGTTGCTGACGACGCGCCTCTCTGCCGCCATGAAGAGCGGAGATGCGGATGCGAAGAAGCAACTGGGGGAAGCCGAGGAGCGATGGTACAGCCTCGTGAACGGCATCTCGCTTCCCGGATTTCTGCGAATTCCACCTCCGGTCTTCTCCGTGAAGCCTGCCGGTCAGCCGATTCGGGTGCTGGCCTTCGGCGACTACGGCACGGGAACAGCGGCTCAAACATCCACGGCGAAAGCAATGGTTGCATACAACCAGTCGCATCCCTTTGATTTCGGCATCACGCTGGGCGACAACTTCTACTCGACTGGCATGGTCGATACCACCAACAAGCGCTGGCAGACGCAGTGGGAACAACTCTACAGCCCGATGAATATTCCCTTCTACGCTACGCTCGGCAATCATGACTGGGGCTCATCGGATAGTCCCGCGGCGGAGATCCTTTACTCGGAGAAGAGTAAAAGCTGGCATCTGCCCGCGCCTTATTACACATTCACCGCGGGGCCGGTTCAGTTCTTCGCGTTCGACACGGTCGAAGTCAATGAGGCCGAACTGGAATGGCTGGATTCGGAACTGGCCAAATCCACAGCGCGCTGGAAAGTCGTCTACGGACACTTCCATATTTATTCGGCGACCCGCCTCGATAACAAGGTGCTCATCGAACGGCTGCTTCCGATTCTTAAGAAGCGGCGCGTGGATGTTTATCTCAACGGGCACGATCACAATCTCCAGGAAGAGAAGCCGGAGGACGGCGTTCATTTCTTCATCAGCGGCGGCGCGGGCGCGGGGCTTTACGATTTCAATCCCTACGACCGCACGATCTTCAAAGAAAAGCTGAATGGGTTTACAGTACTGGAAGCCGATGCCAATCGCCTCCAGATCAAATTCGTCGGAACCGACGGCAAGGAACTCTACACGCGGACGCTGCCCGACGGAGCAAATCAGAATTAGCCGTCCGGAGCAGTTCACACGTCGCGGGTTTCTTGCCGGTGTGGCGGGCGCGGGCTTCCTGCATGGCGATGAACGCGCCGACGTCATACTGAACATCGCGAGGGCGAACATCGAAGTCGCGAAGAACCGCTTCGTTCAGACCACGGCATACAACGGCAACGCGCCCGGTCCTCTGATCCGCATGCGCGAGGGTGTTCCTGTCACGGTGGATATCCTGAATCACACCCCGCGGACGGAATATGTTCACTGGCACGGATTCAACGTATCCGCGGCGCTCGATGGAACCGAAGAAGAGGGGAGCCTCGCGGTTCCCGCCAATGGACACCTGCGCTACCGCCTGGCGCCTCAACTCGCGGGCTCCCGCTACGTTCACTCACACCTCATGGCAATGGACGATCTGTCGCTTGGCGTTTACAGCGGACAATTTGCGTTCGTTTACGTCGAGCCGAAACGCAATCCGGGCCGGTATGACCAGGAGGTATTTCTTGCGACGCATGAATGGGAGCCGCGATTTGTGGACGCCGATGATGACGACGCAGCGCCCGCCGACGAGGAAATTCCCGGAGAGACCGATTGGGGACCGCCCTTCGCGGAAATCGAATACGGAATCCGCTCCATCAACGGAAAAGCCCTGGGCCACGGCGAGCCAATCCGGGTGCGCGAAGGACAGCGCGTGCTCTTTCATCTTCTGAATGCGAGCGCGACAGAAAATATTCAACTGTATCTGCCGGGGCACGAATTCCTGGTGACGGCGCTCGATGGGAATCCAGTCCCGAATCCCCGGCGAGTCGGCGTGCTGGAACTAGGCGCAGCGGAACGCGTGGATGCCGTCGTCGAAATGAAAACTCCGGGCGTCTGGATTCTCGGTTCGCCGGATGCCGATGTCCGCGGAACAGGTCTCGGCGTTGTGGTGGAGTATGCAGGGAAAAGCGGCCTGGCGACCTATGTGAAGCCCGCGGGCCCGCGCTGGGACTATCGCCTGTTCGGTCACGAACGCGCGACCGCGCGGCCGGATGAAACGATTCCGCTCTCGATCGACCGCGTCGTAGCGAACGGCCAGGAACGATGGCTCATCAATGGCCGGAGTTTCGATTCCCGCGATGAGCCGCAGGCACTGCGGAGAGGCGGGCGGTATCGTCTCGTCTTCTCCAATAAGACCGGCGACGACCATCCGCTGCACCTGCATCGGCACACGTTCGAACTGACCGGGATCGACGGTCAGCCGACCTCAGGGATCCGCAAAGACGTCGTGGTTGTAAGGGGCTTTCAAACCGTGGCTGTGGATGTGACGCCGCGCGATCCCGGCCTGGCGCTCTTCCACTGCCATCAGCAAATGCACATGGATATGGGCTTCCGGAAGCTGTTCCGGATCGTTTAGATTTTCCGTCGGCCGCTCCACGCCGTCCAGGATCAGCATACTGACCGGCTTTGTCCGGAATCGCGATGATGGGCCCTGAGTCCACAACGCTGCGGGGTGGCTACTATCCCGCAGGAAATCGCTATGAACTGCATCAGGCGACCATGGCGGATCTGATCCGCACCGCCTGGACCCTTGATGACAATAACCGCGTTCCGGGCGGTCCCGCCTGGTTGGATGACATCCGGTTTGACGTGCTGGCGAAAGCGCCCGAGTCCACGCAGGCCGATACTGCGAAAATCATGCTGCGCAGGCTCCTGGCGGATCGCATGGAACTTGCGGTCCACGAAGACAGGCGTCCGCTCCCGGCTTATGTACTGACGGCGGGGACGCGTGCGCCGCGCCTGAAAGCCACGGTGGAGAGCGGCGCCGGCGCCGGTCAATGTCAACCGCAGAGCCGCCCCGCGGAGCCCGGCACAGTTCGGGCGCAGACGATCTCCTGCCATGGCATCACGATGGAAGGGTTCTCCCGCGCATTACCTGGTATGGCAAAGGAGTACTTCGGTCATTACTCTATGGCCGATCTCACCGGACTCAAAGGTTCCTGGGATTATACGCTGACATGGAATACGCGCAGCCAGGTTGCGGATGCCGGGAGCGATAGCGTTTCGCTCTTCGATGCGGTTGAAAAACAGCTCGGTCTTCAACTGCGGCTTCAGGATATACCGCTGCCGGTAATCGTCGTCGATCGGATTCATGACAAACCGATCGAAAGCACTCCCGAAACGCTGCGCCGCCTGCCGCATACGCCGACGGAATTCGAGGTCGGAGCAATCAAGCCGAGCCCGCCCGGCGAGAAGTCATACGAGAGAGTTCTTCCGAGTGGAGAGGTAGACCTGAGTGTGCAAACTCTGAAAGAGTTGATCCTGTACACCGGGGACATCGCTGGCATGGAGGGTTCGAACAGCGAACTTCTGGATGCCCCAGGTGGACCAACAGCGCACAATTCGACCTGATTGCGAAAGCGGCCGGTTACGGTGTACGCGCTGACGGCAGCGAAGCCGAAGATGACAAAGGCGGATCCGGCAACACGAACGAGCTGCAGAATCGCGCGCTTCCTGCCGGTTCGAAGTCGCCCCTCACCCGGAATTTTGTCTGCCGGAATGTCACGATGGCGAGATTCGCGGAGAAGCTGCGCGACCTCGCGACCGACTGGACCGATCATCTGGTCGTGGATAAGACCAGTCTCGAAGGAGGATGGGATTTCACCCTCAGCTTTTCCTCGCGCGCAGCCATGGCCCTCGACAACAAAACGGGCGCCGACGTTCCGGACCCCGACGGTAAACTGAGTCTCGCCGATGCCCTCAATAAGGAACTGGGGCTGAAGTTTGAAACGATAAAGACGCCGATGCAGGTCCTCGTAATCGATTCCATGACCCAGGAGCCGGCGGATAATTGATCTTTTATAGCCCGCTCTGCAGCATCGAATACCTCACCAGCATGGAGTAAGTATTCGATCCAGGCTGGTATTGCCACGCCAGATTGATCAGAATGTTCTGCGACGATTTCCAGAGGACATTGCAGTCGATCACATCGGTCCTGCTCTGCAGCAGCCGGCGCGTTTCCGAAGCTTCGCACGCGGGGCTGATCTCGAGAGGGACGCCGTATTTGCCCATCAGCTCATTCAGCACGGGCTCGCTGGCATAATTGACCAGATCGCCGGCGTTCATTCCTTCAGCCTTGTGCTTGTCGACGTCCAGCGTGAGATCCACCCGAGCGAGTTGCCGATCGGCATTGAAAAAGTGCAGCAGCGTTTTGAAATGCAGCGGCGAATTCAGCGCCCCCAGCCAGAGATCGAACGGCGGCTTGATGGTGTAATCGCCTTCGCCGGAAATCTGTTCAATCGTGAGACCGGTGCAATCGTGCTCGTCGCCGGTCTGCGGGAACGTGCAAACCGGTGGCTGCCGGGCCAGCACGTTTCGAACGTGCGCCAGCGAGCTGCCGAACGGCAGCCCAGCCCAACCCTGCGCCGGAAGCGACGCCGGAACTGCCAGTGCGAGAAACAGTAGAGTCGATATTTTCATAGCGGACACGGGTCCTTATCAATCACTGACGCATTGCATAAGGGAATCGTTCAAACAATTGGGATAGGATTAGCTCCATGAGTTCCGGAATTACCCGAAGATCCATGCTCGGCGCCGCGGCCGGCACCGCCATGGCGGCACAGATGGCGGCAGCCGCGCCCACCGAAAGCGACCGCGAGTATTGGATCCGGACGCTGCGCAAAGTTGGCGACCCCGTGTTGACCTCCCTCAGCCAGCGCCGCCTGAAAGCCGAAATGCCGGTGGAGGCGCACGAGAACGTCACGGATCGCCGCAACTATACCTACCTCGAAGCTTTGGGCCGCCTGCTGGCCGGCATGGCGCCGTGGCTGGAATCGAGTGAGAGCGACGTTTGCCGCCGCTATGCCGACCTTGCGCGAAAATCCATTGCGGCCGCGGTCGATCCCACATCACCCGACCTGATGAATTTTTCCCAGGGCGGTCAGCCGGTCGTCGACGCCGCATTCCTCGCACTCGGCATCCTGCGAGCACCTACTGAACTCTGGGAGAAACTGGATTCCGCGACCAAAACCAATCTGGTCCACTCCATGCTCGCCACACGCGTGATTCAGCCTGGCTTTAATAACTGGCTGCTGTTCAGCGCCACCGTCGAAGCATTTCTCTCGCATGCCGGCGAGAAATGGGACCCCATGCGCGTCGACTACGCCATCCGCCAGCACGATGAATGGTACAAAGGCGACGGCATGTACGGCGACGGCCCACAGTTCCACTGGGACTACTACAACAGCTACGTCATCCAGCCCATGCTGCTCAACGTGCTGGATACGATTTCGAAAGTCTCCAAAAGCTGGAACTCGTTCGCGACTCCTGCGCTGACGCACGCCCGCCGGTTCGCCGCCATTCAGGAACGTATCATCGCGCCGGATGGCTCGTTCCCCGCCATTGGCCGCTCACTCGCCTATCGCTGCGGCGCGTTCCACCATCTCGCGACTATGGCCCTGAGGAAAGATCTGCCGGACGGCGTTTCACCCGAACAGGTTCGAGGCGCTTTGACCGCGGTCATCAGGCGTACCCTCGAAGCAGATGGGACTTTCGACGAAAAGGGTTGGCTCCGGATCGGACTCTGCGGTCATCAGCCGAGCGTCGGCGAAACCTATATTTCGACGGGCAGCCTCTATCTCTGCGCCGAAGCGTTCCTGCCGCTTGGACTGCCCGCGAGCGATCCGTTCTGGAGCGGCGCCGCGAAGCCGTGGACGTCACAGCAGGCCTGGAGCGGAGCCCCCGTCGCCATCGATCACGCCGTTTGAGGCTTGTTACCGCCGGGCTGCCCAGGCCAGACCATCCGGCCCGCGCCCTGTCTTCACTTCGCCGGTGATCGTGAACGTCTTCAGATCGATCACCGCGACCGAATCGTGGTCGTTCATCGTCGTATAAGCGTGCGTGCCATCCGGCGACATCAGCAGCCCCTCGGTGCTCCCGGAAGTCTGAATCGTCTTGAACGGCTTGCGCGTCGCGACATCGATCACCAGCAGACCGGAGCCGCCGAGATTGGAGACGAACGCATACTTGCCGTCCCGCGTGATCTTGAGCCGATTGGCGTTGTTCGTCGAAGGCAGCGTGGCAACCACTTTCTTCTGCGCCATATCGATGATGGAAATCGTATGGTCCCCCGCATTCGCTACCCAGAGTTCTTTGCCGTCCGGCGTAAGATCGAAGCCCTCCGAGCCGTGGCCAACTGGAATATTGGTAATTGCCCAGTCGCGACCTTCATTCTCGATCACACTGATTGTCGACGAACTGATATTCGACGTCAGAACCGTTTTGAAATCCTTTGAGGCGATCACCATGTGGGTGCGGTTCTGACCGGTTCCGATAACCCAGTCCACCTTTTGACTAACTGGGTCATACCGACCCACTACCTTCGATCCTTCCGCGGTGAAGTAAAGTTTTCCGCTTACGAATTCCAGTCCATGCGGCTGCCGCAAGGCGCCGAGATCTACGGGCGGCAGCGCCTTCTGCGCGGTCAGATCCACGCGCGAAATCGTGTTGCCGCTGTAGTTGGAGATATAAGCAGTCATGCCGTCGTCGGCGACCGCGACTTCATGAGGATTCTGCCCCGCCGGCACGCGCGCGACGATCTGGAGATTGACCGGGTCGACGATCACCAGTGAATTCTGTGCTTTCTCCAGCACCAGCAGCGCGTTCGCCGGCGTTGGGGCGGCGCGCAGTATACCCATGGCTATGGCTGCCGTAACAAACAGAACAGTCGAAATTGTGCCCTTCATGCCCAAAGTATAGAGCGACCTCGCAGCCGAATCCCAGAGATATCCGTCACACAGATGTTGGGATAATTGAATTGGGTGCAGGGAATCTCGAAGCTCCGTACGATAGACGAACTGGAACGCATGCGCGCGGAATGGCGCGTGCAATGCAAAACCGTCATATGGACAAACGGTATTTTCGATCTCATTCACGCGGGGCACGTCCGCAGTCTGCGCGACGCGAAATCACTGGGAGATTTACTTGTTGTGGGAATTAACAGTGATGCAAGCGCCCGCGCGGTTAAGGGGCCGGGGCGGCCCCTTATGCCACAGGAAGACCGCGCCGAAGTATTGTCAGCCCTCGAAATGGTGGACTACGTAGTGATCTTTGATGAAACGGAGCCCTCCGTCGCGCTGAGCCGGCTTCGTCCGGATATCCATTGCAAAGGCGAGGAATACGCCGATGGCAAACGCCCTGTGCCGGAACGCAGCATTGTGGAAAGCTATGGTGGCGCCATCCGCTTTCTCCCGCTTCACGCCGGGCGTTCCACTACCGCCCTGCTTGAAAGAATCTGTGCGACGCAGGAGAACCGAAAATGATGATCACCAAACTACTGATGCGCGCCCCCACAGTGCGCGTCCTCGTGGCCGGTGACTGCATGCTGGATGCTTATGTCACTGGCGACGCCACTCGTATTTCTCCTGAAGCACCGGTCGCTGTTGTGGAAGTTTCTGAGCGGAAATTCGTCCTCGGCGGCGCTGCTAACGTGGCAGCAAATGCCTGCGGAATGGGAGCGAAGGTAAAACTTGCCGGTGTCACCGGAATCGACGACGCGTCTTCACGCATGCGCGCTGAGTTGACAAAGCTCGAAATCGGTATTGAGGCGCTCATTGAAGACGAGAGCCGGGTCACCACCACCAAGACGCGAGTGACGGCCGGCGGCCAGCAGATCGTCCGTTTCGACGAGGAGAACCGCTCGCCGCTTTCGGCCCGGATGGCGTCACAGCTTTCGCGCAAGTGCGAACAGGAACTCGAAGACGCCGATGTGCTGGTGATCTCGGATTACGCCAAGGGCGTCGCGCCCGAATCGTTCTGCCGCTGGATGATCGAGCGCGCTGCAAAGCGTGGCATGCCAGTCGTGGTAGATCCCAAATCCACGGACCTCGGGCGCTATCGAGGGGCTCGGGTCGTTACGCCGAATCTGCGTGAGGCCGCGGCTGCCGCGGGAGAGACTATCCGCACCAACGACGAGTTGTCGCGCGCCGCTGAAAAGCTGCTGAGGGAGATTGCGCCTTCCGCGCTTCTGATCACCCGCGGCGGCGACGGCATGTCGCTGTTCGAAACCGGCCACCGGGAAGTTCATCTTCCCGCAATGACGCATGAGGTCGCGGACGTGACCGGCGCTGGCGATACCGTTGTTGCCACGCTTGCCGTTGCTCTGGGCGCGGGATTCGATCTGCGCGAAGCGGCCGAAATGGCAAATCTGGCGGCCGGCGTTGCGGTGGGTCACCACGGCACGTGGGCTGTGAAGCGGGAGGAGCTGATTGAAGCTTCTCGCCAGCGGGGATAGGCCGGAGTGAAGCGCGCCCTGTTTCTCGATCGCGATGGCACCATCATCGAAGATCGCGGTTACATACGGGATCCCGCGGATGTCGTTCTCCTGCCGGGCGCGGCCGAAGCGTTACGCGCGCTCGAAGCTGCGGGCTGGACGCTGATTGTGATCAGTAATCAGTCAGGCGTCGGCCGCGGCTTTGTCGCGCCTGCCGAAATGGACGCCGTGCAGGTGCGCTTCGCAGAAGTGATGCGCGCCGCCGGCGTCCGCATCACCGCCTCTTATCTTTGCCCGCATCATCCGGATGAAGATTGCGGCTGCCGTAAGCCCGGCGTGCTGCACCTCGAAGAGGCTGCGCGCGAGCACGGCATTGATCTGCGCGAGTCCTGGATGGTGGGTGACCGCGAGTCCGACATCCTTTGCGGAAAGAACGCCGGGTGCCGCACGATCTGGCTGCGCAATTCCGTGTTTCCGGTCAACGCCGGATTGCCCGATTATGAGGCCGACGGCTTGACTTCGATCCCCGCCATTCTTTCGAGGAACGTCACGATCCCGGAGTGATCGAGTCCGCCCTTGCCGTCGTTCATCAGGGCGATCAGCATCTGCTGCACCAGGCCAGTCATCGGCAGCGGAACTTTTAACGACTCGCCGGCGAGCAGCGCGTTGCGCAGATCCTTCTCATGCAGTTCGATGCGGAAGCCGGGTTTGAAATTGCGGCCGATAACCATCGGGGCTTTGGCATTCAGCACCGTACTTCCCGCCAGCCCGCCCTTCACGGCGTTGAAAACCGTCTCCGGATTGAGACCCGCGCGCGTGGCAAGCACCAGCGCTTCACCCATCGCGGCGATGTTGCATGCCACCATGATCTGATTCGCCAGCTTCGTCGTGTTGCCCGCGCCCACAGCGCCGGTTAGCGTCACGCTCGATCCCATCTTCTGCAGCACCGGAACCACTTTTTCGAATGTGGCCTGATCGCCGCCGGCCATGATCGTCAGGGTGCCCTCAATCGCCTTCGGTTCGCCGCCGCTCACTGGCGCATCGATGAAGCTGACGCCTTTCGCCTCGCACGCCTTGCCGACCTTCTGCGCCACAATCGGGCTGATCGAGCTCATGTCGACCACGATCGTTCCCTTGCGCGCGCCTTCCAGAATGCCGCCAGGGCCGAGGACTACGGCCTCCACATCGGGACCGTCCGGCAGCATCGTGATGATCACATCCGATTGCGCAGCCGTCGCCGAGGAGGAACCGCCGGCCGTGGCGCCCGCCGCAACCAATTCCTTCACAGCGCCTTCCGACCGGTTGTGAACGGTGACCGAGTACCCGCCCTTCAGCAGGTTTTTCACCATGGGCTTGCCCATGATGCCGAGTCCGATGAATCCGATTTTCATTTCTCCGTGCTCCTGTTCAGTTGTGCGATTTGTTCTCTGCCCATGGCGGCGAGTTTTGCCGTGGCGCCAGCCAGCACGCCTGCATCGCTGCCCATGGCGACAAACGTGAATCCGTTGGCGAGATAGCGGCAGGCTTCTTCCGGGTCGCCTGTCAGCATCCCCGCGCCTTTTCCCGCCGCGCGAATGCGTTTGCAGGCATCGGCGATCGTCGCCTGCACTTCGGGATGTTTCGGATTTGCCAGATATCCCAGATCGGCCGCAAGATCGCTGGGACCAATAAAGATGCCGTCAATGCCTTCCACGGTCGCGATCGCTTCAATCTGCGTGCAGGCGCTCCGCGTTTCGATCTGTACGATAACGCAGATGTTTTCATGCGCGGTGTGGTGATAGCCTGGAACGCGGCCGTAGCGATTCGCGCGCGGCCCCACCGATACGCCGCGAACGCCGCGCGGTGGATAGCGCGTAGCGGCCACCGCTGCCCGCGCCTCCTCGGCATTCTGCACGAAAGGAATCAGGAGCGTACGCGCGCCAATATCGAGGACGCGCTTGATGATGACCGTGTCGTTCCATGCCACGCGCACCACCGGCTCCGTGGGGCTGCCCGACATTGCCTGCAGTTGTGAAAGCAATCCTGGGATTTCATTCGGCGCGTGTTCGGTGTCGAGCACAATCCAGTCGAAGCCGGAGCCTGCAATGATCTCCGTCGCAATATTGCTGCAGAGCGAGCTCCAGAGACCGATTTGCTGCGTTCCCGACGCGATGGCTGCTTTGAAGGTGTTGGGGGGAAGAGAAGACA
>Ga0207705_10004052_pt1 | contig 11134 bp, 7 predicted proteins | sample KBSC13metaG_FD_184314 | JGI IMG/M metagenome (GOLD analysis project Ga0207705, IMG submission 184314) | Corn rhizosphere microbial communities from Kellogg Biological Station, Michigan, USA - KBS C1-3 metaG (SPAdes) (version 2) | ecosystem: Host-associated > Plants > Roots > Rhizosphere > Soil ...
AAGGCGAGTTCCTGAACGGGTCGGCGCTGGAGAAATTGCCGCAGGACAAGCGTGTCGTGCTGTATTGCAAGACCGGCATCCGCTCGGCCGAGGCGCTGGCGATCGTGAAAGGCGCCGGACTTGCCGACGCCGTGCACGTCGGCGGTGGCGTCGTCGGCTGGGTGAATCAGGTCGACCCAACGTTGCCGTCTTACTAGACGGCGGCGCATGGCCGACAGAATCGGCTGGGTCGACCCGACGCTGCCGTCGCATTGACCTGCTCTCGCTCGGTGAGCGGCGTGTTGTTGAGCGTGCTCTGCTCTGAGTCAGGGCGCGGTTCAGAGCAGAGCGAGTCAAGAGCGACCCACATTCGGCGTCGAGACGCGGCAACCTCGTTCGCGGGCCTAGTTCGGTCGGCCCATCTTTGCCGTAGTGGCTTCACCGTGGCCGTTGAACGCCGACAGTGGGGACATGGAGCATTTCGGGCCCGGCGTTGAGGTCGATCTCGCCGGTGGTCAGCTGACCGTGCGCATGCATGGCCTTGACACGTTGCTCGCTTTTCGCCGCACGGTGAAGGTGCCGCTCGACCACATACGTGGTGTCGTCGTCCAGCATCGCGATCGGGTTCCGCAGATCGGCATGTACTTTCCTGGGATCGCTGTGCCTGGCGTGCTCTACGCAGGCGCATTCGGCCTGGGCGATGATCGCAGTTTCTGGCACGTGCGCCGCGCCGAGCGATTGCTGCGCATCGAATGTGTGCCCGGCGCGGAGTTTCGGCGCATCGTCTTGCAGGTCGCCAAGCCCACCGAACTCGCCGGCAAGTTGCGACCCGTTCTCGGTGCCTACGTTCCGCCCGAGTCGATCTGACGTTCACCTTTGACCGGACGGCGCAGCATCGGTTGACGAGACCCCGAAGGGCGCGCAATTCTTCGTTCGTGCCGCGATCTCGAGCTGTTGAAGTGCCACCATTCGCTCAACGTGTTCTTGACGTTGTTGAGGCGATTCCGCGCGGCCGCGTCATGGCGTACGGCGACATCGCCGAGTTCGTTGGCGAGGGTGGCCCGAGACAGGTCGGAAAGGTGATGTCGACGTGGGGCGGAGCCGTGCCCTGGCATCGGGTCGTGCACGCCGATGGAACCCCCGCACCGTGCCATGACGGCGAGGCATTGCGGATGTTGCGCGCCGATCGAACGCCGATGCGCGGCGACCGTGTCGACATGAGGCAAGCCCGTTGGGATGGCGCGGCAGGCGGATCGCTGAGGCCGTGCCGACTGGAGGCTTACGCCGGGGCGCGGCGCACGACGTCGTCCAATAAGCCGTAGGTGACGGCTGCGTCGCTGGTGAGGTAAATGCCGCGACTCATGTCGTCGGCAATCAACGGCTCGGGGCGGGTGGTGCGTTCGGAGATTCGCTCGATCAGCACGCCGATGCGGCGTCGATGCTCTTCGACGAGGCGCGCGATTGTTTCTGCAGTGCCAGGCATCGACGTCTCGAATTTCGGTTCACTGATTTGCAGCGTGGCATGGGGACGCCCGGTTCGGCGGTGCCGACTGGTCAGCAACGCGATGCCGGCGCCGGTCAGCCGGCCGGCGACGCTAATGGTGAGCGGCGCACCGAGCGCCTCGCAGACGTCGAGCACGGTGAACGCCGCGTCGAGTTCCGACTCAGGACAGTCGATCAGCAGCTCGATCGGCTCGTCGCCCTCCGCGTCGAGAGTGATCAGCTGGGCGGTGATCGTGTCGGCGAGGCCACTGTCGAGCCGACCGTGCGCCATCACGAGCCGCCGCTCGAACAGCCGTCCGAGCACGTCTCCTGTATCCGAACTCATCCGACTTGGTTATCGCGTCCTCGGCTCGCGCACAAGCATTTGAGCGGACGGCGAAACCCGCGTCCGATACCGCTCGTCCGCACTGTTGCGGCGCCAGTTGTCAGCGCTTCGTGATGTGATGCGGAACGTGCCCGCGAACTCCACTTTCGGTTCAGCTGAACCGTCGACTCGGTTGCGGTTGGTTCGTGCGCCCGCACGTCCGGTCGTGCCGCCGGTGCTCGACGACGCGCAGCGCGCGGCAGTTGAGCATCGCGGTGGGCCACTGCTGGTACTCGCCGGCCCCGGTACCGGAAAGACCACCACGATTGTCGAAGCGGTGGTGTCCCGGGTCGAACGTGGCGAGATCGCTCCCGAAGAGGCGCTGGTTCTCACGTTCAGCCGTCGTGCGGCGGCCGAGTTGCGCGATCGCATTGCGGCGCGGTTGGGTCGCACGATCCGCGAACCGATCGCGCGCACGTTCCATTCGTACGCGTTCGGATTGTTGCGCGCAGAGGCGGCTCGCCGAGGTGATCCCGTACCCCGGCTGCTGTCGGGTCCCGAACAAGACCTCGTCGTCCGCGAGCTGCTCCGAGGTGACGTCGAGGCTGGCGCGTCGGGTTGGCCCACGCCATTGCGGCCGGCGTTACTTACCCGCGGTTTCGCGCAGGAATTGCGCGATCTGATTCAGCGTGCCGTCGAGCGAGGGGTGTCGTCGTCCGAGTTGATTGCAGTCGGGCGGCGTAACCGCCGGGCCGATTGGGTCGCGGCCGGGGTGTTCGCGAAGCAATACGCGCAGGTATCGGCGCTTCGCGAGGCGGCATCGTTCGATCCAGCCGAGCTGATCCAGGCCGCGGTCGGGTTGCTGCGCTCAGAACCCGTTGCGTTGCAGGCGGTTCGAGCCAGGCACGCGTTCGTCGTCGTTGACGAATATCAAGACACCGATCCGGCGCAAGAAGAGTTGCTGGCGTTGGTGGCAGGCGCGGGCGAGTTGCTTGTGGTCGGCGATCCAGACCAGTCGATTTACGAGTTCCGCGGTGCCGATCCCGACGGCATCAGGCGATTTCCGCAGGCATTCCGCGCGCCCGACGGCACCCCTGCCGAGGTGCTGGCGCTCCAGGTGTGCAGACGCTCGGGTGCCGAATTGCTCGCGGCTTCGCGCCGGGTGGCCGAGCGGCTGGGCGGTCCGGTCGCTCAACGCAAACTCGTGGCGGCGCTGGGGTTACCGCCCGGCCGGGTCGAGGTGCACGTGCTCGCATCTGTCGGTGCCGAAGCCGCTTACGTCACCAACCGGTTGCGGCAGGCGCACCTGGTTGATGGCATTCCGTGGTCGCGCATGGCCGTGTTGGTGCGCAGCGCCGCGCCGCTTCCGGCGTTGCGCCGCGCCCTGCAGGCGTCAGGTGTACCGGTGGCGGCGCGCTCCGACGAGTTGCCCCTAGTCGAGGTGCCGATAGTGCGGGCGATGCTGCGGGTCATCGAGATCGCCACCGGGCGGCTCGATCTGGCCGGCGCCGATGGTCCGGCACTGGCCTATGAGTTGGTCACCGGGCCGCTCGGCGGGGCCGATCCGCTCGCGTTGCGGCGGCTGCGGCAGGAGTTGCGGCAGATCGAACTTGCCGGGGGCGGGGTGCGGGCGTCGGCGGCGCTCCTTGCAACCGCAGTTGCCGATCCGGCCGAACTGGCCGGGCTGGCCGGGCTGGCCGGGCTGGCCTTGGTCGACCGTCGCGTCGCGGCTCCGGCGTTGCGGGTTGCGCGGGTGTTGGCGGCTGCTCGCGAGGTGGTCGACACCGCGAGCGCCGAGGCGGTGCTGTGGCAGATCTGGCAAGCGTCCGGGCTGGCGCAGAAGTGGGCCGCGGCAGCGCTCGGCCAGCCTGGCCAGCACGGCCAGGCGGCCGCCGCGGCCGATCGCGATCTCGACGCCGTCGTCGCGCTTTTCGACACAGCGGCACGATTCGCCGACCGGTTGCCCAAGGCGGGCCCGAGCGTGTTTCTCGATCACTTGCTGGGCCAACAGATTCCCGGTGATTCGCTCGCACCGCAGGCGCCCCACGCCGACGGCGTGCGGGTGCTCACCGCGCATGCCGCCAAGGGGCTCGAGTGGCATGTCGTGATCGTGGCCGGCGTGCAGGAGGGCGTTTGGCCCGACCTCCGTGCACGCGGCTCGTTGCTCGGTGCACAGCAGCTCGTCGACGTCGTGCGAGGCCAGGTCGCACCGGGTGCGGGCGCATCGGGCGGTGCACAGGCTCAGGCACTCGCCGCCCGGCTGGCCGAAGAGCGGCGACTTTTCTACGTCGCCGCAACGCGGGCCAGTCACCTGCTCGTCGTCACTGCCGTTCGAGCAGACGATGAGCAACCGTCGCGATTCCTCGACGAGTTGTCGCCCGTCGATGCCGACGAGCGAGCGGTCACCCGCCTGCCGCGCGGTCTCGACCTCGCATCGGTCGTCGCCCAGTTGCGAGCGGTCGTCGTAGGCGAGCCGGTTGACGACGCCGGCCGGGTCAGGCGTGAGGCCGCCGCAGTGCAGCTGGCCCGGCTCGCCGCGGCCGGAGTCCGGGGCGCCGATCCGCAAAGTTGGTACGGCCTGGCGCCGATCACCGACGACGCCCCGCTCGCCGGGGCTGACGACACCGTGCGGGTTTCGCCGTCCAGGGTTGAAAGTTTTGAGCGGTGCCAGCTGCGATGGTTGCTCGAGACATCGGGCGGTACCGCGGCCGACTCTGCAGCGCAGGGCATCGGCACGATGATTCATGCGCTGGCCGAGCAGGCGGCAAAGGAGAGCCTCAGCGCCGACGAGCTGGGCGAACGGTTTGCCGAGGCGGTGAAACGGATCGACGTCGGAGCTGGCTGGTTCGCCGGGCGGCAACGCGAACGCGCCGCCACGATGCTTGCGAAGCTCGTCGACTGGTTGCGCACGGGCGCCGGTGAATTCGTTGCTGCTGAACAGAATTTCCAAGTTACGGTTGGTCGGGCAGTGCTCAGCGGCCAGGTCGACCGGCTCGAGCTCGACGATCGGGGCCGGCTCGTCGTCATCGACTTCAAGACCGGCAAGGGCCAGCCGACGAAGGCCGACCTCCCGAACCACCCTCAGCTCGGCGCGTATCAGGTCGCCGTCACGGCGGGCGGTTTCGACGACGTCGCGCCCGGCCTCCGCGACAGCGGTGGTGCGGCGCTCGTACAGCTCGGCGGCAAGCAGCAAAACTTCACTGTGCAGCGGCAAGAGCCGCTACCAGCAGGCGACGGCACGTGGGCGCACGAGATGGTGCAGCGGGCGGCCGACGGCATGGCGGGGGCGTCGTTCGACGCGATCGAGAACGACCTGTGCCGGGTCTGCCCGGTGCGTGCATCGTGCCCGGTGCAAAGCGAAGGCCGGCAGGTCACCGCATGACCGCCATCGCCGCCGACGACGTTCCTCGTTACAGCGCGCGTGCCATCGCCGAGGCGCTCGGGCAGCATCCGCCCACGCCCGAACAAGCAGCCGTTATCGAGTCGACCGCGCCGTCTTGCCTTGTCGTCGCGGGCGCTGGCTCAGGCAAGACCGAAACCATGGCGGCGCGCGTCGTGTGGTTGGTCGCCAACGAGTTCGTGCACCCTGACCAGGTGCTCGGATTGACGTTCACCCGCAAGGCTGCGTCGGAGCTTGCCACTCGAGTGCGCCGGCGCTTGACCCAGCTCGCCCGGCATGGAGTCGTTGAGGCCGACCTCATCGCCGCCGGTGAGCCGACCGTTTCCACCTACGACGCGTATGCGGGCCGCATCGTCGCCGAGCATGCGCTGCGGCTCGGTCGCGAACCCGGTCAGCGCCTCATCTCGCAAACCGTCGCGTGGCAATACGCGCGCCGCGCGGTCGATTCGTACGACGGCCCAATGCAGCACGTGCTCGTGCAGCCGAGCACCGTCACTTCCGACGTCCTGGCTCTCGCCGAAGGCCTGGCGCAGCACCGCGTCGAGGAGCAATCGCTGCGCAGCTACTGCGAAAATCTCGATGCCGTGCTGTCGGCGCTGCCGCGCGCACAATCGCAGCGCGGCAAGAAGGCGATGCCCGACGACCTCGCGGCCGTGGTCAACGCGCTTGCCGCACGATGCGAGTTGTTGCCGATCGTCGATGCCTATCGCCAAACAAAGAGCAAGGCCGAGGTACTCGACTTCGCTGATCAGATGGCGCTGGCTGCAGAACTCGCCGACACCTTCGCCGATGTCGCGGCCGGCGAGCGCGCGTCGTTCCGTGCCGTGTTGCTCGACGAGTATCAAGACACCAGCCACGCGCAGCTTGTTTTCTTGCGGGCGCTGTTCGGGCCGGTGCACAAACTCGCCGATGCCGGTGCGGCGCCGTGGCTCACCGCGGTCGGCGACCCGTCGCAGGCGATTTACGGCTGGCGAGGTGCAAGCCAAGGCACGCTGGCCGCTTTTCCTTTGCATTTCAAGCATTCGGCCACCGCTGAGCCCGGGCGCGTGCTCACACTCAGCACCAGTTTCCGCAACGGCCCGAACATTTTGGCGGTCGCCAACGAGGTCGTCGCGCCGCTGCGTGAGGGCGCCGCCTCCACCCCGGTGTTGTCTGCGTTCGGTGACGCCGTGCCCGGCGAGGTGCACTGCGGTCTCTATCCCACGGTCGACGACGAGGCAGTCGCAGTTGCCGAACTCGTGGCTTCGGTGTGGCGCGGCGAAGCGCAACGCCGGGAGGCTGACGAGAAGCCGCGCAGCATCGCCGTGCTTGTGCGAGCCTGGCGCCAATTGCCTCGTATTGAAGCCGCATTGCGAGCCCGCGACGTGCCGCTCGAAATCCTCGGGGTTGGCGGGTTACTGCTCGAACCCGAAGTGGTCGACGTCGTCGCCACGCTCCGGGTGCTCGCCGACCCGAGCCGCGGCGATGCGTTGATGCGGCTGCTCACCGGCGCTCGTTGGCGCATCGGCCCGCGCGACATCGCCGCACTCGGACGCTGGGCCCGGCAGTTGCTGAAGCCGCGCGGTGCTGAGCCCGTGGCCGCACCCGCCGGATCGAGCGCCGCCGGACCCGAGCCCGACGACGTCGACGAGCGAAGCATCATCGACGCGCTCGACGAGTTGCCGCCGTCCAGCTGGCTTTCGCCCGACGGTCACGCGCGGATGGCTCGACTCTCGGGTGAGCTGCGTGCCCTTCGGGCCCGGCTGGCCCAACCGTTGCCCGACCTCGTTGCCGACATCATCCGTACCACCGGCCTCGACGTCGAGGTGCTCGCGGGCGGCACGTCGACCGCGGGTCGCGCCAACCTCGATCGCCTCATCGAGGTCGCCGCCGATTTCACCGAGGCAGGCGACGCCGCCGGCCAGGTCGGGCTGCCCGCCTTCCTCGACTATCTCGACGCCGCGGCCGCCGAAGAGCGCGGCCTCGAACGCGCCGACGACGAAGCGTCGGTGCCCGAATCCCGAGTCGGTGTAGACGTGCGCACCGATCGCGTACAGCTGCTCACCGTGCACGGCGCCAAAGGCCTCGAGTGGGACGTCGTGTGCGTGCCGGGATTGGTCGGCGATCTCTTCCCTGGGGTCCGGCCGGCCGACGTCAAGGGATGGCTCACTCAGCGCGGCGCGTTGCCGTGGCCGCTGCGCGGCGATCGCGCGGGGTTGCCCACTGCCGCACTCGAAGCGAGCACCGACCAGGCGGCCGCACTCGCCGTGATCTCTGGGTTCAAGGTCGACGTGCAGGAGCACCTGGCGAAGGAAGAACGCAGGCTTGCGTACGTTGCCGTCACCCGCGCTCGCCGGTTCCTGATGTGCACCGGCTACCGCTGGGACGACAGAAAGAACGCGCGGGCCGACAGCGATTTCCTGGTCGGCGTGCGCGACGCGTGCGAGCGCGGCGCGGGCGTCGTCGACTGCTGGACCGCCATGCCGCCCGACACTGAACCGAACCCCGTTCTCGAGGGCGGCAAGGCGAGGTTGCCCTGGCCGTACGACCCGCTGGCAACGCGTCGTGCGGCCGTCGAATCCGCCGCGAGTCTGGTGCGTTCGATCGCTGCTCGCATCGACCGCGATCCCCACGATCCGATCGATCCCGCGGTTGCCGAGGCGATGCGCGAATGGGATCGCGACGTCGAGGTGTTGCTCACCGAACGCTCCGCCCGCGAACGGCGGGCGATGCTCGACGTCACCTTGCCCAGTCAGATGTCCGTGAGCCAGCTCGTCACGTTGCGCCGTGACCCCGAGGAGCTGGCTCGCCAACTGCGCCGCCCGATGCCGATGCCGCCCGCGCCGTTAGCCCGCCGCGGCACGGCGTTCCATGCCTGGCTCGAGCAGCGGTTCGCATCGCAGCGGCTGCTCGACATCGATGAGTTGCCCGGCTCGGCTGATCCCGACGCCGCGCCCGACTCCGAGTTCGTCGCGTTGCAGCAGGCATTCCTCGCCTCGCCGTGGGCGGCGCGCGACCCGGTAGAGGTCGAGGTTCCGTTCGAGTTGATCGTGGCCGGCACCATCGTGCGCGGTCGCATGGACGCCGTTTTTGCCGACGACGACGGTGGGTTCGTCGTCGTCGACTGGAAGACCGGCCGGCGACCGAGCGGTGAAGACGCCCGCGCGGCCGCCGTCCAGCTTGCTGCATACCGGCTCGCGTGGGCCGACCTCAAAGGTGTCGCACTCGACCGAATCCGCGCCGTGTTCGTCTATCTGGCTGAGAGTGCTGAGCGTCGCGACTACGCGCCGTCCGATCTGCTCGACCGCGAGGGGTTGCGGCAGCTGCTGCTCGATGCCGAGCGCTGAGCGCAACGCCGGCGCCCAACGCGCAGCGCCTAGAGTGCCGTCATGGCCTCATCTGATGAATCGGTGATCGACGACGCGCGGCGTGACGCCGTTCGATCCTTCATTGACGACCACGCCGACGAGTTTGTCGAGCAGCTGTCGCAGTGGTTGCGCATTCCCTCCGTGTGGACCGACCCCGAGCGTGCCGCCGACGTTCGCCGCTCCGCCGACTGGCTGGCCGAGGCGCTGCGCGCTGTCGGATTCCCGACCGTCGAGATCTGGCCCGCAGGCGGACCCGACGGCGCACCAGCCGTGTTCGCCGAATGGCCGTCAGGCGAGCCCGATGCGAAGACCGTCGTCGTCTACGGCCACCACGATGTGCAACCCGTCGACCCGGTCGAGCTCTGGAGCTTCGCCCCCTTCGAGCCCGCTGTCGTCGAAGGCCCGGATGGCGAAAGGCTCCTCGGGCGAGGCGCCTCTGACGACAAGGGCCAAGTCTTCTACCATCTGCTCGGGTTGCGGGCGAACCTCGCGGTGAGCGGGCGCACGAGTCCGCCGGTGAACTTGAAGGTCCTCGTCGAGGGCGAAGAAGAATCCGGATCCCCGAAGTTTTCTCAGCTATTGCGCGAAAAACGCGATCGGCTCGCCTGCGACGTCGTGGTTGTCAGCGACACGGGCATGTACGGCGCCGGGGCCACCACGGTCTGCGTGGGCATGCGCGGGCTCACCGATTGTCAAATCGATCTGCACGGACCTGACGTCGATCTGCACTCGGGATCATTCGGTGGCGCGGTCCCGAATCCGCTCACCGCGATGGCTCGACTGCTCGCCGGGCTGCACGACGATCAGGGCCGCATCACGCTGAAAGGCTTCTACGACAAGGTAATCCCGCTCACCGATCGCGAGCGCGACTTGTTGGCGAAGCTGCCGTTCGACGAATCCGACTGGCTGGCTACCGCGAACAGCCGGGCCACCATGGGCGAATCGGGTTACACCACGCTCGAACGCATCTGGGCTCGTCCGACCTGCGAGATTCACGGTTTCTGGGGTGGCTACACCGGTCCCGGGCACAAGACGATCGTGCCCACCGACGCTCACGCGAAGGTGTCGTTTCGGCTCGTCGCCGATCAGCAACCGCTCGACGTTCAGGCCGCTTTCCGCAGCTATGTCGAAGAAAACGTGCCAGCCGGTGTTACCGCCGAAGTGCATTTCTTCGGCGACGGCGTGCGTCCGTGCTTGGTTCCTCTCGACGATCCCTATTTGCAGGCGGTCGCACGATCGGTCGCTCGCGCGTTCGGCGACGAAGTGCTCTTTACTCGCGAAGGCGGTTCGGGCCCCGAGGCCGACATCGCCGAGATTCTCCATGCGCCACTGGTATTTCTCGGCGTCGGGTTGCCCACCGATCGCATTCACGCTCCTGACGAACACGCGGTAATTCCCCTGCTGCTCAAGGGTGCCGAATCGGTGGCGTATATGTGGGACGAACTCGCGAACGCCGATTCATGAACGAACTTCCGCCGATGGCGCGCGGGTTGGTCGATCGCGCGGGGCACCACAGGTCTGACGACGGTTGGCTGAATTCTGCCTGGCACGATGAGAATTCTCGGGCACTCGTCGTCCACGATGGTCGCGCTGCGGTCATTGACGACCACCTTGTCTGGACGACGCCAGCCGCCGCGCCGTCCGGTGAGCGATTGTTCCTGGGTGTACCACCGGGCTCCTCAACCGCGGCGTATTTTGCTGTGCTTGCTGAGGTTTCTGAGGAGGTGCCGGGCGCAAAACCTGGTTCGCTGCGTGACGTCGGTGCGCAACTCGACCCGTTCGAGGCAGCGCTTCTCGCCGAAGCAGCCGCGCTCGAGCAGTGGCATGCGCGGCATCCGTACTGCCCGCGCTGCGGGGCGCAAACCGTTGCCGCCATGGGCGGCCATCTCCGCCGGTGTGTGGCCGACGGCAGTGAGCACTATCCGCGCACCGACCCTGCGGTCATCATGCTCGTCGTCGACGACGACGATCGTGCGTTGCTTGCGCGCCAGCCCTCGTGGCCCGAGGGGCGAATGTCGACGCTCGCCGGCTACGTCGACGCCGGCGAGACACTCGAACAAGCCGTCGCCCGCGAGGTTCTCGAAGAGGTCAGGGTCAGCGTCGATGGGATCAGCTACGTGGCCAGCCAGCCGTGGCCGTTCCCGTCGAGCCTGATGCTCGCGTTCACGGCCCACGCCACCTCGACGTCGATCACCGTCGACGGCACTGAGATCAGCGAAGCGCGCTGGTTCACCCGCGAAGAGCTGAAGACCGCCATGGACGACGCAACGCTCCGGCTCCCGATGCGCGCGTCGGTGGCGTTCTACTTGATCGAGCGCTGGTTCGGGCCGAACCTTGCAGCCGCCGCAACCGTGCCGCGAACACGTTCTTAGGTTCGGCGCACGAGGCTCGACCACCGGTGCTGGGGTGTTACGAGGCAATGCCCTCGAGCCGGTCGCGCACCTGGGCGAGCGACGGGTTTGTCAGGGTGCTCCCGTCAGGAAAGAGCACTGTGGGCACCGTCTGGTTACCACCGTTGACGCTCATGACGAACTCGGCCGAGCCGGGTGCCTCTTCAATGTTCACCTCGGCGAAAGCGATGCCCTGCTCGACGAATTGCCG
>Ga0207705_10004054_pt1 | contig 11128 bp, 14 predicted proteins | sample KBSC13metaG_FD_184314 | JGI IMG/M metagenome (GOLD analysis project Ga0207705, IMG submission 184314) | Corn rhizosphere microbial communities from Kellogg Biological Station, Michigan, USA - KBS C1-3 metaG (SPAdes) (version 2) | ecosystem: Host-associated > Plants > Roots > Rhizosphere > Soil ...
GATAAATAGTATAGTTATTATGATGGCAAACAGTATGTAAGCGATAGTCATTGTATTTTATCATTAAAATTTGTTAAGCCAGTATGTGGTTGGAAAGTTAAATCTTTTTACTTTTATACCACCTTACGAAAAAGTGTTATCTCTTACCAGCTCCTGCGAAAATAAGAGCATGCATCTTCTTTTATGCAGCCTTGATTTTTTGTTACTTTTTTATCAAGAAAAAAGTAAACAAAAAATAACCCATACAGATAGAGCTTTGAGCTTAAAGCCCCTAATCTTAAAAACTTATTCTAAGTTTACCGCCAATATGGATATAACGATTACGGTTAGGGGAAGAACTTTGCGTGTTTGCATTCAGCCGCATATAATAACCTTTGGTAAGCAGCGAAAATAATCATTATGTCTTGTCCTCAAATAACCAGGGTTTGGCTATACGTCGCTGGACAGTCCAAAGGGCTCCCGTACAGGAGAACGGGAGCGTTAGGGCTTTAACATTTTCAAATATGCATTTCATATCATAAGCAATTTTTGTTTTTTGAGAAATGGCCGCAGAAAAATTTAGTTTCCACTTCAACACAAATCAGCGTAAATTCGGAAAACAAAGCCGGTGATTTATGCAAGAGATCGAAAGAGCGTCGGTATTAATTGCCGGCGGCGGCTTGGCAGGCCTGACACTTGCTTTGCAACTGGCGCAAACCAAAAAAGGCATTTCAATTTTAATACTGGAAAAGCGAAAAGAAAACGCCCCCGCCGGTACACATAAAGTAGGAGAATCCCTGAGCGAACTGGGAGCTTCCTACTTACGGGAAATACTTAACCTCAAAGAATATTTAACCGAATTTCAATTACCGAAGTTTGGGTTTAGGTTTTTCTTTAGCCCGGAGCATTCAATGGACATAACAAGGCGTGTAGAAGTGGGGTCAAAAATTGCTAACCCCTATCCCTCTCACCAGGTTGACCGTGGGCTGTTGGAGAATGAACTGGTATGCAGGCTAAGGGATTGCGCCGTTGAAATTATAATGGGTGCTAAAGTAACTAATGTGGGGTTAACAAAGCCAAACCATAAGATTTGTTTCGAAAGTGAAAATATAAAATACAATACTGAAGCGAGATGGTTAATAGACGCAACAGGAAGAAACAGCCTGCTTAAAAGAAAATTGGGCCTTGAAAAAGAATTAAGCCATGATATTAATGCCGCCTGGTTCAGGTTAGATGCTGTGATAGATATTGATGACTGGTCGGATAATCTGTCCTGGCGCAGCTTTGCTGATCCGGGGCGCAGGCGTTTAGCGACAAACCACCTTATGGGTGAGGGTTATTGGATATGGATAATTCCATTAGTTTCGGGAAAAACCAGTATAGGAATTGTTGCTGATCCAAAATATCATCCGTTTGACGGATATAACACTTTTGAAAAAGCGATGAAATGGCTGGAGAAACATGAGCCAAATGCGGCAAAGCTCCTGGGAGAGCATAAAGGAAAGCTCATGGATTTTAAGGTGATGAAACACCTTGCCTATAACACCAAACAATTTTATGATGCAGAAAGGTGGGCGCTAACGGGAGAAGCAGCAGCCTTTATGGATCCTTTTTATTCGCCGGGCATTGATTTTATTGCATTGGGCAATACTTGGATCACTGAATTAATTATAAGGCATGGCAGCGGCGAAAATATAGCACTGCGTGCCATGATTTACGACCTGGCTCATAACAAACTGCTGAATGGCTGGATCAATCTCTATAAAAATATGTATGGCGTTTTCGGCAAAACCCAAATCATGTTAATGAAAATAGTTTGGGACTGGGCATCTTACTGGGCGATACCCAATGTGCTTTTTATAAATAATGGTTATACTGATGTTGATATTCTAAAACAATATTCATCTTCAAATGACGGCATTGGCCGGAGGTTTTCAAAGCTAAACGAACGAATGCAGGAGTTGTTTCGTGAATGGGGACGGTTTGATGTTAAACCATGCGAAGATCATCAACTGAATATATTTGATTTAGGTTGCCTTCGTAAATTTCATACGGAACTTGGCATCCGGTACAAACCCGAAGAATTAATTCCTAAAGTGGAATCTAATTTCGAAATATTGGAACAAATTTCAGCAGAGATATTCCGGTTAGTAAGTACCCTGGTACATGATACGCCAGCCGACATGAAAGTGGATCCATATAATATGAAAATTGATGATGGAAAAGATGAGCTTCTCAAAAAATCAGGGAGCCCAAAGGCTATGTGTGTTATTGAATCCATTACAATTGATATTGGCAGAATGTGGATGCAAAACATTAAAACTCCCGAAAATGAATTTGCATGATACTGTTGCGGGCAATATGGAATATGTTCAAAAAGTATTTGTGGGTGTACAGGTTTATATGCAGCAACGTCATCGCCTGGAAGAACTGATTGCCTTTCTTGATGCTGAGCCTCCCGTATTTCGCTCTATTGCTTATGAAGCCGCTTCCATGGAGATGGCGTTGCCGGAATTACTTAGCGATAAAGCATTGTATAACTGGAAGGAATTTTACAAGCGTTCCGAAAAGGTGCATAAATTTCACATGGACATTGGCCTTGGGTGGGCATTTGCTAAAGCAGAGATGTCTCCAAAGCTTTACCTGAGATTTCTTCACCCACATGTTCCATTGATGATTTATGATGGAATAGGCTATTATAACGGGCTATTTAGAGGAAGAAACACAGTAAAAACCCAGTTAATACCAGGTGAAATTACAGGAAAGGAATTGCATGGCTTTGACCAGGGGCTTGGAAGGCGTTTATGGTATATAAGCAAAGGCGAAGCGAATATGCTCGTTCAGTTAATACAGCTCTTTAATTTATCGCGGCATGCTGACCTCTGGCGGGGAGTGGGAATCGCATGTGGCTACGTTGGAGGTTTTAAAAGGGAACATCTTGAACAGTTGATGATGTTCTCAAACGAATTTAGTAACCAATTATCTACCGGGATAAAATTAGCTGCAATAAGCCGCAGTGCTTCAGATAGTGTTTCATGCGATATTGAACTGGCTTGTAATATTATTTGCGGAAAGTCTTTGAATGATGTTGTATGCGATGCCGGAGAACTGAAAAAATATTTTACTCCGGAATTGGAAATTATCATTTAAAATGAATAATTTAACTGTCAGAAGAGTTTTTACAGGAATATCACGAGAAATATAAAGCCTACCGATTAACCCTATCCATTGGTGCTAAAACAATTTTTCTGATATGAAAAAGAATACAATACTTTCTGCTTTAATGGCCCTTGCAATCCTTGCCTGTACAATTTTTATAAGTGACGGCCTTACTTATTTGATAACGTCATTGATGGCGCTTGTCATCATGATTGTTATCAATCGTAACAGATCAATGGGCATGAAAATGACTCGATGGGCAAAGGCCAATCCCAAAAAAGCACAGGTACTTATTACAGTAGTGCAGGCGGCTTTAATGTCCCTGGCTATTTTTTCCGGATATAATTTAAAAGAAGTGGGGTACGAGTTTTCAAATGCCACAGCTTACATATTCAGCACTATTATGGTCATTAGTTTTTTATCGGTACCGTTCATGCCTAAACGAAGTACTATCGCAATTCCTAAAGTGCTGCACCGGCACCGGTTGGCCTACATGGCTATTGCTTTGTCATCGTTTGTTATAATGGCGATATTCGGGAACCGACTTATAGATGACTACCCGGACTCGCCAATAACGCAAGCCGCCAGGGCTATAGATGAGGCAATTTTTCCGGAAAGTGTTCTAAATACTGAATTCAATGATACAGGTTTAAAAAAAGATTGTAATAATAATTATGAACAAGCCCCGGCAAGCGCATCCTCTAATAAACCTGTTTTCGCTGTATTTACAATCTCCGGAAATGAATCTATTGCTCCTAATCTTTCCGATAAAGAGATCAGGGAAAAAGCAAAGACAGAGAAGAAAGCTTATAGATTGGAGAAGAAAAAAGCAAGAATGATGAAGCTCTTAAAACACAGGCTTGCTTTAGAGGGCGGTTCAACGGTCCTGGCAGTAATCCTTATTATCCTTCTCATTTTTCCATTATGTGCGGGGATATGCCTTATGCTTGGTGCATTTGGAGAAGTAACTGCAGGCAATATTATTTTGGGAGCTATTATTACAGGAGGATCTGTCTGGGGAATGATAGCCGCAGGCAGAATGGGGCGTAGACAAAAAAATAAACCAGCCGAGTGAATTGTGCATTAATTACCGGGGCCTCAAAAGGTATTGGAAGAGCAATTGCATTGCAACTTTCCAAAGACCATAGTTTGCACATCTTAATTAATTATTCTTCGGATATAAATGCAGCACATGAGACACTGGATAAAATTTGTGTTGAGGGAGGAACCGGTGAATTATTGAAATTTAAAGTGGAGGACAAAGCGGGGGTTGACGCAGCAATCTCAGGCTGGCAAAAAAGCAATCCTGAAAAATTTATTACCGTTCTCGTCAATAACGCCGGTATCACAAAAGACGGTTTGTTTATGTGGATGCCTGAAAATAATTGGGATAATGTTATCGCGGTTTCTTTAAAAGGCAACTTCAATGTTACGCAAAATGTTCTCAGGCAAATGATGAAGAATAAGGCGGGGCGCATTATCAATGTCTCGTCAATCTCCGGTTTAAGAGGTGTCCCCGGTCAAACCAATTACTCTGCTGCTAAGGCCGGCCTTATTGGTGTAACTAAGGCGCTGGCACAGGAAGTTGCCAAAATGAATATTACTGTAAATGCTGTAGCGCCGGGTTTCATTAATACTTCGATGATTGAAAATATTGAAAGGGAGAAATATATTAAAGGTATTCCTGCAGGTAGAATTGGAGAACCTGTGGAAGTTGCTCACCTGGTAAGTTTTCTCGCTTCAGAAAAATCTTCATACATTACAGGAGAAGTTATTAATATAAATGGAGGACTTTATTCTTAATGATTATAAGCAAAGAAAACATAGAATCCTACATTCCTCAAAGGGCACCTTTCATAATGATTGATAATCTTGTGGAGGCGACCGATGAACTATTCAAAACGGACTTTGAGGTTTTGGTAAGTAATATTTTTGTTGAAAAAGGAATACTCAGGGAATTTGCGCTTGTTGAAAATATTGCTCAAACTAGTACAGCGGGCTTGGCTGTTACAAAAAAGTATGGCGAAAGAAAAACTATTGAGGGATTTATCGGTGGAATATCAAAATTGAAATTATATGACCTGCCAAAAGTTAGCGATTCAATTCATACTACTGTTGCCTTAATAGCCCAACTTGAGAATATGTTTTTATTGAAGGGTGCAAATTATGTAAAAGGAAAGAAATTACTTGAATGTGAAATAAAGCTGGTAGGAGCTTCGGGATAAGAAAGAGCATTATTGTTTTAATAAAATTATATGTTGAATATCCAGGATTTAAAGGATTCGCTCAAGAAGGAAATTATTGAAGAATTAAATCTCCAGGAAATTAAACCTGAAGATATTGAAGACGATGCTCCATTGTTTGGAGATGGTTTAGGACTGGATTCCATAGATGCATTGGAGTTGGTTGTGCTAATGGAAAAATATCACGGCGTAAAGATCGTGGATGAAACGGTGGGGAAAAAGGTGCTTGCTTCTGTTACATCGATGGCTGAATATATACAGGAAGAAAATACTAAAAGTACGTGAAAATATTTGTCACAGGTATTGGTGTTGTAAGCGCTATTGGCCTGAATGCGGAAGAAAATCTCTGGTCCTTAAAAGCTGGGATTACCGGTATTGCAAAATCAACCATTTATAACCTGATGACTGGTGAGGTGAAACTAAACGATGCGGAAATTATTCAAATGCTTGCATTGCCTGATGAAGATTTCTCACGCACAACATTGCTCTCTCTCTTAGCCGCAAAAGAAGCATGGGCGGAAAATAAGATACAAAGAAATATTCGTACTGGCTTAATCTCTGCAACATCCGTAGGTGGTCTGGACCGCACAGAAAAATATTATTTCAAATCTCGAAACAATAATTCATCAGAGGAATATAAACTCATGACCCATGACAACGGCAGAACCACAGAAAGAATAGCTTCTGAATTAGGAATATCCGGATATATTGGTACCATTTCAACAGCTTGTTCATCCGGGGCCAATGCGATTATGCAGGGAGCACGCCTCATTAAAGCAAATAAACTCGACAGGGTATTAGTAGGTGGCTGCGACCCGCTTGCGCTGTACGATATTAAGGGTTTTAGCTCCCTGAATATTTATGACGGTGATATATGTAAGCCATTCGATGAATTGAGAAAAGGTTTAAACCTTGGTGAAGGTGCCGCATTCCTTGTTCTTGAAAGCGAAGAAAGTATTAGAATGACAGGGAATAAACCGCTTTGTACCCTGTGTGGATGGGACAACGCAACCGATGCGTTTCACCAAACAGCAAGTTCGCCGGATGGGCATGGCGCATATCTCGCAATGAAAAATGCGCTGAACAAAGCAAACATCACTTCAGAAAAAATAAGTTACATCAATGCGCATGGAACCGGCACCGGAAATAACGATCTGTCAGAATCAATAGCGATAAAAAATATTTTCAAAGACGACATTCCACCTTTTAGTTCCACTAAAGGATATACAGGGCATACATTAGCTGCTGCCGGGGCTATAGAAGCTGTGTATTGTGTTCAATCCATCCTTGAGCAGGGAATAGTTCCGAATATAAATTTTTCAACTCCGATGAAAGAAACCGGAATGGTGCCCGAAATAACTTTTCGACCAGCTGTAAACATTGAATATGTACTTTCAAACTCATTTGGTTTCGGGGGAAACTGCACCTGCTTAATCTTTGGTAAAGTTTAATAAATGTACATTACAGCTTCATCAACTATATCGCACCAGCCCACATTCCGGAACAAAGGACTTTCACTGGAACTTTCTGAATTGAAGCCCGGATCGGAACTTATAACGCCTGACTATAGTACATTTATTCCTGCGATGGACCGGAGAAGGATGAGCCATGTTTTGAAGATGGCAATTGCCTGCTCGATGGATTGCCTGGAGCAGGCGGAACTAAGTCAACCCGATGCGATTATTGTAGGAACAAGCATGGGTTGTTGCGTTCACACCAGGAATTTTTTAGACAAAATAATTTCTGCAAATGAGGGCCCTTTGGCTCCCACTTATTTTATCGCATCTACTCACAATACCATTGCCGGACAGGTAGCCTTATTACTAAAAAACCATGGGTATAATATGACGCATACCCAAAATAGTTTGTCGTTTGAACAGGCATTAATTGACGGAATGTTAGGCATAAACGGCGGGCATCAACATATCCTGGTTGGAGCTGCAGATGAAGAGGAAAATGCTCTGTTTAATATGAAAGAAAGATTGCAAGATGAAAGCATTCATCTTGCATGCGGCGCATCTTTCTTCATTTTGTCAAATGAAAAAGGAAATGCAGATTCGGTAAAGCTTGTGGATGTAGAAAGCTTTGGATTGACAGATGATCCGGCCTCTTTTATCACTGAATTCCTGGCTTCAAATAATTTATCAGCAGCAGAAATCGACCTTGTCTTATACACTGCTATTGATCAAAAGAAAACAGAAGAATTCAATATTATTTTTGGGTCTGGTAAAATATTCGATTATCAAAAAATAACAGGCACCTATTTTACAAGCTCTGCCTTTGCTATGAATTATGGTATCGACATTTTATCACATAAAAAGCATCCGTCATTTGGCGAAGTGATAAATAAAGTGTTGGTATGTAATAATCTAATTCCTGAAAATTTAGGGCTTATATTACTTGATAACAAAAGCGGTTAAATTGACACTCTTAAATAATCTGTTTGTAGTACTTAAAAACCAAGACAGCGAAACGGGTTTTATTACAGCAATTGAATTAAATGCAAGCCACGCCGTTTACGCCGGCCATTTCCCCGGCCATCCCGTAACACCGGGCGTTATCCAAATGCAGATTCTTCATGAACTATTGGAAAAGCATTTCGAAAGAAGTCTACAATTAATTACAATGGCCCGATGTAAATTTCTTAAAATATTAAATCCGTTGGAAACACCGCAGATAGTTCTGCATATTGAATTTCATCAAATTGATGGACTTCTGAATATTAAAGCCAGGGGCGAAAATGATAAAGATATCTTTTTTAAAATAGAATCGTCGTTCCGGTTTAAATAAGTGAATGTATTTGTGTGATTTATTTTCATTAGGTTCGACTTGTTTCCTCATGTTGGCGCAAGCATCCGCTTGTGCAGCCCAGTACTGCTAACTATAACAAAATAAAGTACAACTTATCATTATCGGGAAACTTGTATTTTCTGCTCATAGGTAAATTTACAAATCTCTTTTTATTAACAGCACAAGCGGACGCTTGCTAATTGGGTGTCTGTGTTTTGGTCGCTTTGTTTGCGCAGCAGCTCGAAGAAATTATCTTTTTGAATGGTATTAAATTGTTGTATGGTTTGTGAGAGGTCATGCTTAAAAGATTGCAATGATTCGGATAGCTCACCTCTTGCCCTTTTAGATTCGTTGCTTGTTTCAATGCGGTTGAGTGAAATTTCTTTTCTTACAGATTCTTCAATTCGTTTTACATCGTTACTGATGCTGTTTAATTTTTCATTGCTGGCGGTAATGAATGCCTCGGGCTTTGCATCATTTGTATTTGATGTAAATGCTTTTATGGCGACGATAAATAGTATAGTTATTATGATGGCAAACAATATGTAAGCAATAGTCATTCTATTTTATAAAATTTGTTTAAGCCATGTATGGCTAAAAATTTAAATAACTTTTCATGTAGCCGTATAATGACCGTTAGTTTATTAATGCAGCAAAACTGGTATTCAATTAGAAGAAAATAAAGCTATGCAATTTTTTAATACGATTGTTTGTTACATCAATTATATCTTTTCTTTCTTTTTAAGATTATTGCTCCTGCCCGTTTTATGCAGGGCATGACGTCATATATTTATTTGTTGGCAGTAATTTGAAACCTCACTACAAATTTTTTAATTTTAGATAGCCTTTTCTCAATAATCGTTATGAACAATACATACGACTTTAAGATTGCCCGCCCGGACATTATAAAGCAGCTTACTGTAAAGGACATGTTGTTTGCTTATTATAAATGCCCGCAGGTGGAGAAGGTGGTGCATGTGCTTTCTCATTACAATGAAATAGCATTTACATTAAGCGGTAAAAAGACATTGCATCATAGGGAAAAATCATGGACGCTTACTGATAACACATCTGTGTTTATCCGAAGAACCGCATATACATCGGAAAAATATGATTTTGAAGGTTGGGAGATTATTGCCTTCTGTTTCCAGGATGATTTTTTGCGACAGGTATTTAGAGAATACAGGCAGCACTTACCGTTGAAAAACTTACCTCCTCCACCTTCTGATATGCTGATCAAGATCAACGTTAACGAAACAGCACGTGGATTTTTTTATGGCATGGTTCCATATTTTTCACAAAAGATACCACCTTCTGAAAGCCTGCTTGAACTCAAATTTAAAGAACTCCTTTTCAATATTTTTTCTGACCCTGCCAATGCAGATCTGCTTGCTTACGTTAATAGTATTGACGACCAGTATAAAACACCGCTGTGGCAGGTGATGGAAGCCAACTATACATTTAATTTGGCAATTGAAGAATTTGCACGTATCGCACAACGAAGTGTTGCTTCGTTTAAAAGAGAATTTCACGAATACTATCACATTACTCCCGGTAAATGGCTTACTCAAAAAAGATTGGAATATGCGAAAAATCTTTTAGACACAAGCAAAAAAAACGTGAGTGAAATTGCCGACCGATGCGGCTTTGAAAACCTAACGCACTTTAGCCGGATTTTTAAAGAAAAATATGGCTTATCCCCGGTTTATTATCGGAAAAAGACAAACGATGTTATTCCCAAAAAAGAAAAATTTTTGAACGTTTAAGCAAAATGATCTGTTGCCATTCAGGATAGTTTTGGTGTTGTAAAATTATTTATCACTAAAACTATTTTTTATGAAACAACTATTTTTATTTGCCGCCTGCTTTTTCACTTTTGCTCTTTATGGAAAAAGCCAACAGAACATTCCTGTGCCAGATACTATTAAAGTTATTCTTGAAAACGATAAAGTAAAAGTGACCGATTATGTTAGTAATCCCGGCAAAGATGTTTGTGGAAAAGGAAAGCATACACATGGTCCTCATCTTTCGATTTTGCTCACCGATGCTAAAGTAACAGTAACCACGGCTGATGGGAAGACACAAATGGTTAACGTAAAAGCAGGAACAGCCTTTTGGAGCGAGGCGGAAACACATATTGCCATCAACAGCGGCAGTAAAATTGCCAGGGCTTATATAGTAGAAGTAAAATAAAGGCGTCCCAACGAAGGCGGGAGTAATGCTTATATTTACAACCGAAGTTTTTGCCCATGAAAGACTGCGATTTGTCAGGCTGCTGAGAGCAAATGCATGTTCCTATTCCTATCCGTGGACCTTTCTTTATATCTTTCAAAGAGGTGACACCTTTTGAAAAAGTGTCACCTCTTGCTTGCATTGCATCTTCTTTATCTAATCTTAAAAACTTATTTTAAGTTTACCTTCAATATGGATATAACGATTACGGTTAGGGGAAGAACTTTGCTTATTTGCATTCAACAGCATATAACAAGAATTACCAATGATGATGAACTTACTGCTTTGCTTGCGCATGATACAGAAGCTGCCACCGGTGAGCTGATAACAGCTATAAAAGCAAGGTACCAGGAAGAGTTTGGCAAACAGTTGAAAGTAAGTGATAAATCTATGGCGGTGGAAATATGGGCGCATGTATACGTAGAAAAATTTGCTAAGGCTATAGCGTCGCTAAAGGTTATCCGCAAGCTGGCAGATGCAATTATAAGGCGTTGCGAAATAATTGATATAGGAGAGTGGGGTCACGATCAAAATCGTTTTGTATGGAATGCACTAAGTATTTTTAAGACTGTAATTGCTGCGTTATTGCGGAATAGAAGGTGAATTATCTTTATGATTACTTTTCTGGAAGTAACACCTTTTCAAAACGTGTCACCTCTTCAGCAGACTTTCAGGAAATTGAATTACTTTGTAACGCCACCTTGGTAAAATTTTTAGATGCCTCC
>Ga0207705_10004055_pt1 | contig 11124 bp, 8 predicted proteins | sample KBSC13metaG_FD_184314 | JGI IMG/M metagenome (GOLD analysis project Ga0207705, IMG submission 184314) | Corn rhizosphere microbial communities from Kellogg Biological Station, Michigan, USA - KBS C1-3 metaG (SPAdes) (version 2) | ecosystem: Host-associated > Plants > Roots > Rhizosphere > Soil ...
CGGGTACGTGAGGAGCGTGCCCCCGCCGGCCAGGGCGTTGACGCCGCCGCCGACGAAGCCCGCAGCGACGACGAGCAGCCCCTGGGCCGGGCTCACAGACCGGTTGACGTTCCGTGGCGCAGCAGACCGGTCGTGTAGGCCTCCTCGAGGGCCTGCCAGGACGCCTCGATGACGTTCTCGTGGACGCCGACGGTGCTCCACTCGTGCTGACCGTCGGTCGTGTCCACGAGGACCCGTGTGACCGCGTCGGTGCCGTGCGCGCCGCTGACGATGCGCACCTTGTAGTCCACGAGATCGAAGGCCGCGAGCGACGGGAAGAGCTCGAGGAGCGCCTGGCGCAGCGCGTTGTCGAGCGCGTTGACCGGGCCGTTGCCCTCGCCCGTCGCGACGATGCGCGCGCCCTGCGCCGACAGCTTCACGGTCGCCTCACTGACAACCTTGCCGTCGCGGTGCTCGACGATGACCCGCCAGCTCTCGAGGTCGAAGAAGCGCGGCCGCTCCCCCAGCGCCTCGCGCAGCAGCAGCTCGAAGGACGCGTCGGCGGCCTCGAAGGAGTAGCCGACCGCCTCCATCTCCTTCACCTGCTGCAGGACCTGGAGGGCCGTCTCGGCATCGACGTAGAGACCCATGGCCTTGCCCTTCAGCTCGACGGTCGCCCGGCCGGCGAGCTCGCTGACGAGCAGCCGCATGTCGTTGCCGACGATGGCCGGGTCGGCGTGCTGGTAGAGGTCCGGGTCGGCCTTGATGGCACTCACGTGCAGCCCGGCCTTGTGCGCGAACGCGGACGCCCCGACCCAGGGCGTGTGCGGGTCCAGCGGGATGTTCGCCACCTCGGCGACGGCGTGCGCGACCCTGCCCAGGGTGCCGAGCTTCCCCGCCGGCAGCACCGTCCGGCCGGCCTTCGTCTCCAGGGCCGCGACGACCGAGAACAGGTCGGCGTTGCCGCACCGCTCGCCGTAGCCGTTGGCCGTGCCCTGCACGTGTGTGGCACCCACGTCGATGGCGGCGAGGGAGTTGGCGACGGCGCACGCGGTGTCGTTGTGCGCGTGGATGCCGACCCGGAGGCCCGACCCGACGACCTCGCCGACGACGTCCTGCAGCCGTGAGGGCAGCATGCCGCCGTTGGTGTCGCACAGGACCAGCACGTCGGCGCCCGCCTCGGCGGCGACGCGGAGGACCTCCAGGGCGTACGCGCTGTCGGCGGCGTACCCGTCGAAGAAGTGCTCTGCGTCGAGGAAGACCCGCATGCCCTCGCTCGTCAGGTGCTCGACGGAGTCGCGGATCATGGCGAGGTTCTCCTCGCGCGTCGTCCGCAGCGCGCGCTCGACGTGCCGCACGTCCGACTTCGCCACGAGCGTCGCGACAGGAGCACCGGACTCGCGCAGGTGCGCCAGGTCGGACTTCACGTCCCCGCCCGGCTTGCGCGTCGAGCCGAAGGCGGCGAGCTGCGCGTGCGTCAGGTCGAGCTCGGTCTGGGCCCGCCGGAAGAACTCCGCGTCCTTGGGGTTGGCGCCCGGCCAGCCGCCCTCGATGAAGCCGACGCCGAGCCCGTCGAGGTGCCGCGCGATCGTCAGCTTGTCGTGGACGGACAGCGACAGGCCCTCGCGCTGGCTGCCGTCGCGCAGGGTGGTGTCGTACACGTGGAAGGCATCGGGAACCGTCACCGGGTCACCTCTCGGACGTCGACACGTCGGGACAGCTGGCGGACCAGCAGGTCCAGGTCAGATCCTGGTACGTCGATGGTCAGGGTCGCGATCGGGGTGCCGTCCTCCCAGGCGATGCGCGACGGGGACACCCGCCGGGCGTGCAGGACGGACATCACCCCCGCGAACGCGGGAAGCCCTGGATCCAGGTCCAGGCACAGGTCGGACGACATCGAAATCTCCCTAGGAAACGCGAAACCCCTCCGGCCCGAGGGCAGAAGGGGTAGCGCGTCGGCTGACGAAGGTCAGCGGACGCGCTCGGCAATGATGATGGTGGTGGACATCGCCGGGAAACGTACCACGTCGATCAGGAGGCGCTCACGACGCGGGCGCGAGCTCTCCGCGACCGCTGACGACCCGGACGATGTCGCGGACCGAGATCACGCCGACGACGTCGGAGCCCTCGCACACGACGAGGTGGCGGAACCCGCCGTTGACCATGGCCATCGCGGCGCGGCCGAGGTCCCAGTCGGGTGTGGCCGTCACCGCGTCGGGCGTGAGGTGGTCGGCGCACACCTCGACGTCGGGGTCCTGGCTCAGGGCGACGGCCTCGAGGACGTCGCGCTCGGTGAGGATGCCCGGGCCGTTCGCGTCCGGGTCGAGCACGACTGCCGCACCGACCTTGCGCTCCAGCATCGCCTTGGCGGCCTGCCTCAGCGTGTGCGTGGGGCCGATCGTGAGGATCGTCGTGCTCATCGCGTCCCTGACGTGCATGGCGCACCTCCTGGACGCGACGTTACGTCGCGGCAAGCCGTCTGACTAGCAGACTCGGCGCACCCAGCCGTGCGTGTCCTCCACCCGCCCGTACTGCACGTCCATGAGGGCCTTGCGGAGCTGCATGGTGATCGCGCCGGGCTCGCCGCTGCCCGCGACAGCCTCGCCGCCCGGCCAGCGCAGCGCGCCGATCGGCGTGATGACGGCGGCCGTGCCGCAGGCGAAGACCTCGACGACGGAGCCGTCGGCCGCGCCCTTGCGCCACTCGTCGACGTCGACCTTGCGCTCCTCGACCTCGTGGCCGAGCTCGCGCGCAAGGGTGATGATCGAGTCGCGGGTGATGCCCTCGAGGATCGTCCCGGACACGTCCGGCGTGACGAGCCGGCCGTCGTCCATGACGAGGAAGATGTTCATGCCGCCGAGCTCCTCGAGCCAGCGGTGCTCGACGGCGTCGAGGAACACGACCTGGTCGCAGCCGTTGGCGATGGCCTCCTGCTGCGCGACGAGGGAGGCGGCGTAGTTGCCGCCGCACTTCGCGGCACCCGTGCCCCCGGGGGCCGCGCGGGTGTACTCCTGGCTGAGCCAGAGCGAGACGGACCGGAGCGGGCCGCTGAAGTAGTTGCCCGACGGGCTGGCGATCACCTGGAACAGCGCGGTGTCGGACGGGCGGACGCCCAGGCCGATCTCGTTCGCCCACATGAAGGGGCGCAGGTAGAGCGACGCGCCCTCGCCCGAGGGGACCCAGTCCTTGTCCGTGGTGACGAGCAGCTCGCAGGCCTCGACGAAGGCGTCCTCGGGGAACTCCGGCAGCGCCAGGCGGCGGCACGAAGCCGCCATGCGGGCCGCGTTGCGCTCGGGACGGAACAGCGCCACGCCGCCGTCAGGCTGCCGGTAGGCCTTCATGCCCTCGAAGACGGTCTGGCCGTAGTGGAGCACGACGTTGGCGGGGTCGATGCTGATCGGTCCGTAGGCCTCGAGGCGGGCGTTGTGCCAGCCCTCGCCGGCGGCGTACTCGGCCGTGACCATGTGGTCGGTGAAGACCTTGCCGAACGCCGGGTTGGCGAGGATCTCGGCGCGGGCCTCCGCGTCGACCGGGGTGCCCGAGGGCTGCAGTGCGAACTCCATGACTTCCTCCTCCTTGCAGGGTACGGGGACGGAGCCACCGCGGCGTAGGTCGGGAGGACAGTCAGGCGGCTCCGGTGTGGGCCGCCAGGACAATCGCTATCCGGCGGCGAGGGCGGCCAGCGTGTCGCCGACCTGGGCCGTGCTGCGTACGTCGCCGGCGGGCCGGCCGTGGGCGTCGTCGCCCCGGCTCGCGAGGTCCTTGGCGACCGCGTCCTCGACGCGGCGCGCCTGCTCGGCATGGCCGAGGTGGTCGAGCAGCAGCGCCACGCTGAGGACGGTGGCCGTCGGGTCGGCCTTCTGCTGCCCCGCGATGTCGGGCGCCGAGCCGTGCACCGGCTCGAACATCGACGGGTTCGTGCGGGACACGTCGAGGTTGCCGGACGCCGCGAGGCCGATTCCGCCGCCGATCGCGGCACCGATGTCGGTGATGATGTCGCCGAAGAGGTTGTCGGTGACGACGACGTCGAAGCGACCGGGGTCGGTCACGAAGAACATGCTCGCCGCATCGACGTGCTGGTAGGCGGTCTCGACGTCGGGGAAGTCGGCGGCGACCTGGTCGAAGACGCGCTTCCAGAGGCCGCCCGCATGCACGAGCACGTTGGTCTTGTGCACCAGCGTCAGGTGCTTGCGGCGCTTCTGGGCACGCCCGAAGGCGTCGCGCACGACGCGCTCCACGCCGTAGGCCGTGTTGAGGCTGACCTCGGTCGCGACCTCGTGGGCAGTGCCCTGGCGCAGGGTCCCGCCGTTGCCGACGTACGGCCCCTCGGTGCCCTCGCGGACGACGACCATGTCGACGGGCCCCTGCACCGGGCCGGTGACGCCGGGGTAGAGCCGCACCGGGCGCAGGTTGACGTGGTGGTCGAGGGCGAAGCGCAGCTTCAGGAGCAGGCCGCGCTCGAGGACTCCCGGCGGGACGCTCGGGTCGCCGATCGCGCCGAGCAGGATCGCGTCGGCGCCGCGGAGCTCCTCGATGACGGCGTCGGGAAGCGTCTCCCCGGTGCGGTGGTAGCGCGTCGCGCCCAGGTCGTAGTCCACGGTCTCGACGCCCGGCAGCACCGCACCGAGGACCTTGAGGCCCTCGGCGACGACCTCGGGGCCGATCCCGTCCCCGCCGATGACAGCCAGCTTCGTCATGGCGGGGACGGTACCAGAGCCGATCACATCCTGGGACTGGCGTCCCAGACTGTGAGATGCAGCGGAGACAAGAGCGGAACTGCCTACGAGACGGTGCGGTTGACCCCGCTGACGATCGCGCGCAGCGAGCTCGTGACGATCGACGGGTGGATGCCGCAGCCCCAGAGGACGGACCCGTTCACCGCGAGCTCGAGGTAGGACGCGGCCTGGGAGTCCTCACCGGACGTCGTCGCGTGCTCGGCGTAGTCGAGGACCCGCACGTCGAGGTCCAGTGTCGACAGCGCGTGCACGAACGCCGCGATCGGGCCGTTGCCCTCACCGCTGACGGTGTGCGCCCTGCCCTGCCAGACCACGCTCGCCTCGATGCGGTCCACGTCGTCGGACGAGTGCTTGTACGACGTCAGCGCGAGCGGGCCGTCCGCGAGGTAGGTGTCGCCGTAGAGCGCCCAGATGCGCGCCGGCGAGATCTCGCCGCCCTCGCCGTCGGCGACCTGCTGCACGACGCGGCTGAACTCGATCTGCATGCGGCGCGGCAGGTCGAGGTGGTGGTCGTTCTTGAGGACGTACGCGACGCCGCCCTTGCCCGACTGCGAGTTGACGCGGATGACGGCCTCGTACGTGCGGCCGACGTCCTTCGGGTCGATGGGCAGGTAGGGCACCTCCCAGCGGAACTCGTCGACCGGGACGCCGGCCGCCGCGGCGTCCTTCTCCATCCACTCCAGCCCCTTCTTGATGGCGTCCTGGTGGGACCCGGAGAAGGCCGTGTAGACGAGGTCGCCGCCGTAGGGGTGGCGCGGGTGCACGGGCAGCTGGTTGCAGTGCTCGACGGTCCGGCGGATCTCGTCGATGTCACTGAAGTCGATGCCAGGGTCGATGCCCTGGCTGTAGAGGTTCAGGCCCAGCGTGACCAGGCAGACGTTGCCCGTGCGCTCGCCGTTGCCGAACAGGCAGCCCTCGACGCGGTCGGCGCCGGCCATGACGCCCTGCTCGGCCGCAGCGACGGCCGTCCCCCGGTCGTTGTGGGGGTGCAGGCTGAGGATCACGCTCGAGCGGCGGGCACCGAGGCGCCGGATGACCCACTCGATCTGGTCGGCGTAGACGTTGGGCGTCGACATCTCCACGGTGGCCGGCAGGTTGATGACGACAGGGTTCTCCGGCGTCGGCTGCCACACGTCCATCACCGCCTCGCAGACCTCGACGGCGTAGTCGAGCTCGGTGCCGGTGAAGGACTCCGGGCTGTACTGCCAGCGCACCGGGGTTCCCTCGAGGAGCTGCTCGGCGTACTTCTTGCACCAGGTCGCGCCCTGGACGGCGATGTCCTTGATGCCGTCCTTGTCGAGCCCGAAGACGACCCGGCGCTGCAGGGTGCTCGTGCTGTTGTAGAGGTGGATCAGGACCGGGCTCGTGCATCCCACGAGGGACTGCACGGTCCGCTCGATGAGCTCCTCGCGCGCCTGAGTCAGGACCTGGATCGTGACGTCCGGCGGGATGAGACCCCCCTCGACGAGCTCACGGATGAAGTCGAAGTCGGTGCTCGAGGCAGCGGGGAAGCCGACCTCGATCTCCTTGTAGCCCATCTCGCAGAGCAGCTGAAACATCTGCTTCTTGCGGGCCGAGTCCATCGGCTCGATGAGGGCCTGGTTGCCGTCGCGGAGGTCGACGCTGCACCACTGCGGCGGGACGTCGATCGTCTTCGAGGGCCAGGTCCGGTCGGGCAGGTCGACAGGCGCGAAAGCCTGGTAGCGCTGGAAGTTCTTCACGAGGTGCTCCTACGTCGGGTGGGCTTTGGCCAGCGCGAAGACCCGCGACGAGGAGCCGGCCTAGATCGAGGCCTCGTCGCGGCCCATAAGGAGGAGCAGGCCTGCCATGCCTCAGAGGGTAACAAACGGATCGACGGCGGCCCGGAAACCGCCGGGGTCGTCGACCCACGGCAGGTGACCCGCGCCCTCGACCCAGGCGATCTCGGCGTTGCTGAACGCGCGGGCCACCAGCTCCGCCGCAGCCCTTCCGGTGACCGCGTCACGGGTGCCGGCGACGACGAGCACCGGTGCGGCGACCTGGGCCAGGCCGGCGGCGAGCTCGTCGTAGGACACCTCGTCCGCGCCCGCGATGTAGCCGGCCTGCGCCCGCTTGCTGAGCAACGGCTCCAGCCGCGCCGCGTGGTCCTGCGCGGCCTCGTCCCAGCGGGCGTACTGGAAGGGCAGCATCGCTCGCCGCAGCTGCGCGGCCTGCGACGGCGGCGCGTCCTCGAGGAGCTCTGCGGCCTCAGCGGCCTCCGGGTACCAGGGCTCGCCGGCGAAGGTCGCCCGGATCTCGGGTACGTCCGACCGGGTGCCGCCTTGGAGGTGGTCGCTCGGGGTGAGCAGGACCAACCGCTCGACGGACGCCGGGTGCTGGGCCGCCCAGGCCTGCGCGGTGATGGCGCCACCGGAGTGCCCGAGGACGGCGAGCTGGGTCAGCTGCAGGTGCTCGCGCAGCGCCTCGAGGTCGGCGGCCAGCCGGTCGAAGCGCATCGACGACGGGTCCGCCGGCAGCTCGCTGTGGCCGGTCCCCCGGGTGTCGAGCAGCAGCAGCGGCCGGACGTCGGCGAGTCCCGCCAGGTCCTCGAAGTACCGCCCGGGAAAGCCCGGCCCTCCGGCCAGGCAGACGAGCGGCGAGGGTCCCTCGCCGAGGACGGTGTACGCCAGGGTGGTGCCGTCGTACGAGGCGAACGCCGGCATCTAGCTGAGGTCGACGGCGCGAGCGCTCTGCGCCCCGATGGCCTTGGCGATGCCGTCGAGCACGTCGGAGGGGACGGCCGAGTCGACCGTGAGCGCCATGAGCGCATCGCCGCCCTGCGAGGTGCGCGACACCTGGGCACCGGCGATGTTGATCTGCGCCTCGCCGAGAGCGGCACCGACGGTGCCGACGACGCCAGGCTTGTCGGCGTAGCGGAAGAAGAGCAGGTGGTCGACCGGGACGAGGTCGACGTCGAACCCGTCGACCTCCGTGAGCTTCTCGACCTGCCGCGGTCCCGACAGCGTGCCCGAGACGCTGACCTGCTCCCCGTTGGGAAGCGTGCCGCGCACGGTGATGAGGCTGCGGAAGTCGGGGCTGTCGGCGTCGGTCGTGAGCGAGACCTCGACACCGCGCTCGGCGGCGAGCGCAGGCGCGTTGACGAAGGTGACCTGCTCCTCGACGACGTCGGCGAAGACGCCCTTCAGCGCTGAGAGCTGCAGCACCGAGACGTCGTGGGCGGTCACCTCCCCGCGCACCTCCACCTCCAGCTGGGCAGCGACTCCCCCGGCCAGTCCGGTGAACACGCGGCCGAGCTTCTCGACGAGCGGCAGCGCCGGGCGCACCTCCTCGACGACGACCCCGCCCGCCTGGACGTTCACCGCGTCCGGCACGAACTCCCCCTCGAGCGCGAGCTTCACCGAGCGCGCGACGGCGACGCCTGCCTTGTCCTGCGCCTCGACGGTCGAGGCGCCGAGGTGGGGGCTGACGACGACGGAGTCGAAGGCGAACAGCGGCGACTCGGTGCAGGGCTCGGTCGCGAAGACGTCGATGCCGGCACCGGCGACCCGCCCGTCGGCAAGCGCCTCCGCGAGCGCGGCCTCGTCGACGAGGCCGCCGCGCGCCGCGTTGACGATGCGCACCTCCGGCTTGCAGAGCGCCAGCTGCTCCCGCCCGATGAGACCGACGGTCTCAGGCGTCTTGGGCAGGTGGATGGAGATGAAGTCGCTCTCCCGCAGCAGTTCCTCGAGCGTCACGAGCTTGACGCCGATCTGCCCGGCACGCGCCGCGGAGATGTAGGGGTCGTAGGCGATGAGCCGCGTCCCGAAGGCGCTCATCCGCTGGGCGAAGAGCACCCCGATCCGGCCTAGGCCCACGACACCGACGGTCTTGTCCGCGATCTCGACGCCGGTCCACTTCGAGCGCTGCCACTTGCCCTCCTTGAGGGCCGCGTTGGCCGGGGCGATGTTGCGGGCGCAGGCGAGCAGCAGTGCGACGGCCTGCTCCGCGGCACTCACCACGTTGCTCGTCGGGGCGTTGACGACCATCACGCCACGCGCCGTCGCCGCGCTGACGTCGACGTTGTCGAGGCCGATGCCGGCGCGGGCCACCACCTTCAGCCGGGGGGCTGCCGCGAGGGCCTCCACGTCGATCTGCGTGGCGCTGCGGATGAGCACGGCCTCGGCCTCGGCGATGGCCGCGAGCAGCGCGGACCTGTCGGCGCCATCGACGTGACGGATGTCGAACCCGTCGCCGAGGACGGCGAGGACGGAGGGCGCGAGCTCCTCGGCGATGAGGACGACGGGGCGAGTCAACGTTTCGGAGGCCTTCGGTCGGGGTCGCGGCGGGAGAGAAGGCAACCCTAGCGACGCTGGGAGGGCGACAGCGCACAGACTTCCCTGACAGGATCGGGCTGCCGTCCGTCCCTGACCCTTGGAGCCCGCGTGCGCCTGCTCTCGCCCGCCGCACCTGTTGCCGCCGTCCTCCTCGCCCTGTCCGGCAGCGCAGTCGCGGGCGCCCCTGCGGCAGCCGCCGCCGCTCCCTCGCGCGCTCCTCGGCCGACCGCCGTTCACCACGCGGCCACGCGTGCGCAGACCTTCGCCGGCCTGCCGATCACCCACGGCCGGGCAGCAGACGGGCGGACGACGGTGGTCCCGGCTCAGGACCGCCGCGACCGCGCCGTCGCCGGCAGCGCCGCGCTCGTGCCGGGGACGTCGGACCGCCAGGCGGCGCTGCGGGCCAGGACCCAGCAGCGGCTGGTGTCGGGCTCCGTCCTGTCGACCTGGTCGGTGACGTACGAGACGCCAGGCACGTCGCAGAGCCAGTGCGCCACGATCAGCCAGGCCCAGAGCGACGCCTTCAACCGGGCCGTCTTGACGTGGTCCCACACGGTCGCGTCGACGCAGACGATCACGGTCGACGTCTGCATCCAGTCGCTGCCGGCCGGGCAGCTCGGCGGCGCGGGGCCCGCCGGGTTCCAGAAGTTCGGCGGCGCCTACTTCCCCAATGCGCTGGCCAACGCGATCACGGGCGGCAACGGCAACGGCCAGTACGACGACGGCAGCGCCATCCCGGACATCAGCGCCGTCTTCTCCAACGAGGACCTCTACTACTACGGCTCGGACCCGGCGGGGATCGCGAACGCCAGCTGCAGCGCGTCGCCCGAGCCCGACCACGGCTGCTACGACTTCGAGTCGGTCGTGCTCCACGAGCTCGGCCACGGGCTGGGCTTCGTCGGCTCCGTCGACCGCACGAGCGCCGGCCACGCCGCCTACGGGATGGACCCGCTCAACGGCGACCAGACGCCGTTCGTCTACGACCTCTTCACGGAGACGAGCAACGGCACGCCGATCCTGAAGTACCCGAACTTCACGACGTCGCTCTACAACGCGGCGACGAGCAACGTCGTGTACTGGGACGGCCCCGAAGGCAGTGCGGCCGATGCGGGCCGGGAGCCGCGGCTCTACGCCCCTCCCACGTGGCTCAGCGGCAGCTCGTACAGCCACCTCTCCGACGCCAGCTACCCGCAGGGCGACGCCAACAGCCTCATGACGCCCTTCGCCGAGGCGAAGGACGTCACCCGCGACCCGGGCGAGGTCATGCTCGGCATGTTCCGCGACATGGGCTGGGTGACGCCCGCTCTGCCCGGCTCGGTCTACGTGCCGCTCGCCGATCCCGTGCAGATCCTCAACTGGGGCATCGTCAACAACGGAGCGATGAAGGACCTGGTCATCGCCGGGACGAACGGCGTACCGGCGACGGCCACGGCCGTCGTCCTCAACCTCAGCGCGGCCGCGACCCCGACGGCCAACAGCCAGCTCGCTGTCTACGCCCGGCCTCGCCCGGGCCCGCAGCCGCCGCCGGCACGCGTGCCCAACGTGGTCGCGGCCGCGGGGTACGTGAAGGACGGCCTGGCGACGGTTCCCCTCGCCTACCAGGGAGTCCGGTTCCGGAACGCAGGCGGCTCCTCGCGGAACTTCGCCACCGTCGTCGGCTACTTCCTGCCGTCAGGGTCGCCGACGGGCACGCCGTACACCGCTGTCGCCGACTCCCGCGTGGTCAACACCATCACGGGCGTGGGCACGGCCAAGGGCCGCATCGGGCAGGCCGCGCGCGATGTCGTCCTCGCCGGGCTGCCGGCCACAGCTGCCGCGGTCGCGGTCGAGGTGACGGGCGTCAAGCCCACGAACACGAGCAGCCTGCAGGTCTACTCGAGCGACCTCGGCACTCCCTCGGCCGGCGTCCTGCGCATGAAGCCCGGGCAGTCGGCGACGAACCTCGTCATCACGAAGCTCGGCTCGGACCACGGCTTCAAGCTGCGGACCTCCCTCGGGAACGCCGACGTCGTCGTGGACCTCCTCGGCTACTACGACTCGTCGTCGACCGGGCTCTACCGGCCGGTGCTGCCGCAGCGGCTGTTCGGCCCGGTCAGTCTCGGCCAGGGCGCGACGCG
>Ga0207705_10004058_pt1 | contig 11117 bp, 8 predicted proteins | sample KBSC13metaG_FD_184314 | JGI IMG/M metagenome (GOLD analysis project Ga0207705, IMG submission 184314) | Corn rhizosphere microbial communities from Kellogg Biological Station, Michigan, USA - KBS C1-3 metaG (SPAdes) (version 2) | ecosystem: Host-associated > Plants > Roots > Rhizosphere > Soil ...
ATCCGGGTTGTGGTGAATGGCGTCCGGCAGCACCGTTCCGATGATGGCGTCAATGCCTCCGCTCTCGAGCAGGTCGCTGAGCGATTTTCCCGACGTGTTCTTCTCGATGCGCGGCGGCTTCAACAAGACCACCTTCAACGAATTCCTCAGCGACCTTGCTCAGCTTAAGAAGCAGGGTGCAACGCAGCTCGTTCTTGACCTGCGTGACAATGGCGGCGGGCTGGTCAATCAGGCCCTGAACGTGGCAAACACTTTCCTCAACAGCGGACAGGTCATCCTTACGCAGAAGGGGCGCCTCGATGAGGTAAGCCAGCGATATCCGGCCAAAAATCCCGCACCCGATCGTTCGCCGATCGTGATGCTGGTCAACCGGAACACTGCTTCGGCCTCGGAGATCCTTGCCGGTGCCCTCCAGGACCATGATCGGGCACTGATCGTCGGTGAGAACACGTTTGGAAAAGGCCTTGTTCAGAATCCGTTCATGCTCGATTACGGTTCGATGCTTCTGCTGACGATCGCAAAGTACGAGACCCCGTCGGGGCGACTCATCCAGCGTGATTATTCAAACGGCGACCTGTACAACTACTACACCGAGGGCGGGAGCTTCCGAAACGATGACAACGGCGGGGTGCCCGCGGCACACGGAGCCGAAAGCAAAACTGACACGGGGCGCAGCGTTTATGGCGGCGGCGGTATCAATCCTGATGTCATCATAAAGCCCGATACGATATCCATCGAGAAGGCACGCTTCCAGACCAAGCTTGCCAATCCCATCTTTGCTTTTGCCATGGACCTTGTTCAGGGCCGCGTTAAGGGTCTTGAGAACTATAAAGTTGCACGCCCGGTCGACTACGAGCACGACATCACGGCGACGGACTACCCAGTGAATGATGCTGTGATAGCGGCGTTCAAGCAGTTTGCTGCCGATAAGTATAAGGTCACTCCGGCTACGGTTGACCACGAGCGCGAGTATATCGACCGGACTCTCCGTACCGAGCTGATCACTGCCGCGTACGGCTCGACGACATCCTTCCAGGTGCTCAATGAGTACGACGACCAACTCCTTAAGGCCATTGAGCAGTTGCCGCAGGCCAAAGCTCTTGCGATGAAAGCTGACCGAGCGCGATCTACCGCGTCGGCGAGTCCGATCAACTAGGCTCTGATCATGAAAAGAAAAGCCGCGGCACTCTAGCCGCGGCTTTTTCTTTGGATTGACTCTTTGTCTCTACATTAAAGAATGCATGAGGTAATAAATGGCGAAGCCCACACCGACGAGTACAAGCAGCAGTACCGCTATCACAGACGCGACGATCAGCTTAAACCTGCGATAGCGATTCGCGTCTGGCTCCCCGCCTAATTGATTCTGCGGAAAATACGGTGGCGGTCTATTCAACATACTTCCAAGTCTAGTCGTCAGCGTCGGTTGTGGCAATACCGCTTACCCTCACCTGGGTATCGGCTGCTCCAGATCAGCAAGCCCGTAAGCGAGCACCGCGCATACGGATCCGACCTCTGCCAGTTCTTTTGGATCGACCTTATCGAAAGTGTCAGCTGCCGTGTGGTGGTATTTGAAGTACGTTCGTGTGTCGAACCACGGAGCGAAGGAAGGGACGCCTCCCTGCGTGAGAGGCCCGATATCAGTGCCCACCTCTTCCTGCCATTCAGCCTGTGACGCTCCCTGGCTCGCAAGCACCTTTTGAAGCGGAGCGAATAACGGCATGGCTTCCCTCCTGCCGGCAAACCAGAATCCGAGCGGGTGCGAGGCACCAAGGTCGCTCTCGATAGCCGCAAAATGCTTTGCCAGATTCCCTTTCTGTTCCTCGGCATAACCGCGCCCGCCTCGATTGCCGTTCTCCTCATTCATGTAGGCAATGATGCGGATGGTCCTCTTAGGTCTAAGCTTTAGAAATTTGATCAGGAACCCGGCCTGCATAGAGACAGCAACTCCGGAGGCATCGTCGATCGCTCCGGTGCCCAGGTCCCACGAATCGAGGTGTCCTCCGAGCACGACTACCTCGTCCGGTTTTTCACTGCCCCTGATCTCGCCGATCACGTTATAGCTCGGCACCTCGGGCAAGGTTTGCGGAGTAAGCGTTAGGTGGACACGCACGCGGCCTGTTTGGGCGAGATCCGCGAGAAGTTCCGCATCCTCATAGGAGACAGCGGCCCCAGGGATCTTTAGGACCGCAGGATCGTACCCCATCGAACCTGTATGCACCAGCCGGTTTTGCGACGCGCCAGCCGAGCGGATGAGAGCCGCGACAGCTCCGAGCTTAGCGGCGGCGATAGCACCGCCGAACCGATATGCCACCGCATCGCCGTACGCCTGAAGTCCAAAGCCGCTCTCGGCCAACTGCCGATCGAACTTCTCGTTGAAAAGGACTATCTTTCCGGCCACCTTCTCCCGGCCAAGAGAATTTAGCTCGTCAAAGCTGCTAACGACGACTACGTCCGCAGTTATCCCCTGCGGCGGAGTTGCAACGCTGCCGCCAAGGGCGGCGAGAACTATCTTCTGGGAAGTTCCGGGTGCCATTCCGCTCCACTCGACAACCTCGCCCGTCTCGATACCGCGGACCCAGTGCGGCACCATGACACGCTGCAGCCGCACGTCGAGCCCCGCCTTTTTCATCTCAGCAGCTACGTAGTCAACCGCCCGCTGAGCTTGTGCTGAACCCGAGAGCCTGGGTCCGATGTTGTTGCTCAAATATTCGACACGGCGATAGGCGTAGTTGCTCTCAAGTGCTGCTGTCTGCAACTGGCCGAGTTCCTTCAGCGTACGCGGCGAATACAGTTCTGGTGTGGGCGTGGGCTGCTGTCCAAAGGCAGTGCAGACCACGAGCATCGTCATCAGGGGAGCCCAAAGTTTCGTCATATCCACATTCTAGTCTTAATACCTCGATATCTGCCCGTTATGAGATAATGTCGCCAATATCCTCATTCAAAGGAACTTGTATGAAACGCATTCTCGCAACACTTGGTTTCGTGGCGATGCTGTCAGTGGCAGCGCTAAGCCAGTCCGGCGTTTTTACGATCAATGACCTGCTTGCCTTGAAGCGCGTCGGCGATCCGCAGGTCTCGCCTGATGGGCGCACTGTTGCATTCTCCGTCGGCACTGTTGACAAGGCGGCGAACCGAACTCTGACGCAGATATGGACCATGAATATCGACGGGTCCAAGCAGCGTCAGATCACCAATGGCACCGCGTCCTCGTCAGAGCCGCGATGGTCTCCTGACGGTAAAAAACTAGCTTTCGTCAGCGGAGGTCAGGTCTACACGATGGATCCGGACGGCAGCGATCGGCGTCAGGTGACAAAGATCTCGAGTGACGCCGATGGGCCCGTGTGGTCGCCCGACGGAAACTGGATCGGCTTCAGCTCTGACGTCTATCCGGACTGCTCCAACGATGAGTGTAACGCTCAACGTGACGCAGCGGCTGAGTCAAGCAAGGTTAAGGCCCATGTCTCCGAGAGGCTGCTCTTCCGGCACTGGGTCGAGTGGCGTAATGAGAAGCGCACGCATGTCTTCATCGTTCCTTCGCGCGGCGGTGCCGCCAAGGATTTCACACCCGGCGATTTCGACGCTCCGCCCTACGCCATCCAGACGAATGGACAGATACCATTTGCCTTCTCTCCGGACAGCAAGTGGCTCGTTTACACGCGGAACCCCGACAAGATCGAGGCGACGTCCACCAACAGTGACCTTTACCTGGTCGCTCTCACCACAGGTGGTGATGCGAAGAACATAACCATTAATAACCGCGGCTACGACGCGAATCCGATCTTTACGCCAGACGGCAAGTATCTGCTTTACGAGTCCATGGCGACAGCCACTTTCGAGGCTGATCGTTGGCGGATCATGCGCTATGACCTCGCAAGCGGCCAGACAACCGAGTTGACCCGCGGGTTTGACCAGCAGGCAGGTGAGATGGTCGTATCCCCGGACGGCAAGACGGTCTACTTCGTGGCTCCGGAGCGGGGACGCGAGCCGATCTGGAGCGTTGACATCAACGGCGGAAACGTCAAGAAAGTACTCCCGGAGATCTCAGCGAACAGTCTGCAGATCTCACGTGACGGTCGAACTCTCGTCTTTGCGGCGAACTCCGTCGCCGCCCCGAATGAGATCATGTCAGTCCAGACGGATGGCGGCCTTTTGAGACCGCTCACCAACTTCAATGAGGCATACCTGGGCAGATTCGGCTTAAAGAAGGTGGAGGACCTCGACTGGAAGGGAGCTGCAAATGCGAATGTGCACGGTTTTGTGGTCAAGCCACCCAACTTTGATCCCGCTCGCAAGTACCCGTTGATCGTCCTGATACATGTGGGCCCGCAGGGCGCGTGGTTCAACGCGTGGAGCAACCGCTGGAATCCCGAGCTCTGGGCTGCGCAAGGCTATGTTGTCTTTATGCCCAACCCACGCGGCTCGACCGGTTACGGCCAGCAATTCGTGAACGAGATCTCCGGCGACTGGGGTGGTAAGGCGTTCGTCGACATTACGAACGGCATTGCGACGATGGCGAAGCAGCCTTACGTCGACCCCTCGCGCATCGGAGCCGCGGGTGCGAGCTACGGTGGTTACATGATCGACTGGCTCCTGGGGCATAACAACGACCCGAGGTTCCACATCAAGACGTTCGTTTCGCACGCCGGCGTATATAACCTCGAGAGCATGGCAACCGCCACCGAGGAGTTGTGGTTCGTCAACTGGGAGTTCAAGGGATTTCCCTGGGAACAAGTGGGTACCGGAAAGAACCCAAACCTCTACGAGAAGTGGTCGCCTAATAAATTCGCTAAGAACTTCAACACTCCCACGCTGGTGACCTGCGGAGAGCTCGATTTCCGTGTGCCGTACGATCAGAGCCTACAGCTCTATACGACGCTGCAGCTAAAGGGTGTCCCGTCGAAACTAATCGTGTTTCCCGACGAGGGCCATTGGATCCTGAAGCCGCAGAACAGTGAATTTTGGTATAACAACGTTCTGGATTGGTTCAAGAAGTATCTGAACCCGTAAAATACCTTTCATGAGCAAACGCTTTGCACTCTTTGCGGCCGCGGCGATATTCGCCGCGGCCTTTTCGGTCTCAGGACAGAAGGCGCGCCCGGATTTCAATCGATCTTCGGACTACGATGTCCAGAACTATACGATCCGGGCCAGGTTCGACCGTAAGAAGCAAGAGGTCTTTGGCGACACCACCGTCACGCTAAAACCGACGAAGGCCGACCTGCGTATCGTCGAGCTCGATGCCGTGAATCTGGCATTCAACTCGGTTAAGCTCGCGACCTCCGGAGCAGCACTGAGTTATCGTACGGCACCGACGAAGGTGATCGTCACGCTCGACAAGGCATACCAGGTCGGTGATGAGGTGTCGATCCAATTTGTGTACTCAACGACAAAGCCGAAGAAGGGCATCTACTTTCGCGAAGCCGACGGTGATTCGGCCGGCGTTGAGCTGCACTCCTCTCAGATCTGGTCCCAAGGGGAGGCCGAAGAAGCTCGTTACTGGTTTCCGTCTTTCGATTTCCCTTCGGACAAAGCTACGACCGAAGAGTACATAACCGCCGAAGCGGGCGAGACAGTGATCGGGAATGGCGAATTCCTCGGTAAACAGGCAAACGGTGACGGATCCGTGACATGGCATTACAAGATGCCGGTGCCGCATTCGACGTACCTTGTCTCGTTTGCGATCGGCAAGTACGTTCGGGTGGAGGACCGATATAAGGACATTCCGCTCGGCTACTATGTCTATCCGCTGCGGGAGAGCATTGCGAAAAAGGCATTCGGCGGCACACCGGACATGATCGGCGTATACGAGCAGCTGACGGGTGTAAATTTCCCTTACAACAAGTACGACCAGACGATCGTCGCCAATTTTCAGTTCGGCGGTATGGAGAATATCACCGCGACCACTATGGCGGACACTGAGATCTTTTTCGCCGACCTTAGCGTTACCTCAACAGCCGGTGAGCTGACGCCGGCGAGCAGCATAGTGACGGACCTCGTCTCGCACGAGCTCGCGCATTCATGGTTTGGTGACCTGGTCACTTGTAAAAACTGGGCAGAGCTGTGGCTGAATGAAGGTTTCGCGACCTTTATGGAAGCGGCGTATCGCGAAAAGCGGTTTGGGCGGGATGACTATATGTCGAAGATCCGTCAGGACGCTGCGGACTTTATGATCGACGATGCGGTAAATCGCCGGCGGCATCCGCTATTCGACCTAACTGCCAGAAACGTTGACGGACTATTCGATAATCCAAATACCACATATAACAAGGGTGGTGCCGTGATCCACCAACTGCGTGAGCAGGTCGGAGACGAGGCGTTTTGGAAAGGCATCAATGCGTATCTGAACGCGCACAAATTCGCTAACGTCGAGTCAACCGATCTGCGCAAGGCAATGGAGGAGGCGTCGGGGCAGGATCTGGGCTGGTTCTTCGATCAATGGGTCTACGGAGCCGGCGCCCCGTCCATACGGGTGACTCATGTATGGCAGCCTCGGACAAAGACGCTTTCCCTTACATTCACTCAGATACAGAGACCCGACGGTATTACACCAGCGGTCTTCCGGCTCCCGATGGACATCAGGATACGGACGGCTGAAGGCAGTGTGAACCAGAAGCTGGACCTAACCAAGCGCTCACAACTGGTGACGTTTAGATTGTCGGGCCGACCGACGGCAGTTGAGGTCGACCCCGAGGATAAGATCCCGCTCAAAAAGGTGACGCTACCGCCGAGCCTGACCCCGCTCGCTGGAGTGAAGTAGTACAGACGAAGAAAAGCCCCGACCGCACGGACGGGGCTTTTCCCTTTGAGAAGACCGGATGTCTGCTTCAAATGTTGAAAGAGCAGAGCCGAAGAACATCAAAGACTTCCGCACCAAGAATGGCTTGATCTTCTGTTACTTCTTTGCCACACCTACGAGGTTAGCTGACGGGCTAGGAACGAAAGAGTATCCCTTCATCCTGCGATGATTCGCCCCTGCCAAGCTAAAATGCCTGGCTTTGGGTCCCCCGCTCCCGAAGCATCGGGATTCGGTGATCAACTTTTCAACATCGAAATAATAGCAGTAAGCCGCTCTTATTTCAACGTTTATGATGCGCGTCGGTGACTAACCGTTTCCCTCACGCTGAAGAAACATTTATCTGGCCGGATAGAGGTGATAAAGCATTAGGTAAACCACAACACCCGTAACGGATACATACAGCCAAACCGGGAACACGAGCCGCGCAAGGCGTTTATGCTTGTCATAACGGCCCTTCAGCCCGCGCCAGAGGGTCACGAGGACAAATGGTGTCACCAGGGCGGCGAGAATGGTGTGCGACGTAAGGATCGTGAAGTAGATAGGCCTGACGATGCCCTCGCCGGTAAATCGCGTAGGCCCGAGCCCAAGATAGTATGTTCTGAGGCTGTGGTGCGAGACGTAGCTCACCAGAAATAAGGCGGACACAATGCTCGCCGACAGCATGCAGAAGCGATGCTCACGTACCCGGCTCCGCATGATGAACATAAATCCGCACAACAAAAGAACGCCGGATGTGGCGTTCAATGCGGCGTTCAAGTGAGGAAATATTTGCAACAGGTCCATTCCCTACTTCCAGAAACCCAAGAGTACGAACAGTACGAGCCAGACAGCATCCATGAAGTGCCAGTACCAGCCGACCACCTCGGCGATCGCCCTCCGCTTGAGGATGCTGTTCTCGTTCGAGGTCGGGTACCAGACGCGGAGAAGCACCGATGCGAGGGCGACCATGCCGGCGATCACGTGGACCGCGTGGATACCCGTGAGAATGTAAAAGAAGCCCGCGTAAGGGTTCCCGGAGAGGTAAAAGCCCCTTGATCTCAGTTCCAGCCAAGTGAGCAGCTGAGACGAGATGAAAGCTGCCCCAAGTGCCGTTGTAGCGATGAACCAACGCTTTGCTGAAGCCCGATCCGCACCATCGAGCCGTTTCCACCCTAAGTGGTACGTCCCGCTGCTAGCGAGCAGCAGGACCGTGCTGATCCATACTTGTACGGGCAGCGAGAATGGCCTCCATTCAGCTGCACCATTGGTCGCGATCACGACATAAGCTGAGATGAGCCCGCCGAAGGTCATCATGACGATGACGAGGAGAAAGCCGGTCAGGACTCGGGACTTGCCGGGAACGAAGGCGTTCGGGTCATAGGCGTCACTGTCCTTTGGTTCCGGTCCCCTTTTATCGCCGCCGCCGCCGTTCCCGCCGGGCCCGCGACCACCGCCGCCGCCTTTGGGCGAGTTCGAGCCACCCCCGATAGAGCCGCCGCGGCGCGTCTTTGGTTTCTCGTCTGATTCTGGAAGGGTTTCGACGGTTCCGACCTTCATACTAGCGTTTGTCCGCTACCATCAGGATGAATAAGAGAGGCAGGTAGATCACCGTTACAAGGAGCAGCCGTTTCGCCGCTGCGTCGGTCTTTGCTCTGGCGGCAACGATGCTCGCGTAAAGCTGCCAGACGCCAAGGATCGAGGCTCCAACAAGAAACACCAAGCCATCAAAGCCAAAGAAGTATGGTGCGAGGCTCACGGGAACCAACATGATCGTGAACAGCACGATCTGGCGGGCTGTGATCTTACCGTCCACCTCGACGGCAGGGAGCATTTTGATACCTGCGGCCGCGTATTCCTTCCTAAAGATCCATGCGATCGCCAGAAAGTGCGGAAACTGCCACAGAAACTGCATCGCAAACAGTGCCCACGCACCCATCGTGATGTCGTTGGCTGCGGCCGTCCAGCCCATAAGCGGGGGCAATGCACCCGGGATGGCTCCAATGGCTGTCGACGCCGTCGTTCTGGTCTTGAGCGGTGTATAGACGAGCACGTATCCGACGATCACGAGCAAGCCGAGGAAGGCGGTCAAGATGTTAACTGCAACCGCCAGATAGATCTCCGCCAAGACGCACTGGACGAGACCGAATATCAGGGCCTCAGTATGTGTGACCCTACCGGTGGGGAGCGGCCTGCCTGCAGTCCTCGCCATCAATTCGTCGATGTCGCGCTCCCAAAACTGATTGAGCGTTGCGACGCCAAAGGCGAGGAGCGTGATGGCGATCAGCGTATTAACAAAAAGGACGACATCAAAGCTGCCTTTGGTTCCCAGATAGAACCCGGCTGCAGAGGTCAGTACGAGAAGGATGGCGATGCGCGGCTTTGTCAGCTCAACGAAGGCAGACACGCGCTCCCGCGCGCCTAGAGCTTTTTCGACTTGTAATTCAGCGGCCACAGTACGCGACGAGAAACGGTAACAACCAGAATAGCGTCTAAAACAGGTAAATCAAAGGTCCGGCCATTACTGCCGGTATTATTTTCAGATAGCCCTACTTATCTGTATTTTGTGTGACACTACTCACACGTTAGGCTATTCTTTTTTGTGAAGTTAAATGTCCGCCGCTGAGGAAGCTCTTAAAGGTCAGTCCGCCTCTCAAGGTACATCAGTCCCTATTCTGAACCGCGCTCTCGATTTTTTGAGCTCGGTCCGATTCGGCGTGGTGATGCTCTGCGTCCTTGTCGTCTTTGCGATGATCGGAATGCTGATAGTCCAGCAGAACGTGGCTGGGTTTGATACTTGGTACGTTGGGCTGACCCCGGCCGAGAAGTCGGTATTCGGTGCCCTCGGATTCTTCGACATTTATCACAGCTGGTATTTCAACCTGCTCCTGTTGATCCTCTCTCTCAATATCATCCTTGCGTCCATCGACCGATTTCCTTCGACCTGGACGGCTTATATCAAGGAACCAAAGCTTACGGCCACACGAGATTGGCTGCTCGCCAGACGGGAACATGAGGTGATCGAGTTCGCAAAGGGTCCGGGCGAGACCGAGCAGGACATTATCCGGGCCTTCAAAGCGGCGGGCTACAAGACGAAGGTCACGCCGTTGACCACAACGGAATATGGGGTGGACGAGAACGGCCGCAAAGACTTTTCAAGGCTGATCACGCGGACAACAACCACGATCTTTGGCCAGCGGTCAGCGTGGAATCGCCTCGGCGCGTACATTATTCACATCTTCCTGCTCACGCTGTTCCTGGGTCACTTCGTCGCTTTTCAGACCGGCTTTGACGCAGATGTGCGTATGACGCCGGGTGAGCGGACGGATGAGATCCAGCTGATCCAATACAACCTCGACAAAAAGGAGCGTTTTAACGTAAAGCTTCCTTTTTCGATCGACTGCACGGACATCCAGCAATCGTTGATCGACGAGAACGCCGGGATCGATATCACCAATACGCTCGACTGGCACACCCGTATCAACATCAACGATCCGAGCTATGGGGTTACGAGCGCGGACGTCTCGCTCAACCGGCCGTATACGTACCGGGGATATCGCTTTTTTCAATCTCAGACGATCCCTGTTGGCAACGCCCGCACGATCACGCTGGAGTTGACGCCGCAGAACGGCGGCGCCGTAAAAACTGTGGAGATCCCGCGTCTTGGTTCAGCCTCCTTGCCGGACGGAACGAAGATCGACTATACGGACTTTGAGGCCGACTTCGCGTTGAACAACGGCCAGCCTGACACCCGTAGTGCCGAATATAACAATCCGGCGGCGGTCCTGAACGTAACCCAGCCCGGGCAAGCACCGGTCCGTGTTTTCGCTTTTGCGCAAAAGCTACCTGAAGGGGCTCCGGTCGGTGCTCCGAAGGCCGGCTACAAGTGGCATCTCGCCGCTTTTGAGAAGGCGCCGATGGCGCACATCCTATCGATCAAGTACGACCCCTTCAACGCACATTTTATCGCCTGGTATGTCGGCGGATTTGGCCTCGTGGGATCGCTTATGTTGGTCTTCTTCTTCTCACATAAGCGCCTTTGGGCCTCCGTAGAGGAGCGGCCGGACGGCAGGACCGAGGTCGTGCTTGCCGGTGAGGCCAACCGTAACCACATCGGATTCAGAGACAAGTTCAACAAGATCGTAGAAGAGATCCAAGGCATCAAAAAACGAGAGCAGCAGTAATGGAAGAATTAGACAGACTAGAGAACCGCGCAACCTGGAAGACCTTTCTTCCCGCATTCCTCGCGCTCGCGGGCGGCTTTGCGATGTTGGGACTCCGCCTCGAGATGGGCTCAGGCTTTATCTCGGATACCGCCTTAATGATGCTGGCGCTCGCCTGCTAC